>Ga0210040_10007001_pt1 | contig 13827 bp, 14 predicted proteins | sample CryGeyCG12114_NA_FD_185462 | JGI IMG/M metagenome (GOLD analysis project Ga0210040, IMG submission 185462) | Groundwater microbial communities from aquifer - Crystal Geyser CG19_WC_8/21/14_NA (SPAdes) (version 2) | ecosystem: Environmental > Aquatic > Deep subsurface > Groundwater | place: USA... | reverse complement strand
CCCACGCCTTCCCCCGCCCCGAGGCGCTGGCGGCCGCCGACCTGGGCGGCATCGGCCTGACCGGCGCACGCCGGGCGGCCCTGCACGCGCTGTCGACCGCCCTGGCCGACGGGGACGTCGCGCTCGATCCCGGAGCCGACCGCGAGGAGGCGCGGCAGGCGCTGCTCGCGGTCCGCGGCATCGGCCCGTGGACGGCGGCACTCGTCGCCCTGCGCGGGCTCGCCGACCCCGACGTGTGGCTGCCCGGCGACCTGGCGTTGCGGCGCTCCCTGACCGCGCTCGGCAGCACCGACGCCGAGGCCGCCACCCGCTGGCGCCCGTGGCGCTCCTACGCCGTGATGCACCTGTGGGCGCTCGCGGCGCCTGCCTTCTTCACCCGCCCAGACCCCGCTGCACCTCCCTCCGGACGGAGCGCCCGATGACCCCTCCCGCTGCCCGCTACGCGACCGTGGCCACACCGCCCGGCCCGTTCACCGTGGTGGTCACCGACGGTTCCGAGGACCGGGAGGTCGTCCTGGCCAGCGGCTGGACCGACGACGTCGGCCTCCTGCTGCCCGTGGTGCACCGCTCGCTCCGGCCGGCCCGGGTCGAGCGCGCCGAGGGGCTACCGGTCCTCGACGCCGTGGCGGCCTTCTTCTCCGGCGACGTCGCCGCCATCCAGGAAGTCCCGGTGCGCCAGCGTTCCGGCCCGTTCCTCGAGGACGCCTGGGACGTCCTGCGCACCGTGCCCGCCGGAACCCCGGACACCTACGCCTCCTTCGCCGCCCGCTGCGGACGCCCCACGGCCGTGCGGGCCGCGGCCAACGCCTGCGCCCGCAACGCGGCGGCTCTCTTCGTGCCCTGCCACCGGGTGCTGGGCTCCGACGGCGGGCTGGGCGGCTTCCGCTGGGGGACGCCGGTCAAGCGCCGACTCCTGGACCACGAGGCGCGGCACGCGCCGGTCGCCGCCGCCTGAACCGACCTCCCCCGAACTGTCGGACCCTTCCGGCAGCGTGTCCGCCATGGACGCCGCTTCCCTGCTGCTCGGGCTCCTCCTGGGTGCGCTGCTGGGCACCGCCGCCACCCTCGGCGTGGTCACCCTGCTCGCCCGCCGCCGCCCCACCGACACCGGCCTGGAGCCGGTGCACGAGTCGCTGGACCACCTGCACCGGCTGCTCGCCGGGATGGAGCGGGCACGCGCCACCGCCCACGGCGAGCTGCGCGAGCAGATGGGCACGGTCGGCCAGAGCTCGGCGCAGCTGAAGCAGGAGACCGCGGCCCTGGTGACGGCGCTGCGCACGCCGCACGTGCGCGGTCGCTGGGGCGAGGTGCAGCTGCGCCGGGTGGTCGAGGTGGCCGGCCTGCTCGAGCACTGCGACTTCGTCGAGCAGCCCTCGGGTACCAACGACGAGGGCGCCGGTGTCCGGCCCGACCTCGTCGTCACCCTCTCCGACGGCCGGCAGGTGGTGGTCGACGCCAAGGTGCCCTTCACCGGCTACATCGAGGCGGTCCAGGCCACCGACCAGGGCGTGCGCGACTCGCGGGTGGCCGCGCACGCCCGGCAGCTGCGCACGCACGTGGACCAGCTCGCCGCCCGGCGCTACCCCACCGCGTTCCGCCCGGCCGCGCCCTTCACGGTGCTGTTCGTTCCCTCCGACGGGTTCCTCATCACCGCACTCGAGGCCGAGCCCGGCCTGCTCGAGTACGGCTTCTCCCGCGACGTCGTCCTGGCCACGCCCAGCACGCTGCTCGCCCTGCTGCGCACGGTCGCCTACTCCTGGCGGCAGGAGCGGCTGGCCCGCGACGCCGACCAGGTGCTCGAGGTGGGTCGCCGGCTGCACGCCCGGCTCAGCACGCTGTCCGGCCACCTGACCCGGCTCGGCTCGGCGCTGGGCACCACGATGACCCGGTTCAACGAGACGGTCGGCTCCTACGAGCGGTCCGTGCTCACCGCCGCCCGGCGCTTCGACGATCTCGGCATCGCCGAGCAGCCGGTGCCCACGCCCGAACCGGTCGAGGCGACCGTGCGCACCCTGCGCCCGCCGGAGCCGGCCGAGGGCACCGACGCGGTGGTCCTGGACGGCGAGGACCGGTTCGAGGCCGGCCGCCGCTACGACGACGACGAGGGACGGGACGGCACCCGCGGCTGACCCGTCCGCGGGGGCGGGCGGCTCCGGGGCGACGTCACCGGAGCCCGTGCTGACCCGCTCGTCCCACTGCTCACTCCTTGTTGCCGACTCGACACGGATGAGCGCCGACTCGGGCCCGTCCTCCGCCGTCCGGGCTCCTCCACTCGCTACCGTTGCCAGCGAGGGACGGCCGCCCGGGCCCGACCGCGGTGGAACGGAGGTGCGCCATGGCCACGGCGAGTACGGCCGATGCCTGGCGGCAGGGCGGGGGCTCCCCCGACCGGTCGTTCCACGGGTCACGCATGCCCCGTGAGGAACGAGCCATGGACCCTGACCGCAGCGCTCGCCAGGGTCGTCCGCCGGTACCGCCCCGTGGGCGCCCTGCGGACCGGCTCCGCTCCGACCTCGACCGCGGCCGCCCGGTCCCGCCGCGCCGCGAGTCGCTCCGGCCCGACCGCGCGTCCGATCGCGCGCCCGATCGTGGGTTCTTCGACGACGACGAGCGACAGCCGGGCTCACGCCCGGTCGACGCGCGTCCCGCCGGTGCACGCCCCGCCGACGCGCGGGCCCGTGGCGAGGCCCGGCCCGTCACCGGCGGCGGCACCGTCCGCGGCGCCGTCGCGGTGCTCGGCATGTTCCTGGTGACCCTCGTCGGCGCCGGCATCGACTCCTTCGTGGGCGTCGGCCTGGGCATGATCACCCTGGCCGCCCTGCTCGCCTCCACTGCCGTGGCCATGCTCGTGGTGCGCCGCCGCGACATGTTCTCCGTCGTCGCCTCGCCGCCGCTGGTGTTCATCGTGGTCGCCGCACTCAACATCGCGCTGGCCCCGTCGGCCCTGCTCAACCTGCCGACGGTCGCCACCCTGCTGATCCGCGGCTTCCCCACGATGGCCATGGCGGCCGGCGTGGCCGTGGTGGTCGCCGTCGGCCGGCTGATCGCCCGACGCTGACCCCGGACCGGCCCGTCCAGGGCACGGACGCAGAAGAGCCCGTCACCGGCAGTCCGGTGACGGGCTCTTCTCGGTCCCGGGTGCTCAGTCGCCGGCAGCCTGCGCCTTCTCGGCGCGCCGCAGCTCGTGCGGCAGGGCGAAGACCAGCCGCTCCTCGGCGGCCTTCACCGTCTCCACGTCGGCGAAGCCGCGGGCGGCCAGCCAGTCGAGCACCTCGCTGACGAGGATCTCCGGCACCGAGGCGCCGCTGGTGACCCCCACCGTGCCCACGCCCTCGAGCCACGCCTCGTCGACCTCCGAGGCGAAGTCGACCAGGTAGGACGCCCGGGAGCCGGCCTCGAGGGCCACCTCCACCAGGCGCACCGAGTTGGAGGAGTTCGTGGAGCCGACGACGAGCACGAGGTCGCACTCGGCGGCCATCTGCTTCACCGCCTGCTGACGGTTCTGCGTGGCGTAGCAGATGTCGTCGCTGGGCGGGGACTGCAGCCCGGGGAAGCGGTTCTTCAGCTGGTCGACCGTTGCCAGGGTCTCGTCCACCGACAGGGTGGTCTGCGACAGCCACACCACCTTCTCGGGGTCGCGGACCTGGACGTTCGCGACGTCCTCGGCGCCGTCGACGAGCTGGATGTGGGCCGGCGCCTCACCGGCGGTGCCCTCGACCTCTTCGTGACCGCGGTGGCCGATCAGCAGGATGTCGAAGTCGTCCCGGGCGAAGCGCTTGGCCTCCTGGTGCACCTTGGTCACCAGGGGGCAGGTCGCGTCGATGGTGCGCAGCTGCCGGTCGGCCGCCTCCTGGTGCACCGCGGGCGAGACCCCGTGGGCGCTGAAGACGACGACGGAGCCCTCGGGCACCTCGGTCGTCTCGTCGACGAAGATCGCGCCCCGCCGCTCGAGGGTGGCCACCACGTGCTTGTTGTGGACGATCTGCTTGCGCACGTAGACCGGCGCGCCGTGGATCTCCAGGGCGCGCTCGACCGCCACGACCGCCCGGTCCACACCGGCGCAGTAGCCCCGGGGATCGGCCAGCAGGACACGTCCGCGCTGATCTGCCATGCACCCAGCGTACGTGGGGGGAGGCGCCTGCCGAGGAGTGCGCGCGTGTGCAGGAACACCATCCGTACGGGCACGACCGCCCATGTGGGGGTGTCGAGCCGGGATCCGTGGGGCAAGGTGTGCCCATGGCTCGTGAGATTCCTGAGGTTGTCCGCGCTGCTGCCGGCCTGGCTGCGACCGTCGTCGACGAGGCCCGTCGGCTGCCCGAGACGATTCCGGGGCTGCCGGTCCGGCTGATCGGCATGGCCATGCAGCACGCGATGAAGGTGCAGCAGCAGTACGCCGGGCTCGTGGCCCGCGGCGACGAGCTGTTCACCGGCATCCGCGGTGACTCCGAGCCGGGTCTGGCCACGTTCGACGACGACGGTGACGCAGCGCCCGCCGAGGGCTTCCGTGGCTCGGCCTTCGACCGTGCGGACGTCGTCCCGGACGAGGTCCCCGACCGGGTGGGCGCGCAGACCACGATCGAGGAGTCCGTCGAGGAGGCGCCGGCCACCGAGGAGATCCTCGAGGAGCTGGCCATCGACGAGGCGATCGAGGCCGCTCCCACGCTCGAGGAGACCGCTCCCGCTGCTCTCTCCGCCGTTGCGGACGACGACGAGGCGGGTGCGCCGGAGGCCGAGCTCGCCGGGCCCGAGGACACCGCGGTCGAGTTCCCCGTCGCCGGCGCTGCGGTCATCGACGACATCCCCACCTCCGTGGACGTGCTGAACGCCGACGGCAGCGACATCACCACGGTCGAGGCGACGGTCACCGACGAGGGCATCGCCGCCCCGGTCGCTGCCGACTACACGGACACCACCGACGACGGCACCGACGTGGCCCGCGGCGACGGCCCGATCGCCGCCGAGGTGGGTGTGGACGACACGGTCGCCGACGCCGACGCCGCCATCGCGGCAGGCGGAACCGTCGACCCCGCCGGTGCCGGCTCGGTGGAGTCGACCGACACCGCCTCGACCGACACCGCCTCGACCGACACGGCCTCGACCGACAGCGCGTCCAGCGGCAGCGCGCCGGCGGAGGCCCCGATCGACGGCTACGACAGCTTCTCCATCGCGCAGCTGCGCGGCCGCCTCCGCGGCTACGCGCTCTCCACGGTGACCGACCTCGTGGCCTACGAGGAGTCGACGCAGGCCCGCCCCGAGTACCTCCGGATGCTGCGCAACCGGCTGGAGAAGCTCGAGGAGCAGGCCGTGGAGTCCAGCCCGCTCGCACCCCGCGGCGCCTGAAAGAGGACCCCGTCCTCCTCCTCTGGACGGGGCCGGGTCGCGCTGTCGGCACCGTCTGACACGCTCGGAGAATGACCGCTCCCTCATCCCCCGAGGCGCCGTGGCCGGTCCGGACCGTCGCGCGCAAGGTCGCCGACTGGATCGGTCGGCTCGGCGAGGTGTGGGTCGAGGGTCAGGTCGCGCAGCTGTCCCGGCGCGGCGGCGCGGCCACCGTCTTCCTCACCCTGCGCGACCCGGTCGCCGACCTGTCGGTCCCGGTGACCTGCCACCGGGACATCGCCGACCGTCCCGGACTCGAGCTCACCGAGGGCGCGCGGGTCATCGTCCGCGCCCGGCCGGACTACTACGTCGCCCGCGGCTCCTTCTCGCTGCGCGCCACGGAGATCCGCGCTGTCGGCCTCGGTGAGCTGCTCGCCCGCATCGAGCGGATCCGGCAGCTGCTGGCCGCCGAGGGGCTCTTCGACGCGGTCCGCAAGCGACCGCTGCCGTTCGCGCCTTCCGTCGTCGGCGTCATCACCGGCCGGGACAGCGCCGCCGAGCGCGACGTCCTGGTCACTGCCCGCCGCCGCTGGCCGGCGGTGCGCTTCGAGATGTACAACTGCGCCGTCCAGGGGCCGCAGGCCGCGCAGAACGTGATCGACGGCCTGCGCCGGCTGGATGCCGACTCCGCGGTCGAGGTCATCGTCATCGCCCGCGGCGGCGGCTCGGTCGAGGACCTGCTGCCCTTCTCCGACGAAGGGCTGGTGCGGGCCGTCGCGGCCACCCGCACCCCGGTGGTCACCGCGGTCGGGCACGAGACCGACACGACGCTGGTCGACCACGTCGCCGACGTCCGCGCCGCCACCCCGACCGACGCCGCCCACCGGATCGTGCCGGAGATCGGTGAGCAGCGGCGCCTGGTGGAAGGGCTCCGCAGCCGCGCCCGGCACCTGGTCACCTCACGGGTGGAGCAGCAGGAGCGCTGGCTGGAGTCGGTCCGCACCCGCCCGGTGCTGGCCAGCCCCGACCGGCTGCTGCACGGCCGGGCCGACGACGTCGCGCAGCTGCGCACCCGCGCCCGGCGAACCGTCGTCCAGCGCGTCGAGGCCGCCGACCGCGACCTGGAGCACGCCCGGGCCCGCGTGACGGCGCTGTCCCCGGCGGCCACCCTCGCCCGGGGTTACGCGGTGGTGCAGCGGGCCGACGGCGCGCTGGTCCGCGACCCGGCGGAGGTGACCGACGGCGAGCGCCTGCGCGTCCGGGTCAGCGGCGGCCAGCTGCCGGTGCGGGTCGACCGGCAGGATGGGCAACCGTGAGCGGACAGGAACGTGAGCATCGCAGCGAGGAACGAGCGAGGAGCGGAGCGGTCCGCGGGAGCGAACCAGGGACACCGAGCGAGCAGACCGACGAGCCGACGACCACCTACGAGCAGGCGCGGGAGGAGCTCGCCGACGTCGTCCGGCGGCTCGAGGCCGGCGGCCTGACGCTGGAGGAGTCGCTGGCGCTGTGGGAGCGCGGCGAGGAGCTGGCGACGCTGTGCCAGCACTGGCTGGACCGCGCCCGGGAGCGTCTCGCCGCGGCCGCGCCGGCCGACGAGGGCAACCGACCGACGGCGTGACGCCGGAGGTCAGCCCTGTGCGGGGCGGACCGCGGCGGCGACCTCGCGGAGCTCGTCGTCCGGAGCCGATCCGGTGACGACGAGGACCACCTCGCCGGCCTCCCGGGTCAGGGCCGTCTCACCGCGCTCGGTGGTCAGCCGGGTCCACGGATCGCCGTCGACGTCGACCGTCCCCTCGTCCGTCGCGCCCTCGAGCGCCGCGCGCACGGGCCCCGCGCCGGCGTCGTCGCTGACGATGAAGCCGGCGAACTCCCCGGACGGGGTCAGGTAGCCGATCTCGAGGGTCACCGGAGCGCCCTCGTCGGCGAACCCGGCGTCGGTGCGCGCGCTGGTCGTGCGGTACTCCTCCGGCAGTCCGGCCGGGGCCGGCACCTCGTAGCCCGCCCGCTCCACCGCCAGCCGCACGGTGGCCGTCGGGTCGACCGTGCGCACGGTCTCCTCGTTGCTGGCGCGGAACGCCTGCCATGCCACGAGCAGCAGGCAGATGACGACCAGCGGGACCAGCGACCGGATCATGTTCGCCGCGCTCATCCGGTTCGCCCGCTCCACGGCCGGCGAGGTCGCCCCCGCGGGAGGCTGCTCGGCCGTCCCCGCCGCCACCGGGGACTCCGGCCGGTCGGTGGGTCGCGGGCTCGTCGGGCCGACTTCGGTCATGCACATAGGATCGCAGGCGAGCTCCCCCGCCTGCCGTCCATGGCCTGCGTCCCTGGTCCCGCCCTGCGCTCTCCGGCGGGCGGTCGGGACCGGGTCCCTCTCCAGGAGGTCCCGTGTCGCTGCCCGTCCCCGAAGGCCCCGTCCCGTCGAGCGGTCGGGCGTTCTCCACCGACCGCCCCGCCCCCGACCGCAACCTGGCCCTCGAGCTGGTGCGGGTGACCGAGGCCGCGGCGATGGCCGCCGGTCGGTGGGTCGGGCGCGGCGACAAGAACGGCGGTGACGGCGCCGCGGTGGACGCCATGCGGGCGCTCATCGGCACGGTGAGCATGAAGGGCGTCGTCGTCATCGGGGAGGGCGAGAAGGACGAGGCCCCGATGCTCTACAACGGCGAGCAGGTGGGTGACGGCCAGGGCCCGGAGTGCGACGTCGCGGTCGACCCCATCGACGGCACCACGCTGATGGCCAAGGGCATGCCGAACGCGATCGCGGTCATGGCGGTGGCCGAGCGCGGCGCGATGTACGACCCGTCGGCGGTCTTCTACATGGAGAAGCTGGCCACCGGCCCCGCCGCCGCTGACGTCGTCGACATCACCGTGCCCGTCGCGGAGAACATCCGCCGCGTCGCCAAGGCGAAGAAGAGCTCGGTCGGCGACGTCACCGTCTGCATCCTCGACCGGCCGCGCCACGCCCAGCTGGTGCAGGAGGTCCGCGAGGCCGGCGCCCGCATCAAGTTCATCACCGACGGCGACGTCGCCAGCGCGATCGCGGCCGCCCGCGAGGGCACCGGCGTCGACCTCATCCTCGGCATCGGTGGCACGCCGGAGGGCATCATCGCCGCCTGCGCCCTCAAGTGCATGGGTGGCAGTTTCCAGGGCCGGCTCTGGCCGAAGGACGACGAGGAGCGCCAGAAGGCCCTCGACGCCGGGCACGACCTGGACCGGGTGCTGCACATCGACGACCTGGTGCGGGGCGACGTCTTCTTCGTCGCCACCGGCATCACCGACGGCGAACTGCTGCGCGGGGTCCAGTACCGCTCGGGCGGGTGCACCACGCAGTCGCTGGTGATGCGCTCGAAGTCGGGCACGATCCGCTCGATCGAGAGCCTGCACTCCCTGGAGAAGCTGCGCGCCTACTCCGCCGTCCCCTTCGACCGGGAAGCCTGAGCCGTCAGAGCCGCCGCTGGGCGAGGCGGTCCATGACCTGGCGCCAGCGGCTGGCCGACTCCCCCGGGGCGAGGCTGCGCAGCTTCAGGTCGCCGAACACCGTGCGGGCGTGGACGACGATCCGCGGGGTGCCGCTCACGCGGGGCACCGGCGCCAGGTCGACCTTGCGGTCGCCGAACACGGTGCGTCCCTGGATCTGCGCGTCCACGCCCTCGGCGACGACGACGTCGACGTCCCCGAAGATCGTGGTCAGGTGCAGGTCCAGGCGGTCGGTGCCGGTGCGCAGCCCGCGCAGATCCATCCGCACGTCGCCGAAGACGGTGGAGACCCGCAGCGGGACCGAGGGGCCGGAGACCGTGATGTCGCCGAAGACGCTGGTCTGCTCCTCCGACGCCCGGCTGCCCACGATCTCCACCGGCGCCTCCGCCGGCAGGTCGGCGACCAGACCGGCGAGCTCGGCGGTGGTGACCGCGGCGTAGGCGCCGCCGGCCCGCTGGCCGAACTCGTCGAGGTCGATGCGCCCCTCGCCGAGCGCCGTCTGCAGCCGGGCGACCAGTGCCTCGCGGTCGGCGTCGGAGGCCCGGACGCCCGCCGGTCCGGCGTCGCCCGGGTCCGGGACGGCTGGTGGCAGGGCGTCGTCGGGCACGCCCCGACGCTAGCGGAGCCGGCCCTGCTGCGGACCGGTCAGCTGGCCGGCGGGAAGGCGTCCACGCAGAGGACGTCGAAGGCGTCGGCGTTCGGCTGCCGGCCCGCGCAGGTTCCGCCGTACAGCTCGTAGGCGGAGTCGGTCGGCGACTCCCAGTAGAGGTCGTCGCAGGCCTCCATGTCGCCGTCGAAGCACTCCTCGGCGTACTCGTCGAGTTCGGGCTCGTCGCCCAGACCCCCGGGCTCCGAGGTCGCCGCCGGGATCGAGGAGTCCCCGCCGCTCCCCCCGCCGTCGCCGTCGTCGTCCGAGCCCAGACCGACGAACAGCGCGACCGCCAGCCCGGCGACGACGACGGCGGCCAGGGCCGCCAGCACGATGGCCACCGTGCTGGTCGCCCCGGAGGTCGCCGCACCCTGCCCCCAGGGCGGGGTGGCCGCACTGCCCGGCCCCTGCGGCGGCTGGCCGTACTGGGGCTGCCCGTACCAGGGGTGGCCGTACCGGGGCGGGCCCGGGTAGGGACCCGGTGGCGGGGAGGCTGCGGCGTCCGGGGCGGGCTGCCACTCCGGGTACGGCCGGGCGGAGGGTTCCTGCTGCCGCGAGCCGGCGGAGCGGTCGTCGCCCGTGTCGGAACCACCCGGGGGCGGGTACGGCGGCTGCGACATCGGAACTCCTCGCTCGGGGCACGGGCTGCCGGCGGGGATGCTAGGGCCTCGCGCGCCCGACCCCGCTGCACCGTCCGGCGGAGCTGCCGCCGTCGACGTTCCGAGACCGGCACCGGCGTGCCGACCGCACGGGATCTAGGGTCGCTGCCGGAGCCCCCTCACCCATCCAGACATCGCAGGAGTTCAGCGTGGCCACCCAGCCAGACGGCACCGACTACCGCATCGAGCACGACTCCATGGGAGAGGTGCGCGTTCCCGCATGGGCCAAGTGGCGGGCCCAGACCCAGCGCGCCGTCGAGAACTTCCCGATCTCCGGCACCCCGATCGAGCGCGAGCTCATCGCCGCCCTGGCCGCCATCAAGGGCGCAGCCGCCGCCGTGAACGCCGACCTCGGCGTCGTCGACACCGCCGTCGCCGGTGCGATCGGCGAGGCCGCGGCGGCCGTGGCCCGCGGCGAGTGGGACGACCACTTCCCCATCGACGTCTTCCAGACCGGCTCGGGGACGTCGAGCAACATGAACACCAACGAGGTGATCGCCAGCCTCGCCACGGAGTCGCTGGGCAGCCCGGTGCACCCGAACGACCACGTCAACGCCTCGCAGTCGTCCAACGACGTCTTCCCGTCGGCCATCCACATCGCCGCCACCCGGGCCATCGTCTCGACCCTCGTCCCGGCGCTGCAGCACCTCGAGGCCTCCCTGGAGCGCAAGGCCGAGGAGTTCGCGACGGTCGTCAAGAGCGGCCGCACGCACCTCATGGACGCCACCCCGGTGACGCTCGGGCAGGAGTTCGGCGGCTACGCCGCAGCGGTGCGCTACGGCGTCGAGCGGCTGCAGGCCTCCCTCCCCCGCATCGGCGAGCTGCCGCTGGGCGGCACGGCCGTCGGCACCGGCATCAACACCCCGCCCGGGTTCGCCGCCGCCATCATCGAGAAGCTGGCCGGCGAGCTCGACCTCCCCCTGACCGAGGCGCGGAACCACTTCGAGGCGCAGAGCTCGCGCGACGGTCTGGTCGAGGCCTCCGGTCAGCTGAAGACGATCGCCGTGGGCCTGATCAAGATCGTCAACGACCTGCGCTGGATGGGGTCGGGCCCGCGCACGGGCCTGGGCGAGATCCAGCTGCCCGACCTCCAGCCCGGCAGCTCGATCATGCCCGGCAAGGTGAACCCGGTGATCCCGGAGGCGGTCATCCAGGTGGGCGCCCAGGTCATCGGCAACGACGCCGCGGTCACCTACGCCGGCACCACCGGCGTCTTCGAGCTCAACGTGACGCTGCCGCTCATGGCGCGCAACGTGCTGGAGTCGATCCGCCTGCTGGCCAACGTCAGCCGGCTGCTGGCCGACCGCTGCGTCGACGGCATCGTGGCCGACGTCGAGCAGTGCCGGACGTACGCCGAGTCCTCCCCCTCGATCGTCACGCCGCTGAACAAGTACATCGGGTACGAGGAGGCCGCGATCGTGGCCAAGCAGTCGCTCAAGGAGCAGAAGACCATCCGCCAGGTGGTGCTCGAGCGCGGCTACGTCGAGCAGGGGAAGCTCACCGAGCAGCAGCTCGACGAGGCCCTCGACGTCCTCTCCATGACCCACCCGTGACCCATCCCTGACGCCGCGGTGGGGCGAGGACGCCGGCTGCGTCCTCCCCCACTCCGGCGGCGGCGTGGGGCCGCATCTTCGGGCAGCGCGCAGTAGCGTCCGGAGGCGTGAGCGAATCAGATGTAGCCCTGCGCTACCCCGGTGGAGAACTGCCCCTTCCCGTCAGGCACGGGACCGAGGGCGCCGACGGCCTCGACACGAGCAAGCTGCTGGCCACGACCGGCGCGGTCGCGCTGGACATCGGCTTCGTGAACACCGCCGCGTGCACCTCGGCGATCACCTACATCGACGGTGACGCCGGGATCCTGCGCTACCGCGGTTACCCCATCGACCAGCTGGCGGGCAAGGCCGGCTTCCTCGAGGTCAGCTACCTGTTGATCTACGGCGAGCTGCCGACGGCCGATCAGCTCGCCGAGTTCGACCAGCGGATCCGGCGGCACACCCTGCTGCACGAGGACCTCAAGCAGTTCTTCAACGGGTTCCCGCGCGACGCGCACCCCATGCCCGTGCTGTCCTCGGCGGTCAGCGCGCTGTCGACCTTCTACCAGGACAGCCTGGACCCGTTCAACGAGGAGCAGGTCGAGCTGTCGACGGTGCGGCTGCTGGCCAAGCTGCCCACCATCGCGGCCTACGCCTACAAGAAGTCGGTCGGGCAACCGTTCCTCTACCCGGACAACTCGTGCGGGCTGGTGGAGAACTTCCTGCGGATGACCTTCGGGCTCCCGGCCGAGCCGTACGACCTCGACCCCGAGCTGGCCAAGGCGCTGGACATGCTCTTCGTCCTGCACGCCGACCACGAGCAGAACTGCTCGACGTCGACCGTCCGGCTGGTCGGCTCCTCGCACGCCAACCTGTTCGCCTCCGTCTCGGCCGGCATCAACGCGCTGTTCGGCCCGCTGCACGGCGGGGCCAACCAGTCGGTGCTGGAGATGCTCGAGGCGATCAAGGCCGACGACGGCGACATCCCCCGCTTCGTCGAGCGGGTCAAGAACAAGGAGCCCGGCGTCAAGCTGATGGGCTTCGGGCACCGGGTCTACAAGAACTACGACCCGCGCGCGGCCATCGTGAAGGCCACCGCCGACACCGTGCTGGACAAGCTGGGCGGCAACAACGAGCTGCTGGACCTCGCCCGCCAGCTCGAGGACATCGCGCTCGAGGACGACTACTTCGTCGAGCGCAAGCTCTACCCGAACGTCGACTTCTACACCGGGCTGATCTACCAGGCGATGGGCTTCCCGACCCGCATGTTCACCGTGCTGTTCGCCCTCGGCCGGCTGCCCGGCTGGATCGCCCAGTGGCGCGAGATGATCGCCGACCCCACCACCAAGATCGGCCGGCCGCGTCAGCTGTACGTGGGCGAGACCGAGCGCGCCTTCGTACCGCTCGACCGCCGCTGACAGCAGGACCCCCGACCGGGCCGGGCGGGCTCCCACCAGGGGGTCCTGCCCGGCCCGATCGCTGTCCGGAGCACGGTCCCCCTACGGTGAAGGCGTTCCGCACCCGCGCAGGAATCGCCCACCCAGGAGGTCCGCCCATGGCCGAGCCGCCCGGCGACGCCGTCCTCGTCGTGCCGCCCATCCCCCTGGCGAGCGGCACCCTGCTCGAGCCCGAGGACGACGGGCCGCCCGTGCGCATCACCGGCGTCGAGGTCGTCGTCTCCACCGAGGACGGCCGGCAGCTGCGCATCCCCCTCGTGCACCGGCACGGCGCCTGGTGGGCTCCGTGACCGCACGCACCGGCGCTCATCCTTCCGAGCGCTCCCCGGTCTTCCACCCTCACCCGGAGGGGTGAGAACGCCGCACCCCCTCTCCGGCGCCTCTCCCGGCACGTCGATACGAGGTCTGAGCCCGACTGCATCCGCAGCGGGCCGGCCATCGGGACGACGAGACCGCCGGGAGACGCCGCAGTGCCCGCACCACGCACGCCCGTCCGCTCCGCGGCCCGTTCCACTTCCCGGCCCGTCATCGACGCCCGCGAGGCCCAGGCCCTGCGCGAGGCCATGGCTTTGCGGCAGCTCGCCGCCGCCCGGCCCGACCTCACCCCCGCCCAGCTCGCCGCCGCGCGGGCCGCCCTGGCCGCCAAGGCCGCCAAGGCCGGCGCGCGTCCCGCCGCGACCCGCAGCGGAGCCGAGCGCGCCACCGCCAGGCGCCCGGCGGCCAAGCGGTCCACCGCC
>Ga0210040_10007000_pt1 | contig 13828 bp, 12 predicted proteins | sample CryGeyCG12114_NA_FD_185462 | JGI IMG/M metagenome (GOLD analysis project Ga0210040, IMG submission 185462) | Groundwater microbial communities from aquifer - Crystal Geyser CG19_WC_8/21/14_NA (SPAdes) (version 2) | ecosystem: Environmental > Aquatic > Deep subsurface > Groundwater | place: USA... | reverse complement strand
GGACGGCCTTGAAAGAAGCCGCTACCGTTGGCCTCGACCTTACACACTGCCTTGATGGCTGCGGTCGAACAGCCAAGGCGCTTGGCACTGTCAATGAAATCCTGCTCAACCAGACTGGTATCTGGCCCGTCTTCTAGCAGCAGGTTAACCGCTGCTTGTGTCTTTGCTCCCCACAGACCATCAAGTGCGCCACTATAGCGTTTGGTGTTCTTAAGGTAGGTCTGAAGATCGAGCGTGTTCATAACAGTCCTTACCAAGGGTATAGTTTCTTTTGCTATATACACATCGGTAGCACATATGCCATCGGTGTGTCAAAAGGAGTTACTATGCTCAGTCAGTTGAGTTATTCGGTTCAGTTCCCTAGCACCGGTCGCACGTTTGAGAACACCATCCAGTTTGCACCGGGTCTAACCGCTATCATCGGTCCCAATGAAGCTGGTAAGAGTCTCGTTATCGAAATGATCGGTTACTGCTTGTTCGGTAAGGCTGCTCTCCGAGGGGCTGCGGGAGACTATAAGAACCTGACTGCTGAGCTTCGCTTTACTATCAAGGGCAAGGACATCGTGGTGTCTCGTCTGCCCAAGAAGGAAGAACTTTATGTTGATGGTGTCCTGACGGCAGTCGGAGCCGAAGCTATCAATAAAACTGTACCTCAGCTTCTGGGCTTTGGTCTGGATGTGTTCAACATCACTCTCGTTGCTCAGCAAGATGAGCTTCATGCCCTTACCAAGATGAAGCCGACCGAGCGTGGCAAGATGGTGGAGAAGCTGACTGGTGAAGTGACGCTGGCTGTGACCGAGAAAGATTGTAAGGACCAGTTCAAGGTCCACAATCAGAACGCGGATGTCATGGCATTGATGGTGTCGCAGCCTGTTGCTCCGGTAAAGCCTGATAACTATGAGCCATCAGAGACAATCTGGGCACGGCTCTCGGCAATGCGTGACCGTAATCAGGAGCGTAACGTACTGGCTCGTGTAGTTCAGCCTCTTGAGCCTGTAGCTCCTGAAGACCCCGGTCTGGATGAGCATGAGCTAGAAGCCTATCAGATTGATCGTGCGGCTACCTGTCATAAGATGGAGACATTAACCCGACAGATTGCGGCCATTCCTGAACCACGCTTCACGCTGGAAGAGATTGAGCAGGCCAAGCTGTGGTCAGCTTATACTCAGGAGCTAAAGCGTCGTGGGCCTCGACCGGACCATACGGTGGAGCAGCTACAGGCATGGATGGAAACGTGGCTCACACCAGCTAGTGGGAAGTGTCCGAATTGTGGATACGATATGGCTGAGCATCGTATGACGGTTCCGCCCCTGAACCTGCATGACGTTCGTATCCAGTTGAGCTATCATAGTCGTTGGCCTGACGAGCTAGAAGAGCCTACACCAAAGGTTATCAACAATCTTGCACAGGAGATTACAGCACATGACCGCGCTTCCGAACGTGACAGTCTTCGACATCAACTCAGCCAAATCACCGTACCAGCTAACCGCTCCGCCGATCTCGAACGAGTTCGAGATTACAACCGACAGTGGGCACGTTACGACGAGCGCCGACAGCGGTATGCAGAAGACTTCCGAACGTGGGAAGAAGCCCAAGCCGCACTTCAAACGCTTGGGCCAAGTGAAGATGCAGACCAAACCCGTCAAGCGTGGGATGCAAGTGCGCGTTACGAACAAGAACTCGTAGCCTACGAGAAGAACTCCAAGCAGTACGTTGAACAGCTACAGATGGTGACTGCTCAACGTACTGAGGCTGAGGGGTTCAAGCGGGGGGCTGAAGCTCTTAAACTAACACGTCAGAAGGTAAAGCAGGAACTAACACCGTCTCTGTCTCGGGAGGCGTCCATGCTTATGTTTGCTATGACGAATGGTGAGCGACAGACAATTATCGTGGATGAGGATTTCAATGTATTCGTGGACAATCAACCCCTCGCTACTCTTTCGGGTTCTGGCAAGTCTGTTGTTAATCTGGCTCTTCGTATCGGGTTGGGTCGCGTACTGACCAGTCGGATTTTTCCTATCTTCATTGGTGACGAAATTGATTATGCTATGGATCAGGATCGGGTTGGTGCTACACAGCAGATGTTCCGTGGTCTGACCAAGCTTCTGGATCAGGTTATCCTCGTAACCCATAAGGGCATTGAAGCCGATAACATCGTATCATTGTCATAAGTCATTATTCTTTAGGTGATTTTACTTCATCTGTGTAGAGCCGACGCTCTAAGGAGAGTATCTGTGATTGAACTAACACCCGAAGTTCGGGACGAGATTTTGCGTGATTTGCGTAAGACACGTGCGCCTGCCCGAACAGCCAAGAACACTGGCTATCCAATCCGTCTCGTCCTTCAGGTACAGGAAGAGGACAACTACCCACGTCCGTTCCGTGAAGAACAATATGGTGGTCTAGGTCGTCCTGAAATGCAGCAGTACACTGTTGCACGCAAGCGAGCATGGGAAGTCTGGGACAATACCAATGAGGTCATTGCCGAGGCCCGAGCTAACTATGAGGCTGGGACTCATGAAATGGTCACTGGTCGTGATGGTGATTGGCTTATCCTTTATATGATCCCACGGAAGAAGCGTGAGCCTAATCGTGAGGGTTATTTCCAGCCGGAGAATTTCCAGTGAAGGTATCTGTCCTAGACCATGGTTACGTGGAGGTCGTCGCTACGATGGGCGATGACAATTTCCTCGCTGAGTGTGCGAGAATGTCCACGGATACGGTCGCGACTGAGGAAGCGAATCAGCGTCTGGTTCAGCGTCTCATCCGCGACCGGCATACCAGTCCAATCGAGTTTGGTCAGGTAGTAGTCGAAGTCGCCATGCCGATCTTCGTTATGCGTCAGTGGGTTCGTCATCGTACTGGTGCCTTTAATGAGTTTTCAGGACGGTACAGTATCTTTCCTGACACGTACTACGTTCCGACTCTGGACCGTATTCAGTATCAGTCCACGTTCAACAAGCAGGGGTCTGCTGATAGCCTGCCTGAGGACGAGGCTAAGCATTGGCAGCAATTGATCATTGATCGGTCGGAAGGTGACTACCGAGCTTATACAGCAATGGTAGAGGCGGGGGTTACTCGTGAACTAGCTCGCATTATTCTTCCCCCTAATTTCTATACGAAGGTCCGTTGGACAATCAATCTACATAACCTTTTCCACTTTCTAAAGTTGCGTGAGGATGCTCACGCACAGTGGGAGGTCCAGCAATACGCTAACGTGATGCACCAGATTTGTCGGAAATACTTCCCTGCCGCGACCAAGGCCTACGAGGATCACATCGAGTCGGCTGTCACGGTTTCAGAAGAAACCATAAAGGACTTGGTAGATGGAGCGGTAGATACCCTAAAGATGCTGGGCGAGTATCAGAACATTAATCAGTTAAAGCCTGAAATTCGTGATCTTATTCGAAAGTATGGAGACGTACAGTGAGTGATACCGAACACGCGATGATCACTGGACACAGTGCCTTGGAATTATTCCCCGGTAATTATCCTCAGTCAGTTCCTGTTGAGGAAGCCGCTACAGGGCTTCGATACAACAAGGGCAAGACACGGTTCGATCTGCTCCCACCTGATGGCCTTGAGGCTCTGGCTGAGGTCTATACCAAGGGTGCCGAGAAGTATGCTGCTCGGAACTGGGAGAAGGGTCTATCGTGGACCGAATGCTATGGTTCCCTTCTTCGTCATGCCAATGAGTGGGCTAAGCGAGAGGATCGGGATAGTGAAAGTGGACAGCTTCATATGGCCCATGTGGCGTGGAATGCGATGGCGCTTTTGACTTTTGCTCTGCGTGGCATCGGTACTGATGACCGAGCTTAAAATTTAAGGGGGCCGTGAGGCCCCCTTTTTATTCTGTAACCGTTTGTGTCTCTGGCGGATTGCGAAGATTTTCAATCATCTGCCGCAGTGGTACAATGTCAAACTCGTACATCTGACGAAAACGACGAGTACGTTCAAGTACGTCGAAGCCCAATGACTCATCCATTGCCGCAGCAATAACAGCTTTCGCAACCTCATCAGTTCCGATCAAATCGACTAGTGTTTGAAGTGTTACCAGTTTAGCTAGTTGATCTGCTTGAGCCTGAGCGGACGCTGCTGCATCTACCGCAGCTTGTTTTGCTTGAAGAGCCTTAAGCTGGTTTTGCTCATCTTTTGTAAGCGGCTCTATACCGCTAACTGTTTTTGGCGTTGCCACTATCTATTCTCCACAGGCACAGGTAGTTCGATTAGTCCTTCAGGACGGCCTACTTCCATTTGGGACCATTTTTTGATTTGACGACGACTCTCATTAACTTCATAAATTTGAACATTCTCCCCAACCACTACACTGATTTGACATCCTTCATCCAGCGCCATGCGACCAACTACATTTTTTACAAGTACAATAAGAGCTAGACCCGTATCTTTACGAGTAAGCTGAAGCCATGTACCGCTTGGGGCTGTATTGATACCAAGTTCTAGGATTAAATCACTTAGCTTAGTCGATAGAAGTGCGGTGTTAACTTTTTCTCCAAGACCATAAGTGAAGTGGGCACGTGCTGCTGGGAAATTCGGATTGGTTGTCTCAGTCATTTCTTCAACCATAACTGCGGTACCAATTGGAATATCAATTTCACGTCCGTCAGCTAGAGTGAGTTCCATAAAATTAAGCATCATAATCCTCCGCAGTTATAACTGGCTCATTGGGCCATACCACATCTTCGGGTTTTGTAAAGGTGACGGTAAGAGTGTTCAGGCTTTTAAGAAAGGCCATCACTCTTGCCTGCGCTTCAGCATGGAGAGGGCTATCAGGCATGACACCCCAGCGCCAGCGTTCTTGCAGGCGTGTCCGCACTGCACGAACCTGATAACCCTCATCAGTATCCCATGGCAACAGATTAGTGGCTATTGCTGCTGCCGCTGCGGCTTGAATCTGTTCCTGTTGACTGATATGGCACGCCGAGCAAATCCATCGCCCCGGAGAAACCTCAACAATCGTAAAAGCAGGGCCGGTTGTTGGACATTCTGGACATTTGAAATCCTCGGTCGGCACAACCATGCCGTCTTCACGGAGCTTATCTTCATAGGTACGTAGCGGTTCCATTACTTCGGCCTAATTGTGACGGTAGTAGTTGCGCCGTTCGGCAATGCTGAGCGTGTACTGCTGGAAGCCCCTTGGGCGGTCCATGAGACTTGATTGAGTGTAATACCTGTTGCTGTTCCTCCATCAACAGCATCGATAGTTACCCCAAACGCTTCAATTCCATTACCAAGCTGTACGTTACCATTGTAAGAAACAGTGTAAGCTTTTGAACCGGCTGTTGAGTATGATCCGTAGAAACTGGTAGAAACTTGAGTTATCTTAACCCATGAACCGCTTTTACGAACCCACACGCCAAGGGTGACGTTTACATTCGATTCGTAACCTGATCCGACTTGTTGTCCAACAACCATTATAAATTACGCATTCGAGTAAGAGACATAGGCAGAACCACTAATGGTAACTGCCAAGTTATAAGTGCCATCAGAGGACTCTACAGCCGATCCCTTTTCCATCTGTGACGTAGGACCACTACCCGGTGCTGTGGGGCTCGTCAAGTTATAGGAGACAGCGGTTGCGGGAGTAATAATCTTGGCACGAAGCGTAGCTGTCGTGGATGTTAGCCCGTCCAAATAAATATTGTACGTTTCACCCGAGTTCAACGGCGAAAGGTTATTCAGCCTGAATGAATAGTCGGGGACATTGCCGAGGTCCGTACCAAAGTTAATTGCACTATTATCAGCAACATTGAAATCACGTGCCTGCAACGCTACCGGCCAACCTTGTCCTGTACCGAGGCGGATGGTCGCGCCAACATTCAACGAACCGGTGAACACCGCGTTACCACCGGAAAGTTGCATCGCCAGCTTGAAGCCACCACTGGTCTGGTTGTACAATGAGATCGTAGCGGCACCAATCCCCACGTTTGAAGTGTAGGTGCCGTTGTTGTCTTGAGCCTGTGCTGAAATAAAAGCAGTCGCTGCGCCAGCAACAGCTACTTTCTGGAAGTACGCTTGGGTACGTCCCGTCAACGTAGCCGTTACACTTTCGGTAGTGGCGACACGGGCCGAGAGAGTGCCTGTATTGATGTCTGCGGTTACGTCACGAATAGTGAGACGACGCAAATACACCGTTCCAGTACCGCCAACGTAACGCACCTGTGGTCGTAGGAATACCATAGAGGTATTAAGAGTATTTACGCCAGTTTGGGGGGTCTTAGAGAACCTATAACTTTGGGTGAAGACACCATTGGCGGTTAGGTTCATTGAGTAAGTGCCGTAGGTAATGTCGGTATAGGCTGCATCCAGACCCATAGGGTAAATACGAGCACTGATCGTACTGCCGTAATTTGCGACTTCCCACTCGGCCTCAATCTCATAGACATGATCGGCAATAATGCGAATAGCCCCACGCGGTAGAACATAGCGTTGATCCACCATGGTAAAGGCGTAGCCATAACCGGGGCGAGTAACAATTCTCGCGATGTCAGAGGCCGCCATGGTGTGCGTTTCCGGTGCGCCCCCCCACGGGTAATCGGTAGCGTTAGTGTTACTTGCGAAGAAGAAAGAACCATTAGCGTCGAAACGATCAGGAGTCATTCCACCCGCGATTGCTGCGGTCAGCGTCTGGCTCGTTGTTGCTGAAGAGGCGCTACTCGTGGCACTAACTGCGGCGGTCGAAGCGACACCAGCCGAGGCCGAAGCATTGACTTCACTCGTATGAGCAGCAATTGCACTGGCATTAGCTGCTGAGGCGCTATTGCCCGCCGCATCGGACTTGCTGCTCGCGGTCGAAGCACTCGTGCTGGCAGCGCCAGCGGACCCGCTTGCAGCATTGGCGCTGTTTGCAGCAAGTCCTGCCTGTGTCGAAGCCGTGTTAGCGGACCCGGAAGCGTTACTCGCACTCGTGGCAGCAGCACTGGCGCTTGCTGAGGCATTTCCTGCGTAGGTATTGGCGTTGTTAGCCGAGGTTCCTGCGTTGTTGGCCGATGTTCCTGCGTTAACCTCTGACGTTTGTGCCGCAGATGCGCTGTTGCCCGCTTGGGTTTGCGAGATTGCGGCGCTGTTGGCACTGTTAGAGGCGGCATTAGCCGATGCTGTTGCTGCAAGAGCTTGTGTGACATCCTCCACAAGAAGTTGCCCGTAGGTAGTGCTTCGGGTAGCATTCACAGCAAAGCGAAGCGACCTAGCGGTAGGATTTGCCGCAAGGATCACATCGCAGTTCACATCGTAGGCCCGCGTGTTGATAGTGCCCGCACTATACAGGGCGTTATATTCAAACTCAGTGAGGCCGACTTCGGTGAACGTCGCATCGAGAGTGACAGCATTGACCGATACTTGGTCACCCCCGGTATTGGCCTTTATCGTGCGAGTAAGGCGATAGGTGCGACCCGCCACAAGAGGAACTGTACCCCTTGTGCAAAGCCACTTCGCACCGTTCCGGAATCCCGAATTGTTCAGAACATAATACCCGAAATCCGGGTCGTTGTTCCCGAAAATCAAGTTGGTGATCGGAGGGACTGTGGCGGGATCACCCGAACGACTATTTGTCCAATCCGTATTAGTCATAAACGTCGATGGCAGGAGCAGCGCGGAGGTCAGACTGGCTGATACCGACGCCGACGAAGCTGCACTCGCGGATTGTCCAGCCACTGTGGAAGAGGAAGCGGCTGCTGTGGCGCTATCGCTGGCTGCTTGAGCGTAATTGCTTGCATTGATGGCCTGAGTTTGTGCCGTATTTGCAAAGCCGCTGGCGCTAGTCGCACTATTTCCGGCGTCGGTAGCCTTGGACGTTGCTGTGTTGGCACTTCCTGCGGCTGCGGTTGCGCTGGCGTTAGCATCATTTTTATATCCTAGAGCCACATCACGTGCTGTCTGTGCGTCCTGACGAGCCGTGGTTGCTACACCAGCCTGTGTCTGTGCTGTAGATGCGGAACCGGCAGCGTTGCCCGCGCTTGTCGAGGCATTATTGGCGTAAGTTTGTGCGTTGCCTGCGCTGGTCGAGGCGTTGGTTGCGGATGTGGAAGCTGCCGTTGCGCTCTGGCCAGCGTTGGTTGCTTGTGTTGAAGCTGTGCTTGCCGATCCAGCCGCAGCGGTAGCACTACCAGCAGATGCAGTGCTTTCGGTAATATCCGTCCAGACAAGATCAGTCCACAACACGCCGTTGGGGCTGTTAGCTCGAACAAAGGGGACACCCGTTGCAAAAGAGGCATCTGTGGTGACAACAACATCGAACTGTGTCCAATCCGTTGTCGTGGATACAGCAATATAATTGTTAACTGCACCGCCTGAGGTGCGAGTTCCAATAACGCCGACACCAACGCTGGCTGCGCTACTTGGGTTCTTTACCCAACCTTGGCAGCGAATCTTACGACTAGCCCAGTTACCGGTTTTAGCTACACCATCTTTGCTATCAGTTCCTCCCGTACCGCCACGCAAGACTTTAGTATGACCCAAGCCAGTGGGACCAGCATCGGCCACCGCAGTTGCGTTAGTCCACTGACCAAGCGCGCTATCATCGAAAGCACTTTTCGAAATCAGATTATTGGTAGCATAGTTTCCAGCGTAACCAGCGTTGGATGCAGCGGACACGCTGCTATTGGATGCCGCTGTTGCGCTGTTGCCCGCGTTGGTTGCAGACGTGCCAGCCGCAGTTGCAGATGTAGCCGCAGCAGTGGCGCTTCCGCCAGCATTAGTTGCAGACGTAGCGGCGTTCGTAGCAGCAGTCTGAGAATTGTTCTGTGCTGTCACGGCATTGTTATAGGCGGTGACCGCGTTCGCGCGTGCCGTATCTGCCGCCGTAGCACTACCCGCTGCCAGTCCTTGTGCAGTCTTTGCAGCATCACGAGCCGTTTTAGCATCAGTAAGGGCTGATGTAGCAGTTTGTGCAGCTTGAGTAGCTACATTAGCACTTGTCTGAGCATTTGCGGTAGTACCATAAGTTGTAGTAAGAGCATCAACATCAACAATAATATCTCCAATTTGTTGAACAGCAGACGCGATATTGCCGGTAGCAACATCAATCTGTGTAAGAACAGTTGAAGCATCACGTCCGTTAACATTCTTAGTATCTTTTGCAGTATTAGCACCTGTTACATCTGCACCAGCTTGAGCAGGTTGTAGGCTTTGAACTGGAACTGTAGTTTTACCTGTTACAGGATCGATATAGCTGATCTGAGTAGCATCAGTTACAAAGTTTGACTCTGCCAACCACTGACCATTGGACCAGATATAAGTCAGGTTCGGGTTCTGATCATTGGTTGTGTACTTATCTCCTTCACGACTTCCAGTCGAAGGACGATCCTGCAAACGACCAATCGTCTGAACAGGAGCGTAATCGTTGGCTGTGTCGTCAAGGGTGTAGGTTCCTACGAGAGGGTTCGAGGTTCCACCCCGACGATCAATGGTTGTGATGCGGAAGGTATAGATACCGTTCTGTGGCTGCTGAAGCTCAACATAATTGTCCTGAGTCTTCTCAGTCAACGACTGCCATGGGCCGCTGTTCAGATTGAACTCTACCTTGAAGCCATCAATCCAGATGGAGCCGGGACGATCCCAACGAACCGTCATTACCCGCTTCGTCTGGTACTCGGCTTCAAAGCTTTGTACTGAGAACATACGACCATCAGCCGGTGTAAGCGGCGAAGGGATTACCTTGTTCGGGCGCTGAGCAAGGATCGTATCCTCGTTTACGTTGTCGCTCTCGTTCCACTTGTTTGTGTAGATTTCGATAGCGTTGATCGTAACAAGCTCATCATCCTGTGGCTCAACGTCGATAACACGATATTGCTTAGGCAATGTAGGCAGGCCCACAGCCTCAAGCGCAATCTGAGCGTTAGCAGGAGTGTTAGCAGGCAAAGGCGAGTCAATGTTGAGTGTCGTTACATCCCCACGAGTCGTAGCCGTGTTAGTGATGGCACGGCTCACAGTGATTGTTGGTTTACGCCAATCTGGACTCCCCGGCTGAGCAGTCGAGCTTGGGTTATAGGCCGGGTTCGGGATCGTTACATGAACCTTGTAGTCGATGCCAACCTCAAGACGCAGCGTATCACGAACCGTCAGAACACTGTCGGTACGACTCATCAATCGACCGGTAGTACGAACCGAGGTATCGCTTGCAAGATCACCATCGGCAACAAGAATAACACTGAAGGGCTGAACCAGATTACCCTGTCGGTTCGTTGCAAAGCTTACTTGACGAGTCTCATTCAGCGAAGCAAGCTGACGGATTTTGATACGACGCAGAGCTTCCTGTCGAGTGCTACACCCAACCAGAGCAACGCTAGTTGCACGACGACCATAGTTATCAATGTGTGCCTGATCGAAGACACGTACACGGTCTTCTTCAAAACCACGAGCTTCGTTACGAAATACACCGATCATGTCGTTCATGCGACTATCGATGTCAGTATGCGAGTAGTTAAACTCGCCTACAATGGACTCCTTGGTAAACAAAGCTGTAGCATTCTCAGGCTTCTCAACCACAAGACGCCAGTTACCATCCCCCTCGTCCCAAGCATACGAGCCAACAGCACCAGCTACATACTGCATAAGATCATTCACGGATAGTGCACTATCCAGAATATAGTTCATGCTGTAGCGAGGATGAGTACCCCCCTGACCATCAGGGACTTGCTGAGCAAACCACTTAGATGCTTCTAGAGCATCCCACTTGTTCAGAGTGCAACCCGGTGTCAGTGCCGAGATACCCGAAACTGAGTCCTCGATCAGGTCCTTCATCTGAAACGCAGGGCACTGTGTCCACTGAATTTCCTCAGTGGCACCGTCCCACGTTTGTCCGGTATAAATACGAGTGTTGGCGTCCCAGACGCTCGATGGTGGCACACGTACCATCGAGAGGTCATAAATACCCGTAATAGTTGGTACACCAGAAAGCTGATCGGATGCCTTACCGTTGATCTGAAGGTAAGCCAGACCACGCCACTCTTCACGATCACCAAGTGGAGCCATGCTCACACCAGCGACCGACTCCCACGTAATTGCACGCGACTCGGAATCTTGATCCTTGGTATAGCTATCACGTTCACGAAGACGGACACGAACCTGCCACGTCTTGTTGGCATAGTTACCAGTGTTGGGAACAGCAATACGCAGTTCCTTCACATAGGCTTGAGTTGTCTTACCAGTGATAGCCAAATAGCCGGGGTTACTGCTTGCCGACCATGTTGTACCATTAGCCCACTTGCTTGCAACGGCGTACAGAATCTGGGCCGTAGTCAGCTTAATACCATTTTGATTGTAGGTAGGAGCCGCTGTGCTGGCTAGTGGGTTGATCCACTGCGAGCTACCGGAAGGTTGAAGTTCGATTTCCAGTGACGCAGTGGCATTATAGATACCGTTCTTGTCCTGCCGGTACAAGGATTGCACAACAAAACGAATATCGATGTAGTCAACACCAGACTGAGGCACAGTGCCATAACGCCACTCACCCGGCGTTCCAGTTCCAGTAGCTTGATTGGCATTGTTGACAGGCAGGTTTACCGTCTGAGCGCCCGACGATCCCCCAAGCTGAAGGGTAACAGGACGAAGGACAGCCGGGTCACCATCTGAGAGAACCGCACTGAAGTCACTCAGCGTGGTGTTACCCGAGCCATCCTCAATTGGAACGTCATCCACGAACAGGTTCTGAAGGCCACCGGGGGCCAGTCCCTTGATACGTCCCGAGCAGAGGCCAATAAGCGCCTCAAATGTATCCGTCGAACGAAGGTTATCTGGACTGCTACGAAAGGTACCACTACCTCCCTTAGCACCAATCAGTTCGTCTTTAACGCTCACTAGTTTCCCGCATATAGAACTTGCCACCAACCTCAGCAAAATCTGAGATCGCGATGTAGTTCATTTGCACGCGGTTAGCTTCGGTGTCAACATGAGAAATTGCGAACCCCATATTCCACATCTCACCGTCGCAATACTCAGCAGCCAAGTGGTGTCCACAACCAAGTTGCATCCACATGGAAGGACCACGAAGATGACTATAGAACGAGGTAGCTTCAAACTTATGGTGATGACCATTGAAGCCTGACAAGCCCTTGCGGATACCACTGGGGAAATGATCTACGAGCAGTGTATCGAAATACACCTCATAGTTACGAGCAATCTGCTTGTTCATGTCCCCCTTGGTCCAGACACCAAGATCACCACGAGCGATGTAACGAACCTCGTACTTGTCCAGACCCAGCAACCCCCCAACGGTCATACCATGGAGATCGCTCAGGACGGCTCGGAGGGCCGGGGTTGCTTCTGCAAGATGACGGAGAAGACGATACTCATGATTGCCTTCAATAAGATCGATCTGTGCATCTCCCGCTCTCTCTCGTAGATCGTGGAGAAAAGCATGGACAAATTGCATCCGACCAACCACGTCCCAACTACGCGGATCAACAGGATATTTTCCGAACTCCGGGAGATCAAAGAGGTCACCACCAAGACAGATAATATCAGGCTGAACACGCGAAACGGTATCGAGGAAGACGCTACGCCAGAAAGGGTCCATTTCTTTATCGTGGAGATCAGTGGCCACCATGATGGTTTGGAAACGCTTACCCGAAGGCTTTTGATATTTATCACCGTAATCGCTCCGATCAATGTTGAGCTTTCGCATTTCATCCAAGCTGACGAACTTGGCAACCTGTCCCTGAAGCTGTGACTGATGACGAGTCAGCATCAGGCCCGCTTGACGTTTGAACTCCGTGAAGCTGCCAAACAAGGTATCGATTTCCCATGAGGAAAATTTGCCGTTGTCACGATAGGTTGTACGGCTTACATTGCCATGCTCATTCAGAGCAGCCAGACGCTGAATGTCAGCGATAGCTTCCTGCTTCGTACTCATGCAATTTTCCTTTTACGCAGAGGCAGGGAAGGTACCGAACACCATATCCTGCGAGTTGACTTGTAGAGATAGATACTGTCCGCCAAGCTTAAAGCGACCATATCCCTTGGGGATAAGGGTACCAATCTGAGTGGTGTTTCCCTTTGCACCAAGGTATTTTGAGGGGTCGGGATCGTTACTGGAACTGACACTTGGTGCCTTCATGAAGACAGCCATAACACCGCTAACGGCCATACCGATACCAGCACCAAGAAGCGCAGCCTGAGCAGCCTGTCCGATACCGGGAATGAATGAGAGTCCAATGAATGCCGCTCCCATGAGGATTTGACCGAAGCCACCCTTTCCACCGAACATGGCAGGGATCAGATGAATTTCCTCTACGTCTGTCTTGGCATTCAGTTTTTCAAGGGTGTCGAAGTCGATGATGTCAATGACTGGACGTTGATCCATCGGAATATCCGAAAGCCCACACTGACGTGACCATCCTTCGATAACCTCAGCTACCGTGTCGGCAACAATCTCACAACCACTGAACTGCTCCTTCAGGGAGCCGTGTAGTGTTACCTTCACAGTGCGACCTCTACAATAAGTGGTCCCTTTAGCGTGAAGCAACGAACGCCGTCAATACCAATGATGAAATGACGCAGCTTCGGCCACTGATTAAAGCCTGCGTAATCGGTCTGGCTCAGGTTCGCTGTATCCTGTGGGTGTGTATGCCACGTACCGTACAGATTTTCTTCGTGCTTAAGCATTTCCTTTGCAGGAAGACGGAAGCCACGCTCTGGTTCAGGATGAGTATTCTCTACTTCAAGGATAGTGCCATCAAACAGGATAAGACCGCATCGTTCGACCGTCTCGGCTTTGTCATACTTAGCTTGTAGGCTGGAGACGATTTCGCTCATCGAGTAGCTCCTGAAGGGTTACATCCCGCTTCTCAACGGTGACGATTGGGACATCCTT
>Ga0210040_10006999_pt1 | contig 13829 bp, 6 predicted proteins | sample CryGeyCG12114_NA_FD_185462 | JGI IMG/M metagenome (GOLD analysis project Ga0210040, IMG submission 185462) | Groundwater microbial communities from aquifer - Crystal Geyser CG19_WC_8/21/14_NA (SPAdes) (version 2) | ecosystem: Environmental > Aquatic > Deep subsurface > Groundwater | place: USA... | reverse complement strand
AGGCGCCAAGCGCAATCGCTGCGCCGGCGGCTGCAAGCCCAGACGCACCGCGAAACTCGGACGGCGGAAGTCGTCGCGACCGCGGCAACCGTGGCGCGCAAAGCACCCCCCAGCCGTAAGGAACAAGCAATGTCGATTGCTTCGCAAAACGAGAATGGCGGCTTCCTTGCGGCCCTGTTTGTCCGCCGGCCGGTTATGGCGCTGGTGATCAATGCCTTGATCATCGTTGCTGGCGTCGCCGCGTTTTTCGGCGTTGAAGTGCGCGAACTGCCATCCGTCGAGCAGCCGGTGCTGACGATCAACACGACCTTCACCGGCGCCTCGGCCGAAACGGTGGATCGGGAGATCACCTCGGCTGTGGAGGGTGCAGTGGCCCGGGTGTCGGGCGTAACCGGCATTTCATCAAGCTCGTCCTATGGCCGAAGCCGCGTCACGATGACGTTCGCGGACGGGACCAACCTCGACAACGCAACCTCTGACGTCCGCGACGCCACCTCCCGCTTGACCAACCAGCTGCCCGACGATGTGGATGCCCCAACGATCGTGAAGGCCGACAGCGACGCGCAGGCCATCATGCAGCTGTCGGTCACTTCGGATACCCTTCCCCCGGCGGAGCTGACCGCGCTGGTGGACGACATCATCTCCGAACGCCTGGCGGCAGTCACCGGCGTTGCGGATGTGCAAATCTACGGCCAGCAATCGCAGGTGTTCGAGGTCGACGTCGACCAGGTCAAGCTCGCGAGCCTTGGGCTCACCGTGGCGGATGTTCGAACCGCGCTGCAGACCATCTCCTTTGACACGCCGGCAGGCACCATTAATGGCTCCAACCAAAACATCAATGTTCGCGCCATTTCCGAAGTCACAACGCCGGCACAGTTCGAAGAGCTGATCATCAACGGCCGGACGCGGCTGGGCGATGTTGCAACCGTGGTGTTTGGCGCGACATCCAGCACCTCGGGGCTGCGCTCCGATGGAAAGGCCGGTATCGGCATCGGCATCGTGCGGCAGGCTCAATCGAACACCGTCGGCATTTCGGAGGGCGTGCATGCCGCTGTTGAAGACCTGCACGGCAGCCTGCCCGAGGATGTCGAGATAAAAATTTCGAGCGATGATTCCGTTTTCATCTCCGGTGCGCTGCATGAGGTTGAGCGTTCGCTGATCATCGCCGTGGTTGTGGTGATCGGGATTATTTTTTTGTTTCTGATGGACTGGCGGGCAACGCTGGTGCCGGCCATCTCGATGCCCGTTGCGCTGATCGGCACGGTTGCCGGCGTTTACCTTGCGGGGTTCTCGCTCAACATCCTGACGCTGCTGGCCATCGTTCTGGCGACAGGTCTGGTTGTGGACGACTCCATCGTGGTGTTGGAAAACATTGTCCGACGCCGGCAGATGGGGCTGGGGCCGCGCGCCGCCGCCGTGCTTGGCACGCAGGAAGTGTTTTTCGCGGTGATCGCGACAACGGCGACACTGGCCGCCGTGTTCATTCCCCTGTCCTTTCTTCCCGGCCAGACCGGGCGCTTGTTCCGGGAGTTCGGCTACACGCTGGCCATGTCGGTTGCGCTGTCGGCCGTTGTTGCCCTGACGCTTGGACCGATGATGGCGTCCCGGCTGTTAAAGCAAGCCAAGGCGGGCCATAAGCCCAATCCGCTGGCTCGGTTCGGGGGCGTCCTTGCGGGCTTTTACCGCTGGTCCATCCGGGTTTGTCTCAACAATCCCCTTCCCGTGCTGATTGTGGCGCTGCTGTTTGGCGCTTCATCTTACGTGGTTTTCACAAACCTTCGGCAGGAACTGACCCCCACGGAAGATCGAGCCGCGATCACCCTGCGGGTTTCGGCACCGCAAACGGTGAGCCTCGATTTCACCCGGACGCAGATGCAGAAGCTGGAAGACCTGCTTCAGCCCTTGGTCCAGTCGGGCGAAGTGCGCAGCATTTTCTCCATCTCCGGCTTTGGTTCGAGCACCAACAGCGGCAATCTCACGCTGACCCTGGCGCCCTGGGAAGAGCGCACGCGCTCGCAGGCTCAGATCGCCGCCGACATCAATCGCCTCATCCCTCAGGTGCCCGGGGTGCGTGTCAACGTTGGACAATCCAACAGCCTTGGCATCCGGGGTGGCGGCAGCGGGCTCCAGTTCGCCGTTGTCGGACCCGAATACGGGCAGCTGGCCGAGGCTGCTCAACAGATCTCGGATCGCATGAGCGAGGATCCGAGCTTTGGCCGCGTGACCGTGAACTACAGCACCACACAGCCGCAGCTGACCCTTTCGATCGATCGCGAAAAGGCTGCAGCGCTTGGGGTGGAGTTCAATGGCCTTGCAACCACGATGCAGGCCATGATCGACGGGGCCGATGTCGGCTCGGTCTTTATCAATGACGCCAGCTATTCGGTGCGCATGCTGTCAACCACCAGCCCGGTCAACGATCCGGGGGATCTTGAAAGCATCTTCGTCAAGACCAGCGACGGGCGCTACGTGCCCATGTCGACCATCGCGACATTGGCGGAAGCACCCATCGCCCCATCCCTCACCCGGGAATCGCAGCGGCGGGCCGTCAGCGTTTCGGCGAGCCTTGAAGGCTTGGCGCTCGGCGACGCATATGGACGGGTTCTCGCCCTTGCCCAGCCGCTGCTGCCTGAGGGGCTGTCGATCATCCCGCTGGCGGAAGCCAAGACCATCGGCGACGCCAATAATGGCCTTGCAATCACCTTCGGCTTTGCGCTGATTGTGATCTTGCTGGTGCTGGCGGCGCAGTTCGAAAGCATCACCAGCGCACTGATCGTCATGGCAACGGTACCGTTCGGGCTCGCCTGCGCCGTGTATGCGGTGTTTCTCACCGGCGGTTCGCTCAACGTTTACAGCCAGATCGGATTGATCCTGGTGGTCGGCATCATGGCCAAGAACGGCATCCTGATCGTGGAGTTCGCCAACCAGCTGCGCGATCACGGACGGACGGTCCGCGAGGCGATCGAGGAAGCTTCCAACGTTCGCCTGCGCCCGGTGCTGATGACCATGATCGCGACCGTTCTGGGCGGCCTGCCGCTGGTGATCGCGGGCGGCGCGGGGGCCGAAGCACGCCAGGCGCTCGGGTGGATCATCATCGGCGGCCTTGGCCCTGCGGCTATCGCCACGCTGTACCTGACGCCGGTTGCCTATCTTCTGCTGGCGCGGATCAGCAAGCCCAAGGCCGAAGAAGAAGCGCGCCTCGGGCGGGAACTGACGGCCGCGGGTGAAATCCCGCCGCCTGTTCCGGCGGAGTAGTAAGGCAACAGAAAGCGGCCGGTGAGCTCGATGCTCCCGGCTTACGCGGTGTTTGTGCCTGCGGGCCGGCGAGGCGTTTGCCCCGATGCGGTCTTCCGCGACGATTAAGTGAGGCTTACGCCTCGCCGGCAACCAGGATTTTCGGCGTATACCTCAGGGTCTGGGGTTTAGCCCCACCGGCGCTATGCAACTGCTCTCGACGTCTGGGGCCGTGGGTGACCACGGCGATTCCGTCTATGCATCTGGGGCGAGAGGTAGCAGACCCCCGCCAGCGTCGTCTTCTTACGGCCGATACCCCTTGCAGAGTTCGGAACCCCCTTGGCTTGGCCTGGATCAGGGCGACCCCCGACCCACCCAGTTCCTCGCCCCAACCACTCGTCATGATCTCGCTTGGGGGCGCGGACGAGACGGAGAATAGCGCCGCTTTTCGGGAGGGGGATAAGATGGAGAAGCGGTGAGAAGCTCAGCCACCCACCGAAGGCGTGAGGAGCGCGGAGCCGGCTTTCAGCCGTCGCGCCTTGTCCGGCCCTCGCTTGCGCTCGGGCGTTCGGCGCTCAAATCGCGCCACTGGCGCGATTTGCCGGCCTGAGGCCGTCGCGCCTCACCCCTTGTTCTTGTTGTAGACGTCGAACACCACGGCACCGAGCAGCACCAGGCCCTTGACCACCTGCTGCCAGTCCACGTTGACGCCCATGATCGACATGCCGTTGTTCATCACGCCCATGATGAAGCCGCCGACCACCGAACCGGCGACCTGCCCCACCCCGCCCATGGCAGAAGCACCGCCGATAAACACGGCAGCGATCACGTCGAGTTCGCTGCCCGAACCGGCTGCCGGCACGGCCTGGCCGAGGCGCGCGGCGATGATCAGCCCGCCCAAGGCAGAAAGAACGCCCATGTTGATGAAAACAAACAGGGTCAGCCGTTCGGTTTTGATACCGGAAAGCTGCGCGGCCTTGATGTTGCCGCCCATCGCATAAACCCGGCGGCCGATCGTGGTGCGCTTGGTCACGAAAACAAACAGCCCGATCAACAGCCCCATGACGACAAGGACGATCGGGAAGCCTTTGTAGGAGGCGAACTGATAGACAAGGAACAGCGCCAGCGCGGCAATCACTGCGGTCTTGACGGCAAAGAGCGCAAACGGCTCTGCCCGGTAGCCGTGACGCTCGCGCGTCCGCCGGGCCTGAAGGCCGAAATAGAAATAGGCCAAAGCCCCAATAATGCCAATCAGCATCGTTGTGCTGTGCAGGACGACGCCGCTGCCGACAATGGTTTTGCCCGCCGCGTTTACTGTGGGCGCAACCAGGGTCAGGCTGCCGATCAGGTCGGGGATAAACCCTGAACTCAGCTGTTTGAACGGATCGGGCAAGGGGCCGACGGACGAGCCGCCGCCGAGGAGCGCCTGGCACATGCCGCGAAAGATCAGCATGCCCGCAAGGGTGACGATAAAACTCGGTATGCGGTGATAGGCGATCCAGTAGCCCTGCGCCGCCCCGATCAGCCCGCCGATGATCAGGCACACGATCGAAACCACCAGCGGATTGCTGAAAATGCCGAGCGGCCAGATCACCATCATCATGGCGCCCAAGGCACCGATGAATCCGGCGACCGAGCCGACACTGAGATCGATGTGACCCGCAACGATCACCAGCAGCATGCCAAGCGCCATGACGATGATGAAGCTGTTCTGCTGCACCAGGTTGCTGAGGTTCAATGGCCTGAACAGCGTGCCGGTGGTCAGTTGGAAGAACACCATGATGGCGATCAGCGCCAGGATCAGCCCGTAATCGCGCAGATTGGTCACCAGTGCCGAGACCGCAAAACGCGGGCCGGTCGCTACATCCTCGGCAACACTGCTCTGCGGGGCGGGAGCGGTATCCGTGGTCATGATGCTTTTCCTTCTCCGAGCACGATGGCTCGCATGATTTTTTCCTGGCTCGCATCCCGCGCCGCCATCTCGCCAACGATGCCACCTTCGTTCATCACGTAGATGCGGTCGCTGATCCCAAGCAGCTCGGGCATTTCCGAGGAGATGACAATCACAGCCTTACCTTCGGCCGCGAGGCGCGCGATAATGGTGTAAATCTCGTACTTGGCGCCCACATCGATGCCGCGGGTCGGCTCATCAAGGATCAGTACTTCCGGATCGGCAAACAGCCACTTGCTCAGCACGACCTTTTGCTGGTTGCCGCCTGAGAGATTGCCGGTTTTCTGGTACACGCTGGACGAGCGGATATTGGTTTTCCCACGATAATCGTTGGCGACATCGAGTTCGCGCAGATCATCGATCACCGTATTGCGGGACACGCCGTTCAGATTGGCCAGCGTGATATTGTGCTTGATGTGGTCAATGAGGTTAAGGCCGTAAGTTTTACGGTCTTCGGTGACATAGGCGAGGCCATGATCCACGGCGCGCCCGACGGTCGAGGTGTCAATCCGCTTGCCGCGTAGGTAGACCTCTCCGGTGATCCGGCGCCCATAAGAGCGGCCGAACAAGCTCATTGCAAACTCGGTGCGGCCGGCACCCATCAGCCCGGCAATGCCGACGACTTCGCCCGCGCGCACGTCGATGTCGATATTTCGGATCACCTGCCGATCAGCGTGCAGCGGGTGGTAGACCGACCAGTTCTTCACCTGAAACACCACCTCGCCGATCTTCGGCTCGCGCGGCGGATAGCGGTCTTCCAGCGAGCGACCCACCATGGAGGTGATGATACGGTCTTCCGTAATCTCGCTTCGGTTCAACGTCTCAATGGTTTGCCCGTCGCGGATAACCGTAACACGGTCGGCGACCCGGTTGATTTCGTTGAGCTTGTGGGAGATCAGGATGGAGGTGATGCCCTCCCGCTTGAACTCAAGCAGAAGGTCGAGCAGCACCTGACTGTCTTTTTCCGACAAAGACGCAGTCGGCTCGTCCAAGATCAGCAGCTGAACTTCTTTGCTGAGGGCCTTAGCAATCTCCACCAGTTGCTGCTTGCCGACACCGATATTGGTGATCAGCGTGTTGGGATCTTCATCAAGGCCCACCTTCCGGAGCAGCGCTTCAGTGCGCTTTCCGTAGTGGTTCCAATCAATTACGCCGAACTTCGAAAGCTCGTTGCCGAGAAAGATGTTTTCCGCGATCGAGAGCATCGGCACCAGAGCAAGCTCCTGATGGATGATCACGATCCCCAGCTTCTCGCTGTCATGGATGCCCCGGAACTGGCACTCCTGGTCACGAAAAACAATCGTGCCGTCATAACTGCCGGAGGGATAAACGCCGGACAGCACTTTCATCAGCGTCGATTTGCCAGCCCCGTTTTCGCCCACGATGGCGTGGATCTCGCCGGCCTCGATGCTGAGATTGACGTTCGACAAGGCTTTCACGCCGGGGAACGTCTTGGTGATGCCGCGCATCTCGAGGATCGGTGCAGCCATGTGGTCCTGTTCCCTTAAGGCTGTGGCCCAATCAGCAGCTTGCCTTGGGGCCTCCGGAACGAAAAGGGCCCCGCAAAAGCGGGACCCTGGGAATGTTCGAGGACTGGATTACTTCAGCTCTTCGGCCTTGATGTAACCGGAATCCACAACCAGCGCCTGATAGTTGGCCTTGTCGACCTCATGGGGGGTCAGAAGGATCGAGGGCACCACCTTGACGTCATTGTTGTATGTCTCGGTATCGAGGCCTTCGGGCGTGCCGCCGGACAGAACAGTGTCCACCAGTTCAACGGTTGCCTTGGCCAGTTCGCGGGTGTCCTTGAACACGGTCGAGTATTGCTCGCCGGCAATGATCGATTTGACCGAGGGCGTTTCGGCATCCTGGCCCGTCACAACCGGCCAGGGCTGGTCGCCGGCGCCGTAGCCTACGGCGCGCAGCGATTCCAGAATGCCGCGGCTGAGGCCATCATAGGGGGACAAAACAGCGTCGACCCGCTCGCCATCGGCGTAATAGGCCGACAGGAGGTTATCCATGCGGGCCTGGGCGGTGGCCGCGAGCCAGCGCAACGTACCGACCTTGTCCATGCCCATCTGGCCGGACTTGACCACCAGCGTGCCGTTGTCGATCAGCGGCTGCAGGACGCTCATAGCGCCGTTGTAAAAGAAGAACGCGTTGTTATCGTCGGGCGAGCCGCCAAACAGCTCGACGTTGAACGGACCCTTGTTCTCGGGATAGCCGAGACCCTTGAGCAGGGAATTGGCCTGGATCACGCCCACGCCGAAATTGTCGAAGGTCGTGTAATAGTCGACGTTGCCGGTCGCCTTGATCAGGCGATCATAGGCCACGACCACCACGCCGGCATCGGCCGCGCGCTGCAGGGCTTCGCCCATGGTGGTGCCGTCGATGGAGGCGATGATCAAGGCCTTGGGGCTTTTGATGATCTCGTTTTCAAGCTGGCTCAGCTGGTTGGGAATATCGTCCTGCGCATATTGCAAGTCGACGGTATAGCCCAGGGCTTCGAGCTGGGACTTGACGGCATCGCCATCGTTGATCCAGCGCAGCGAGGTTTTTGTCGGCATCAAAACGCCAACGATGCCCTTGTCCTGCGCGCTCGCAGCGGTGCTGAACGCCAGCGCGCCAAGAACGGCCATGCTGACGAGAGACTTGAATAACTTCACGTGTTCACTCCCGAAAATTGTTGTTCGTGGAGCTCGCCCACCCTGCAACTGGCCGGGACACCGTGCGAACGCGACAACGGGAGAGCACGGCTGCAGCGTTAGCCGAGCCGGTTCGCAGCCGCGCAAGCAGCCACAAACGCCCACCAGTTGATCGAAAGCCGGCCAGTCCTCCCGTAACCCACGGCTTCTTTAAACGAGCCGTTGCAGGGCCGTTGTGCCCATGGAGAAAAGCTAGATTAGTCAGATACCTTTGTAAAGCGGGGGAAAGAAGCAGCATCCATCACATCCGTGCCCCCGATACCAAGCGGCAGCAATTGCACGCTCCGATGGGCTGAGCTAGAATGGCGCAGCCCGGCCAGGACACGGCCCGGCATACGGGAAGAGACGGATAAATCGTCCAACCTGTCTGATACCCTTCGGGAGGGGATGTGACGGAAACCGAGGAAACCGGGCGGCTGGACGGGCCGACGGCCGCGACCAGTGTTGCCAACGACCTTGCCGCCCTGGTGATTGGCCGCATGGCGCCGGGCAACAGCTTGCCGAGCGAGGCTGAACTGGCGCAGCGCTATAGCGTCAGCCGCCTCACAATCCGGGAAGCGGTCAAGATGCTGGCCGGCCGAGGCCTGCTGGAGTTGTCGCGCGGCCGCAAGGCCGTGGTGCGCGAGCCCGACGGATCGGTGTTCGGCGAGTTCCTGACCTCGATTACGCAATACGATCCCAAGGCCATCTTTGACCTCGTCGAGGTGCGTCTTTCGCTAGAAGTGCAGTCCGCGGGCCTTGCGGCCAAGCGGGCCAGCCGCCCTGCCCTGTCCGCCATCGAATCCGCGTTATCGGGTATGCGGGAGGCTGCGGCTGAAGGGCAAAACGGTCTCGACCCTGACATCGCGGAAAAGCGCTTCCATGGCCACGATCTGGATTTCCATCTCGCGGTTGCCATGGCGAGCGGCAATCGCGTGCTGGTGTACCTGTTTGAAGCGATGGCCAGTCCCTTGGAAGAAGCCTTCTTTATCAGCCGGCGGGGGCATCGTTTGCGCGGCCATACGCTCGATGACACCATCGCCGCCCACCAGCTGGTGCTGGACCGGATTGCCGAGGGCAAGCAACGCGCTGCGGCTGAGGCCATGCGTGCCCATTTGCAAGATACCGAACGCGACATCCGGGCGTCGGTCGCCACACTGACTTTGCGGGGTTCGGAGGACAATTGAGCTGTGCTGGGTTAAGAGAAGCGAGGCGTACCCCAAGGTTTAGCCTTCCGGTCCCGCAAACAGGCGGCTAAGGTTGGTGGGGGTTTGCACAAGCCCTTAGGCGCGAGCGCTCAGCGTATGTCGATCAAAGCCGCAGTTTATCATCTGACACATTACAGGTACGACCGCCCGGTCTACCTGCAGCCCCAGACCATCCGCCTGCAGCCAGCGCCGCACAGCAAAACGCGCGTGCTGAGCCATTCGCTGAAGGTTAGCCCGTCCAAGCACTTCGTGAACGTGCAGCAGGACCCCTACGGCAATTACCTGGCGCGCTTCGTTTTTCCCGAGCCGGTCAACGAGCTGAAGATCGAGGTCGATCTGGTCGCGGACATGACGGTGTATAATCCGTTCGACTTCTTTGTTGAGGAAGACGCGGAGATCTGGCCGTTCCAATACCCCGAGAGCCTGGTCGAGGATCTTTCGATTTATCGCAAGCCCGAGCCGGCAGGCCCGAAGCTTACGGCGTTTCTCGCCTCGATCTCCCGCGAGCCGGTCAACACCGTAACGTTTGTGACGGGGCTCAATGCCCGGATCCAGAGCGAAATCGGCTATATCGTTCGCATGGAAACCGGGGTGTTCACCCCGGAAGAGATCCTCACCAAAGCGCAGGGCTCGTGCCGGGATTCCAGCTGGCTGCTGGTGCAGGTGCTTCGCCACCTCGGGTTTGCCGCCCGATTCGTGTCTGGCTATCTGATCCAGCTCAAGCCCGATGTGGTGGCCCTTGATGGCCCGCCGGGCACCTCGGTCGATTTTACCGACCTGCATGCCTGGGCCGAGGTTTACCTGCCAGGCGCCGGCTGGATCGGGCTTGACCCGACATCGGGGCTGCTGACGGGCGAAAGCCACGTGCCGCTGGCAGCGACGCCGCACTATCGCAACGCAGCCCCAATCTCCGGCTTTGCCAGCTTTGCCGAAGTCGATTTCCGCTTCGACATGCGGGTCGACCGCGTGGCCGAGCACCCCCGCATTACCAAGCCTTTTTCCGACACGGCCTGGGAAGCGCTGGACGCGTTGGGGCAGCGGATCGACACTGTGCTCGCCGAGAAGGACGTGCGGCTCACCATGGGCGGCGAACCCACTTTCGTGTCGGTCGATGACTACCAAAGCGATGAATGGAACACCGGGGCGGTTGGGCCAACCAAGCGGGAACTCGCCGACGAGCTGATCCGACGTCTTCGCGAACGCTTCGCCCCTGGTGGGATGCTCCATTACGGGCAAGGCAAATGGTATCCCGGCGAAACGCTGCCGCGCTGGACGTTCTCGCTGTATTGGCGGGCCGATGGAAAGCCGATCTGGCAGGACGAGAGCCTCGTGGCGCGCGAAAACGACACGTCCGAAGCAAAGCCGGACGATGCCGAGCGGCTGCTGCGGACCATGGCGAGCACTCTTGGCGTGGGCGACGAAACGCTGGAAACCGCGTATGAAGATCCCGGCGAATGGTTGCTCAAGGAAGCCAATTTGCCCGCCAATGTGGACCCCGCAAATTCCGAGTTGCAGGACCCCGAGGCTCGGGCGCGCATCGCTAAAGTTTTTGCCAATGGCCTCACAAACCCCACCGGCTATGTGCTGCCGGTGCAGCGCTGGAATGCCATGGCGACGGACCGCCGCTGGATCACCGAAAAGTGGAAAACCCGGCGCGGCAAGCTGTTCCTCGCGCCGGGCGACTCCCCGGCCGGCTATCGCCTGCCTCTAAGCTCGCTTAAATACCTCCGGCCGACCGACTATCCTCATGTGATGCCGCTCGACCCCGGTGCGCCGCGCGGTCCTCTGCCCGACCCCGAGCAGATGCTGACGAGCGCGGCACAGAGCGGAGGCGGGACCGTTGACCCGCGTGTGCAGACCGAGGCCTCGTTTACCGCATCCGCCCCCCAGCAGGACCGCACAGAGCAGGAAATCAGCGAGATCGAAGGCCGGGTTCGCACCGCCGTCACAACGGAGGTGCGCGACGGGCGACTGTATGTGTTTTTGCCACCCGTTGAAACGCTGGAAGACTTTCTGGAACTCGTTGCTGCCGCTGAGGCCGCTGCCCGATCCATCAGCCTGCCAGTGCAGGTTGAAGGCTATCCGCCACCGCACGATCCGCGCCTCAACGTCATTCGCGTTGCACCCGATCCGGGTGTGATCGAGGTCAACATCCATCCGGCATCGAGCTGGGCCGACTGCGTTGCGACCACCACGGCGGTATACGAGGAAGCGCGCAACAGCCGGCTTGGCGCTGAAAAATTCATGATCGATGGCCGCCACACCGGCACAGGTGGCGGCAATCATGTGGTGGTCGGGGGCGCAACGCCGGGGGACAGCCCATTTCTCCGCCGGCCTGATCTTTTGAAGTCGCTGGTGCTGCACTGGCAGCGGCACCCCTCGATGTCGTACCTGTTCTCTGGCCTGTTTATCGGGCCAACGAGCCAAGCGCCGCGCGTGGACGAAGCGCGCCATGACAGCCTTTACGAGCTGGAGATCGCCCTTTCGCAAGTTCCGGCGCCGGGCGCTGGTGCCGCTCCCCTGCCCTGGCTGGTGGACCGGTTGTTCCGCAATTTGCTGGTGGACGTGACCGGCAATACTCATCGCTCGGAAATTTGCATCGACAAGCTGTTTTCCCCGGATGGCCCCACTGGCCGGCTCGGACTGGTGGAGTTTCGTGGCTTTGAAATGCCCCCCGATGCCCGGATGAGCCTCGCGCAGCAGGTGCTGATCCGGGCGCTGATCGCACGCTTCTGGACCGCGCCCCTGTCCGGCAGGTTCATGCGCTGGGGCACAACCCTGCACGACCGGTTCATGCTGCCCCACTACCTTTGGGCAGACTTTCTCGACGTATTGCGCGATCTCGGCGAACACGGTTTCGCGCTTGATCCGCAATGGTTTGAGGCACAGCTGGAGTTCCGCTTCCCGTTCTGTGGCGAAGTCGAATATGACGGGGTGCGGCTGGAACTTCGGCAGGCGCTGGAGCCCTGGCACGTGATGGGCGAGCAAGGCGCGATCGGTGGCACGGTGCGCTTTGTGGACTCATCGGTGGAGCGGCTTCAGGTCAAGCTCGAAGGCGCTGGGGCGGAACGGTACGCCGTGACCTGCAATCGCCGCCCGGTGCCGCTGCGCCCGACCGAAAGCGCCGAGGTTTCGGTCGCCGGCGTGCGCTACAAGGCATGGCAGCCCGCTTCGGGCATGCATCCTGCCCTGCCTGCCGACGCACCGCTGGTGTTCGACATTTATGACCGCTGGACGGAGCGCCCAGTTGCGGGGTGCACCTACCATGTCGCTCACCCCGGCGGACGCAGTTACGAAACCTTCCCCGTCAACGGCAACGAAGCGGAAGCCCGTCGGCTCGCCCGCTTTGTGCCGCACAATTACACCGCCGGTGGTTTTGTTCTCCAATCAGAGCCGGTGTCCGACACCTTCCCGCTGACGCTCGACTTGCGTCGCCCGCCGCTGATCTAGCCGCAATGACTGAGGCAAGTAAGCGGCAGGCCCGGCGCAAGCGCCAGAAGGCCGGACTGGTCAGCGATTACCGGCCGATCCCCGGCGTTCCTGACGAAATGCTCGACAGCGCGGGCACTGTCCGCCCCCATTGGGCAAGGCTCATCGATGCCTTCGAAACCATGGGCCGCGAGGAACTGGCGACCCGGTTCGAACGGGCCGACCAGTATCTGCGCGACGAAGGCGTGTTTTACCGCAAGTATGACACTGCGGTGGGCAATGAACGCAGCTGGCCGCTCGCCCACATACCCCTGCTGATTGCCGAAGCGGAATGGCTCGGCATCACCGAGGGGCTGGTGCAGCGGGCGGAACTGCTGGAAAGCATCGTCGCCGATATTTATGGCACCAACACCCTGGTCAGTCGCGGGCTCCTGCCGCCCGAGCTGATTGCCCGGAACAGCGAATTCCTTCGGCCTATGGTCGGCATCACCCCGGCCGGCGGGCACTTCCTCCATTTTTGCGCGTTCGAACTTGGACGCGGCCCGGATGGCACCTGGTGGGTGCTGGGGGACCGCACGCAGGCGCCCTCGGGTGCCGGCTTTTCCGTTGAGAACCGCGTCGCCACCACGCGAGCATTTTCCGACGTTTACGCCAACATGAATGTCCACCGGCTCGCCGGATTTTTTAAAAGTTTCCGCGAGAGCCTGCTTGGCGGAGCCGAGGCTGCCGAAGGACGCGTGGGCATTCTCACTCCCGGCCAGCACAACGAAACGTATTTCGAGCACGCCTATATCGCGCGCTATCTCGGCTTCAGCCTGCTCGACGGCGAGGACATGGTGGTCGAGAACGGCAAGGTGATGGTTCGCACCACGTCCGGCCTCAAGCCGGTCAGCGTGTTGTGGCGACGCATGGACGCGGCGTTCGCCGATCCCCTGGAGTTGCGCTACGATAGCCGGATCGGCACGCCCGGAATGGTTGAGGCGCTGCGGCGCGGCTCGATCTCGATGATCAACGCGCTGGGCTCGGGCATTCTTCAAACGCGCGCCCTGTCCGCGTTCATGCCGCGCCTTGCCGTGGCCCTCCGCGAAGAGACACTGAAGCTGCCCGAGATCGCGACGTGGTGGTGTGGGCAGAGCGCCGAACGCGAGCACGTGATCGCCAATTTCGACAGGCTGATGATCGGGCCGGCGTTGTCAACCAGCCTCCCCTTTGAAGATGAGGGCGCAACAACACTCGGCAGCAGCCTCCGCCCGGAACAAAGGGCATTGCTGCTCGACCGCCTCGCCGGCAACGGCGTCGATTTCGTCGGGCAGGAGCCGGTGC
>Ga0210040_10006998_pt1 | contig 13829 bp, 16 predicted proteins | sample CryGeyCG12114_NA_FD_185462 | JGI IMG/M metagenome (GOLD analysis project Ga0210040, IMG submission 185462) | Groundwater microbial communities from aquifer - Crystal Geyser CG19_WC_8/21/14_NA (SPAdes) (version 2) | ecosystem: Environmental > Aquatic > Deep subsurface > Groundwater | place: USA... | reverse complement strand
GGCCGACGCGGTGTGGGGCGACTTCGACGCCCACGTCGTCCGGCTGGAGGCCATGCTGGCTGCCGCGGCCACCGACCAACCGGTGCTGGCCTCGATCTGCGCGGCCTACGTCGAGGTGAACGACTACGCCGAGGCCGACCTGCCGATGCTGCGCCAGCGGATGCGCTTGATTCTCACCGAGCCGGCGCTGCAGGGGCACTCGCAGGTGCGCTACGCCGGCATCGACCGGGTCGTGGCCGCGCACGTGGCCCGGCGGACCGGGGTGAGCGCCGGCGCACTGGTGCCCCGGTTGGTCGCCACCAGCACCCGGGCGGCGGCGACGACGGCGTTCGAGGTGTGGCTGTCCGACGGCCGGATGACGCTGGCCGCGGCACTGCACGAGGCCTTCGCCGAGCTGGCCGCCGGCTTCCCGTCATTGCGCGGCGGGGCGGTGCCCGGCTGACCGAGGGCGCCTGACGTGGGGGCTGCTGGGCAGCCCCCACGTCCGTGGCTCAGACGGTGGTGCTGTTCGTCTCCAGCAGGCCGCGCCGGACCTCTGCGGGGCGCTGCTGCTCCCCCGCGTAGGAGCTGACCACCACGAGCGCGCCGGTGATCGCCGGGATGACCCACTGCAGCTGATCCAGCCGCTCCTGGGCCGCGGCGATGTCCGCCCGGGCCCGCTTGGAGGGCTTGGTGGCCTTCTTCGACGGCGTGGCACCGCCGCCGTTGACGACCGTGCCCAGCACCCGGCTGTAGGCGGTGACGCCGAGGGCGGCGGCGGTCAGCACGGTCTTCACCGTCGACATGCTGCCGACGCCCTGCTGCTGGGCGACCCGGCCCTGGTTGGCCCGCAGCTGGCCGACGCTGCCGATGAGGTGCGCACCGATGGCGGCCGCGTTGACCGGCGTCCACCGGTTCCAGCCGGCGTTGGCCACGGCGCCGGTGGCCTTCGCCGAGCCGGCCTCGGCGGACGCCGGGTTGAGCGCCACGGCGTTGGCGAGCGTGCCGCCGAACCAGGCGGCCAGGCCGACGTCGTGCAGCGAACGGGACAGGGTGTTGCGGGCCATGGGGTGCGCCTCTCGCTAAGGGGTGGGGGTCAGGAGCCGAGGAGGCCGCCGAGGCCCCCACCGCCGCCGAGCTTCTTGACCAGGTCCATCGGGTCGATGCCGAACTTCGAGAGCAGGCCGGCGTCCTTGTCGGTGTCCACCTGACCGGGCAGCTCGGAGTCGGCCTGGGAGGCCTTGTCGTGGTCGCCCTGGAACTTGAGGAGCTCGATGATCTGGTTCCTGTCGACCTTCATGATCTTGCGATACCCAGGAGTTCCGAAAACACCCCTCGGAACGCCAGGAAGTCTGCGACCGCCAGGTGCCGGGCCTAGCGTGACCCCCATGGCCGACATCGACTTCTACTTCGACCCCGTCTGCCCCTTCGCCTGGATGACCAGCAAGTGGGTGCGGCTGGTGCGCGCCCAGCGCGACTACACCGTCGACTGGCGGTTCATCTCGCTGCGGCTGGTCAACGCCGACGTCGACTACGACGCGCAGTTCCCGCCGGAGTACGAGGCCGGTCACACCGCCGGGCTGCGGCTGCTGCGGGTGGCCGCCCGCACCCGGGACGAGCACGGGCAGCCGGGCGTGGACACCCTCTACGAGGCGCTGGGAGGCCGGATCTTCGACTCCCCGCCCGAGGAGGCCTCCACCGGCGGGAACCGGGGCACCCGGGCCTTCCTCGAGCCGGTGCTCGAGCAGGCCGGGCTGCCCGCGGGGCTGGCCGACGCACTGGAGGAGGAGAGCTACGACAGCGTGGTGCAGGGCGAGACCGATCAGGCCCTGTCGCTGACCGGCAAGGACGTCGGGACGCCGATCATCCACTTCCAGCCGCCGGCCGGGGTGGCGTTCTTCGGGCCGGTGATCAGCCGGCTGCCCGCCGAGTCCGACGCCGTCGCGCTGTGGGACCACGTCGTGGGCCTGGCCAGCTTCCCGGGGTTCGCCGAGCTGAAGCGGAGCCTCCGCGAGCTCCCGCAGCTGCCCGGCCTGGGGGTCGACGTGGACGAGGTCGGCGTCACCGAGGACTGGCACGGCGGCAGCCGGCGGCTGAAGAAGTAGAGACTGCGGGCATGGACAGCCGCACCCACTCCGAGTCCGTCGTCGTCGTCACCTCGCCCGAGGAGCTCTACGACCTGGTCTCCGACGTGACCCGCACCGGCGAGTGGAGCCCGGTCTGCGCGGACTGCTGGTGGGACGAGGGCGCGACCGGGCAGGTGGGCGACTGGTTCACCGGCCGCAACGAGGTGCCCGGCCGCACCTGGGAGACCCGCAGCCAGGTGGTGGCCGCCGAACGGGGCCGGGAGTTCGGCTGGCTGGTCGGCGGCAGGCTGGTGAGCTGGCGGTTCCTGCTGGAGCCGGTGGCCGGCGGCACCCGGCTGACCGAGGCGTGGGAGTTCCTGCCCGCCGGCCAGGAGTTCTTCGCGGAGAAGTACGGCGACCAGGCGCAGGCCCAGATGGACGAGCGCACGGCGGCCGCGCACGAGGGCATCCCGGTCACCCTCGCCGCGATCAAGGCGATCGCCGAGGCCGGCTGACCGGTTCAGCCCGCCAGGAACTCCCGCAGGCCGGCGAGCAGCCGGTCGACGTCGGAGTCGTCGTTGTACGGCGCCAGCCCGACCCGCAGGCCGCCGGTGTCACCCAGCCCCAGCTGCCGGGACGCCTCCAGCGCGTAGAACGAGCCGGCGGGCGCGTTGACGCCACGCTGCGCCAGGAAGCGGTAGGCGTCCGCGGCGTCCCGGCCGGCGAAGGTGAGCAGCAGGGTCGGCGTGCGGCGGGCCGCGCGGGACCACAGGGTCACCCCGGGCAGCTCCCGCACGCCCTCCTCGATCCGCTCGCGCAGCCGGTCCTCGTGCTGCTCCAGCGCGGTCATCGCGGCGGTGATCCGGGCCCGGCGGTCGCCCTCGGGGCCGGCCAGCCCGGCCAGGAAGTCGATCGCCGCGGTGGTGCCGGCCAGCTGCTCGTAGGGCAGGGTGCCGAGCTCGAACCGCTCCGGGACGGCGTCGGAGGAGGGCGCCAGCTTCTCCGGGTGCAGCGTCTCCAGCAGGGCCGGCGCGGCGACCAGGCAACCGCAGTGCGGGCCGAGGAACTTGTACGGGGAGCAGACGTAGAAGTCCGCGCCGAGCGCGGCGACGTCCACCGGCGCGTGCGCGGTGAGGTGCACGCCGTCCACCCAGCTGAGCGCCCCGGCGGAGTGCGCCAGCGCGGTGATCGCGGCGACGTCGGGCCGGGTGCCGATCAGGTTGGCCGCGCCGGTGACGGCGACCAGCCGGGTGCGCGGGGACAGCAGCGCGCCGACGGTGCCGGGGTCGAGCTCGCCGGTGGCCGGGTCGAAGTCGGCCCAGCGCACGGTGGCGCCGCGGGCGGCAGCGGCCTGCACCCACGGGCGGATGTTCGCGTCGTGGTCCAGCCGGGTGACCACCACCTCGTCGCCCGGACCCCACCCGGCGGACAGCACCCGGGAGAGCTCGTAGGTGAGCGCGGTCGCGCTGCGGCCGAACACCACGCCGCCGGGCTCGCCGCCGGTGAGGTCGGCGACGGCCTGCCGGGCGGACCGGACGATCGCGTCGGCGTCGCGCTCGGCCTCGGTGACCGAGCCGCGGTTGGCGGTCGGGGCGGTCATCGCCGCGACCATCGCCTGCGCGACGGCGGCGGGGGTCTGCGAGCCACCCGGGCCGTCGAAGTGGGCGAAGCCGGCGGTCAGCCCCGGGAAGGCGGCACGGAGGGCGGCGACGTCGAGGGCAGCAGGAGCGGTCACCCCCCGATCCTGCGCCATCGCAACGCACCCGGTGCACGGAGGGCCGGCCCGGCACGGTCGCCGTCGGTAAACCCCGACCGGGGCTCGATACACCCGATCAGGTGAAGATCCGGTAACGGACGCTTCAGTCCGGGACCGGATCGTCCGCTGTCAACCCCAACGGGACGACTCAGTTCCGGACCACGATCGCCAAGCAATGGCGTAACCCCGGAACGGAGACCGTGAGCACCATGGCGCTGTCGCTCGAGACCCCTGCTGCCGACCAGAACGACGCCCCCGGCATCACCGTGCTCGTCCAGCAGCACGGCAACCCGCAGGCGCCGGCCCGCCGGCGACGTCGCGGGGTCGCGGCCGTCGCGCTGGCCACCGGTGGCGCGGCGCTCGTCGGCGCCGGTGCCTTCTCCGCCTGGGACGCGACCACCAGCGTCGACTCGGGCGCGCTGTCCGCCGGCACCAGCAGCGCCGCGACGGTGATCGACGCCACGTCGGGCACCTTCCGCACCGCGGTGTCCAACCTGCTCCCCGAGGACTACTTCTACCGGTACATCGACGTGGTCAACACCGGGCCCTCGACGTCGTTCACCGGGACCGTCGCCGTGACCGGTCCGCTGGCCGGCTACCTGGCCGTGGAGGCAGTGACCTGCCCGATCGCCTGGACCACCGCGTCGGCCAGCTGCACGGGGGTTCCCGCTCCGCTGAGCATCGGCTCCGGCACCCCCACCGCCGACACCCCCACCCCGGTGACGCACGGCACGATCGCCACCTCCGCCGTCCAGCACGTGCGCTACAAGTTCACCTTCGCCAAGGACGCGCCGAAGACGCTGCAGGGCGCCAACGGCGCGCTCTCGATCTCGGTGAGCAACACCGTCGTCGGCGGTAGCGACCGCACCCTGTTCTGAGCAGTCGAGCCAGGACTCGGAGACGTTCATGACCCCGCCCTCGTGGTGCGCACGCACCGCCGGCCGCCCCCTGCCCTGGGGGCGGCCGGTCCGCCCGGCGGTGCAACCGCAGCGGGGTGTGCTGCCGCGCGCCCTCGCCTGCGCGCTCGCCGCCGTGGCGGTCGGGGTCGGCGTCCTGACCGGCGGGATGGTCACCCCGGTGCAGGCCGGCTGGACCACCAGCACCACCGCTGCGGCCGGTCCGCTCACGATCGCCACGGTGGGCAGCACGTTCACCAAAGCCGCCACCGCCGCCGGAACGCTCAGCGCCGATGGCTCCACCTACGCCTATGCCAACAGCACCACGGCCGGCTACCTCGACCTGGTGAACACGTCCACGGTGCCGGCCACCACGTCCCTGACCATCACCCTGGTCGGCGTGGTGGGCATCGCGCCGGTGTCGTTCTGCACCGTGCCCTGGACCGCCGGCAACTGCACCCCAGGTGCCACCACCATCTCGGCGGCCACCCTGCTGAGCACGCAGAGCAAGACGTACACGACCACGCAGATCGCGGCGAAAGCCAGCCTCTACTTCAAGGTCACCCCCGGCCTCGGCGTGGGCGTCACCCTCACCCGCACCGCCGTCACCCCCCGGGCGGCCGGAGATCGGACCAACCCATGAGCACCTCGACCGCGCGCCGCAGTCTCGCCGCCCGGGCGTCGGGCATCGCCGGCTGGTTGGTGCTCGGCGCCGCTGTGGCCGCCCTGGCGACCGCCGCCCTGATCGGCGTCCGCTTCCTGCCGGTGCTCACCGGCTCGATGGCCCCGTACGCGCCGACCGGGTCGCTGGTGCTGACGCTGCCGGTGCCCGGCAGCGACGTCGCGGTCGGTGACGTCGTCGCCTTCCGGCCGCCCGCCCCGTACACGGTCACCGGGAACCGCCCGATCCTGCACCGCGTGGCGACGCTGGGCAGCGAGGGCGGCCAGAGCTACCTGACCAGCAAGGGCGACGCCAACCCGGCCGCCGACCCCTGGCAGGTCGCCACGGACGGCGCCACCTTCGGCCGGGCCGCGCTCGTCGTCCCCCACCTGGGCCGGGTGTTCGCCGGCGGCACCTGGGCGGCCCTGGCCCTGGTGCTCGGCGCCGCCGCGCTGTTCGCCGGCGCCCGGCGGCTGCGGATGCGGACCGACCGGTACCGCGCCGGGCACGAGGTCCCGATCGCCCGGCTCAGCGCCATCCTTGACGTGCCGGCCGCGGAGTGGCAGCAGGCCGGCGGCCGGCAGCGGGCCGAGGCGCAGCTGCGGGCCGGCCTGGACGCGACGGCGTCCGCCCGTGGGCTGACCCTGGTCGGCGAGCCCGTGCAGGGGGTCACCCCCGGGAGCGCCGGCGGGCTCCGGCTGGTGCTCACCGGCGCCGCGATCTGACCCCGGGCACCGTTCACCGGTGGACGGCGGCCACGATCCGGTCCGGGCGCACCAGCACCGATCGGCCGCCCAGCCAGCGGGTCAGCTCCGGGGAGAGGACGTCGGTGCCGACCACGACCCGGCGGCCCGGCCAGACCGCCGGCACCGGCCCGCCGCTGGTGAGCACCGCCCAGTCCGGGCCCAGCACGTCGTCCAGCCGCCCGCCGCCCTCGATCGGCGGCTGGGGCAGCAGCCCGCCGACCGGTGAGCGCACCGCCCACCGGGGCCGGCGCACCAGCGGACCGGGCGCCAGCGGCGGCGTCCGGCTGGCGGCGGCGAACCGGCCCACCGCCGGCACCGCGCGCACCCCGGCGAGCACCCCCCGGCGGAGGACGGCGGCCCGGCGCCCACCGCCGGTCATCAGCCGCCCCAGCAGCACGGCCAGCCGGATCAGCGCCCGGGCGTGCGGCGCCCGTTCGGCCTGGTGGGTGTCCAGCAGGGCGTCGTCCGCACCGGCCAGCACGGCGGCGAGCTTCCAGCTCAGCTGGTGCACGTCCCGCAGGCCCAGCCCGAGGCCCTGGCCGATGAAGGGCGGGGTCTGGTGCGCGGCGTCCCCGCAGAGCAGCACCCGCCCGCTGCGCCACCGGTCGGCGACCCGCGCGGCGAAGGTGTACCCGGCGGCGCGGACCACGGTGCAGTGCGCGGCGCCGAACCGGGCCAGCAGCGCCGGCAGGTCCAGGTCGTCGGCGGTCTCGCCGTCGGCCAGCCGGAACTCGGCGCGGTACCGCGACCCGGCGATCGGCATGAACGTGGCGGGCCGGACCGGGTCGCAGACCTGGTGCACGCCGGGCCAGACGTCCAGCGGGACGTCGGAGGTCAGGTCCACGACCAGCCACCGCTGCGCCGGTCCGAGGTCGCGCAGCCAGGAGCCGATCAGCCGCCGCACCGTGCTCCGGGCGCCGTCGCAGCCCAGCACCGCGTCCGCGATCAGCTCCTCCTCGGCGCCGGTGCGCCGGTCGCGCACGGTGAGACGGACCGTTCCGTCACCTTGCTCCAGCCCGGTGACCTCGACGTCCCCGCGCAGCCTGGCCCGCGGCTCGTCGGCCAGCGCGGCGCGGAGCACGGCCTCCAGGTCGGGCTGGCTGAACATCGACGCCTGCGGCCAGCCGTGCTCCCCCGCGCCACGGCCGAACTCGGCCAGCGTGCGGTGCGCGCCGTCCAGCAGCCGCAGCCCGGCCCCGGGCCGGCTCACCGCGGTGAACGCCTCGGCGACACCGGCTGCCTGCAGCACCCGCAGCGACTCGTCGTCCAGGTGCACCGCGCGGGGCTGGGGGTGCGGCTCGACGTGCCGGTCGAGCACCAGCACCTCGACCCCGCGGCGGGCCAGCAGCAGCGCCGCGGTGACCCCCACCGGCCCGGCGCCCACCACCAGGACCGTGCCGGGCCGAGCCCGCTCCCCTGTCGTCACCGGGCGGCGAGCACCTCGGCCGCCGACGTCCAGGGCCGGACGCCGTAGCGGTCGTTGGCCAGGTCGTGCAGCTTGCCGACGCCGCTGAACATGCTGTCGAAGTACTGCATGCCCTGCCAGGCCGGGTAGAGCGCCTCGTCGTCCCGGGACGCCGCCCGGCCGATCCTCGCCATCGTGCGCAGGAAACCGATGCCCCCGGCGTAGGTGGGCCGGAAGCGGTCGCCGGACAGCTCGGTCATGGTGGCGGCCAGGTCCCGCGCGGACACCGAGCTCCCGGCGATCTCCAGGAAGCGCGGCGTGGTCGGGTCCAGCGCCACCTCGGCGGTGTAGGCCGCGGTGTCGTCCTTGGTGGTGAAGTCCAGCAGCTGGTCGGCGTCGTGCCAGTACAGCACCCGCCGGCGGGAGAAGAGGACCAGCGGCGCCTGGCCGGTGAGCATGTCGGCGAAGGCACCCACCAGCACCGAGGTGGCCTGGACCGGTGCGGCGTCCAGCCGGTGCATGAAGTCCCGCCGCAGCTCCAGGTTCCGGTTCGTGCCGGCCGGCAGCCGCCGGTAGTCGGCGGCGTAGTCGGAGGGGACGAACCGCGGGACGCCGGCGGCGATCGCGGCCGCCAGCAGCTGGGTCTGCGCGTCCACGACCACCGGGCGCAGCCCGCTGACGGTGGAGACGACGACGTCGACCCCGTCGCAGGCCCGCTGCAGGGCGGCCGCGTCGGCGTAGTCGACCACGACGACGTCCAGGCCGAGCGAGGCCAGCTGCGCCCGCTTGGTCGGCGAGGACGTGGGCCGGGTCAGCGCGCGGACGGTGGCGCCGCGGGCGACCAGGGCGGCGGCGGTGCGCTCGCCGAGGTCGCCGCCGGCGCCGGCCAGCAGAACGGTGGCGGTCAGCGTCCGGCCCGCTCGTCCAGCACGCCGGCCAGCAGGGACAGCGCGCCCCCGGCGGCGGCGAACCCCACGACCTTGCCGCGGGCGCTCCGGCCGGGCAGACCGGCACCGAAGGCGGGGGAGTACGCGGCGGTGCCAGCGCCCACGGCAGCGGTGAGAGAGGGCATGTCACTCCTTCGGCAGGGCCCGGTCGGTCGGTTCGGCACCGGGCGCCCTCATCCGAGCAGCCGCCGCACCGGCCCGCCACCTGGGCTCTTCGGCTCCGCCTTGACGCCCACCCCGCAGCTCCGCACGCTGTGGCGCAGGCCACATCAACGGCGAGGTGGCAGCCGACGTCCCTGCGGGGCCCGGCCTGAACGAGGGGAGTCCGGCGTGCAGACCAAGGGCGCACTGCTGTGGGGGATCGGCGAGGAGTGGTCGGTCGAGGAGATCGAGATCGGTGATCCGCGCACCAACGAGGTGACCGTCGAGCTCGCCGCCTCCGGGCTCTGCCACTCCGACGAGCACCTGGTCACCGGCGGCACCCCGGTGGCCTCCTACCCGGTGCTCGGCGGGCACGAGGGCGCCGGCGTGGTCACCAAGGTGGGGCCCGGCGTCGTCGGGCTGGCCGAGGGCGACCACGTCGTCACCGCGTTCATCCCGGCCTGCGGGCAGTGCCCGCCGTGCTCCAACGGCCACCAGAACCTCTGCGACCTGGGCGCCAGCCTGCTCGCCGGGACGTCGATCAGCGACGGCAGCTACCGGGTGCAGGCCCGCGGCAAGGACGTCGTCCCGATGTGCCTGCTGGGCACCTTCTCCCCCTACATCACCGTGCACTCGGCCTCGGTGGTGAAGATCGAGCCGGACATCCCGCTGGAGGTCGCCGCGCTCGTGGGCTGCGGCGTCACCACCGGCTGGGGCTCGGCGACGAAGGTCGCGGACGTGCGCCCGGGCGAGACCGTCGTGATCATGGGCGCCGGCGGGGTCGGCATGAACGCGGTGCAGGGCGCCGCGGCGGCCGGCGCACGGCGGGTGGTGGTGATCGAGCCGGTGCAGGACAAGCACCAGTGGGCCAAGGACTTCGGCGCCACGCACGTGTTCGCCAGCGCCGCCGACGCGATGCCGGCGGTCGACGAGATGACCTGGGGCCGGATGGCGGAGAAGGCGATCATCACCGTCGGCGACATCCAGGGTGAGGACGTGCAGACCGCGGTCTCGCTGATCGGCAAGGGCGGCCGGGTGGTGGTCACCGGCATGGGCAACGCCGCGAACATGGACGTCAAGCTCAACCTGTTCGAGTTCACCCTGCTGCAGAAGGACCTGCAGGGCGCGATCTTCGGCGGCGCGAACCCGCGGGCGGAGATCCCCGCGCTGCTCGGGCTCTACCAGGAGGGGCAGCTCAAGCTGGACGGTCTGGTGACGAGCAAGTACTCGCTGGAGCAGGTCAACCAGGGCTACCAGGACATGCGCGAGGGCAAGAACATCCGCGGGATGATCGTCTACACCGACGCCGACCGCCGCTGAGCAGGCTGACGTCCGGCGTGCCGGGGACGTCCTGCTCCGACGTCGTGCGGCAGACCGCCTACGACCGGGCGATCGACCTCAACGGCCGGCCGTTCCCGGGCCGGTCCGCGGCGCCGGGCGGACGGCGTCCCCGGCCCGGGCCGGGTCCAGCGGGACGGCGGACCGGAGCACCGCCGGGCCCAGCCGCAGCACGCCGTCGGTGCGGGGCGCACAGCGGACGCCGCCCCGGCCACGCATCCCGCGGTGGGCGCCCGCGGCCAGCGCCAGGTCCAGCCACGCGCAGGGGTTCGCCGGTCGACCGCCGGCCAGCACGACGCCGTCCAGGCTGAACAGCCGGCCGCGCAGCGCCTCCACCTCGGCGCCGCGCAGCACGACGTTGCGCCGGGTGGCCAGTGGGTCGAGCTCTCCGCTGCCCAGCTCGACCGCCAGCGCCTGCACCGCCTCGGCGGCGAGCACGGTGACCGAGGCGTCCCGGTGCGCCGGCCGGGCGAAGTAGCGGTCGCCCACGACGCCCAGCCCGGCCCGCAGCTCGATCTCCCCGGTGCGCTCGACCGCCCCGGTCAGCGCCGGATCGGGACGGCCGTCCCAGCGGTGCGCCGGCGAGGCGAGCAGGCCGACGATCTCGACGTCGTAGGCGTACAGCAGCTCGGGCACACCCCGATCATCTCCCCGCACCACCGGTCACTGACGTTTCACGTGACACATCGGAACCGGGTCGCGGGCCTACCGGTCCGCCAGCGTCTCGTAGGTGCGCACCGACCGCTCGGCCAGCAGCGGGATCGCCTGCCCCGCGGCGAGCCGCTGGAAGTGCTCGCTGGCGCGGTGCGCGGCGAGGGCGGCCTCGTCGTCGTAGACCTCGTAGATCAGGAAGGTCGCCGGCTCGTCCGGGGCCACCTGCGCCTGGTAGTGCCGGCAGCCGGGCTCCGCCCGGGACAGCGGGCTGAGCCGACCGAGCAGCTCCGCCACCCGCTCGACGTGCTCCGGCTGGGCCCGCCAGGTGGCCAGGACGACGAGTGCCATACCCCCATCCCACCGCATGCGCCCGGTGGCCGCTAGCAGTCGCCCACCCCCACCCCCCCGGTGATCCTGCAGTTGTCGCCCGCCGCCACCCCGGCCACCGACGATTCAGATGACAAAGCTGCATGATCACCACGGTGGCCCGGCCGAGTGGGAGCCTGGCGGGGTGGAGCGAGTGCTGCGGGTGCTGGTCACCTCGGTGGCCATCGAGGACGGCGCGGTGCCCCCGCCCGCCGTTGGCGAGGTGGCCGGGTACCTGCTCACCTTCCAGGAGGCGCCGCCCGAGGACCCCACCGCCTCGGTGCTGCGCGCCCGGGCCGAGCCGCTGACCGGGGACCGGCTCGACGGGGTACCGCTCGGTCCGCCGCCCCACTGGCCCACCCTGCTGACCGGCGACGGCTGGACGGCGCTCTGGTCGGCGCCGCGCGCGGTGGTCGGGGAGGTGGAGCTGTGCGGCACGCTGCTGGCCGACCTGGGGCCGGGTAACGCCGCCTGGCCCACCCGCGGCCGGGTCACCCGGGTGCGGGTGGTCTCGGTGACCCGGGACCCGGCCGAGCGGCACATCTGGCGGCCGCTGCCCGGTGGCTGGCAGCTCCGGGACGCCGAGATCGCCCCCCGCTGGTTCGACTCCAGCACGGCCCCGCCACCGGACGCCCGGGGAACCGGCTGGTACGCGGCGGTGCCGGCCGATCCGTGGGTGCCGGAGATCGGTGCGCTGGTCGACCTGGACCTGGACGACGTCCCACCCCTGCCGCTGCGGCCGGCGCTGGTGCCCGGCGCGGTCGCCGGACACGGCGCGGACCTGTGGGTGGCCGACGAGCGGCTGCCGCTGCTGGTGCGGCTGCGCGGGAGCGAGCTGGTCGACGTGCACCGGTGGCCCGGCGGCATCCTGCCCGCCGACCTGGACGGCGGTCGCGTACTCCACGCCGATGCCGACGGCTGCTGGATCACCGGCCCGGACGGCGTGCACCGCTGCGACCGGGCCGGCCCGGTGCGCCGGGTGGACGACGCCCCGGCCTGGCTGTCCGCGGCCCACCGCGGAACGCTGGCCGCCGTAGCGGTGCTGGACCCCGGTGATCCACGCGGCCGCACGGTGCTGCGTCTGCACACCCGGGACGGCGCGGTCACCGAGGTGCCGGCGGTCGCCGACCGGGTGGCTGCCCTGGTGACGACCAGCGCCGGGTTCCTGCTCGGACTGCGCGGCGAAGGGCTCCGCCTGGCCCACCTCGGCCCGACCGGCGAGCTGCGCGAGGGCCCGCCGCTCACCGCCGTCCGGCACCTGCTCGGACTCATCGGCGGTCCGCATCCCGCGCTGGTCAGCCCGGCAGCCGCACCGCGCCCGGTGCTCCCGGACCTGTCCGTGGGCGGTCGGGAGTCAGGCCGGGTGCTGCGCGGCTGGGCCGTCGGCGGGAGGACGTGGGTGTGCACCCACCCACCGGACGGCTGGGACCCAGCGGCAGCAGGCATCGACCCGTCCGACGCACGGCAGCGCTGGCTGCTCGCCGAGGTCGATTCGGCAACCCGGGCGCCGCTGCGCGCGGTGGCGGTGGCGGTGGCAGTGACCGGTATCCCCGAGCAGCTGACCGTCGTCGACGGGCGCGCGGTCTGGGTGGCCAGCGGCGCCGTGCACCGCTGGCCGACCGACGGCGCCGTCCCGGAGGAGCTCGACGTCGCCGCCGCGCTGGGGTGCTAGCGGTCGAGCAGCCCCGCGGCGACCAGCCCGGCGCGGACCTCGGCGACCTCGGCGTCGTCCGCGGCCACCTGGGGGAGCCGCATGGTCGCGCCGGGGATGACCCCGGTGAGGGCGAGGGTCAGCTTGGACCGCAGCGCACCGTTGCCGGAGCCGCCGATCAGGTCGACCGCGGGCAGCACCGACCGGACGGTGGCCAGGGCGGCGCCGACCTCGCCGCGCTCGAACTCCGCGATGGCCCGGGCCAGCTCGGTGCCGACCAGGTGCCCGGCCATGCTGACCAGCCCGACCGCGCCGACGGCGAGGAAGGGGAGCAGCAGCCCGTCGTCGCCGCTGTACCAGGCCAGCCCGGTCTCGGCGATCGCCGTGGTCGCGGCCTGCACGTCCCCGGTGGCGTCCTTGATCGCCAGCACGCGCTCGTGCCCGGCGAGCACCCGCAGCGTCTCGCGCGAGTACCGCACCCCGGTGCGGGCCGGGACGTCGTAGAGCATCACCGGCAGGTCCGTGGCGTCGGCGATGGCCAGCGTGTGCAGCTGGATGCCGCGCTGCGCGGGCCGCGAGTAGTAGGGCGAGACCACCAGCAGCCCGTGCGCGCCGGCCGCGGCGGCCTGCTCGGCCATCCGGACGGCGTGCCGGGTGTCGTTCGACCCGGCCCCGGCGAGCACGAGCGCGCGCTCGCCGACCGCACCGACGACCGCCTGGATCAGCTCGACCTTCTCCGCGAACTCCGTCGTCGACGCCTCACCCGTGGTGGCGTTCAGGACGACGCCGTCGTGGCCGTGCTCGACCAGGTGCACCGCGAGCGCCACCGCTGCACCGAGGTCGATGCTGCCGTCGTCGCGCATGGGCGTGACCATGGCGGTCAGCAGCGACCCGAACGGCCGGGCACTCGTCACTGGCATGGCCACCACGCTAGCGCTCGGCGGTGCGGTGGATGGGGCCCTCGGCGCCGGCCAACCGCTCCCCGGAGCCACCCCAGCGGCCGGCGATGATCTCCGCAGCGATGCTCACCGCGGTCTCCTCCGGCGTGCGGGCGCCGAGGTCCAACCCGATCGGCGAGCTGAGCCGGACCAGTTCGTCCTCGGTCAGCCCGGCTTCGGACAGCCGCGCGAGTCGTTCGGCGTGCGTGCGCCGCGAGCCCATCGCGCCGACGTAGGCCACCGGCAGCCGCAGCGCGACCTCCAGCAGCGGGACGTCGAACTTCG
>Ga0210040_10006997_pt1 | contig 13830 bp, 18 predicted proteins | sample CryGeyCG12114_NA_FD_185462 | JGI IMG/M metagenome (GOLD analysis project Ga0210040, IMG submission 185462) | Groundwater microbial communities from aquifer - Crystal Geyser CG19_WC_8/21/14_NA (SPAdes) (version 2) | ecosystem: Environmental > Aquatic > Deep subsurface > Groundwater | place: USA... | reverse complement strand
TTTGTGAAATAATCAATTGTTGAAACTAGAAAACATGAATTTTGACATAGCTTTGGACCGTATATAAATGCGTACCATGCATATTAATAATGGTGCCGCAAATTTCCATAGGTTTTCCCGAGGTGGTAGGATTAGCAGGCAAAATGATTTTGTCATTGATGCAATCTCCAGCGTTTGTTTCACCATGTTTTCCTGTTGTCCCCATATTTGCCAAAAAATGAAGGCTCACACTATCGTACGTTCTATCTTCGAAGATCTTTCGGTAAAATCCAACAAAAAAATCACAAATGTTCGTAGGTAAAATATCACTTTAGGTAAACTCCAATATTTTAAAAAACAGGATTTCACCTTTGTAAAGTTGAAAACGGAGGTTGGAACGGGAGTTGGATTATTTGTCAATGTGGTAACCTCCGCAAGGATGTCAATTTCGGATTCAGGATTATGGCTAGACATTACAACTAGAAAATATCGAATATAAGTTAATTATGCTTAAAAGTTTGAGAAAAAAATTTAAAATGAGGGAAACATTTTACCAACGCAGCACACATCATTCTCACATCCTGCTACATTTATTACTTCGCCACCTAAGCCAGTGCATGCAGCAAGGCTAAATATGAAAAAATTAGTTTTTCAATAAAAAAAATTATTTTCAGCAATACAAATCTTACTTCGCAACACAAAGTCCATCAGGAACCGTAGCTGTCCCACCACATGGTGTATACTCAGCCACAGTGGCTAAAACCAAAAACAAAAACTAATTTCCTACAAAATTCGAAATAAAATAGAAAAAACAAATGTAAAAACTTACCAGAAACCACCAAAACAATCAAAATGATATACCTCATCATTTTGAACGAAAAAAATCACAATAATGTACGGGACGGCGGAATTGTGATTCAATTTATACGAAAATTCTCCACTACATTTTCTAAATACCTTTGTCGGCACTTTGATGAGTTATTAAACTAATCCGGGCGGAAACGATCATTTTTATTGGTTTTTATTGATTTCAATGTAGGAAGTGTATTAGTAAATTACATTGACAGTGAAAAATACAGAAAACAAACAAATAAAGTAAATCCGAGAATTGAATTCGGCGTTTTTTGAACCCCAATGTTTTTCTCATTATGCAGGCATGTTAATTTTATTGCAAGGATTATCAAAAATGGCCTTCAGAGTGTCACCTTTTTCGGCCTCGCTTAACAAATATACAGCATCCAGTTTTCTGCATAATACGCATATTATGTGGCTATTGGCCATAGCCTTGAATGGTTTAAGGCAAGTTGACATTTCCTAATTTATGGAAACCATCCCAATTTTTCTAGGATTTCATTAGCCATACAGTGTGAGGGATGAACTTTTTTTTGCATTTTACATTCTGCCAAACTCTGATGACATTTTATTCGGTTTATTTACGGGTCTAATATTAATAAAAGTAATTTTCAAAAACCATACACAATAACTAACTTTATTGCTCATTTTTGGGCTACTTTAGAAAAATGATAGGAATAGGCCCCTGTGGATCTTTTTCATCCAAATTCTGATACATTATGCTTACATTAGGAATAAATTTTCCGACCGATTTTTTGACCGAAGTTTTCCGAAGCAACAACAGGTCGTAGTATCCAATATACAGTAGTAGTACGTGGACCAAGATCACCACATCTTCGTGCAGTAAAAGTGATTACATAATGAAATAGAGCTTCCGTAACAGAATTCGTGGCAAAATACATATACCTTGTCCGCAAAAAGGAGGTAAATTTTATCCTATCCTACTACACAAATTTATCACACACAGGACAGGAAAAATTTACCTCCTTTTTCCGGATGGTCTATAAATTGGCTTGCCTATGCATGTGCATAAATTAGCAGGAGTGGGCCCTGCACAACCATAAGCGAAACTTTCAGGGCCAATCGGTAATTCTGTGCATGGGAAATTTATAAGATCTTTTCCAACTTCTGTGCCATCAAAATACACATGTAGATGAGATCCTTGGATCAAACCTATGAAAAATGCATTTTTAATAAAAAAGTTGATTTACAGTGGAAAATGGACATAGTAGATATATATATACTAGATTTGGGAATGTCTTGTTCAATGGTGAAGCCACAATATCTTTCGCCCAAAATAGTCACATAATCAGTAGGACATTTTTGGCGCCCAGTATATCCGACCATACGCGCAGCTCTGATCTGAGCAAGACCAAAAACAATGGGGATCATCACATGCAAAAAACGCATATTTATGCAAGTTTTCATAAAAATGACATATATTTTTTAAAGTTCCTGTATATTTATTGCAATAACAATGTTTATACTTTTTTTCACACATTCAAAAAATAGCATTTAATCAAACTGTTGAGGAATATTCTTTCTAGTTATTGATACAGACAGTAACTTAAATTTGCTAAATCATGGAAACTATCCTAACTATTTTCTATTAGCACTAGCACAGTCGGAGGGAAGAAATTTTTCCCTGCATATCACATTCTGAGAAATCATGATGACATTTTGTGCCCGGCGCGATCACCACTCGGTTTCCGGTGCAATCCTTATGCTCAAAAACTTGGAGGCAATGATTATGTGTATGGATGGACCCAGGCTTATCGTTAAGCGAGTAGCCATGACTTTTATCATCTTCCAAATTCGTACAGCCCGTTCGGTTGACCACGAAAATCCAGTGGGCTCCTCCATGCTTGGGCTGTTCATATAAATCAATGTGTATGACAGCGCTTATGGACTTGACGTTTCCATCCCACGTTACATAGGAGTGGTCTATAAAATTGAATAACAAGAAGATTAGTTAAATCACTGAATTTAAAACTTGACCTAGAACTCGACAAAAAGGGTGGAAAATAGATAAAGCCCCAGAAAACCAAATAATGCTTTAATTTTTATATAAAAGTCGCGATAAGTTGAATCACCGAATTCAAAACAGCCGACCTCGATAAATTTGGCAAAAAAAAATAACATGACCAGAACTGTTATAAAAAACACGAAAAATGACTTGTTTTTCACCTGATATCAAAAAAGTTTTGTTTAAAACGGCCGAAAAATTGCCAAAGCCCAAAAAACCAAAGAATGCTTTAATTTTCACACCAAAATCGTGATAAGTTGAATCACCGAGCTCAAACCTACCGACCCCGATGTCAAATGAAAGTAACCTCAATTTATCAAAAACCCAAGAAATGCCTTTATTCTTACCCGGCATCAAATGTTCATCCAAAATGGTCAGCGTATTAGACTGGTCCAGTTTTTTCCACAGTCCAGTACAGCCATTATTATTCCATAGAATTAAACTCATCGAAGTCGTTTCCACAGCTATAATATCTTTAGCCATTTCTTGGGTCAACTCCAAACAGTCATTAGCACAAGTTTGGGTTGCGAAACATTCAATCTTCTGCTCATTCTGGGTGCACAAATTGGGCGAAAAATACTCTCCACATGATATTTCAATCTCCTCTGGCTCCGTAATCACACATGCTTAAAGAACTGATTTGATCGTCCCAGTTTCTGGTGCTCATGTCAGTCATTTCTAAATCTCTCAAATTGTCCACGTCCGAACAAATGCAGTCGGAGGCTCCATTCGGATCGCAATCTGAGTGCTCCCACAGTTTGACGCAACCGTTACTTCGGATGTCCAGTTTACTAATTCGGTCATTCCACCAATCGCCACCGAGAACTTTGCATTCTCCCTTCTGGATTGTGTACGAGTTGGAGGAGGCTAGCAAATCGAATTCGCTCGACTGGTATGCCTTCACCTATGGAAGAAAATTTCATGCTGGGATCAACTTTCTTTTCACTATTGGGATCACGAGATAGCTCAAAAATGCGCTGTAAATTTTTGGCCAGAATGTAAAACATTGGCTCCCAATGTTTTTAAATACTCGTAAATATGGCAGGTTATTTGAGACAAATGCAAAAATGTTATGTATTTTTTTTGCATTGTCTCAAATAGCGCGCCTCACCTTATATTTAACATTGGCAAAACGTGAGCGAAAAATGAAGACGGAAATTCTAATTTTTTTGGATTTTGCATCTTTTTGTTTTTGGAACTTGTTAAAATGCTAAAATTATCGATTTATACAAAAAATCTGATTTCAGTGAAGTGAAACAACCTGGTTTATATGTGGTGCTAACAATTTGCAAATGTTGTAACTATTCTAAAATGTGATTTTTACCTTCACTTTAGTCGGCTGCTGGAACTCACATCCACTGATCCCATATATGGCTTCCCAACCATCATAATTCTTAATATCATTGATTGTCCCGTCCCGAAGAGTAATATGCTTCCCTTGACAACCACTATATTCCCAAAGTTTCACGCAACTCTCTCCCTTGGTTTCCACGGAAATCGCATACACACTATGGCAAGTGGTATCGGCTCCGTTTAATTCCGTCACTCCCACAGTTGAGCCACTGCCCAAGTTCATTTCCATCAGCGAGTCTATAAGGATCCCTGAAAAGTGGGATTGGTGATGAAATCTGACACCCCAACCTCGACATCGGCCGTCACAGTTGCCACAAAAGATATTACAAGGGCCCGTAGCGCAACAGCCGAACCACTGCGCTGTTCCATCCCAGCAACGATGGGTTCCATAGATTTTCCCACAGTTAAGACAAAGGCCTGTATTCAGTGTGAGAAAAAATGTATATAGAAGGAGCAATCTATAGTTCGCTCCCATTTTTGGGTGAATTTTTAGGGATTTGTGTAAGCGTGAGCAGAAAACTGACGGCGGAACGATATTGTGTGTTTTATATATGCAGTAAATGCGGCGTCATAATGCAAATTTTTGTATGTTAGTGGACTCCTAGGTAAAAGATAGGGTTTATTTTCTTGCCAAAAGATAAGAGAAATGCATGAAAAGTGATTATATGACTAATCCATTACGATTTAACGCTATTTGCAGTTTCAATGAATAGCAGTGATAATCGTACAGCCCTAGGTCAAGTTGGCTTATACATGTAAACCTGCATTTTGAATCAAAACTATTGATATTTGGAAGTTAAGGAAGTTTTCGAAGGAAAAAAGGGTATTAAGAAATTTGAATAGAAACAGAACAAAATTTTGTTTTACTGATTTTACTGGGTCAATGCTAGCAAGATGATTTTCATTGATAAAAAGTGCGAATCCCAAAGAACACCCACAAAAAAGTAATACCTGAATCAGTTTAAAATCGAGTTATTCGGTTTTTGACATTTACAATAGTTTTCAGTGCGTTTTCAGATAAGTCACAGGAAGCAAAAATAATCTCTTTTAAATCAATGATGCATTTTTGTGTTTCGAAATGTTTATGCAGGGAAAACTTGAGTAGCTTAGCATTCTCAAAAAGTTTAGTGTAGTTCAATTGTTTGGGAGGTTTTCGTGTGAAAAAATAATCTTCCTTTTTTGAGTTTTTAAAACATCCTTTGACTTGCATTTTCACTAGAGGTCTAAAAACTTGTAATAATGGTAATCAAAAAGCTTTAGTCACCATTTGCAGCTACAAAATACGAAATCTTTGGCAACGCGTGCCTTCATATCAACATGATCTCTCTAATCAAATTGAATCATATTTTCGAGTAATAGTTATTAGATACATGTATGTATTTCATTTTAAAGTGTTTAAAAGCTTCATAAAAAGCAGTCTGATCAAGATTATTAGTAAAGAGGAATAATTAATGCACACATTTCTTGTGAGAAGACTAGGTCATGGGCTCAATTTGTAAACAGTCAGTATTCGAGTCCAGGCTTTGAATCAAATTCAGACGCGCTTTTACTACGTACAGTGTCAAGGGTCAAAAATTATTTGCTATATAAGCTGAACTGATTTTATCCATGTGAAGTGAATCAATTGCTTCCTCAGTCGCTACTCAAATACTTAAAATCCCATGTTCAAAAAATTCAAATTTTGTAATTAAAACTAACTGAGAGCAAAGTCAAGTATGATGCAATATAAAGTTAGGAAAACCTGGTGCATTCCCATTCTCCTCAGTCTCATTATATTCATAATTTTGAGTGACGCTGCAAACGGTGCCAGGGTAAGGCCATCTACAAGACGTGGGACTGGACAAGGAAGATCCCGTGGCGTTCGAATCAAGCCTAAAAATATTTCCAATCAACCCCGAATTTCCGTTGAAAGAATCAAAATTCAAAAACGACCGTCTACAGTGAAACTTGCAACTGCAGTCACATCCGATCGATTAAAAAATCAGCTTCAGACTAGAGCCAGACGTTGTCGCAGATCTTTGCCGAACGATGTGAGTTGAATTTTGGGAATTTCAACAGTCGAAATGTTGAATCTTCCAACCTGATCGCTTAATCGACTTGAATTGAATTGTAAAAAGGATGACTATGGATAAAACTCCAAATTTTCATATTTTCAGGCGTCAAAATTGACGAGGATGAGACGAGGAATCTACAGCTTCGATTTCAAACACAGGAATTCGAGCGAATATCTTTATTTTAAAGAAGTGTTTCGACTGCTGGACAAGAACAACGGGAAAGGGAATGTTTTGGAAACTTAGTTTGAGCAGGCTATCAAAAATGCTGTTCGAATCGCGGGGGAAAAAAATATTATGATGGGAGGATTGATTGGACTCAAATAAAGGACTTGAGGATTCCCAAAGGGGATAGGCAAGCATATTTTAAGACGATAGAGATCACAACTAAACAAGTGGAAAAGCTAAAAGAGGCTTATCCCAAGGAAGTAAAGGCAATAGACAAACTTAAAAAAACTGTGAAATTGATTCGACTGGAGCAAGGAAGAAATTATTGAGGAATGGACTATGGTCATAGAAGAGTGCATGATATTTGGTCCAAGGAGCCTAGCAGTAGAAACTGTAGGTGAAGAAACATGTACCATTTTAAACAAGCTATATGAAATTTCTTGTGAGCAATATAACATATTCCAGTCTCATGCATCAATTTATGTAATATAATATTGACCAGTGAAAAGGCCCGTGAAAGGCACGGGCGACTAACAAAATAATATTATCACATCTATTTAGCATACGTCTACTGATAGGTGCTTATCAATATTTATTGATTTTCCAAGCAAAAAATTAGTCGAATTCAGATTTGATTTTCAGATTTCTTTATGAGCATTGAAATGGGGAAAATCGCAATTCTGTAATTTTTTTCATTTTTGAGATACTTTGTTGTTTACATTCGCATGGGAACCGAAAATGCCAAAATGATCAACTTAATTGCCAATTATCTCGTTAACTATAAGTTTTATGGCTTAGTTAGAACCTAAAGGCAAGGGCACTCCGCAAGCACATCAGGATCAGTTTAAGCCTATTTGGAAGCAAATCGGTTTAGTTTTTTTTGCGCAATTTGAGCGCAACATGGTTTTTTGAAACGTTCATTATAGAGAAGTAGATAAAGTGTTCTCTGTAATAGGTATGCTTGCATTCCAATAATTTTTAAACTCCAAAATAGTACGAAACACGTATACTTGCACCTATATACGAAACTAAAAACCTACTTCACACATAAGTAATAAAATAATACAAGTTGTTTCACTTGTGTGAACAGCATTGTTGAAAAAATTAATCGTATTTGTAACTGGAAATAAAAAAAAAGATATCGCAACTCAAACAATCACCGCAGACTGCACTACTGTCTGTTTCAAAAAACTATGGAAAAATTTTGCCCGAGAGTTATTTGGCATTCGTTGTTTTCTCCTGGTTTCCGTGTAAACAAGCTGGAGATGAACAAAGTTTATTTTTTTCCAGTAAATTGCATTTAAAATCACGCAATTTATTTCTATCTTTGAAACTCCTGTAAACTTATTGCTATAACAATGAGGCCACTTTTCTCCCATAAATTCAACAAATCACTATTTAACCAAAATAGCAAACTTACTATTTGAGAGGTTTCTTTTAATTTGAAACAGACAGTAGTTGTTACAATTCTAATCAGAAATAAAGATTCGTTGTTCCTATAACATGCAAATGGTGACAATTGAATATTTTTTTGGTTTTCTTTCTCTGTGATATGTAAATCATTTTTTGTAAGTTATTCACATGAGTTGTCTATGTTAGTAGTGTACTGTACACTTGGTAATGAAACGTACATACGTCCTTGGTCATCTATCGAGCAAAAAGGCATCTTTTCTACAACAGCTACATAGCTTCACTTTCACAATGCATGCTATCGCCCTATAAGTAGGTATATTCATTCAACTACGGCGTCGTACTACTACAATACCAATCTTCTTCGCTTCTACTTTAAAATCCAAGCTATGAACAATTTTTTGCTTTAGAATCTGAAAAATTAAAATTTGAAAAATTCTGTGCTTACAGATATAAGTTATGAAAAAATGTTCTGCTTTAGAACCTAAACAATTAACATTTCTTTGCTTTAGAATCAAAACATTGAAACTTGTTACGTTTGAAATACAATACCCGACACTATGAATTCAACTATGGAATTCTAGAACTACTGTTTGTACAACTAGAAAATAAAACCGATTTTGGATCTATAGTGACAACAAACATGAGCTTTTTAGGTACCGGTCGCGTGCTTATACCAGTGAGTTATAAAATGTGGGACAAAACATGCAGCATTTACTGTGTCTCTCAAATTGAATGAATATTCTCCAATATCATGATTGCTACTAACTAAGGTTAAAGCATTGACAAAAATCGTAGTTTAGATTCCAAAGCATTGACAAAAATCATAGTTTAGATTCCAAAGCAGTGGAAAAATATATATTTGAGATTCTAAAGCAGTAAAAAATAACATTGTTTAGATTCAACAACTAAAAGTAAAAAATTTCATAGTTTACTTTCTTAAGTAGTAGTTTAGATTCCAAAACAGTAAAAAGTTTCATAGTTTAGATTCTAAAGCAGTGGAAAAATTTATGTTTATGAATTTCATTGTTTAGATTCAAAAACGTGAAAAATTCATACTTTAGATTCTAAAGCAGTGCAAAGTTTCAAAGTTTAGATTCTAAAGCAGTGCAAAGTTTCAAAGTTTAGATTCTAAAGCAGTGCAAAGTTTCAAAGTTTAGATTCTAAAGCAGTGCAAATTTTCAAAGTTTAGATTCTAAAGCAGTGCAAATTTTCAAAGTTTAGATTCTAAAGCAGTGCATATTTTCAAAGTTTAGATTCTAAAGCAGTGCAAATTTTCAAAGTTTAGATTCTAAAGCAGTGCAAATTTTCTAGGTTTAGATTCTGAACCACGGAGTAATGTTTTAGCTAAGATTCCAAAACAGTGAAAAATTCATATTTGAAATTCTAAAGCAGTGAAAAATTTCATATTTCACATTCTAAAGTAGTGAAAATGTCATGCTTTTGATTCTAAAGCAGCAAGATTCAAGATCTGTTTCAAATTCAATGAACATTCCCCACTAGTATATTTGCTATTTTGTTTAATTTATGGGAAAATAGAGAAAACAAGAAATGCCAAATAACTTTGGGGCAAAAATTCTCCATTCTAATTTGAAACAGACAGTAACTCACTCACTCACTGACTATACTATATAATGTTGACTGACTATCTGTGTCACGTAATTGGGAATGGAAATCGATTAGATTACCGCCAAAAGGAAATGTCTACCTCACTAAGGAAATAATGTGTGCATAAGAATGGCAAACAATAAAATTTACCTGTCGTGCATGTCATATTGTGGACAATTTTTACTAACTATGAAAGTTTTTTAAGAAAATGAACACTCCAAGGCAAAAGGAGATGTTTCCATTTTAGATCGGGCGATGCAATTCAAGAATTTTTTTGGATTTTAGAGCAAAACTATTTTATTTAAGAATGTAAAACAGCAATTTTTTTAGTTCGGATTCTAATAGCAGCAAAAATTTGGTAGTTTGGATTCTCAAGACGCCAAATTTGTAATACACTAAAACTAAAATCTAAATCACTGAAATTAACTACTAAAACAGCAAAATTTTAGTAGTTTAGATTCTAAAGCAGCGAAATTTTAGTAGTTTAGATTCTAATGTAGCAAAATTTTAGTTGTTTAGATTCTAACGCAGCAAAAAAAAGTCTGAATTCTAAAGCAGCAAAATTTCGTAGTTTAGATTCTAATGCAACAAAATTTCAGTAGTTTGGATTCTAAAGTACCAAAATTTTGTTAGTTTGTATTCTAAAGCACCGAATTTTTGTTAGTTTGAATTCTAAAAAGCACTGAATTTTTGTTAGTTTGGATTCTAAAGCAGCAAAAAAATTTATTTTTGGATTCGAAAAGCTACAAAATATCGTAATTTGAAGTTTAAAGCAGGTAAATTTTGGCAATTTGGATTCTAAAGCAAAAAATTTCGTAATCATCTCTGATTCGGACTAAAATAATTTTAATTTTTAATTTTTGATAAAAAATCCGTAAATGAATTCAAAAGCAACAAAGTTTTTACTTTTAAATTTTTATGCAGAATGCAAAATCAACTTTTCTAGGTTCCAGTGTTCCACCATTAAATATGTATATCATAGTTAACAATCCAAAACAATGGAAAATTGCCACTCCAAGTTTCTAAAAACTATTAAAAAATATTTTCAAAATCATTGAGAATTCCTAAAAAAGAATTAATACATAGTACAACATTATCATCATGAATAGAAAAAATGTATATTTTTTCGCCTTTCTTCATATTTTTCTAAAGCAATAAAAAATCTCCATTCCAATAAGTTTCTGAAACTATTGCAAAAATATTTTTCAAATTATTGATAAATTTTAGATTTCCAAAAAATTTCTCAACATAATGTGTCATACTCAATAGTAAAAATACGTATGTTTGAGCTTTTTTACGCTTTGCGCTGTTTTTTGCTGCAAAAAACAAATACAAACAAAGCATTTAATACTATTACCTAAAACATGCTTTGTATTCGCCTTGTTTATGCACTCATTCTATTGTTCTTTTACACACGAAGCAAATATTTGGCAACTCAAGAATATTGAGCGACCAATTTTATGGAACGCAAAAGAAAAGTTGTACCAGGAACTGTGGGCTCTCAGTCAGTATTTACTCAGCGGGTGACAAAAACGCACGTTCCAATAATTTAGGTCAAAATTCTTCACAAAAAATAGGATTTTTTTATCAATACATCAGCTATACTTTTGAATATCGAAATTTTTAGCAGAAAATGTTGTATCGGTTTTGTGAAATGTGAAAAAAATGATGGTTTTTTATAAAAATAAGCGTAACGGAGCCTAAATTTTATGTTTTTGTGAAAAAATCGTTCAGGTGAAATGAATAACGTGTTTTCCTATTCTAGTCCTCCCAAAGGTAATTTAAAAAAATATATTTATTGATTTTGAGGGGAAATGGTCAATTTTTTTCAGATTTTTGGAAATATTCCTATAGAAAATGCTAAAATAGTAAAAAATTCATTGTTTTGAAGCAATTTTGAGTATATTTTGTAATTTTAAGGGAATTTAAATGAATTAAATTAATTTAATTTAAAGTGTTGGTAAGTTTTTTGAAGATTTTTATACAATTTTGTAAAAAAAATGCTTGAAATGCATTTTTTTGCGGCAATCTCAGGCCTAGTGAAAAATTCATTTTTTTATACATTTTGAGCAATTTTTGTAATTTTGAGTGAATTAAATTAATTTAATTTAGAGTGATGCTATGTTTTTTCAAGATTTTTGAAACAATTTTGTGAAAAAATGTTTGATTTTTTTTTGCAGCAATTTCGGGCCAAGGAGCTGCAATAAGGCAATGGGTGAAAAACGGGGATTTGGAACGTTTAGAAAATGTTGTACTGGAGGGCCAAGGAGCACGACTTTTAGGTTTAATGGATTCCACAGCGGACTCAAAAGTGAAAACTTTTCTTCGTTCTATTCCTGGCTATATGGCCAAAGTGGACTTGATACATGATGCAGGTAAAAAAGAGGGAAAATTCTAAACTTAATTTTTTCATGCATTTATTTCGTGTTGAACAATTTGAAGCTTTGCAAATTTTTTTTGACAATCTATGAAAAATATTTCATTGTTCAGGTAAATAGATGTGAAAACTTCAAAATAAGATTCAAAAAGGCTCTATAGTTTGTATTGTAAAGCAGTTTAAAACTTCACAGTTTAGATTTGAAGCAATTAAAAATCATAAGCATACAATTCATTCATTTATAGCTGCAAAAATTTGATAGTTTAGACTCTAAAGTAGTGAAAAATTTATATTTCTATAAAGCAGTGAAAAAATTTGATAGTTTAGATTTAAAAGCGATCTCAAATTCCATAGTGTAGATTCTAAAGCATGGAAAAATTTCATAGTTTACATTCTAAAGCAGTGAAAAAATTTGATAGTTTAGACTCTAAAGCAGTGAAAAATTTTTATAGATTAGATTCTAAAGCAGTGAAAAAAATCGATGGTTTAGATTTAAAAGCGATCACAAATTCCATAGCTTTGATTCTAAAACAGTGAAAAATTTCATAGTTTAGTTTACATTCTAAAGCAGTGAAAAAATTCATATTTTAAATTCTAACGCAACTAAAAATGTCATGATTTAGATTTTCAAATCTAAAAAAATCAGCTTTTTAACTATTTCATTCGTTTTTTCACCATTATGCCACGAAAAAATCAATACTTCGCAAAAAATCCAATAGTCCTGTTTGTATTCAATTTTTCATAAAACACTTCACATGCAAAAGTGGACTTAACATAACTTCAACTAAAGCTATGAAATATACACAGACACTTTAAATTTTATATTTCAAAATAACACGGCATTGTCCCATGTTAATTTCACCTGTTGGTTAAATTACTGCTGTGGGTAAAAGCAATGCTTATTCATAGGGCGAAGAGTTATCTGCCAGATAACAGCTCAGGGAAAAAAATCTATATTATTTTGAAAGAATAAAGTTACAATTATTGTTGCTAACAAGACACACTTGAATTCCTTGCAGTGGTTCGTGGAAGTTTGAAAGAAACGCAATCATTACTGGACAAACGAAAATTGTGCACAGCGCGGGATGCCGCAGGCCGCGGCTTGGCTCATAAGGCTGTATTGTACAATCATAAGGCTATACTGGAATGGCTGGCCAAAAAATATCCAGAGACTATGCATTTGAAAGATCGGGTATGATTTTTTATGAAAATTTAGTAGTTTTGAATGTAAAGCTGTAGCAAATTTTTTCGTAGTTTAGAATCCCAAAGAATGAATTATGATTTTTTTTTGTAGTTTGGATTCTTCAAAAGTAGAATTTTTTCGGTCGCTTAGATTCACAATCAGTAAAATTTTTTTCTAAACAAACAATGAAATTTTCATAATTTAGATTTTAAAGCAAAAGCTTTTTTTTTCCTAGCTTAGATTCTTAAGCCGTGAACTTTTTCGCAATTTACATTCTTAAACAATGAAACATGAATTTTTTTGTATTTTCTTTTATAGTAAAATATGAAAATTTTTGGTAGTTTGGCTTTTTTTTTTGCAGTTTACATTTGTAAACAAACAATAAAAGTTTCGTAATTTAGGTTTTAAAGCAAAATTTTATTTATTACTTAAATTTTTCATTGCAAGCATTAAAAAAATTTAAGGATTTTTAATTCTTAAGCATAGAGGAAAAAAAAAACCACCAATGATGTTTCAGATATATTTACGAATACAGTTTGTTAAGGCTTGAAATTTGAAAAATATTAATTCCTAAGAAATAGATATATTTTTAGCAAATTTTGGAAAAAATTGCGAGAAAGTTTGGATGTTTAAAGCTTTGAGCAAAAACTCCACGTTACTTCAAACTGAAGCATATTTGCCCACAAAATGAAATTTCCGAATCCAAAGTGACATTGGAAATCAATATAGACATTATAATGGCTAACATGGATCGATAAGTAATGCATTATAAATGGGAAATTAAATATTGCATGCAATGTTACTATGCAATACCCGGTGTCAA
>Ga0210040_10006996_pt1 | contig 13830 bp, 11 predicted proteins | sample CryGeyCG12114_NA_FD_185462 | JGI IMG/M metagenome (GOLD analysis project Ga0210040, IMG submission 185462) | Groundwater microbial communities from aquifer - Crystal Geyser CG19_WC_8/21/14_NA (SPAdes) (version 2) | ecosystem: Environmental > Aquatic > Deep subsurface > Groundwater | place: USA... | reverse complement strand
TCAGTGAAACTAGTATTCTCCAGATCTCTAACCCTAACGATCGTACTCAATCTTCTATGACCTGCCAATCCAAACTACAAAAACGACCTATGCTCAAAAACCTCACAAATGCATACCCCTATTGTCTGCGAGCAACAATTCCGCAATCGGACCGATGATCTCCTCATCCAATCCGAGACTCATCAACTTCCCAATGCGCGCGTTGATTGCACTCTTTTGATCATCCACAACAGCCCAAACTTTATCCTTGTAATCGAACGCCGTCTGATAATCCGAGAGTATGTTCTGAATCCTGGGCTTGTGGTCCATGATGCTCAGCTGCGGGTCTGGACCGAGTTCGATGGTAATGTCGTATTTCTCCTCGGGCACGAAGGGTACCTTGACCAGCATGCTCGCCACCTTAGGGTACGTCTCAATTTCAACCTTAGCGTCCTTGGTTTCCTTGCCGTTGATGAGTACCTTGAGGTCTTTGGGCACCTCGGTCACAGCCAAGAAACGGAATGTCCAGGTGCGTCCTGTAACATGTGCAGTCAGTCGGCCTTCGTCTTGCTTGTATTGAATCAACGAGCCGCGTTCTCCGGACTCGGGGGCTTGCTTCTTGACTTCTTCAGAGTCATCGGCGGGATCTTCGAGGACACTGGACTGTCCGTTTCTGCCAATCACCACAAGTACTTCAAACGCTTCCGGGTTGAGGCCACCGTTCTTTGGTACGGTCGCAGCGTCAAGAGGAACAATTGAGCCCTCGTGGGCAAGGACTGGGTATTCGTTGAGTGGTCGGTAGAGGTTGAGTTCTCTGTCGCCATCATAAACAGTACCGGTAAAGATGTCGACATGGCGATGAAGGGGTGGTAACCATGCTTTCACATGGGCAAGATTGGTCCTTTTGTCTCTCGGCTTGACGATAGGAGCCACGATCAATTCGAAGCCAAAGAAGTATTGGTTGGGTACCGAGTATGCCTCATCCTTCTCTGGAAACGACCAATACATCGGCTGAATCAGAGGTTCGTCCTGGGTAGCGGAGATAACGTTGCGACTATACAAATATGGCATCAGACGATGTCGAAATTGCATGAACTGTTCCATAACGACTTCGCTTTCCTTGCGGTAAAGCCATGGCTCTTTGGAGCTCCATTTGCTGTTTGACGAATGCAAGCGGAAAATGGGCGAGAAGATACCAAACTGCACCCATCGTGTTACAAGCTCGTCATCACGATAACCACACATGTGTCCGCCCAAATCGTGACTCCACCAACCATAACCAATGTTCGATGCTGTGGCTGTAAATTCAGGTTGGAATGCTAGGGATGCCCATGTCGTGACAGTATCTCCAGAAAATCCGACTGGATACCTGTGGCTGCCAGGACCAGCATAGCGGGAGAAGATCAATGGTCGTTTGCCGTCTATGGCGTTGTCAAGGAAATGGAAGTGGTTCAGGACCCACAATGGGTCAACACCCGGGACTTTAGAATGTTCTCCTTGCTGCCAATCAATCCACCAGAAGTCACAAGCTACCTTCTCGATGTTGCGGTGCAAGATGTTCAGGTATGCCTCCATGAACTTTGGACTGGTAGGATCGAAGAGTATTGGACCTTTGTGGGAGGTGTCGTGTCCTATCGCCTTCGCCATCTCCTCATATGAATCCTCGTGATGGTGAATGCCACTATGCGGATGATCGTTGAGTGTAATTTTGAGGTTACGATTGTGTAACTCCCGGCCAAATACTGCAGGGTCCGGGAAGAGCTTGTCATCCCAGGTATAGCCAGTCCAACCAGCATGCGGCACCCTCTCATCGTTGACAAGATGCCAGTCCATGTCAATAACAGCGACTGAGAGGGGTATACCTCTGTCCTTGAATTGGTCCATCAACTTGATATACTCGTTCTGCTCGTACGCATAATACCTGCTCCACCAGTTTCCAAGAGCCCATCGTGGTAGCAAGGGCTGAGAGCCAGAAACAGCGAAGTATGCTTTCATAGCCGCTTTGTAGTCCAGTCCGTAGCAGAAGAGATACCCATCACTACGGTCACCAGGCCGTCTGCCAGTAACGAACCCTTCGCCATCAAAAAGCATGGACTTGCTGTCGTTCAAAGCAGCATAACCTTCTCGTGAGAGAACGCCTTGGCTCATGTCGCATCGTCCGTCGACCTCATCCAACGTACGGGCTGTGCCGCCAAGGTTGGAATCGAAAGCACTACCATAACGCCACTGAGCTCCCCACAGTGTGATCTTTGCATTGAAGCTAGCCATGAGGCCGCTGGCGGTGAACTTCTTCTTGTCGTAGGTTAGATGAAAGTGATCTGTGATAATCTCCAGCTCATCGTTGTTATCGATTGTCCTGAACTTTGGCACAGGGAACTCCCTGTTGAGAGCGAAAGTAGAAGCTCGGTCTTCGAACTTGCCGTCGTACGACCACTCATAGCGTATTAACCTGTCAGTCAACACTGTAAAACGATAATGTGATCCTTGAACGATGGCATCAGCATTAGCCTTTGGCTTGCTGGAGAATACGTAGTCCTTCATTCTTGGCAGGTAGGTATGGAAGCACCGGGGAGATGAAAGTGCCAGCCCTGGTCTGAGGGTCTTAAGTATATGTTTTGTGTAAATAGCAAGCGGTAAGACCATAAGATTAGGAAAGGCGGCCGATAGGAGCTAGGTTTCATAGCAAAAAGTAGATAAGTGGTGGAAAAAGAAATTGTCCATGGAGAAATGTTCGCTCAAATTTGTATGACCCATACTACGAAACCCGGGGAAGCAGCGCGGCATGCTGTCATAGCATGTGGAAAGAACGATGATATCATACCTTTCTGTAGTTAGTAACGACCAACAAATAGAGGAGTCAGAGAAGGAGTGTTAGAAACAAGGGCAGACGGTGATAACGAGATAGATGTTGAACGTGACTCAACTGCCACATCGGGGAATCGATGCTTACTATAGAGGCGGATATGGATGGCTATACTGAAGCGGAGGAAAGAATGAAAGAGAATGCACAGTGAAGGGACAAAATCAGAGAAGCTAACTAGCACTACCTAGGTACGCAAATGAACATCTGTCTGGGAAGTGGAGGGACAGAGGAATAACAGTATGCACGATACTCGACTAAATGACTAATGAGATAGCTCTTAGCCGATATACTGTATGTATTTCGATCCTCTCCGCCCACCACGTTAAGCATTAGTAGTCTTATATCTCAGCTTCATTCTTTACATCTCCCCAAGGAGCATTAAATAGGCTTCATAACTCGCTTTGATCTCACACAAGCCAGTCTGCCAATTCCTACAGTTGTGGTTTGATTGTGAATAACCAGCCATCGCTTTGCGCCAAACTGTACGAACTCTTTCCACCTGCTATAGTAAATACCAACACGGTGTACAGCATTATCTGTAACTGATTTGCTTTGCGTCACTCAATTTGCTCTGGACCTACCATTGCAGCTGGCCAGCGTAAGGCTGCTGTAGTTCTCTATCTAAAGTGTTCCGTGTGCAAACGCGCCGCCCACATGGTCTTCCTTATACCACAGGAAGAGACCGTATAAGAGCCATTCTGACAAGGCTATTTACACCGGTGGTTAAGGCTGGATGGTAATGAAATATTGAGAATACGCCGTGCGGTAGAGTTGTCAGAATGACAGCATAGCGTGCTGTACTTCTGACCCAATTCCCGGCGGATCCAGTGGCGGAAACACCGATTTCCAGTGTTCAGGGTTCTCGACCTCCATTGCTCGAAGGGCCAACGCTTCTTGCCGAGCAAGCGGCTCCGTAGGCCGTCAAGTGTTGCAATAGTTGTCGGGACACGAAGCACTGTTCCCCCTGTCTGGCTGTCGCTTGTATGGACTGACGATGTGAAGCAAGGAGGAGTGTCCCGCTAATGCCCTTGGACGAGCCACCAAATTCTCACTCTTTCCTTCACAGTCGTGGATGATGTTCCGCTACCGTGACTAGGATGTTTGGTGGACGGTGAACTCCTCTAGCACTCAGGTAACGAAGAGAGTGTCCTCCTCTCTGAGATATTCTCCAACATCTCCTTGGCGGAAAACAACAATAGACGTGGGCTCCAACTTCCTTGCCTCTACTGTGGAACGCGCAGTAACACCGAAACCGAGCGGAGTATCGTCCATGGCAAGGACGACCACACCTGAATGCTCAGGGCAGTCTTCACTCCATCTTCCAACGTGTGCCTTTACGACGTTGCCTCCGTATAGGTACGGCATTTCACCGTTGGCCTTGATCCAGACCTTGTAGCGAGCGTGGGGGGCTATAACATCAAGGGCAGTTATGTGTAGGCGAAATTTTCCGGTCTTAGTAAACTTGCCTGTGATTCGTGTTAGCACAAGGAAGTGGAGGATGTCTCGTCTGAGCGGCCCTGAAAATTGAGGGCCTGATAACTTCGGCAGCATCATATTGGCCGAGGCATAGGAAATCATCGTGGCATGGGAACACCTACCAACACATGTTCCGAGAGAGAGCAGATTGTCTCTAGCTATCGAGGTCGCAAGGTTTGCGAGGGAGAGGCGCACATAGTAGACTCGGCTTTCATGCAAGCGAAAGACATTTCGATCGTCGGAGTCGGAAGCGCCTGAGGGTGCGATGAGTTGCGTCAGGGACCGACCGGTGTAGTTGGCAAGTTTGGAGAACAAAGTCTGCGTCTCGACGTCTGTAAGAGCCCTCATGTTGTTGCGATATTGGTCAAGGATATGGTACAGCGCATGCGCAGAGACTTAAGAGGCTACTCACCTAACGTAGTGGACAAGTTCGATCGACAAAAAGTTTCTTGCCAAGCACAATGTCGGTCTTTCTGGAAGCCGATGGTCGTTCCACTACTAGTATGTGACACTGGCACTGATTGGTTCACTTGCCTCGAACTTGAAGCAATCTGGGCGCCGATCTGGGATAGTTTGATGCTTCATCTAAAGAAGGACAGTTATAGTAAATAATCTCAAGCACCATAATACTCCGCACAACAGCTTAAGCTCTGCGCGAGAAGATGTCTTCTAGAATCCTGAGAAATGGCAGTGGCTTCTCGCCCAGCCTCGCGCCAAAGCACAGCGGCTGCGGCTCCATCAGGCAGCCTCGAACTTTGCCCGTACATGGCAACTTGCTGTAACTCTTCGCGAGCGAACACCCCATTCTTCCCTCGCTTGACTCTGCCTCAATCAGAGATCTGCTTGCTGATGGCATGTGCGCAATGTCAGGCCTACCACCAAGCTCAAGCACTTCGGGAGGTCGCACGCCTGCCATACCAAATATCTTTCCAAAACCTTCCGATTTGCTCAGTGCGTCCTTAGCCACCTCCTCCTTTGCCTTCTGCATGGTCCTTGCTCCCGTCCACTTCGTTGCCTGCCAGTCCACATTGTGAGCACTCAGAGATATACCTGGCACGGAGGATACCAGTTCGACGACTTATTGGAAGTCGTTGAACTCTGTGAGCGTGGTTGGAAAGGAGCTTTTCGTGAAAGATCGCGAAGAGTAACCCTTGACTAACGCGGCAACTACGTTGTGAACCAGACGCTCGCAACCATTGCAAATAGGGGTTTGAGACCATTCGAACATATACTCTAACTGATTAACCAGGCACTCTATGTGAGGTGATGCAGATCAAGTTGTTTGGTGCGTGACACACGCTTCGTTTGACCGTCCATTGCAACGCTTTGGATCATATGGCATACATTGGCTGTGGCTATAGCGACATTGTTGCTGACTGCTGGCTCGTCCACGCGGGTTGATTGAATTGGGAATCAGCGTAAATCGTGATGTGCTAGGCGTGACATTGTGGACTGACCTTCGACTGTGATTGTCGGTGCGATATGTTGAGCTTCAGCAACTAGGCACGTCGAGCGTTGAGAGATGCAGTTGTTGTTGGTTACTGCAATAGGGAAGAAAAATATCCGTTCAAGAACGAACAAGTGGTAGGTGCAGACATACCATCCAGGGAAGGATAGTATCTCGAGAGATTCATTGCAGGCAGTATGGAGAAGATTCCAAGCAGGGAACAGCGATGACCACGATGTCTGTAAGATCCCCGTGTCGCGACAGCGTCGTGTCCTCTAGTACTGTTGCTTCACCGTAGGTAGTAGTCATGTACCTGACCTGGGATCATCCCAATGGTCATGAGTGAACCCACCGTTACGCATCAAAGGTCGGCGCAGAGATCTCGATGATGCACCTGTTGTTAACAGTCATAGTCACGTATTTCCCTGGGTAGGCCTCCAACCACCTTCGCGTGGCACCGCGCGTATCTTTGCTTTGTTAGCTGTTGTATTGTATTACCATCAAGCACTTCGGCAGGTGAGTTATGCGTGGCCGTGGGCAATACCTGGTAGCTTCGGGCATTCATGAACCCTGCATCTTCGTCTCGGAGTGCAGGTTGTGCCATGAGATGTTTGATTGTGGTAACAGCCAACGTACCACCTACGCGGAGAACTTTTATGAAATGTGCAGCACCAATGGAAGTCGGAAGCAGGACCACCTAAGGCATGATGAGTTATCTTTCAGCGCACTTGCCTCTCATGATAGCTGCGTGCTGTGGGGCTGGCACCGGTGGTCTGGGAACAGAGAAATAAAGCAGAATGATTCTATCGAGTGGGGACGAGTGGTGTGTAGCTAGCTGGGTACCTAGGTACCTACCTTGTAGGTTTAGAGGAGGGACAAATGCGGATGTACGCGGTGCCAAGGCACCACAATGCGGGGACGAGCCGTTGCACAGTGGCAGCCGTTTGCGCCAGAGGTTGTCGCCCTGTGGAGCCCGGAGACGTCAGACCCATCCTTAGGATCCATCATAATCATGTTCGCGCTGAAGATGGATCGTCAAGATCAACATGCTTGACACAGGCCTCAAAGCTTATGGTCAGAACGAGCTGTTGAGAAGCACATGGGAGCAGCCTCGATGCTCAGCGTGGGAAAGAATGCTTTAGCGTCAGGATTCTCGGCTGATGCGAAAAGAAAGGACAACCTGTAGACCGTGGAAAGCTTTTATTCAATGCAGTGGCGCGAGCATATCGCTTGAGCGGGTCAAGCTGCAAAAATGACCGTCTTGTGATAAGGACGGAACTGGCTACTAGTAATGTTTCTGTAAAGAGAGTGAGATTGTGGCTGCATGAAGAACGTGTGCATTGTGGGCCATCACGGTATAGACGTGGAACTGCTCGGTGCGAGGCGTCGAGACACAAGTAGAAATCGATAAGCATGCAAATGGCTTGCGAGTATGACTAACGGTATGCGACGTTGAGCTTGAATCACACTCAAGGGTGGGAGTAATACCCATAATGATAGCACTGTGAATGCCCAACTGTATGTCGGTGTGTCGGCCGTATCGCCTGCGCCCCATCCCCCCTCACCATCTTTCTTCTTGTTCCAAAACTACAACCTCTGCACCACGATCACAGAGTCATTGCAAGACGTTTTCAAATGTGTGCTCTCGAAAGCAAACGACTTTGATAGTATAGGCGATTTGTTTCGACCTTGTCTGAGTAAAATCCGTGGTTGGAGACGAACAAGGCCCTGGACTGGCGAATAAGGTCAACACTCGACACCACTGATCAATGAGGTAAGACCGCATTCCTGTTTGCTTCTGCTTGCCCAAGGCTATTGTGGTCCTACGAGGGAGGTCTTGCTGCGCCTAGTTGTTCCAGAGTACACGAAGGGCACTAGGTCGAGTGAGTGCGGAAGTGGTTTGGAGGAGGAATAAGGTCGATGACGAAGGACGCTGCTAACAGCACATATGTCAGCTCATCAAAAGGCCCGTCAGCATCGTCCGTACCATCAGCGCGCGGCGCGATGTCTTCATCCTCATCCTCCAACGTTTCGATGCAGTCACAGTCGAGTGACTCGATGGCGGCATACCGCCTGGAGCGGTATCTGCAAACTGAACGCCTCGACGGCGACTATATCGTAGGCCAGCGGGCCTCAGCACGGCGTACTGGCTTGTATGCGAAGCTCGACAATATCTGAGCGATTTGCAATCGCCCGTTCCGACTCATAACCCGGCCGAGACCGGCAATGCGACAACTTGGTGAGCAACGAAGAAACTGCCAATGTGATTGCCTATCTCCATAACACTCAGTATTTGTGCTGACGAACGAAAGGACTAACGACGAATTTCCTTGCTGCTGCGACTGCTGCTGCTACTGCTCCTTTGATGATTGGGGTGTTCGGTGTTAACATCTTCTTTGGCATGTCGCAAGGTTTCGAGGACGGCATCAGTCGAATCTTCGACACTAACGATCAGTGGCCTAAGGCCAACCGACCGCCATGTCGCTCAGTAAGCACTTGCGCCCCTTCGCCGTCGCCATGGGCACCCTACCAAGGACCAGCTGCGATCACGTGACAGCGCCAGGCAACCATGCAATATTGACCTGATGAATCACATGTGACAAGCTGCTAGTCACATGACCGATCGTTCGATTCTTGTTGATCAATGACACTCTCTTTCTCGGTTCTGCTGTCCAAGTCAATTTGGGGGTCGGATTACATCTTAAGCCTCATCATGTCTGTGGAAGTCTTGGAGCTTGAGCTGCATCTTTGGCAACATTCCCATACAAATCCTTTGGTTCCGTTGGAGATTCAAAGCAATAACACGAGTCTCCATGACCCGAGCAGCTTTGTCGAGCAACAAAGCCAGACAGATCATTCATCGAATCGTTGGTACTTGAGACGAATCAATGCCAAAACCGAGTCGCATCATGGCGACGTTCCGTGGGAACATTCTCTCGAGACTTCGTCTACGATTCAAGCAACGGACAGCTGTACTGTGCTGGCGCTAAGCTCGTCATGGTCATCATTCAAGGTCCAGGTAGAGAAGAGGTTTCTCGAGACACAAATGGCAGGACAACAGGACAACATGAAAGCGGCTTTGCTCAGCACTTCCGTGGCTGAGCGGATTCTCTTGGGGAGCATGCTGTTTATTGATAAACCAGGCAGAGTCTTGTCCGGCAAAGCGAAGCCCCTTCCGGCCCTGTACACTTTCGCTTTTGTAATTGTCATACTGAGAGTGTCTCTCTAGACCCAGTTTGGTTAGACCATGCTGATGCTTCTGCCCATGCCCGTATGTCCAAGCTACTGTATCCAATCACTGATTTTGTAGAAAGCCACAAGTTCCGTGTCTGTGCCGCAGCTGCAGGCTTACTGTGTGCAGTAGTTCCCTCAGCTTACTGGTGCACCATGCACGCGTTGCATAATTATTGTGCCCACACAACAGTGGAAACATCGAATATACGTGCAGCTGACGTGGACGCCCTCACCCATACGGCCTATCATCAACCCTCTTCCACCCGCCAGAAAGGCAAAGATACCTTGCAATCTTTTTCATGCATCGGTGATGGACTCGGAGTCACACAGACGCCCTGTATGAGTACGCGAGCACATTCCGCTCGCAATTACTGCAAGCGCTGCTTTCCACCAAGCACTGCTGCATTGGCTCTCTTCTCTCTAACAAGTGCCGACAGTCCCACCGAGCTTGCCCAACGTCTTCGAAACCACGTAACTTCAGTTGTTCTTGCAACTCTGTATGCCTGGTCTGATCCGACCTGACCTGACCAAAAAACACAACGAACTCGCTCGAACCAATCCACGACACGCCACGAAGGTAAGCTACAATAACTCGTTGCAGTCCACGCCTACAGTAGCACGCTACACGACGCGGTGAAACACCTCGCACTGCGTTCCTGTAGAAATGGACAACGTCTAGAAACGCGTCCATCTGTCCTTGCGGATAGTCACTCCCTTTGACTTCCACTCTGATGGACAAGGCGGCATCGGTAGAGATGAACATCTAGAAGTACCACAGAGTGAAGGTGCTCTTCTTTATGCTTTTTGGCTGGGTGCGGGCGGGTTTGAAGTGAAGCCTTTGTTTGGAGAACGGCCGTGCCCGACCAGTTTCGTGAAGAGTGCTCGACTACCTACCTATGCACCTTCTTTCTTGAATTCTACATCGCAGCCGTTACGGTACGCTGTCACTCAGCGGAAGGTGGTAGTCTGTGCTGGTGTAGACCTTCACCACCACGGGCGCTTAGAACACGCCAAACACTGAAGTGTTAGTGGTGGCCTGAGCTGAGAAGAACGTTTCGCATGCTTTCATTAAACAGCACAATAATCGAACTATCTATTGGGTATACCAAAGCACATCTGGATCATGTCGAGGAAGTCCACGTTTTGATTCCGTTCCTCCATTATCCAGCCGTCACATCGTAAATCGTTTCCATGCACGAATAACTGCTCACCCATTTCCAGTACATCCGCCTCTATGAACAAAGTCGACACTCGTGAATACATTTCAGGAATGTGTGCTCTTGAGATGATCCACCAATGCTTGTACCTGCTGTCTAACATCTTTGGTCAATTGGGTATCTGGCTCACCGAGAACGCTAACCATGATAGGTGCGAGCTTCGGCGTAAGCGCTTGGATGGTAGGATCTTCCTGCTGATACAAGCGAACGATCATCATCCAGACAGGCCCATTCTCTTGGAAGTCTTCCGTCAATGGCAAGACACCACTGTTGACAAGGGCGGGCAGAACCTCTTGAATAGGTACCTTGTCCTTGTGCTTGAGAATAAGACGACTGACACAGCCGGCAGCATTGTCCATGCACCTAGCCTCATGAACACCCAACAGGCCCTCGAGCTTCTGCAGGATTGTTGGATATGCTTTGAGGACTGTCGAATTATCGTTGCTCATTTCGACCAAGCGACCGATGGCATACGCGGCGTTGCTCTTGGTTTGTGCGTCTTCATCGCTCATTCTCTTGAGCAACACCTGCATGATTTGACTGGTGAAGGGCGATACTGCGCCTTCCATACCTGTAATGATCTCTGCAAGGACACCACAAGCGCTAGCTCGGCCAAGAGTCTCACCACCGCTTGCATAACGCATGACCGGCTTATCAAAAATCTTCCAAAGCTCGGCAAAACTTCCACCAAGTGCAGCGGCTAGACCAGAGATGACATCCATGGCACTGTCAACAACGAGCCACTCGAACTCGGTAGAATCCATATCCTCGAGGTCATCCTCATCTTCAACCATGTCGACTTGGCAAGGATGCTTCTTTGTGATAAGAGCTGTCACCGTTTGCACGACTTTAGAAAGAACGTCGGGATAAGAGAGTAGGGATGGACCGGTCATCTTCAAGTTCTCGGATAGAGCGCGAGAGGTCTCGCTGACAGTCGCACTGCGAGTGATGTTAGCACGAGTCTCATACCACGTGAATATGAAGTTCGTGTTTTAGAATGGAGATCAGGACTGATAATCGCTTTCACCTCATGCACGCTTTGCGTGTCGGAGTGAGCTGGGATAACGAATGGTGTGTCATCACATCGAAGGAACAATGGGAAAAAGAAAAGGGAAAGGGTGTCACTTACGGGTCTTCCTCCTCCGGCCAAACACCAAGTGTTGCTGCCATCAAAACCTCGCCGAATTGCTTAAGCTCTGGAGTTGGTTCGACTTGTAAAGGCAGACCTGGCTGCCATTTGGGAAGCTGGCCCTTCTCGTCCGATACCTCCCAGAGAGCGGCATATGCTCGGTGCAAAGTGCTTAGGGTTGCCTTTCTCACATTTTCGTAGTTGTGCTCGACCAAGGGTAGCAGCTTCTCGATTGTCTTCTCGAAGTATGGCAGATAAGCGGTTTTCGTGTTGGACACGATATCGCCAATCACTTCAATTGCAATTTCTTTCTCGAGAGCGATGGGAGTGACGGTGGCGAGGTCGCCCCAGTCATCATCGTCGTCTTCTTCGCCGTCGATATCGACATCTTCGATCGTGCCATCATCTACCTCATCATCGCTGTCGTCATCATCGGCAGCAGCCACCTTGAACTTTCTACCAGCCACTGAGACCTCCTTGCCCAGAAGGTCTTTTGCATTCTCGCCAAGCTCGACTTCGAGGTCGGCCTCTTCTTGGTCTAGGCAGTCGAACAAACCCTTAACAACACCTCCAAGGAAAGGGGCGAAATCCTCCTCGTAGACTTTAGCGAGGGAGCCCCACAACATGTAGGAACTTTCCTTAAGCCTTGAATTGTCAAGGTGGAGAGCATCTTCACTTGTCTGCATGAGAGGGTGGACATAGTCTTTGAACTCTGCAGCACCAACGGCAACGGCCATCTCGCCCATCGCATCAGTGCAACTGGCTCGTAGATCAAGCTCTTCATCGTTCTCCTTCTTCACAATGTATTCCTGCATCGCTTGCAGAGAATCACGAAGGAATGGCAGGAACGGTGCCTCGACGGTCGAGGCTAGAGAACCTAACGCGCCTGCTGCAAGGGCTTTGATCTTGAAGTCATTGCACTTGAACAGCTTCTGGAGTAGCGGTGCAAGCTCACCAAGGTATCGGACAGCATCACCTGCATCCATACCATCAACAACCGAATCAAGCGCACTGCAGCCCGACTTCATAATGTCGACATTAGGACCTTCATCCTCCCCGTTGTACGAAGACATGGCAGATGTCAGATTTTTTACTAAGAGGGGCATAAGCCTCTCGTGCTCTTTGGTTACATCTTCAGGCAGATCGTCTGCAAGACGTGCAGTAGTTTGCAGTGCGGCTTGACGAACAGTGACCTCAGGGTCTTTCAGTAACGTGAGAAGGATAGGCATGATTTGCTTCAACTGGGTGCTCATGAAGTCAGGTGCACCTTCCACCGCCATGCCGAGCGCAAGTATACCAGCACGACGGTGACTAGCATCTTGGCTTCTCGAATATTGTGGGAGCGCCTCCAGAAGAGGCACAACAACCTGTTGAGCTGGAAGACTCTGTGCCATGGTGTCGATCAGGGCAAGGGCTGAGCGAGCGGGAGTAATGTCATCGTCGTCCATAGATTCTTCATCAAGCTCAGTCACGATTTGAAGCATTGACTTTGTAAGTGCTTCACCCATCTTGGCGCCCTGCACTCGCAGTCTCCGGTATGCCACGCATTGCATGAGGAAACTGATAGCTTGTGCCCTGATGTCATCACCCATATCGGTGTTGCTCGCAATCTGGTTCATGAATACGACGAGGTCTGTGAAGTGTTTGGACATAAGCTGATACTCAGCCGTGAGTAGAGTGTTGAAGACCTCAAAGCACATCATGGATTGTTCCTCTTTTCCAGCATCGACGGTGTCTTTCAACACAGCGACCATTGATGGAAAGATATTCTGGAAAGCCTTGACGGATGCTTGGTCCTCTTCAGCGTCGATGACTAGAGCCATCTTCGAGATGGCCAGCAATGTGTTGATGCGGACCTCGAGACTCTGGGGGTCCTTGATTGTCTTGCCGAACAACGTGAATAGCTCTTTGAACTTCGAGTTGAAGCCTTCACCCATAGTCTCGAGTATGCTGTACAAGATGTAGACGCCAATTGCGCGTTCTTCTTTCTTTGAACTTGTGGCTGCCTGCTGCAGCTGGCCAGGAAGCTCGCGCCACTCACCATCTTCAAGGTCAATCCTAGCGATTGCGCTGATGAGCCTGGACGCGGAATGGCGTGCTAACGCGTTTTGTTCCGAGAGTGTTGCTTGGTACAGTTGTGATCTTGCAGTTTGCCTATGTTGGCTTGGTGTCTTTGTCCAGTGTTTCGAGACCAATGGTCTGGCTTGAGTGGCTGCGAGCTGTTTCAGGTCGGGGCTGTCGTGAGAGATGACAAGCTGGATCAAGAAGAGTAGCGACTCTGGCTTCTTGTAGTACTCGTTTTGCAATACACTGGTAGCTGTCTTGACATTGCCTTTCTTGGGGTCAAGTACGATTTGTAATTGCTGGAGAAAGCGTTGTTGGTCCATGGTGGTAGAGAGTGCCTGTACCAGACCGGGGGGTGGATATGGAGACCTTCAATACAAGGATATGACTATCTACTTGTAAGAGAACTAATGCAGACTGT
>Ga0210040_10006995_pt1 | contig 13830 bp, 7 predicted proteins | sample CryGeyCG12114_NA_FD_185462 | JGI IMG/M metagenome (GOLD analysis project Ga0210040, IMG submission 185462) | Groundwater microbial communities from aquifer - Crystal Geyser CG19_WC_8/21/14_NA (SPAdes) (version 2) | ecosystem: Environmental > Aquatic > Deep subsurface > Groundwater | place: USA... | reverse complement strand
CGGAAACACTAACAGAGAAAATAAAAAAGAAAAACAGCAAATACCGGCATTTTTTCAAAGAGAATATCATGATGTATTTATATAAAAAAGTTTAGGTACTTAGATAGTCAGCATTCGGGTTTTTGCCGTATAGTTAACCAGCCGGAATAGCTGCACTTATAATTTTAAAGTCTTTATAAACTAAAAATCGTTTTTAGGGCCAGATGACGGAAGCTGCTTTCCCGGTGTTTGGGCTTTTATACTTTGTGTTAGTAAGCCTCTAATGGGGTTTGATCATTACCTCCGTTACATTAGGGTAGAACAACAGAAATTTGCATTAGAATTTCTTTACCAAAGAAAAGAAGATTCTTTCCGGAAGTACCATGAGATAATTCAGTAAAACCAATGACATTTTTTTACCGGCGCAATTATTTGCCAAAAGCCCCTAATTCTTACTTTTAAAACAAATCAAATCTGCTTACAACTAATTAGGTTATTGCCTTTACCGGTTTTAATAATGAAGGCCTGCTAAAATGCAGGTGCTGCGACAAGCAATATTCCGGCGTTTAGAAGTAGAGAGCTTAAGCTGGCTGAATATCCAAGCGGTACCAAGCCAACAATAGATGTTGAAATATAGCATTAGTAACAGCTAACCTGGTTAAAACATTTTACTAATTGTTGCGGGATGGTTTTGGCATAACATCATAGATTAACCCGGAAACAGTCACTTATTATATAATCCGGAATATCTGGTTTAAGCCAAATAATAAAATACCATGGTATTTTGTGCAAAATCTAATCTTTCTTTTGTATTTTGAAAGGTACATTTGAAATAAGATAAAATTTTACGCAAACATATTATGGTAGAATACTGGCATTCGCTTGGCCTTAATGGATGTTACCGGCGGAAAGCAGAATGGGATGCATACAACCATATGCCAGGTAGGTGATACATCTCACCAGCGTTGATAAATAAATGAAGGGCAGGCTCACAATAAATTCTTAGGAAGTAATTTGATTAAAATCAGTTTAAATGAAAGCTACAAATCTGAATAAAAGACTAGCCCCGGCAACGGTATTCCTGGTACTCCTAGCCCTGCTGGTAACAATTGCCTGGCAGCCGGTTCACCGCCCCAAAAAGGTAGTTGCGCCGGATATTTATGCCCAGAATAATTTATTTGCCTGGACGATTGTGCCCTTCGATAGTAAAAAACGCGGTCCGATAGAGCGGGCGGAAATGCTCCGGAAGTTGGGCATTACGCGGTTTGCTTATGATTGGCGCAAAGAACATATTGCCACCTTTGATGAAGAGCTAGAGACTTTAAAAAAGTATAACATTAAGTTAGAAGCATTTTGGCTACCCACCGGTACGGACCCGGCTAATGATAAAAACGTGCAGCAGGTTTTTGCGCTATTAAAGCGGCATCAGGTAAAAACCCAATTATGGTGTTCACTGGGCGACGGGAAAAATTTCCCCCAGATGAGCCAGGAAGAAAAAGTGCGGTACATGGCCAATATCATTGGTCCGATTGCCAAACAAGCCGCCGAAAATGGCTGCAGAGTGGGTATGTATAATCATTCGGGCTGGTTTGGCGAACCGGAAAACCAAATTGCCATTATCGATTATTTAAAAATGCCTAACGTGGGTATGGTTTATAACTTCAATCATGCCGAAGCGCATATTGATCGCTTTGCCGAATTCTTCCCGAAGATAGTACCGCATCTGCTGGCGATTAACCTTTCGGGTATTAAAAAAGGATATCCGGTAAAGATTGTTCCTATTGGTCAGGGAGATGCTGAGTTAGAGATGCTACGGGTGGTAAAACAAAGTAAATACCGCGGTCCGGTTGGAATTATTAACGAATATACCGATCCGGATGCCGAAGTAGGTTTGCAAATGAATTTGGAGGGATTAAAAAGCTCCTTAAAATTACTTGGTTATACTACTTCCCTGAAAACTTATAAAAAATAGTATAAACATAAAATTTAATTGCCTGAGTTTTATTTTAGCCGGAGAACTAAAATAATGCAGGTTCACTGTTTTAATTAAAATAATGAAAAGTAGCTTTCTATTCCGGTTAATTTTATTAGTAGCTTCTTCAATTGTATTTTATTTGGCAATGCCTCAAGCTAAGGCGGCAGAAATTAACTTGAGTGCTCCAAAGGCCAGAAAAATTGTTTTAATTGCTGGTGAGAAGAGCCATGATGCCGGCTTTCACGAGTACATTAAAACCGTGCGGCTATTAAAAACCATGCTGGACCAATCCAATGCGAAAGGCATAAAAACCGAGATATATTTGCATGGCTGGCCGGAGAACTTAACTACCCTGGATGATGCTGATCTGATTTTGTTTATTTCAGACGGGCGGGATGGTGATTTATATTCGGAGGTGCCGTTTATGACCCCAGAACGCATGTCGGTAATGGAAAAACAAATGCAAAGAGGCTGCGGCTTTTCTGTGCTACACTTTTCTACTTTTGCTGCGGATGCCATCGGGCAAAAAGTGTTGGAATGGGGTGGCGGTTACTACGATTGGCAAGACGACGCCGGCAAACGTAACTGGTATTCGGCTATTAAAACGGTAGAAGGTATCGTTAATCTGCCGGCTACCGGGCACCCGGTTACAAATGGGGTGAAGCCTTTTAAAATAAAGGAAGAGTTCTATTATAATATTCGCTTCCGCGAACAAGATCCGCGCTTAAAAATTTTGGCCGAAGTCCCCGAACTGGACGGCCGGGCAGATAAGGGAAATGCCGTTGCCTGGACGGTGGAACGGGTCGATGGCGGCCGGGGATTCAGTACCACCATGGGGCACTATTACACCAACTGGGGAAACCCGGCTTTTCGTAAATTTATTTTGAATGGTATTGTGTGGGCAGCCGGCGCTACGGTACCTAGAAATGGCGTGGAAGCCCGCTTTTACTCCGATCAGGAGGTAACGCAATATTTATATAATAAAAACCGCAAAGCGCTCATCTTAACCGGTAACCATCATCCCAGCCATCCCTGGCAGGAAACCACGCCTTTAATAAAAGCCGCAATCGAGCAGGATAGTCCTTTTTTAGTGGATGTATCCACCAACATAGAAGATTTATCGCAGTACGACTTAAAAGATTATGATTTCCTTATTCTAAACTATTGCAACTGGAAGGATTCTACTGAATTAAAAAATAAGTCCAAAACCGCTTTTACGAATTACTTAAATAATGGCGGCGGGTTAATGGTCATTCATTTTGCGGATGGCGCCTTTCATTATTCCTTGCCGGAGGCCGGCAATACCGATTGGCCGGAATACCGGAAAATTGTGCGACGGGTATGGGACCATAAATCCGATAGCGCCCACGATAAGTTTGGGAAATTTACGATAAATGTCACCGATCAGGCTAGTCCTATTACGGCCGGTATCAAAGATTTCGAGACTTCCGACGAACTATATTTTAATCAAAAAGGTGATGAGCCCATTGTGCCTTTGCTCACGGCTAAATCTAATGTAACCAAAAAGGACGAACCTTTGGCTTGGGTATATAACTACGGGCAAGGAAAGATATTTCAAACTTTGCTGGGGCATAACGCCAGTTCTTTTCAGGCGCCCGAAATGAAAAAAATGCTCCGGAATGCGGCTGTTTGGGTAGCGGGTGATGGTACTGCCAAAAAAGTAGATAATAGCAGATAAATAAGTAAATTGGTAAGAGCAGCGCGAAGGCAAACCTTTGCTAATACCTAATTTAGCTACTCCTGTTGCGGTAGCCTGCTGATAGTAAAAGAAGACTGTAAAACATTATTAAACTTAAATATACACCACGTATGAAGGTAGGAATTGACAGTTATTGTTATCATCGGCTTTTTGGAGAAGTTTATGCCGGACAGGATAAACCAGATAAAGAATTAAGTTTTGAAGATTTTTTAACCAAACTGGATGCGCTCCAAATAGACGGGGTTTCTTTAGAATCCTGCTTTATTCCTAAATTTGATCAGGCTTATTTAAATTCGATAAAAGCCCACTTGGATGCTTCTGGCATGGACCGGGTATATGCCTGGGGCCACCCGGACGGGTTGGAAGGGGGCGGTAACGAACAGGCTTTCGACGATATGATCCGGCACATTGAATACGCGAACCAGATAGGAGCGAAGGTAATGCGGGTAGTAGGCAGCAGTTTACTGTTTCGGTTTGAGCCCCACGCGCCCCAACTGGAAAAACTAACCCGCATGTTTTCGGAAGCCACCAAGATAGCGGCCGATTACGATATAAAACTGGCCGTAGAGAACCACATTGATTATAACTCCGACGAAATTCTGCAATTAATTACAGATGTAAACTCCCCTTATTTCGGGGTAAACTTTGATTCCGGTAATTTCCTGCGGGTTTTGGACGATCCCATTCAGGCCATGGAGAAACTGGCGCCGCATGTGTTTGCCACCCATATCAAAGATTTAAGACCGGTAAAAGGTGTGCCGGTAAATGAGTGGTATTTTTTCTCTTGTGTTCCGACCGGCGAAGGTTTAATTCAGAACGAAAAATTAGCCCAAATTCTAAAAGCGCATCATTATGAAGGTTTTCTGGCGGTTGAGATTGATTTCCTGCATCCGGATTACACGAACCAGGAAGAAGAAGTAGTACAGAACAGTGTGCGGGCTCTGAAAGAAATCGGTAAAAAGATAGGATAAACGATGAAGCAGTTAAACGTTGGCCTGATCGGGTATAAATTTATGGGCCGGGCACACAGCAATGCCTGGATAAAAGCACCCCTCTTTTTCGATATTCCTTGTTTACCGGTTTTAAAAGTAGCCTGTGGCCGGCACGAATCTTCTCTAAAAGAATTTGCCCAAAAATGGGGCTGGCAGGAAACCGAAACCGATTGGAAGAAATTAATTGCCCGGCCCGATATTGATATTATTGATATTGCCCTGCCCCAGCATTTGCACTACGAAATAGCCATTGCGGCCGCTAAAGAAGGGAAACATATTTTTTGCGAGAAGCCAATGGCCATGAACGCAAAGCAAGCCGAAGAAATGCTGAAGGTTTGTGAAGACAATAAAGTAACGCATTACCTGAACCATAACTATCGCCGGGTACCCGCCATTACTTTAGCGAAAAATATGATCGAACAAGGATTATTGGGCAGAATTTTTCATTGGCGGGGCGCCTATTTGCAGGATTGGATTGTGGACCCTGAATTTCCGCTTACCTGGCAGCTAAGAAAAGAAACCGCCCAGGCGGGCCCCCAATGGGACCTGAATTCCCATAGTGTGGATTTAGCCCAGTACCTGGTGGGCAATATTAAAACGGTATCTTGCTTAACCACCAACTTTATTAAAGAAAGGTTTTTGGCCGATGAAACAACCAGTGGCAACTTAAGTGCGGAGGCGAAAGCCGGGGAAAAAGGCGAAGTTACGGTGGAGGATGCAGCTCTAATGCTGGTAGAGTTCGAAAACGGGGCTATTGGTTCATTCGAGGCTTCGCGCTTTGCGACCGGCCGGAAAAATCATAATACTTTCGAAATTTACGGGAGTAAGGGCAGCCTGGTTTTTGACATGGAAAACATGAACGAAATACAATACTACTCTAATGATGATCCCGAAGGTTTAAGAGGTTTCCGCAAGATTTTGGCCACCGATGCTAGCCATCCTTACGTGAAAAGCTGGTGGCCGGCCGGACATATTATTGGGTATGAGCATGCCTTTGTACATGCAGTGGTAGATTTTATCTCCGCCATAGAAGAGAAAAAACCAATAGCCCCCAACTTCCGGGATGGCCTAAAAATAATACAGGTGCTGGAAGCCGGTTTGTTATCGGCGCAAACTGGTGAGCGGGTAAGTTTAAAGAATTAATTTAAAATAAAATAACATGGAAAAATCAAACAAAGAAAAGTTCCTGGAAGATGGCTACGTCATCATAGACGTGCTGACTGAACAGGAAATAGCTGATTTTAGGGAGGTAATGGACAAGTTGTTAAGTCCGCAGGTTAAAGCTGGGGATACCAAAAAGCATAGTGCTTCCTTTCAGCACTTAGGCGACGAAATAGCCAATTTTGGCCAGGAGGCCCGGCAATATTATTTTCACCTGCTTACCAAGCCCGGTACCGAACCCATCCATCACGCATTTCACCACCCGGTTATGTTAAAAGCGGTAGAAGAAATAATTGGCCCCAACCTGATCGTGAACAATGCCTCTATTCTGGCCGCCAATGTCGGGACCTCTTATTCTTTGGGCTGGCACCGCGATATTATTCAAATTCCGCAGGACGAAATAGAAGACTGGCTTTTTTCGCCGGAGCGCTTTCATAACAGTGTTCAGATCAACCTGCCGTTGGTAGACGAAAATTCCCTCTGGGTGGTGCCTGGCAGCCATAACCGCCCCAATACCGAAGAAGAGAATGCGGCTTTTGCGGGCTCTAAGCATTATGCACCCATCGGGGTCGAAATGCCCGGCGGTATACCGGTAACTTTAAAAGCCGGACAGGCAGTTTTGTACAACAACAACCTTATTCACCGGGGCTATACCGAAGAAATGAAAGTTCCACGTCGTACGCTGCACATGGGCTATCACAGTGCCGCTTTCCCGCCTACCTGGCATTTTTACCTGCTCAACGGCGATTTATTAACAGAAGATTACCTGAATACTTTAAGCCCTACGATGCGCCGCATGATGGAAGAGTACCTGGCTTGCCGGAGAGAATACCCCAACATGAGCGACACCTGGAAGAAAGAATATAATTTTCCGTCGCTTTCTTTGCAATAGGAGATTTGTTATTACTGTTATGGCGTGTAATGCTGCTTTTATCCGGCAACAAAGCTGGATAAAAGCAGCCTTTTACTAATTTCCCCAATATTATATATTTGACTACCGGTAATGGAGTCGGAGTTGAAAATAGATATAGATAACGTCACAACTTGTTGTTAATAAAATAAAAGAAAATCGCCCCCCCAACCCCTCCTGGAATGACCAGCATTCTGGAATGCTAACTTTCTGAAAAAAGGAGGGGAGCTAAGCCATAGCTACTTCAAATGCTTTTCCGATAAGTTGTATCGCTATCTATAAACTCATTTTACTGAAATATTCGGACTTCCAAAGTATTCCGGGAGAAAATAATCTGAATCAACAAAACAAGTACATACGCTTTTTACAGATACATTCTCCCGGACTTGCTATAAAAAATCACTTTCCTCTTTATAGCGGCTATAGCTATATCACTAACTTCTGGCATCTGTAATTTTATTCCTGTCCGTCCTGCACCAGTGTTCCTGTTAGTAATTTAGTTGTTAAGAGGAAAAACTTTTAATTTACTTTTCTGGGGTTATTAAATTTGCCAGCAACCCTTCCTTTTCGGTAGTAAAAGAAAAAATACCTCATATTTTAAAAGTTAATACCAAAAATAAATAGAATGCAAATTTAAGTTTGTTGTATTTCCAAATCTTATTGATTGTAGACTGAAGAAAATTAAACTTAAATAGTTTTTATTTCTACTTTTCTTTATTTTACATATTAAAATCTAGTAAAAATATGAAATTTTCAATTTAAGAACTTAAATGTTAAATAAGTAAGCAGGATAATTTAATATATATAAATATTACCTAAAAGCATCTTCTTCCCAATTAGGTGCTTTGTTGTTTTATTATTAATCTTTAATTAGGTTTTATGAGACTTTAAATTTATCAGCTGCGGTAATTAGATAATTTAAATAGAAATGAGTTTCTATGTTAATATTCAATTACAATAACTGGTAAATGCTTTCATGAGAAGGAATGCATATGATCATGTTATCAATAAATAGAATACTTGTTTCGATCTTGGGACTATTACTTTTAATCTGCCCAACCTTTTATGGCTGGTCTCAATCCGGCAATTCTATCAATAATATCAAATTTGAACATATATCCGCTGGGCTTTCGCAAAGTACGGTTACCTGTATGTTGCAAGATCGCAAGGGCTTTATGTGGTTTGGTACCCGAAATGGACTTAACCGCTACGATGGGGTTAAATTTACCATTTATGAAAATTCTATTGAGGATAGTTCGACCTTGAGCCATAGTTATGTTAGTTCTATGTTCGAAGACAGTAAAGGTAACCTCTGGATAGGCACTTTGGAAGGAGGGCTAAACCTTTACAATCGGGATACCGATACCTTCACCCACTTTCGCCATGATACAAAAGATTCTGCCAGTTTAAGCTTTGATGCTGTTACCGCTATTTATGAAGATAAAAGTTACAATTTATGGGTAGGCACCGAAAATGGTTTAAACTTATTGCAGCCGGATAAGAAAGGCTTTATACATTACAAAAACAAGGTTGGGGATAGCGGAAGTCTAGCGGATAATAATATAGGAGCCATTTTCGAAGATAATAAATTTAATCTTTGGATTGGTACCAAAGGAGGAGGCTTAGAGTTATTTGATAAAGTAAACAAAAAGTTTAAGCATCACCAGTATAACAAGGATGATAATAAAAGCCTTAGTAACAATATTGTTAGAACTCATTATAAAGATGCGGAGGGCAATATTTGGCTAGGAACCCAGGGTGGACTCAATCTTTTAGTAGAAAACAATAATAGGGTAGAATTTAAACGGTACCAGCACCATGAAAATGATCTTAATGGTTTAAGGGATAATACCATATTAAGTATCACAGAAGATTTATCCGGAAGGTTATGGATTGGAACCCAAATTGGCGGCCTGTCCATCTACGACAAAAGGCAAAATACTTTTACAAACTTTTATCCGAATCCGCTGGACCCCTATAGTATTAGCAGCAATTCCATCTGGTCCATTTTTAGGGATAACGTCGGCACAATCTGGATAGGAGCCCGGAATCGGGGCTTAGATATATGGGATCAGAATCAGCAAAAATTTAATCATTACAGTATAAGTCCGGCTGGTAATAATAATCTAAGTAATAAGGATGTTACCTGCTTTTTAGAAGATGATTTAGGAAACCTTTGGATTGGCACTGACGGGGGCGGATTGAATTATTTCGATAGAAAAACCAATACATATACCCATTATATACATAATCCTTCGGCTGAAAACAGTTTAGGGAGTAATTCGGTGCTTTCTTTATTATTTGATAAGCAGAACAATTTGTGGGTAGGTACCTGGGGAGGCGGCCTGAATAAGTTCGATAAAAAAACAAATACCTTTAAACGTTATACCTACAATCCTGCTGATCCTTCCAGTATAAACGGGAATAATATATTTTCCCTGCTGGAAGATAGCTCCGGTAAATTATGGGTGGGTGTTTTCTTTGGTGGCTTAAACCTTTTTGAGCCCGCCACTGAAACCTTTCTTCATTACAACTATAACCCCAATAGGACAACCAATATTAGTAATAATAAGATTACTAAAATATTTGAGGATAGTAAAAAGAATATATGGATTGGAACCGATGGCGGGGGGCTAAACTTAATGCATTGGGGCGGGAAAGATAACGTTACATTTACCCATTATCAATATGATTCAAATAGTCCGGGTAGTATAAGCAGCAATGTTATTAACGCCATTACGGAAGATAGCCGCCATAATCTTTGGATTGGTACCTGGAAAGGCCTGAATAAGTTTAATTACCAGAATCATACATTTAAAGCCTACCGAAAAACAGATGGATTGCCAGACAACATTATAAACGGTATTCTGGAAGATAATAAAGGATTTCTTTGGCTGAGCACGAACCAGGGCGTTAGCCAGTTTGATCCGGTAAAAGGAAGAATAAAAAATTACACAACTGCCGATGGTTTACAATCGCGGGAATTTATCAGAGGTTCTTACCTGAAAACAAAAGCCGGTGAACTCTTTTTTGGCGGCGTAAACGGTTTTAACTCTTTCTTCCCTGAAAACATCAAAGATAAAACCTATACTTCGCCGCTTTATTTAACCGAGTTTAGAATTGGGCATACCTTAATCAAACCTGATCAGGAAAACTCTCCTTTGCAGAAACACATAAGCGAAACTAATGTAATTACGCTTTCTCATGATCAGAATGACTTTAGTTTAGGATTTGTCGCTTTAAATTACTCGCGTGCTGCTCAAAACAAGTATGCCTATATGCTGGAAGGCTATGATAAAGACTGGCAATTTGTTGGAAACCAAACGAACGCCAATTATGCCAAGGTGCCTCCCGGAACATACACCTTCCGGGTAAGAAGCACCACTAATGATGGCTTCTGGAACAAAGAAGAAGCTTTTTTGAATATAACAATAACACCTCCCTGGTGGAAAACCTGGTGGGCTTATACGCTGTATGGTGTAGCTTTTATAGGTTTATTACTTTGGTACCGGCAAACCCTTATTAAACAATTGAAATTAAAGAGCGATCTAAAACTAGAGCACCTGGAGTTAACCAAGATGCAAGAAATGGAACGCTTAAAGTCTAACTTCTTCGCTAATATTTCACACGAATTCCGTACGCCGCTTACCTTGATATTAAGTCCCTTAGAGGATATGTATGATGGCAGCTTTAAAGGTGATTTCAAGAATCAGTATCGAACGATGATCCGGAATGCGGAAAGACTACTGCGTTTAATTAACCAGTTATTGGATTTATCTAAATTAGAATCGGGCAATATGAAAGTAGAGACCTCCAGGTTAGACCTTATCGATTTTCTTAAGCCTATTTTTTCGTCCTTTGATTCTTACGCGTCAAAAAAACAATTGCGGTATTCTTTTGATTATTCCGAAGAGCCGTTAATGGTATATTTTGATCCGGATAAATTGGAGAAAGTTATAACCAACCTGCTTTCTAATGCTTTTAAATTTACAAACTCCGGTGAAATCAGGTTGTCGGTAAAAATTTTGAACCAGAACGAAGAGCTAAGTACTGGCGGTAAAAGTCCTGCGAATTGTATAGAAATAAGCGTAGCCGATAGTGGAATAGGTATACCGCAAGATTCTTTAAACTATATCTTCGATCATTTTTACCAGGTGGCACATCGCATTCATCCAACGGAGGGAGCAGGTACGGGCATCGGTTTATCGCTTGCAAAGGAATTAGTAGAACTGCATAAAGGTAAAATTACATTAGAAAGCCAGGAAGGTGTAGGTTCTACCTTCAAGGTTCTGCTGCCTATAGGGAAAGAGCATTTAAAGGAAACGGAAATTGTAGATAAGGAGTTGAAGCCATTAAATAAAGAACTTCCTATAAACAGTTTTGAAACAGCACCGGCAACAGGAACTGAAGCTTTAACTGCAGAGCAAAAATCAGGAGAATGGGATTTTCCTGTGGTGTTATTGGTAGAAGATAATAATGAAATGCGAAGTTATTTAAAGGAAAGATTAAGAAAGAATTATTATGTAATAGAAGCCAAAAACGGATTAGAAGGCTTAAAAATAGGCACCGAAAAAATGCCTGATTTAATTATTTCCGATGTATTGATGCCCAAAATGAATGGGGTAGATATGTGCCGGTCTTTTAAGGCTAATGTACAAACTTCGCATATACCCATCATTTTACTAACGGCCCAGGCCGATTTAGAAAACAAGATCAAAGGTTTAGAAATAGGGGCCGACGATTATGTTTCGAAACCTTTTAATGCGAATGAACTGGAAATCAGAGCCAGAAACCTGATTAAGTCAAGAGAGATGCTTCGGGAACGGTTTGCTCATAGCAATAAATTAGTGCTGGAACCCAAAGAAATAACCATTACCCCTCTTGATGAAGTATTTATGCAAAAGGTGCTGGAAAGTATTGAGAAAAACATGTCCGATCCGGAATACCGGGTTGAAGATTTAGGCAAAGATGTAGCCATGAGCCGGATGCCGTTATATCGCAAAATAAAGGCTTTAACCGGCCAGACCGCGGTAGAATTTGTGCGTACCATCCGATTAAAAAGAGCGGCACAGTTACTTAAACAACAACAACTAACCGTATCGGAAGTAACTTACGATGTTGGGTTTAACGATTTACAGTACTTTAGAACCTGTTTCAAGAAACAATTTGGGGTAAGTCCTTCTGAGTATGCTAAAATGAATGCGGAGGAAAAGGTTCATGCCGATTCTCATGAGTAATTAAGTGCTGCCGTTAAAAACATTGTTACTAATTAAAAATAGCAACAATAACGCTAATGCCAGAATTGCATAGGCTATAATATCTGGAACCAAACTATTACATAAATATAAGGGGTAAGAAAGTTTTACTTACTCCTTCTTTTGCATAAAACCCTCGTTAAAGGTGAAGCCAGGTAGTTTATGATATTTTTTAAGGCCATATAAAGTCACCTCTATCCTGAATTAAATAGCTTACTTTTTCAAGAAGTAGCAAACTATAAATAATTTGTCTTTATAAAAGCAAATGTTCTGAGCCTTCATTACATAAGCCCTATTTTCCGCCGGTTTATAGAAAATATTTGCCTTTATATAAAAATAGCATTGCTATTATTGAAATTTACCTTTGCCTCACCACAGAAAAACTGCTTTTATTTGTTAGAACAATAAAAGGAAATCACAAGTTACACAGTCTTAGGTAGGCTGCTATAAGCTTGTAGATAATTTCAATGCTATTGTTGTGAATGCTTGATACCTGAAAATCTTAAAGGCTAGTTATTTATGAAAAGGCGTAAATTTTTAGAACGCGGTGCCCTGGCAGCTTCCTGTTTTATTCCCGGCTATAGTTTATGGCAAAGCAATCCTGTTTTTAATGACGAACCAAAGGAACTGCCACAAAACGAGTATATAAATTTAATTAAAGGTAATACGCTGGAAGGATGGCATACTTCTCCCCGGACACCAGCTCCTCCTTACCCGGGCGGACCGGAAACAGATAAAAACCGGGAAGGATATAAGCGTGCCCTCACCAGTAAAGGCAAATGGACTGTTGAAAACGGCGTTATTATTGGCGGACAAGATATAGAAGGCTTAGGTAGCTATTTGGTTACCGATGAAAAATACGGCGATTTTGAATTGTTGATTGATGCCAAACCCGATTGGCCCGTTGACACCGGTATTCTTTTAAGGGCCCAGTCATTAGGAAGCCCAGGTTACCAGGTACTGGTAGATCATCGGAAATCAGGGGGCATAGGCGGTTTTTACGGGAATGGATTAGCCGGTTTTCATGCCTTGCCCTATAATTTCGATGCCAAGTATGATGCTGACGGCAATGCTATAGGATTAGTGCCGGAAAAACCAACTACTACCATAGAACGGATAACAGATGAAAAGATTAAGCTATTGGCTTATGCCGCCCCGGTAGAAGAATTTTTAGCGGCCTGGAAGTGGGGCGATTGGAATACCTTTAAGATCCGGTGTGAAGGAAAGTATCCTTACCTGACTTCCTGGATTAACGGCGTAAAAATCTGTGAGTTGGATACTGCTAAAATTGTTCATCCTAACTATGATAAAGAGGCCGTTGCTAACTTATTGGGCCGGGAAGGGCATATTTCGCTGGAAGTACACGATAACGATCCTGGTTTAGGAAAAGCCCGGTGGAAGCCAGGCGGAGTTTCCAGGTGGCGCAATATAAAATTAAAGAAGTTGTAAGCGGATTTAGATTGTATTGGGCCTGTTTTTTTAAAAGTAAACATTGATTCTATTAGTATTAGCGGCTTAAACTTTTTTATTTCTGGTAACTTATGCCCGAATCAGGTTGTTTTTAAGTAGATCAAAACCAAAACCAGATTAAGTCTTAAACAAACCAATAGTATTATTTTAATAACATGAAAAAAAGTTTATTTCCGTTAGTTGTATTATTTGTTTTTTCGGGTTTCCTGGCTCATGCGCAGAAATCAGAAAAGTGGGTTTCCTTATTTAATGGCAAATCCACCGCGCAGTTAAGAGGTTATAAGATGGATGGTTTTCCGGACCAAGCCTGGAAAGTGGAAGATGGGGCCCTGGCTACGCAGACGGGAGTACCTAATATAGATCTGGTT
>Ga0210040_10006994_pt1 | contig 13832 bp, 7 predicted proteins | sample CryGeyCG12114_NA_FD_185462 | JGI IMG/M metagenome (GOLD analysis project Ga0210040, IMG submission 185462) | Groundwater microbial communities from aquifer - Crystal Geyser CG19_WC_8/21/14_NA (SPAdes) (version 2) | ecosystem: Environmental > Aquatic > Deep subsurface > Groundwater | place: USA... | reverse complement strand
TAGCTAGTTTATAATGGTGATGCTGAATTGATGATAAGTTGAATAAAGATGAGCGCGTGTACTCTTTTCTTTGTTTGCATTCCATTTATTCATTCATTCATCCTGGTTGGTTAGTATGTGTACAGAGAGCGGGTATTCATTCCATAGGAGAGCGGTGTAATTCCATCGTCGACTATAGCAATAGTACTGTACCAGTTGTTAGTTAGTTTGTGAGTAGCAACGGTAATTATAGCTTTCTTCTTGCCCAGCTATAGCTAATGTATTAGTTAGTGAGGACTGAGGAAGTAACGGTGCTCCTAAATTTCTTCATCACTGACAAATATTTGCACGCCAGTACTTTACTGCCTTTGAAAGCCACTGGCTCTATGAGTCTTGGTTGCCCATTAATGCTCCGTTAATGACTTCCTCATGAGTTATACTACTGTGACTGACTGAGAGTGCAAGAAAGGATTTTATATTTATGTCCAAAGTGGGAAGCAACGGAAACTGTATCTTTTTATGGAAAGAATATAAGATAGTGTATTTTGGTTTTAGTGCATGGTAAAAGTTAACTTTCATGAGTTCTATTTGTCTCTTGGCGTGTCAGTTTAAATGTAATGGACGTTCATTTGATTTAAATGCAATTCTGTCTTTGTAATTGTATCATAAAGTATAGTAGTAGCTATAGTTAGTTAATAATTAGCTAAGCAAGTTAGTTCGTTACTGGCTCATATGATGCACTGCCTCACAAATAGTACTACTGTCTTGTGAAGAAATAGGACCGTGAAAGCGGAAGCGTGAACATGCTATTTATTGTGTCTTTAGAAATAGGCAGGTAGGGTGGAAATGTGACTAGGGACTAGCCACAAGTACAAGACAAGGAAAATTTGGCAATTTGTCTTGTTACGGATACCGTTGTTGTCTAAATAATCAGGTATGTCTGATTTTCATCAGAGTTAGTAAGCTGTGTTATAGTCCTTATTTAAAACTGTATATTTACTTACGAAGAAAACTTTATTCCACCTACAAGAATGTGTAAATAAAACTGGAGTAGAAATATGTTTTTCTTATTTTGTTGAAAACTAAAAATTCATGTGATGTTTCATATTATTGGAAACAAGGGTTAATACTTACCACATAAAGGAATAGTTCATTAACCACTTGCACATAGACAGAACATATGCATCTTCATTTTCATGAAGCCTCCTGTAGGCTTGGAGTAAAGCCATGGTCGTAACTCCTCGTCAGCCCTGGTGTTAGTGTGGGGAAGATGAAAAACAAATATTTACTAGCCAACTCATTCGGTTGGTTTGTTCGCTCCTGCATGTTTACAAGTCTTGAACAATCCAATAAGCCCATCGGAGTGGGAGCAAACGGGTAAATCCGGCTTCCAACTTACTCATTACGTTCGCTTCCCAGTATGGTTCTGATTCCTTGTTTGATGAATTTTGAATCCCCTTTTCCTTGGTTGTGCATCAAATGCTAAGGAAAAAATAATCTCTCGGTGTCAAAAATCGTTCAACCAAACAACTAAATATGCATTTTCCTTGTATCCTGAAGTTAGTTAGTTAGTTAAGGCACTAGCTTACCGTCTCTACATTTTTAGTAGTTAGTTAGTTGGTTAGCATCCCAATTTATGTTCAAATTGTTGAATTAAACCTCCATGGATTGCACGCTGTCAACATCCATTAGAATTTTCATCTCTCAATTGATATTGATGATATAGCACACGTTTGTAAACCTGGTAAGTCAGTCACATTACCTGTAATCTTCCTCATGGCTGATTCCATTCTTATCCGGGTGGGTGCCAAATTAATTGTTATTAAATGTTGGTTCACTGCGGTGTGCACACTAATGAATGAAATAAGACTTTATGATCAAGTCCATAGACTACTCAAAGCTGCTCAAAGTTATAACAGTGTGGCAAGAAATTTTAATAAATTATAGCCCTGTCGCTCACAAGTTTTACTATGCTAGATATATGGAGTATTATTATAGCTGCTGTCATCAATCCCAACGTGTGTGCACATGCCTTTCAGCATATGAGTATGTATGTAATCGATTTGCCTGCATTATTAACTTGAAAAGTTTCAGCTTTTTGGCATTCCCATACAACGAAGGAACATCATTAGCCTCCCAGGCTATCTATTTCCCTGTCACTTTGCATACGCAAATGAGGAATCTTTTTTCATGCTTCAATTCCTATTAATGCGTAATGAATATATAAAATGTACAAAATTCTCCACTTGAAAATGAGTCGCAATCCAGAACCATGTGGACTGGAGTGAGAAATGGATGTAAATGGATGGAGGGAAAAATGGGAAAAGACTTATTATTCATCCAAGCCAACTTTCTGACTGACTGAGTATGTGAAGTAGTAGTTTCACAGTTAGTAGTTAGTTAGTTATCAACCATGATAAGGAATTCATGGCTACATAATATAGAGAAGATTTTTTCAGAAAATCGAGTATGCATTTTTCCTCCCCAGTTCTTCTATCAGCAGAAAGATATAAAAAGTGTCTAGTAACGGATGGATGGATGTTATATTCATCTCATCAATCTTCTTCCGAGTTCATTTTTTCTACGGTAAAGTAGAGCATAAGAAAATACATACATCTTTATACAAGTTTACAATGGAAATGAGTGAAATGGATTCGAATATTTACTTTGCCACCATTTGGAACCAAAACTCTGGCTTTATATAGTTATTCAGATGCTTGAGTCCATCACTTTGACTTGTCTTTTGAATAAAATGTATTCCTAACCACTTGTCTACCAATTTCGGAGGAAAGAATCATGTAGGTGGATTTTACAATTTCTTTTCACACTCACTACCTGCAGTGGTAGTAGTTAAAGGCTTCTCTTTTGCCATGCGATTATGGATTTACATTTCACCTGTTAGGGAGGAAAGATCTATGCATACAAAGTAGATGGCAAGAGCTTAAAGGCATTTTATAAAAATGCAGATCCTATTTTGAAATCTAATTTTTTATCGCCAGAGAAGGAAATGTGAATAGGCAGGCAGGTAGGCAACGGGCTATATGTATTTATAGTTGGTTAAATAGGCGACTATGTAGTCACTATTTTTGCCAAAGAATTTGCTTCTCACATGAACGTAAAGGTGGTGATTTTTTTGCCAATGGTAACTGGTTTGGGTACTGAATGTAAATTGTGGTAAGTGGATCCAGATTGGTATGGCTTCATGTGCAGTTCACATGGAGAAATGTGCACACGCAAGCCATGAACATAAAATAGAATGGTGACGATATGAACTGTCATTTACTATATAGTGATGATGATGATGTGCTCCTTCGAATAAAGTGGGAATGCAGAAAACGTCATATTTTGTGGAAACGTTGTGACGGATTCACTTATTCATTGGTGCAGGGAGAAAGCACTAGACTTTCTCACTGTACTGTAAGGAATTCCTCAACTTTCATTTCTTACGGTACTATGATAATAAAAAACAATGTTTGTATTCCATGGCATCATCAAATCAGCTTTCTTTTTCATATAGGAAAAGTTTTCTCATTCCCCTCTGTAAATTAATTCTCGTTTCTCCATCCAAGGGAATGCATCGGATGCACTTTTAATTTATTACCTGGCACAAATAATGCATTTATGCAGCCAAGGTTTATTTTCTATGCATTCTCCCAGCTTGTGGTCTGCTTTCTCCCCCTTTCACGCTATTATCAGCTGTGTTATGTTATTTGGTCCCCAGATTTCTCATTCTCTGTCCTGTTTACTATTATTGCTGGCATGTCGAATTGAATGTTTGCACGCATAATAAAAATATGAGTGCGGCTTGGTTCCAGGCAGTCACTCAATGGCCAGAGAATATTGTTCGTTAGTGAGAATGAACCATGCTGAGAATTCAAGTGCACATGCATTTCTTGGTAAGTCTTTGTAAACCACCCTTTGAGTACACAGTAGGGTTCCTATATGCTTTCATCATGTTTCAGATTGTTCCTCATTTATATTTTAATATGACCTTGCGTGCCATCAAACTCTTGTGTGTTTCCAGTGAAAATTACAGAATTCCAATTGTGAATAGATGAACAAGTGACATGCTAAATTTATTTAGTTAGCCAAAACAGAAAGGGCTTAAATACAGTATGATAATGATTGAATAATATCTACAGGATAATAAGTACAAGTGAGTATAGATTCGTAGGGTACTGGTACAATTCAAGTAGAGTAGTACATTACATCTTTTTCATGCATGAAAGCATGGAAAAGAGAATGAGTTACTGGAATACATAAATATACACACAGAACTAAATAGATCAATTTTTTACATAGCTTCCTTAATTTAAGCTTACCTTCTAGCACAATGATTGTTCCCTGTCAAGAAATAGTAGCATGTTTGGAAAATCCTGCCACTCCCAACTCACTCAGACAACTGCTGAATTTCGGGAGCTCATAATTTCCAAAAAACTAACTAAATTTAATGATATAATGTGGACATTATGGCCTACATTCCTAATTTCACAATCCTACGTACAACATTATTGCAAAAAATACACACCTACTTTCACTCAAGTAAGTATATTATGAACTTTCATCATACTAATAGCTTAAAATTTCATATTTCCCTAAAAGGTAAAACCGTGCAACAAACATACACTCCACTCTCACAAAAAAATGAATAGCAAGCTACTATGTATGTAATATATGACAAAGGTAGCTTACTTCCCTAATATTCTTAAAAGCGTAGCACACACATCATATTATTCTTTTATGGATTCTCCTCTCACCTAACCTACAAAAAAGTATATACAAACACAGCAGAATAACTAACTAGCTAACAATACTCTGACTACATTGACAAAGACACCTAAGAAATTCAATTCAGTTAGTTTTTTCATCCTTTTACAGATATTCTCCTCCAAAATACAACTCTTTTTCCCGTCGTGCAAAATAGTTGAGAATGTGCAAAAATTTCATACTCTGCCTTACAACTGACTAGTCCTATGGTGCTTCTTATGATGCTCACTATTATCACTACTATGATGACTATGGTGATGATGATGCTGATGATGATTTCTGTGCTCATGTTGTTTCTCTCTAGGAGCAGAATATGACTGATATTTGTCCACGTAGTGTGCCTTCTTAGTATCATGTTTAATATTATTGTACCCATCATGAATATGATGACTGCTGCTACTACTAGCACTAGTCCAGGGTCTCCATGCAGAGCTACTAATAATGGTCGCCCTTGGTTTCAATGAGCTCATAAAGGCAATATCTTGCTCCAAACGATTGTCTTTCAACTTGGGTAGTTCCTGTGGTTTCCACAATTCTTCTTCTTGTGCAGGAGGATGACCCATTAGCACTTTCTGATTGCTCCGTGTAAGCACACTTACTCCTGCTCCATTCTGAGTGGTATGACCCTGGACTGGTGCTGTAATAATGGGCCCATTCTGTGAGAATTGTGCCACTCCAGGGAAAATGTCACCATCTTGATGGTTACGGATCATGAGTTTCTCGGGGGAGTCATCACTCGTTTTCGTAGTCGGGGGATCCATGACCAACGATACTGTGGCATAGCCTTTACTCCCCAATCCTGCGGGGTGATGACCGAATTTAAATTTGGGCACTGCACGGGCGGCTAGACTTTCGTTTCTTTTTAAGTCCAGTAGTGTCTTCATCTCTTTGTCTACGTGTTCTAAAAAAGTATGAATATAGCAATAGATTAGCGCAGTCTTTTGCTATGCCTATATAAGTTACATAGCCCCGTTGAACCGGCAGTGTATGTGTTTTAAAGCAAGACTATTAACCAACTAACAAGTGAAGGTTCATTCACACTGATTTATTTATGGCGAGAAAGCTAACTAGCTAACTAACTGGTAGTTTAGGTGAAACATTGAATTGCCTTGTACACGATTATGTATGCGTTGAAGAGTGCCTGGAGTGGCACAGGGGCACATTATTTTACAGAGCAGCCAGTTAGTCAGTTAGTTAGTAGTGGCTTTTACACTTTTATTATGTGGAGGCTCATTAGTCTACTGTGTAAGTGTAACTATGTGGATTAAATAGTAATAGCGGAGCAGTAAAAAGTGGAATGAAGTGTGCCCGTTACTCAATGAATATATGACCTCCGTGGTTTCAAATAGCAACAGGGCAATTAAACTTTGGCATTAACGTAGTGCAATGATTAAAGAGATGATGATGAGCAGAACTGTGACCATCAAGGCAATAAAAAGGGAGATATAAGGTGTGATTAAGATCCAGGATACATTTTTGTAGCTAGCTATCTAATATGTACAGTTGAATATATAGTGCCCGTTTTGTACTTGAAGAATGTACACCAGGGAGTCAGTAAATTTGGTAGTACAGACTGTAAGTTAAACTGTCTGGAGAAGGAATATGAAAAAAAGTTGTGAAAGCCATTTTTTGTCACGAGGTCATACTTTATTGCTAATGTGTGGACACATGTTCATTCCTATTATATATATGAAGTCATAAAGTGCTGGGAATGAGATGATGCTATCTTTTCAAGTGTCGTCTTCTTTCTAAGTTAGTATGCCATTGGCGAAAAAAGAGGTACAAAATAAAAGTAAACTTACGGAGCACTCTTTGGAGTTCCTCCCAATGTGTGGGATTGGTGAAAGCTCCCATTACAAGTTGCTCCAGCAAAGCGTCATCTCCAGTTCTTATCTGCAAAGAAAACAGTTGTAAATATGACTTTTTTGTTTTTGCCTTTTCTCTGGCGATGAAAGGTTATATTTGTGTACTTGTTCTCTATTAGTCAAAAACAAAAACACACGTGTCTGGAACTGAGTTCCTTGGGAGCTTTTTTTCAAAGCATAAATCTATTGTACGGTTCAAGTGGTCTAACGTATTGAAAGCGTGAGCTCAGCATATTACTACTTATTCAGGAGAGCATAAAAAATTCTGTTCAGAATCGGCAAGCGATAGAAAGAAGAACGTATAATATGGTTTCCACTTGAGTGGGAAATGAAAAGGATAAGGGAAATTTCATTCGATGATACAATGATTAATGAAACATATTGACCTATGTGAAAGCTTATGGGTCCGTATAACGTAGTGAGTGAGTGAATGGTATAGTCTCGTGAGAAAAAGAAAGATTAGATGAGGGACTCACTCGTGGCTGAATTGGCTGCCACTATATGTACTTACATACTTTTGTCCTATGTAGTAGCAGTTAGCACCAAAAGAAAAGCTGTAAAGGGCGCGAACCAATTGTTTCCGGTTTAAGAAAGTTTTTTTTTGTATGTACTGACTGGGCCTGTAAATGCGTGTGTGCGTGCGTGTCGTGATAGACATGGAGAAAAGATATGGTGTAAACTATGTAACTGAGAATTGATTACGGGGATGACGACAAAGTTTAAGGAAAAAAGTGAAGAATTTGGTGCACAGGAAATCTCATTAAAGACTGCGATAATGGTATTTCAAAAAAAATCTTTTCCGGATAAGAAGTAATCGCGAATAGAATGGGGTTTTTTAAGCAAACAAATTTTTTTCTTAAGAACTTAAACGTCGCATGAATGTATTAGATTCTGTTGCTACACTTCAAAGTAAAGTCAGAGCTTGCCACGTCGTTTTTTCATTTTTTACGGCATTTGTATCAACCACTTGCAATAATGGACACCCCTGGTGAGCCTCCCCCATACAATGACAAGTAAAGTGAATTGGATTGTGTTTCGGTCACCCCGTCTACCACATATTATCCACCTTTTACATTACATAGGCACGATCCAACCGAAAAACACCCGATAATATCATGTACTTGAAAAGAAAAAGAATTTTTCTCACCAGACAATAAAAGTAGCCTGGTTAGTACATTGTGGCCCGTAGCTTAGACTGCATATGGAGACGGTCACCATACGACATTTTTTTATTAGATGAATGTCTCGTCACACATGTGAGAATGAAAGTGTGTAAGGGTCAAGAGGGCTCAGTGCCCATTAATCTCTTTCCCAGTGCTCATTTGACGCATGTGAAGAACGGTAAAACGAGAGTGGAATTGAAGCCCTTTCTCTCTCTCTCACCACTTTGCCTTCATCCCATAAGATGGATATGATTATACGTTCCTCCATTACACATTGATGTCATAGAAGACGTAATCAACTCTATTTTTTGCTCAAATACTCTTTTCGCCAAGAATTTGGCTTCTTTGATGAGCACCGGTTTTTTACAACCTTGGCTTGTGGAAGAGTGGCTGATGATAAGACGACAAAAAGATAGATGCAATCTAGGTTCTCAAGTAGGCTCATAGAAAATGAAGAGCATACTTTTTCACTCAATTCATTAAGAGACTGGTGGAACTTATTACGCCCTAAACTACCCGTTCAGTGTGTAAAAAAAGTTGCTGATCTATGTAAAAAAAGAGGACAGATTTTTTCACTACTCTTTCAATATGGTTACGATCTGCGCTTTAGTAAATATAAGAGACCAAACTTGCTGTAAACTCTATGGATAATTAAGGTTAACTTGATTAATATTATGTTTTATCTTCTTTCTGGAGTTAATTTCCTTTGCTGGCGAAACTAAACCAGTGAGATTTTTAAGCTATAAAGAATTCTGTTGTTTTTCTGATTTCATAATAATGGGGAATGGGGAGTATAATTTCGCAACAAAATGACTTGACGGGTTTTCAAGCCCTAAAACTAAGTTTTCACAACTTTCTCATAATTGTGCACGCTCTACACGTATACTGAATGCTACGACCATACTGTTCATGTGCCATCAGTTTCAGCAGTTATGCATGCACTTCGTTCAAATTAGTGTCAGTCTGAAGCTTGAGATTCTCATATTTCAGCCCACAACTCTAATTTAGCATGCTGCAAATGAAAGCGCACTTAACACTGCAAGATATAAGAGAAAACATAATCTAGAACTAATTCTTCCCTCATTCTAAGTACTAGGATCCAAAGTCAGAAACTAATAATTGTACAGCCTTAGCAAAAAATATTTAGCTGTTTTATGCATCCCATTATGATGATATTAATTAGGAAACTTTTTCCCCTCCTACACCAATAACATCCGAAATATAGCTTTCGTAAATAAATTCTTATCCTTGTAGTAATATGGCTAATATCCAAAAAGTTACCATATGACTACTGTACGTACAGATAATGACAACACTCGTATCTACAATACTTTTAGTAATGTAGGTAGATATGAAACATCATCTCATCTGGTGCATCTAGCTAACTAACTAACTGCAAATGAAAAAAGTTGGATCAAAAGTTTGTCTTCCAAAGCTCACCTTGGTGGCGAAAGGCCGTGAGGAAAATTCAGGATCGTCATGTTCATCGTCATCATTATTATTATTATTGTTATGACTGGTCGGGCTGTTGTTGGGAGTAAATTTGGTCCTTTTTATGTCCAAAACTTGAGGTTCATTACGATGATGAAGCACGTCTGCATCGCTCGTCACTCCAAATTGCCCTATGGAGTTCAAAAATTAAAGAAAACATGAAAATACCGGCATGAAGATACAACAAAATGATAATTTTGCTTAAAAATTATCGTATCGAATAATTTGTCACAATGACATAATGGCATTGGATGATTTTGCCGCACACGGCACTCATTGGTTGGCTCATTCTAATGCCTCTTAGAGTTTTTTTGCAATATTTTATCGATTGTTCACATTATGAAGGTTTGTTGAAGTCCGTTTTAAAAAGCTGAACGGTATATTCCCTAAAATTAGGTGGACTAACAATTGTCGATATAAAATTTCGAAACTATCTTAAAAACGCGAAGTTTGTATTACAGTTTGTTAGCCTGTTGTTTACAAACTGACTGAATTGTTCACCACAAGGAAGCAGTGTGCTGGGACCAGATTTGGTTTCTTTAATTCATGCTCCTTATTTTCTTCTCCCCCTTGTTTTATCTAAAACTAACAGCAAGAAGCCCATCATTTATTTACTCCGTAGTTCTTTGCCTTCCTCTCCTCCTCGTCTTATTCCCATTCATCCGACCACAAAACTAATGAAGAAATTCACCAAGAAAGTTTTCCAACTCCCCCCACTCACTACTCCCGATGGTACTTGGATTACAGTTATAACTCACAAGTTGTTCTCGTGTATAATGCTGAGAACTCTTGTTTGGAACACACAAGTTGGTAGTTAGTTGGTGAGCGTCAAGTCAGAACCGGGTAGAAAACCAGTGGAACAAATGTGTCATCCCGTGGTATTGCTACTCCTTCCCCCCAGATAAAGCCGACGAACGAAGGTAGGTAGGTAAGTAAGTAATAATGTTTCTTTGCGAGTAAAACCATAATTCTCTTGGTAGTCAAAGCACGCCTACCGTATGACAGGAAATTCACATGTGTATATATGCATATATCGGTTTGGTTCGTAAAAAAAGGCTTGGGAAACTTGTTATTGCGTGCCTGGTGGTACAGTGTTCAATCGAGCCGTAAAAAGTTGTAAATTGAAAAGGAAAATTATTACAGAGAGCGGAAGGAAGAGGAAAAAAAGTTGTGCAGGAGAAGCGGATATCAAAAATGCAATAATGAACAAGATCAAACGTGTTGGAAAAAAAGTGTCTTCCCCCCTTCTCACAAAAGAAACATCCGAGGGAGCAGAATTTGAATGCATCTATGTGTAAGGTATTCGTTAGTTCCGACTAATTCTAGTTACACGTTTATTTTTTAACACTATCAGTTGATTGGAAAATAGAAATTTCCGTGTTTTGTTTTGTTGTGGGTTTTCAGAAGAATGAAGTGTGCAATGCTGATTGCTGGTGTGACTGTGAACTGGAAAGCTCAAAGGCCTTTTGATTGGTTGGTTAGAAATTGTCGCCAAAAACAGAGACTACTGCTGTGAAAGCAAAACCAAACACCAATGCTTGTTGTTAGTATACAAGAATGAAAACAACTTTCTCCTTGGGTTCACACAAGGTGCAATACAGTTGTTAGAATGAGATTTTTTCATATCACGAGTGAAGGAACCGGAAAGATCAGAGAAAACCAGGGGGAAAGTATGTTAGTTCTTGTATTGTAACATTGTACCAAGTATTAAGTTTGTGTGCACATTTTTCTACGTCAAAAGTTATTGTTGTTGGTTTGTAATATAGTTTTTTTGGTGCATTAGGAACGCTACGAGGCTTATAAGCTGTAAAAAATTGGTGAAGGATTGATGCACTATGTTTTATATCACATTGGTAAGGAAAGGAAGTAAGGTAGCGCCGTTAGTTCTGTTTATTCATACACGTTCAAGTTTTTTCGATCGATCTTCTTCATTACAGAAATTGCTTTACATTTTTTTGACTAAATGACTGACAAAATTTCAAACTATTCACATTAATTAGAAATGCCTGAGTACAACTAACTTTGTTCTCCTGTCAAGTGCTACTGAATGGTCCCTGTGGATTTTCGTCTAAGTGTGCCACTGAATGGGATAATTGCAAGTTTGCTGTGGTAGCGTGCGAACTATTATGTAATGCCACTATCCTTTCTCATTCATCTTCATGATATTTTTCTTTCCTTTTTGAAAAGAACCAAGAGATAGTTAATGTCACCCTTACACACTAAATACCCTCATTTTCATTCCCATTTTCATACCTTGCATAATTCCTTTGTTCACTTTCTATAGGAAAACTCATTTAAATGGATGATTATAGGCCGCTTTGTGTAGCCCGCTCGGAAATTTTAACCCACGACATTTTTTGTGTCTTTAATGCATGCAAATGTGCGGTTGCCCCCGTAGGTACGCAATGAAACTAGATTACAAAGGAAAAGTTATTTGCACATCATACCAAAACACATTGAAATACTACTACTGGGTTGCTTGGTGGACTCGAGTGGAAATATTATTACCTTGGGCTATCACTCTTCTTTACAGGAAGGAAGAAAAAGAGCTTCTGATGACAATAATAAAACCTATTTTCCTAACGTTCTTTTCCAAATGATACGTACGTATATGCTCTGCATACCTACTGCTGGATGCCAAAGCACGTGAATTCCAGTACTCGAGTCAAGAGCTACAAGCAAGTATAGCCATGAAATAGAATCCTCTTGTAAATTCATAGATTTTCACTTTCTAGTGTCTTTTAACTTGCTCACAATCTTCAATCTACTTATACAGCCTTCCTATCATAAGAGCTCTGACAACATTTTCTTTCACAGTTATTGCTTTCCATATATTCATTGGCTTCATGATAGAAGCTAATATAATGATTCCACACTGATAATGCTAAAACTTATGACCTGTGCTATCGATCTTGTGAACTTTATATGTATGGAGAAATTCCTACAACAGACAAAAAACCTCATTTCGTTCACTTTTGCTGTCTAAAATTTTTAGTTGATCTGTCAATCTCATCGTAATGTTTTTTCCCTTTGATTGAATTTATACAGGAATATGGTGGAAAATAAGTGAGCTCATTTTCTTTACCTATCAGTCTCTTTCCAGTTTAATATCACAGACTTGACAAGGGGCTGTCAGTTTTGACATCAAACACATATGGATCTTACACAAAGGAAGAGAATGATTTAATTGACCATAGTCATACAGCTCTCGGGGAGTATATAAAGCAATTCCTCAGACAGTTCCTTTCCTATGATCATCCCATATGATAAATTTCTTTAATCTGTTCCTCCCTCCTTGTCTTGCTAGCTAGCTCCCCTCTCATTTTTATGGACACTGACAATGTTGTAACAGTGAAACGCCGAGTGCTTCACTTTATGATTGAAGATAAAACAGAACTCCGTTGGTCTTCACTGTCTCGCTCTGTGCAATATGCATTTTTGGATGAAGAAGTGAAAGCGGAATCTCTCAATCATAACAACCACAGAAAAATTCCACGCATTATCCTTGCTGCATTCACTGACTGTTTACCCTTGGCCTACGATAAAGGAAAATTAATGGCTCAACTTTCTTTTTGAATTGCATATAAGATGAAACTATGGATATTCTGGGGAATGTCAAAAACAGTTTTCATAGCTCTATTGCTGAGATAAGGGTTGCTGGAAACAGCGACAAAGAAATGAAAGAGGAAAAATGACTTGTTTGTTTCAAGTATAAAAACTTAACAGCCAGCTAGCATATATAATGATGCTGTAGTCACATGATATACGCTTTCTTTCATCTATCAAAGTGGTGCACATGAAAAGGATCATATAGCATTGACTGACCCAAGAGCCAATTCCCTATTTAGTCAACCATCATAGCTGCCTGGACTGGGAAAGATTGATGGTGAGCGTAACTATAGGAAGTGCGGTTGGGAAATTAAATGGGTTCCTTCCAATAATAGCCTGTGTACACAGGTTCCATAACTAGACGCAGAAAATTGACTGGCCCCATACAATTCACTTGAATATTATGGACGCATGAATGTTCATTTAGTCAGTAGGGGTACACCCGAAGCCGTGTAAAGTCGTACATTTCTACGCGCGTAAATCTCCCAGCCAATCAGAGCAGACTTCCAACTTCTACTTACTGATCTGATTGGATGGGAGATTTCCGCACGTAGAAATGTACGACTTTACACGGCTTCGGCTGTACCCCTAGTATGTAGTAGTATATAGTGTTTGCTAATTAACTGGCTACTACAATGGAGAGGAGGAATGAAAGCAAACATCAAAGAATCCTGGATTGATATGCATAAAGTGGCGTGCTCACACTTGCTCACATGAAGTGGCAACAAAGAGTACAGAACTCTTTAGTTAGTCCATAGTTTTGTAGCGCAAACGGAAATTAATGGGGAATAGGATTAACGTGAGATGGTGAGTGACATGGTTGCAAATGAAAATGCTCTTTTGTCTATAGCACAGTAGCAGTGGCAAGGAAGTGTCTATTACAAAGAACTGACTTGAGAATAGCACATACCGGAAAGTTTGTTACAACTTCCTTAGCCTGAATCCTCATTTTGTCCAC
>Ga0210040_10006993_pt1 | contig 13832 bp, 9 predicted proteins | sample CryGeyCG12114_NA_FD_185462 | JGI IMG/M metagenome (GOLD analysis project Ga0210040, IMG submission 185462) | Groundwater microbial communities from aquifer - Crystal Geyser CG19_WC_8/21/14_NA (SPAdes) (version 2) | ecosystem: Environmental > Aquatic > Deep subsurface > Groundwater | place: USA... | reverse complement strand
CGGTCTACCCGACGGCGCTGACGGTGACCCAGCTGCGCGACCACTACACCAAGAGCGGCCGCACCGTGGACATCCCCGGACAGCCGAGCGACGCCTACGGGCAGACGGTCTACGCCGACAACCCGACCCTGTACTGGCGTCTCGACGACACCGCTGGCCCTGGCATCAAGGACGCGGGCCAGAACAGGCAGCCCGGCATCGCCGCCGGTGGCGTGACCTACGGCACGAGCAGCCCGGTCACGGGATCCGCGGGACAAGGGGTCACCTTCAACGGCGCTGACGGGACCATCGCCTCCAAGCAGTTCTCGAACCCGACGGTCTACTCCGAGGAGCTGTGGTTCAGCACGACCACCAACCGCGGCGGCAAGCTGATCGGCTTCGGCGACACGCAGAGCGGGACCTCGGGCAGCTACGACCGGCACGTCTACATGGACGACTCCGGCCGGCTGACGTTCGGCACCTGGACCGGTCAGGCCAACACCACCACGAGTGACAAGAGCTACAACGACGGCGCCTGGCACCACCTGGTGGCCAGCCAGGGTGCTGATGGGATGAAGCTCTACGTCGACGGCGTCCTGGTCGGGACCAACGCGCAGACCGCAGCCCAGGGGTACAACGGGTACTGGCGGGTCGGTGGGGACCGGAGCTGGGGCGGGACCAGCGACTTCTTCGCCGGCTCCATCGACGAGGCGGCTGTCTACCCGGTCGCGCTCAGTGCGGCTCAGGTGCGCGCCCACTACGCCGCTTCCTCGGCCGCAGCCAACGCTGCTCCTGTGGCGAGCTTCAGCACGGGCACGTGCTCTGACGGCGCCTGCTCCTTCGACGCTTCCGGCAGCAGCGACCCCGATGGCACGATCAGCAGCTACGCCTGGGACTTCGGGGACCAGACCAGCGCCAACGGCGCCACGACCACGCACACCTACCAGGCCTCGGGCACCTACACGGTCAAGCTGACCGTCACCGACGACCGTGGCGCCTCGTCGACCACCACCCACGACGTGACCATCACGATCAACCGGGCTCCGGTCGCTGCCATCGCGTCCTCCTGCACGGAGCGTGCCTGCTCCTTCGACGGAGGCGCGAGCGCTGACCCCGACGGCTCGGTGGCCTCCTACGCCTGGGACTTCGGCGATGGTTCGTCGAGCACCCAGGTGTCTCCGGCTCACACCTACGCAGCAGACGGCACGTTCGCCGTGACGCTGACCGTGACCGACGACCAGGGCAGGACCGGCCAGGCGACCAAGCAGGTCACGGTCCGGGCCAACCAGAAGCCGGTGGCCGACCTGGTCACCGACTGCAACGCCCTGGCCTGCTCCTTCGACGCCTCTGGCAGCGCTGACCCGGACGGGTCGGTCCAGGGATACGCCTGGGACTTCGGGGACGGCACCACCGGGACGGGGCGCACTGCCTCCCACACCTACGCGGCCGCCGGCAGCTACACGGTCACCCTCGAGGTGTCCGATGACCGGGGCGCGAAGGACACCGCGACGAAGACCATCTCGGTGTCGAAGGCCAACGTGTCCCCGACGGCGAGCTTCGCCAGCAACTGCGGGGGGCTGGTCTGCTCCTTCGACGGGGCTGGCAGCACCGACGCTGACGGCACGGTCGCCAGCTACGGCTGGGACTTCGGGGACGGCACCACGGGCACCGGCAAGACGGTCTCGCACACCTATGCCACTGGCGGCAGCTACGTGGTCAAGCTGACGGTCACCGACGACAAGGGGGCGACCGACACCTCGACCAAGACCGTCACCGCGACAGCCCCGAGCGGCCCCACCACCGTGGCCAGCGACCAGTTCGCACGCACGGGGAGCGGCTGGGGTGCGGCGGACACCGGCGGGTCCTGGACGCTGAGCAGCGCCTCGACCTACTCGACCAACGGGTCCGCGGGCGTGGTCAAGCTCAACGCAGCAGGTGGTACCTCCACGGCCACCCTGGCCGGGGTCAGTGCTGCCGATGTGACGGTGGCCACCGACCTCAGCATCGACAAGGCGCCCACGGGCAACGGCACCTACGTGAACCTGGTGGGGCGCAAGTCGGGGACCTCGTCCTACATGATGAAGGTGCGCTTCATGGCCGACGGCACGGTGCACCTGGCCGGCAGCCGTACCACCAACGGGGCCGAGAGCACGCTGAAGGAGGTCGTGGTGAGCGGGCTCACCTACACCCCTGGAACTGCTCTCCGGGCGAAGTTCGTCATCTCGGGCTCGACGTCAACCGTCCTCACCGGCAAGGTGTGGAAGGTGTCGGCGAGCGAGCCCGCTGCCAACCAGTTCAGCTACACCGACAGCACGGCGCCGCTGGTCGCCGCCGGGTCCGTGGGTCTGCTGAACAACCTGTCCAGCACGACCACCAACGCGCCCGTCACCGTAACGCTGGACAACTTCTCCGCGATCAAGTCCTGAGAGAGAGGGGGCCGGAGTGGCTGGACGACATCTTCATGCCGTTGGTCACTCCGGCGTACCTCGTCGCGGGACCTCTCGTGGGTCGCGTCTAGCGGCAGCGGGTGCACTGACGCTGCTCCTCGGCGCCGGCTGTTCGGGACCGGCGCCAGGGCCAGCGCCGGCTCCCTCGACGTCCGCTTCCTCGGCCCCTGGCTCCGCCACGTCGGCAACTTCGGCGCCTCCCCCTGCATCAGCGACGCCACGGAGGACCAGTCCTTCGAGGTCTGGGGCGGCGAGCAGTTCGGCCGAGCCCACCAGCAGGGCAAGTGCTCCGGAGCCGAGTGCACCGCCGACCACGCCCACGGCCGGCAGCACCTCGAAGACCGTCGCACCTCGTACGCAGGCCACCCAGAAGCCGGTCGTGCTGGAGGGCAGGTCGCGGTTCAGCAAGACGTTGGCAGTCGCTGTGTCGGATGTGAGCAGCAGGACCGTCAAGGCGAAATACCCCGGTGAGGTCTCGGGCGCCTCCGTCCTGTTCACCGTGACGATCAGGAACACCTCAGCCCGGGAGGTCGACCTCAATGCCCTGGTGGTCAACGTCCTCGACGACGAGGAGGCCCCTGGTAACCAGATCACCAGTCCGCCGGCGTCCGACATGCCGCACGTGGTGGCCCCGGGACGCTCTGCCCGGGCCCGTTACGTGTTCGTGGTCCCGAAGGGCTCGCGCGATCCCGTCACGATCGAGATCTCGTTGTCCGCCGACGAGCCGGTGCTCGTGTTCCGCGGGCCGGCGGGATGACGGCGGACCCTGACGCGGCTCATGCCCACGGAGACACCCGCCCCGATGGCCAGCCCTGGATCGTGGTGGTGAACTTCGGCTCGCACGAGCTGGTCGGCCAGAACTTCCGGGCACACCGCTCGGGGACTGGGGCGACGAGTGGGGTCGTGGTCGTGGACAACTACTCCGACGACGCCGAGCGGGCAGCCATCACGGCCGTGTGCGACCGCAACGGCTGGATGCTCGTCACCCGCTCCACGAACGACGGGTTCGCCGCCGCGTGCAACGCGGGCGTCCGAGCGGCGAGCGCGGCGGGCGCGACGAGTGTGCTCCTCGTCAACCCCGACGCGGTGGTCACGGACGACGTGGTCGCAGACCTCGCCCGGCAGCTCGCCGAGGAACCGTGGACGCTGGTGTCGCCGCTGATCGTCACCTCCGAGGGCGCCCCGTACTTCCGCGGCAGCCGTGTGGACCTGCGCAGCGGGCGGATGCGTGGCCGTCGCTGGGGCGACTCCTCGCTGGGCCCCACCTACCTCGTCTCTGAGGCGCCCTACCGCGACTGGTTGAGCGGAGCCTGCCTCGGGTTCAGCATCCAGCTCTGGGAGCGGGCAGGAGGTCTGGACGAGCGGTACTTCCTCTACTGGGAGGACGTGGACTTCAGCCAGCGATGCGTCGACGCAGGGGCCCGGCTGTGCCTGCGCCGCGATCTCGTGGTCGTGCACGACGAGGGCGGGACGCACGGACAGCAGGGGTCTCGTGCCCGGTCGGCGATCTACTACTACTACAACTGCCGCAACCGACTCCTCTACGGGGCGGCTCACCTCGGTCGGCGAGAGCTGCTCCGCTGGATCTGGACGACGCCGGGCGAGAGCTGGCAGATCCTCCTGCGGGGCGGTCGCCGCCAGCTCCTCGAGTCGCCGAAGCCTCTGCTCGCGACCGTCCTGGGGTCGGCTGCGGGACTCGCGCACGCGGTCCGCTCCGTGCTCGGTCAGCCGGTCCGCGTGTCCTGACGAGACGCTCCTGCGCTTGAAGGTTCCGGCTGGTCGGTGGCGCCGTGCTCCTCGTGCCGGTGGCGGACCACGCGCCGCGCGTACCACCAGTTCGCGAGGAGCTGGAAGACCAGCACACCGATCGCGGAACCGATGACCGGGCCGACTGCCCCCAGCGCGTGCGCCAGTACCACCGACAGTCCCAGGTTCACGGGGAGCATCGCCAGGACCATCCACACCTGGAAGCGCAGGCCTGGTCCATCAGTCAGGTAGACACCGAAGGGGTACTTGGCCGCCTGGAACACCTGGAGCGCCGAGAAGGCGAGCAGCACCTGCCAGCTGATGGTGATGTCGCCCCCGGAGGCCAGCCTGGCCAGGAGCGGTGAGGCGATGCTGATCCCGAGAGCCGCGGTGCAGGCGATACCCGCGAAGACGAGGGCGAAGGAGGTGGGTGACGTCTCCGCCCCTCGTGCGCGGTCTCGTGCGAAGACCGGCCACAGAGCCATGCCCGCCGCGTTCGTGAGACCCCAGATGGGGACGAACATCTGCGCCGCGAGGCTGTACTCCGCCAGGTCGGTCAGGGTGGACACGTGGCTGAGCACGATCCGGTCGGTCTGCATCGCCAGGGGCGTCGCCACCATGAGGACGAGCATGGGCCAGGCGACGTGGCCGACCTTGTCACCGCGGTCCCTGCTGAAGATGCGGCGGGCGGCGCGGGCGAACGTCGGTCGGACGAGGCGTGCGGCCCACACGGTCAGCACGCCGGCCAGCACCAGCAGCGCGAGGTAGGGGAACAGGGCCAGGACACGGCCGGCCGGCAGGCCGAGCATGACCAGCACCCAGATGGTGAGCAGCACCAGGGGGGACTGGGCTCCGCTGACGATGATCGTCAGGTGGTTCTTGCCCAGTCCAGTGAGGATCCGCTGTCCGATACCCAGAGGGAGCGCAAGACCGACCAGGGCCAGACAGGCGCCGGCCACCGGGCCGCTGCTCGGCATGAGCCCCTGGCCGAGCAGCTGGGGCCAGACCCCGAGGCGGGTGAGGACTGCCGCCACCAGGATGATCACTGCGCCCGAGACCAGGAGCAGCCGCAACGCTGTCAGGAAGATCCTCTGCAACCGTGCGTCGTCGTGGACGTCAGGCGACTCCGCGACCGAGTTCATCACGACCGCCGACAGCCCGAGATCGGCGAACGGCAGCAGGGACGCCAGACCGACGACCAAGCCGTACTGGACATAGGCGGCCTGCCCGTAGTTGTCCAGGATCAGCCGGGTGGCCACGATGCCGAGGACCGCCGTGAGGGGCATCACGAGGAAGCGGGCGCCGGCACTGATGCCGATACCGCGCCAGGTGCTCCGGTTGCTCAAGGTTCCTCCGACACGCACGCAGCAGGATGATGTGCACTCCGCGAGGCGGAGGGGACCCAGGCAGATGCCTGACAAGGATACGTGAACAGGCGCGAGAGGGGGCCGTTACGGCCGTCCGCAGGGGTGGCGCTCGAGCCGCCGGTGCGGTCACAATCGTGTAAGGACCCGGCAGGAGGAGCCATTCCGGGGTCGAACCCTCTGCGCTCGTGCGTACGATAGCCCGGCTGTGTTCGAGTGTTCCGGACGTCGTACGACCACTGGCTCCGGGTGGTGATGAGAAGGGGTCCCTGTGGATTTCCGTACCTACCTCACGGCGCTGCGTCGGCACTGGTGGATACCGGTGCTCACGACCCTGCTCGGCATCGCCGGATCGGCCGCCGCCTACTACACGACCCCACCGACGTACGCCACCTCGGTGACCTTCTACGTCAGCACCCCCATCCAGAGTGGTGCCAACCCGCAGTCCGTCGGAGAGTTCGCCCAGTCCCGCGTCAACTCCTATGTCGTGCTGATGTCGAGCGAGCGCGTGGCTCAAGCCGTCGTGGACCGCAGCGGCGTCGACCTGAGTGCAGGAGCGGTGATGCGCAAGATCACCGCCGAGGCCGACCTCAACACCGTCGTGGTGAAGGCCACGGTCCGGGACTCCTCGGCAGAACGCTCCATGGTCCTCGCTCAAGGTCTGGCCGCCAGCTTCGGCACGACCGTGTCGACGCTGGACAATCCTGGCACCGGCAGGGCCACCGTGATCATCAACGTGGTCTCAGGACCCACGGCTCTCGGGGCGGTGGCACCGCAGCTCAAAGTGTACGGCGGCCTCGGGGTCCTGGTCGGCCTGGTCCTCGGCGTCCTCCTCGTGCTGCTGCTCGAGTTGTTGGACAACACGCTGCGCAGTCCCGACGTCGCGAGCAGTCTCGTCGGCGCCCCGGTCATCGGGAACATCCGTTATGACGCCGACATGCGGAGGGCTCCTCTGATCCTGCGGGACCGGAGCAGTTCTCTGCGCGCCGAGTCCTTCCGGCAGCTGCGCACCAACCTGACCTTCATCAACGCCGCGCACTCGACCAAGGTGCTGATCATCACGTCTGCAGCGGCTGGTGAGGGCAAGACGAGCGTCTGCCTGAACCTCGCCCTCTCCCTGGCTGAAGCCGGCCGCCGTGTACTCGTGATCGAGGCCGATCTCCGGCGGCCGCGGATGGCGACGCTGCTCGGCCTGGAGTCCGAGATCGGTCTCACCAACGTCCTGGTCGACCAGGTCGACCTCGACGACGCACTCCAGCCCTGGGAGAACGGCGTCACGGTCCTCTCGAGCGGGTCACTGCCCCCCAACCCGTCAGAACTTCTGGGCGGGCGCAGGATCGCCGAGCTGCTGGCGACCTTGAGGCCGCGCTTCGACCAGATCCTCATCGACACGCCCCCTCTGCTGCCCGTCACCGATGCGGCTGTTGCCTCCACGTTGGGTGATGGCGTGGTCGTCGTGGTCCGGCAGTCCAAGACGACGCGCGACCAGGTGCAGACGGCGGTCAACTCGTTGGCTGCCGTCAACGCTGAGGTGATCGGTCTGGTGCTGAACATGCGCCGACCTCGCCGGCACGAGAAGCGTGGTTACGGCTACGACTCCAACGCGAGCTCCCACTGGCCCCGTGAAGCGGCAGCGGCTCCCGGAGAGGCTCTCGACGTCAGGCCCATCTGGCACGAGGACGGGTCCAGTGGGATCCCGGATTCCCAGCGCACCCCCGAGAGGCACTTCGAGCACCAGTAGGAAGCGCCGGCTCACACCGCCTCAGGCTCACCACCACCCCCAGGGCACGGGCAAGATCTGACTCACGGCCATCTCGACCATGACGTCGACCTGCCGGAAGGTGCGGGACGAGCGGCCCATCGGGTCGGGGAGGTCCTTGTCGACCTGGGTGGCCGGCAGGCGCTCTCGCGCCTCCCGGAGCCAGCTCGTCAGTGTTCGGTGGTCGCTCCCCGCACCAGCCAGACCGGCAGGGTGCTCGGAGCAGTGCAGGGCGAACGGGATCAGCGTGAAGGACTTCGCCGCCGCCTCGGGCCAGGCCCGGATGAGCTGGTTGCGGTTGTCGAGTGACGCGGTCAGGATGAGATCCGCCGAGTCCACGAGCTCGGCGTCCAGCCGGCTCGAGGTCCACTCGCTCCACTGGCTCCCGTGGCGGCTGAGCAGGCGCCGCGTCGAGGGGTGTGGCAGGAGTCCCGGTCGAGCCTGCGTCCCCGCAGATCCTACGGACCACGGCAGCTCGAGCGCGTCGATCCGCCGCTGGAGGGCGAACTCGACCAGTGGTGACCGGCACTGGTTGGCAGTGCAGACCGCGAGGATCCGCAGGACAGGGGTGCCCACCTAGCGGGGGACCGGAGCCTCGGGGCGAGGAGCGGAGAACTTCCTCGTCGCCCAAGCCTTCCAGCGATCGGTCAGCGGGGCCAGCAGAGCATGGGTGAGCGCTGCCAGCAGGACGGACACGGGTACGCAGAACCAGGCGAGCGCGAGGAAGGTTTCGCCAGTGAGGCGGCTGGCGAGCATGAAGAGCGGGTAGTGCCAGAGGTAGATCTCATAGCTGATCCGACCGATGTAGGCGACGGGTGGCAGGGCGAGTGCGCTCACCAGCAGACCGGATCGGGCGCGGGCCAGGTAGGCGGTGAGTCCCAGGGAACCACCGCTGGCCAGCAGCACGGCGAACCCCTCCGGGAGCCCGGACGACCCCGCGACGACGCCCAGCGCGAGCAGGACGGCTCCTACCCACGCGGCGCTCGGCTGTGGCCTCGTCTGACGGTGGTGCAGCGCGAGTGCGAGAGCGCATCCGAGGAAGAGGCTGCCCGAACGGGTGACGTAGGCCATCTCGGCTCCCCGCAGGGACTGCAGCACCCCCACGCCCAGGATCGCGAGCCCGATGATGATGGCACCGGTGACGGCTGCGGCCCTGCCCCGCCGCACCCGCAGCAGCTGGATAAGGACCAGCGGCCAGACCAGGTAGAAGAGCTCTTCGATGCCCAGGCTCCAGGTGTGCCTGAAGATGACACTGACTCCGTCGTTGACGAGCAGGACCACGGGGGTCAGGTAGGTCAGCGCAGCACCGACGTCCATCAAGAAGTAGGCCTCGTGCCTGGCGAGGAGGAGCCCGGGTACGAAGAGCGCCGCCACGGTGGCGAGAAGCGGCGGGTAGAGACGGATGGCTCGCCGCACGTAGAACCTCGCGAGCCCGATCCTCCGCGTCCGCTCGTACTCGGCCAGCAGGAGCCCTGTGATGAGGTAGCCGGAGAGGACGAAGAAGACGTCGACCCCGACCAGCCCTCCGAAGGGCAGCGGCGTGAGCGCGTGGTGGACCACTACCAGCACGATGGCGACAGCTCGTAGACCATCGAGCTGCGGGAGGTAGCCCCGAGCCGGTCGCCCAGGGACCAGGGGCCTCGTCGCAGGGACTGCGGTGGTCGACCGGGAGAGGACGGACGCTCCGGTCGAGGCCGGGGATGCCCCGACCGCAGGGGGCTCGCCGACGCCCGACGCTGAGTCCTCCATGGCTTCATCCTAGGTGTCCGGGAGTCGCCTGGCTCTTCCTTCGACAACCTCCGGCGACGTGCGCGGGGCCGGGGCAGGCGGACCTCTCCAGCGGGTGGGGCGAACAGCAGAAGGACCTTCCACGCGCTCGTCGGATGGCCGGAAGAAGCTGCGGGTCCTCCGTCAACGTCTCCGGATGCCCCGATGCGCCCGCTGGCCCTCGCGGGTTCGGAGGACGTCGGAGTGAACCGCTCAGGAGCTGACGTACCTCGGGCCGCTCCACGACCAACCCCCGCCGTGGCAGCGCTGGGGTAACCTGACCTCGTCTCCGGGACCCCTGATCGGGACCCGGTGCGGTGTGCTTTCAGCTCTCCAGGGGGCGGCAGGAGGAGTCCCGGGATGGACGTCACGATGCAGAGGTCGACGGTTCCGTCGGTCAGAGCTGATGGCGACCCCGCGGTCGCTCGGCGGTGGAGGACGGCGGAGGTCGCTGTCTGCATGGTCGTCCTGGTCAGCTTCGGTGTCCGGTACTACCTGCCCTACCGCGTCACCCTTGGTTGTGCGCTGATGCTGGTCACCGCTCCGGCGTGGCTGCGAGTGCTGCGCAGCTTCCGCTACGGGGTGACCTTGGCCGTCTTGACCCTCTCCGCCCTGGTCTTCGGTGCTGGCCTGACCATCTACGCCTTCAGCGGGCACTACGTGGCCCCCTACAGCTTGTTCACCGACGTCAGCCTCGTCGTCTTCACGTTCGCGGGAGTGGGTGTGGTGCTCTGGGGTCGCGAGCTGCTCGGCTCGAGGGTGACCGCCATCCTCTTCGCCCTCGGGTTGATGATCGGGGCCGGCCTCCACGGCACCAGTGGCGACCTGAACGACTGGAAGGGGTCCTGGGCGATCCCGGTCACGGTCCTCGTGCTGTCGCTCACCTACGGACGGCGGTGGTCCAGCATGATCGCTGCCGCTGCCCTGGCCGCCGTCTCCGTCATCTTCGACACCCGGGCGCACGCGGCGATCCTCGTCCTCTGCGTGGTCGCTGTGGCCTGGCAGATGCGGCCGGCGGTGCCCAGCCGACGCGTGTCCTCCATCTGGACGGCAGTCATCCTGGCGACTCTCGGGAGCATCACCTACTACCTCGGCAGTGCCGCTCTCGTCCGCGGCTACCTGGGAGCCGGAGCTCAAGCGCGCTCGATCGAGCAGATCTCCACCACGGGGTCACTCATCCTCGGCGGGCGTCCGGAGATCGCGGCCACCGTCGCCCTGATCCGGCACGAGGTCTGGGGGTTCGGGTTCGGGGTCATGCCTCGGACCGGGGACGTGCTGCTGGCCAAGGAGGGGATGGCCAGCATCAACTACGACCCGAACAACGGTTACGTCGACCGCTACATGTTCGGAGCCGGCTTCGAGCTCCACTCGGTCGTCGGAGACGTCTGGGTGCGGATGGGAGTCGTCGGTCTGCTCCTCCTGCTCGCCGTCCTGGTCGTGCTGGTCAAGGGACTCGCTGCCCGCCTCGCCGATCGGACCGCCACCGGTCTCGTCCTCTTCCTCGTCTTCTGGAGCTGCTGGAACTTCTTCTTCAGCCCCTTCCTCAGCTCGGCCCTGGCCCTGACGCTGGCGATCGGGTTGGCGATGCCTCGTTCGGCACCAGTTACAACCGGACCATCAGGGCGGAGGAGGCCGGCAGAGTCGCATCGGGTGGCGACCGAGCTGGACTGACCGACTCTGCGCCTGCCTCGGGGCACCCGAGGTGTCGGGCCACAGGCGGCGCGACCCGCACCACAGGTGAGCGGTCCTCTCCAGCGTTCCACCACGTGTCTGGCTGGTGCACTGCGGCGCTTGCTCGAGCGTCCCCGCCCTGCACGACCATCGATGCCGGACGACTCGACCGCGCCGCGTGCTCACGAGTGCGGGACGGCTGCCGTCCCAGCTCGGCACCACTCCCAGAGGCAGCCTGTCCCACCTGCTCGTGGCCGACCGAGCTGGCCTGACGGGCAGCGATGACAGCTCGCTGCGAGGTCGTGCCGCGACCGCTCTGGAGGCTGCCTTGACTTCCTGACATGGCCCACATAGATTGCGCGCCATCGTTACCAAACCGTTAGGGAGTTGTTGTAATGCCCCCCATCTCGAGACGTCGGTTCCTGGCTTCCACCGCTTCTGCAGCTGGCCTCGCTGCAGTCGGGAGCACCATGACAGCGCAGGTCGCCGATGCAGACGTCATCGCTCCGAGCTCCCTCGATGCCGCGCGTGCCGCAGCGCGCGCGGCACTCGGCCCGGTGACGACCAGTCGTCCGACCGGGTCCGACTACATCAGGTATGAGGACCTCTACCGGTCCGGTGACTCGGTCGGTGCCGCTCTCGCCCGCCTGACCTCACCGAAGATCGTGACCTTCCCCGAGGGCCGGTTCTCCGGCCGCGACTTCAACAGCGGGTACCTAGGCGCGATCTCCGTGCCCGCCATCTGCCGCGGCATCGTCGGCTCTGGCCGCGGGTCCCTCGGTGGGTCTTCCGGCACCGTCTTCACCATGGACGCCTGGTCCTCGACCAAGGGCAACGGTCGGCGTGACGACCAGGGCAGGCTCTACGTGCCCAACCAGGACAACAGCACTCCCTGCCAGCTGCACGTGCTGAAGCAGGCCAACCAGGCTGCCCCGGCCGTCTGGAAGAACTTCCAGGTGGCGGGCTCGGAGCAGGGCCACATCTTCAACGCCTTCCAGGTCTGGGGGACCGCAGGAGCGAACGTCTTCGACAACCTCCTGGTCGCTGGCTGGTCCGGTAACGCCGGAGCTCCTCCTGGTGAGACTGCTGGTCTGATCGTCAACGGCCCCGGGGCGCACACCGTCTCGCGCGTCGAGGCGGACGGCCGCCGGTCGACGGGTGGGGAGATCTTCGGCGCGATGGGGATCACCTTCCAGAACACCTCGGGTGCCCGGTTCTCCAGCTGCTACTCCCACCACGTCCGAGCCGCCAACTTCGTGATGTTCCAGTCCGTCAACGGCACCATGACCGACTGCACGTCAGACGCAGCAGTCGCTGGCGACAAGGGCATCGGGAACGGCGGCATCAACCTCGAGCGGACGGCGGGGTGGACCCTCGTCAACCCGACGGCGATCGGGCGCTGGCAGCGGGTCCACGTGACGCACTCCAACGACAACTGGAGCCTCAACGGCGCGAGCGTGCGCAACGGCTCGCTCAAGATCGTCAACCCCAAGTTCAACGACCTGTGGGGGAACAACATGTTGCTCGTCCAGACCTGGTCGCCGTATGGGAACGGCGACACGATCTCGACGGCACCCTCGGTCACCAGGGGTGACTGGAGCAGCCACCTGCCCTACAAGTGGGTTCACGGGTCGTCGGCACAGACGATTTCCTGATCAGTCGAAGGACGGCCGGAGCCGGGCAGCGATCCCTGCTGCCCGGCTCCGGCCGTTCCCTGCGGGCGAACCCGACCGCGTGATGTGCCCCGCAGCGCCTCGGGTGCCGTCAGGGACTTGCGCTGCCTACCGGCTGATCACTTGACGAGGTACGACTTGCCGTGCACCCAGTGGAACGGCAGGCGGGTCTTGTTGTCGGCCTTGCGGACGACCGGTGCCGTCTTCATGGAGTCGCCGTTCCAGTAGGGCGTCCAGCTCTGCACCGTCAGCATGTCGTTGCCCCACAGGTCGTTGAACGTGGGGTTGACGATCGTCAGGGAGCCGTTCGCGACGGAGTAGACCTTCCCGTTCTGCTTCAACTGCCAGCTGTCGTTGGAGTGGGTGATGTGGGTCTTCCGCTGCCGGGCGATGATGCGGCAGTTGACGAGCCGCCAACCGGCTGTCCGCTCGAAGTTCATGCTGCCGTTCCCGACTGCCTCGGACGCCGGCACCCGTGCATCTGCCACGCAATTCCGCATGAGTCCGTTCACCGACTGGAAGGCCACGAACGAGGCTGCCCTGCAGTGGTGGGCGTAGCAGCTGTCCATCGTCACCCCGACCGAGTTCTGAGCGGTGATGCCCATGGCGCCGACGACTTCGCCGTTGACAGCTCGCCGGCCGTCCGCCTCGACGCCGGCCAGGAGGTGTCGCCCCGGTCCGCTGACTCCGAGACCGAAGGTCTCACCGGGAGGTGCTCCTGCGTTGCCCTCCCAGCCTGTGATCAGCAGGTCTTCGAACAGGTTGGCGCCGGCGGTGCCCCAGAGCTGGAAGCCGGAGAAGATGTGGCCCTGCTCGGTCCCAGCCACTTGGAAGTACCGCCAGACCGACGGAGCTCGCTGGTTCAGCTGCTTCAGCACGTGCAGCTGGCAGGGGGTGACGTCGTCCTGCTTCGGGACGTAGAGGCGACCCTCCTTGTCCCGAGCGCCGTGTCCCTTGGTCGAGGACATCCGCTTCATCGTGAACACGGTCCCGGTCGAGCCGCCCAGGGTGCCACGACCGGACCCGACGATCCCGCGGCAGATGGCGGGTACGTCGATGCCCGCCTGGTAACCGCTGTTGAAGTCGGAGCAGACGAACTTGCCCTCGGGAAACGTGACGATCTTGGGCTCGGTGAGACGAGCCAGGGCTGCGCTGACGGTGTCGCCGGTGCGGTAGAGGTCCTCGTACCGGATGTACTCACTGCCAGTTGGTCGGACTTTCGGCTCAGCCTGCGCGGCCGGGGCGGGTGCAAGGGCGGCGCCGCCCAGGGCGGCCGCGCCCAGAAGGACTGAGCGTCGGGTGATCGGGGACATGTCGAGGCCTTCCGGTGCGGGACGGTCGGTGCCCCCCGATGCACCCTTGGCTGGGTTACCCGTCGTACGAGCCCCCGGTGCTCAAACCCCCTGCCGACGTAGGACAAAAGTAC
>Ga0210040_10006992_pt1 | contig 13832 bp, 9 predicted proteins | sample CryGeyCG12114_NA_FD_185462 | JGI IMG/M metagenome (GOLD analysis project Ga0210040, IMG submission 185462) | Groundwater microbial communities from aquifer - Crystal Geyser CG19_WC_8/21/14_NA (SPAdes) (version 2) | ecosystem: Environmental > Aquatic > Deep subsurface > Groundwater | place: USA... | reverse complement strand
GAGGCGAGGGGCGGGATTGAGGCGGGGAGGATGGGGTGGTGGTTTCGTGGGTGCGAGGAGATGTGCATGGAGAGGAGGGTGAGGAGGTCGGAGATTGTGTGTGCGTCGTCCATTGTGTTTGCTGTTGAGGCTGTACCTAGGCTCCTGGTTCGTGGACTTGGACGGTGTCCCGTCTAGCCTGGTGATGAATCAGGTACGATGTGCTTTGAGATGAACACTCACTTCGCCCTGGTCTACCCACACAATGGTATGTAATATACTGGAAGTTCCTCGGTGATGCGACAGTGTTTTCGAGTCGTGGTAGAATTCATGTCTTTCGGGACAGACGTTCAAGTCATGTTACATATAGTACGATGTGACTCAGCACGAAACAGAAGGAAAAGCGATCAATTAGACCCACCTTGAAGATTCGCACTATGGGCGAGAGGACATCGAGGGCTAGCCAGTCATGAAATACACGGTTTTCGACTATAGTATGTGCACCTGTGTCTTTTTAATAGCTTCAAGTGGAGTAGGAAGACAAAGGAGGAACCAGAAGTTCTTAAGGGTCATCCAATCTATCATTCGTTCAGCCAAGATTGTTTGGCTATCACGGCCAGGCCTTGATCCTGTCTCTGCATGCAATAGTACATTGTAGCATTCTGCCACTCTCCAGAGGCACGCCGGCCGTATGTGGATTTTGTAGCACATAGTTACATAGTGTACCTCCTCCCATTTGTCGATGGCGCACCTTCGTCCTACGAAATTGTGTCATCTACCTCCTGCCCACTCTCGGCTGCAACCGGCTTGATTAATTCTTCATCACCTTCATTTTCCACAAATTTCCTCTCACTGACATGCTCTTTGGCCTTTGCACTTTCTGCTGTCCACTGCGCCGCAGCGAACGCATCCTGATGCTGGCCTTCCTCATGTTTGTAAGGACACCTTGGGTTTTTGCACGGGTTAAACTTGCACATGACCTCGAGATGTGTGAATGGACAGTTGGCATTCTTGCATGCTGCACCGAACTTGCAAGGTGGCGATTCTGGGTGCTTGAAAGGGCAGACAGGGTTCGCGCAATTTGGCCAGAATTTGCACATCTCTTGTTGCTTATGTGCGAAGATGTTTGCTGGTGAAGGATGCTTTCCAACACAGTGTGGGTTTTTACATGCGGCTCCAAAGCTGCAGGTATCGTTCATGTCGACAAGAATGCCATCCGGTGCTGCTGGTGATGAGTGCACGTAGGTGCAATCTTTGTTCTTACATCGCTTGTTGAAATGGCACATAACACTCGAGGGCGGCTGTTGTTGGCCACCCTGTTCGCCCTCGGTCGAAGTTGGGGCGCCGCCGTTTTGTCCATCTCCTTCCATAGTTGCGTCCCCACCGTCCCTGTTAGCGGCATTTCTCATGGTGCCATTTTGAAATACACCACCACGACCTCGACCTCGACCGCCGCCTCGACCGCGACCATTCTCGACTCTGTCGAGTAAAGACCTGCTCGGGCTGTTCTGTTGTTGTGGCATGAATCCTGGGTTCATGCCTGGTTGCATGATTTGGGCCATCATCCGAGCTTGTTGCTCCATCATGGACATGAATTCCATTTGTTGTTGTGGCGACATCTGCATCATCGGTTGGCCTTGTCCTTGTCCTTGTCCTTGTTGACCGTTCTGCATCATCGGGTTTGGCATCGTTTGAGTCGGCCCACCCAATCCCATGCCATTGAGCGCCTTCTGCATACCAGGTCGGGCCTCTCTGTTTTGAACATTTCTGGGGCCCTTGGGTGCTCCTCGTACGTGTGAGTTAATGCGATCATTGCCCCGAACTCGATGTAACGATGAGTCTCCGGATTTGCCGATACCACCGCGACCGCCTCTGCCACTAGGTCTGCCACCGTGTAGGCCTTTGGGCCCTTTAGGTCTGCAACAAAGTTAGTACATGCGTTTGACTACGAAGAAGAAACTTACGCATTATCTGGTGCATTGTCACCCATGTCAGTGTCGTAAGCGGCAGGTATGGTGCTGTTATCTGAGCCATCTACGGGCTCCATCGCCGCCAGCGCCGGCGCGGCTGACTCTAATTGTGCTTGCGCAGCAGGCGCGTTGCCATTCGAGGTATTCGTGAGGGTCGCCACTTGGTCGAATAACCATTGTACAAATTCTGGTGTGCCGTTCGCGTCCTGTAGAAGCTCGCCAGAGAGTTCTGCTTCTACCTGGTCTTGCGTTTTGCCGTTTGCCAGCATCAAGACAATGTACTCGGCCAGCGATGTATCGTCTTCCTGTGTCCATCCTTCCTCAACAATCTTACTGTGGACCGCGTTACTTAAGGTCTCCGCCAGCGGTGTCTCGAGTGCTATGCTTGACATGGTGAGTGAGATTTGATAGGAAATGGTATGCGACTTGGTTATGAAAGCGGCAACCGACTGCGATAGACTCGGGTGTTAAAGATCGAGAGTTTCGCAAGGATCGAGAGGAGTGTAAGTGATAGAATCCTAGCGTGCTTCGTGGAAACGAGTATGCTTTGAAATGTTTATTGGTCGCGGCAGTCGACACGGATGCGAGGCAGGAAACCAATATCTACAATGTCACGTGATGTACTAGAAAGCTAAGGAAACTGGGAGCCCGCAACGAAGCTCAATCAACCTCACTCTCGTTGAAGCCGGGCGGTCTCATGGTGTTCATGTCATCCTTCACAACTCAAGAGTCTGTGACCGTCGACCGTTGGTCTTCACGATGAAAGCCCAATGTTTCTTTGCTCTCCTTCACGCTGCAGTAACCTGTGCCCTCTGGCCTGCTCCTGTGGAGATAGAAAGTGGCGAACTTGAATACGCTGTTTGGCTCGATAAGGTTCTTGTGGTTGAGTATGTGTGTGACAACAAATTGCTCTATAGAGAAGAGTCAACAGTACGATGGCATAGTGCTCTAACGGAGCCCGTTTTACACCTAGTCCAATACATCTCCAATAATGCACCGTTCATGGGATTGGCCAACAAGTCCGAAAGCCTGACGGAGTACGATGTGGTTCGAAGAGCAGTGCACAGAGCAATAAGTGCCGTGCGCGAGTCAAGATTTGTGCCATGGAAGCTACACTCAAGGAGGACCTCCTTTGAACCACAATCGCAAAGTGCGCAACGAAGGTACTTGTCTCGATTGCGAATACAACAGTGTAATTGTTCCCCGAAAGATGATTTAGATACGAAGTCTTTCTTTTCTAGCGATGAAAGCTATACGCTCTCTATTAAAGAGGGCACTGCGGACATTGACGCTACATCCTCACTCGGCATACTGCACGCCCTGGAATCTTTCAAGCAATTGTTCCATGCTCATACTGATGGGATCGAGCAATATGTACTAAACGCGCCTCTCATCATCCGTGATAGACCTAAGTGGGCTCATCGAGGACTAAGTCTCGACATAGCACGCAACCCGTTCACTCCTCAAGATGCTATACGTACCATTAACGGCATGGCCACAGTCAAGATGAATAGACTTCATATCCATGCCACGGATTCTCAGTCTTGGCCTATCGAGGTTCCTGCTCTGCCTGCGTTGGCACTGAAAGGGGCCTATCGACCGGACCTGATATGGACCACCACTGACATGGAGCAAGTACAGCAGTATGGTATAGAAAGGGGTGTCTCTGTATTCATTGAAATCGACATGCCCGGCCATACTGCATCTGTTGCGCACGCCTATCCCGAGCTCGTTGCCGCATTCAATGAGTTAGACTGGTCTAACTTCGCAGCAGAACCACCAAGTGGTCAACTGAAGCTAAACTCGGCAAAAGTCAATAACTTCGTTGATACCTTGATGCATGACTTACTTCCGCGACAAGCTCGTTTCACATCTCTGTACCACGCTGGTGGGGACGAGGTCAATCTACAAGCTTATCTGCTTGATGAAACGGTAAAGTCCAATGACAGCAAAGTCTTGCAGCCTCTCCTGCAGAGTTTCATGACCAGAATTATTGACCATGCAGTTGAGAACGGACTGCAGCCTATCGTATGGGAAGAAATGGTCTTGGATTGGAATCTGACTCTACCCTCGACGTGGGCCCAACAAGCTGAGCTCGATACACTTGTACAGGTTTGGCGCAGCAGTAAGCGCATAGAGGAAGTTCTCAAGAGAGGATATCGAGCAATCTTTGGAGATTTTGAACATTGGTACCTTGATTGTGGTTTCGGCGGATTTCTCGATCCGTATCCTAGTGGCAAATCCCCTACCGGTGTGCCCTTCAACTCCTCTGGCGGCCAGAAAAGCAAGCTCAAACCACCATACCTAGATTACTGCAACCCACATCATAATTGGCGGCACATGTACTTGTACAACCCGCTGGTGAATGTTAGCGACGACCTACACCATCAGGTCATAGGTGGAGAGTGCCTCATGTGGAGTGAGCAAACAGACTCTGTGGATCTCGATACGAAGCTCTGGCCGAGGGCAGCAGCCGCTGCAGAAGTGTTGTGGTCGGGAGTGAGGAAAGAAAGCATGATCGAAGATGCTTCCAGACGACTGGGGGAGTGGAGAGAACGCGTAGTCCTCGACTATGGCATTAGAGCGTCACCAGTTGCAATGACTTGGTGTCTCATGGAAGGAGGCTGCAACCTGTGACCAGGAATAGACTACCTTTGGGTGGTATTCCTTTGGCTGAAATGGCCCATGTTTATCCGTGAAAGCGCCCGACCTGGATCTCATCGAAACTCATGCCTAAGAGCTGAGGAGGCTCTCTGGTCCAGTACATGGAGATCTAAAGCAGTTGGACAACTTGAAATACTGACTTAGTCTTGATGCAGCCACTGGTTGCCTCTCTGGAAGGGTGTCGGCAGCCTTGAAAACGAGAAGGTAGAGTTCGCCATTGCTCTCAACGAAGTCCAGCGAACTCAGGCAGTGCTCGGTCATTATGGGTAAGCTAATCTTCGGGCATGAAGGCGATGTATTGATCTCGGACTAGGCCATTCCAGCATTCTATCCAAAGAGGGCTTAACGTACTGGGCTATGCAAGATGGAGGAATTCAAGAAAGCCGTACATCGATGCAGCGCTTGCTATGTCTCTGCAAGAGCTCGAGAAGGTCTCCGCAAAGTCAGACACTTTTATCCAAGCATCAACCCGCTACACAAAGGACGATAAGGGCATCAGGTACTAGGTTGTTGCTCTCCTGCTGGCAGCCGAAAAGATGGGGTTTCATTCACTTCAAAGGTGGGTCTCGTATATGCGTCAGGCCGCAGTTGCAATGGTGGAAATGGGATACACTATTGTCACAACCATGCAGACCTTTGACAAAATCGTTGGTTATGGTAATCAAGCCATGTTGTAGGCCGACGTTGTTCTTGCCCCAGGCGAAGGCGTAAAGAAGGCGTAGAGATTGGATTTGTGAAGCGAGAAGTTTCTACAAAGAAGTAGTGTTGGTCAACGACATGTTGCCATGGCGACTGTTCCTCTTGTCTGTTGTATCTAGTGGACCATGTAGGGTTGCACTAAGCATAAAGTGGGCAGACTCCGAGCATTTGTCCTTCTTCAGCTATTTTAAATTAGTTATACACAGGGAAGCAAGAGGCCCTTCGAGTGACAGCTTCAGCGCCAGCGTGACATTACTGTAGCCAGGCGAGGTCAAATCCAAGTTAGCGGACTTGAAGGCCACCGTGATGCCAGTACCATGGCACGCATGGGCAGCCTGCAGTGACTCGAGGGCCCAGAACCAAGACCCTGGGTGCCAAGGCTTGGAGCAGCCTAGGTACCTAGTGCCAGTGCGTGCACGTGACGGACAACTTGGAGTCCGACTCGAGTCCGAGTTGCCAGTGAGTGGGCGGCCAGTTGGGAGGAAACCTAAACCCTCCAAGGCTCCAAGGCTCCAAGCCCTCCTATTCCCCAGCCGGCTGCGGCGTCGAACATTCAAGACGACCCTCGCACCCTCGATCACCACCCATCTACTCGAGTAACTTATCCTACTGTCACTTACCTTCCAACTTTCATCGCATCCCTTGTCGTTACAGCTTACTCCTGTTTGGCTGAGACTTGCACCAAGCTCATCCATACCCTATTCGTACCACTGCCGCTCGTACCTAGCATGCACTTTTAGGACACGGTTCCATAAAAAGTTCCCGGCTCCTGCTCCCGTCCTAGGTTTCGACTCTACGGTTCACGCAGGCTTCTTTCGAAGCCAAACAAGATGGCTACAATCACCCCCGATGCCCCCACTGCCGAGGGCAGCTCGAAGACCCCAGCACAGATCATGCAGGAGAAGGCTGACGCTGAGGAGCATCATCATGCCTTTGTGGAAGAGGTCGTTGACGAAGAAGACATTGAACACCCACCTCCATCTCTCCCGACTCCCGCTAACGGAGATGATGCTGAAGATGGCACCGAGGAAACAACGAACGGTGCCATGTCCGCCAAAGCTGCTGGCAAACAGAAGGCCACTGGCAAGCCGGCCACTCTCGACACCCAGAGCGACGAGGCCTTCCCTGCACTTGGAGCTGGCCCGAAGCCATCTGCGCCAGCGAGCCAGAAGCCAGGGTGGGTCGCAAACGCTGCCCTTCGTACTGCGCCCAATGGCTCCAAGCCTTCTTCGCGGCCTGCTTCCTCCGGCGTCCCTACTCCATCGTCAACGCCCGGTTTCATGACACCCACCGCAGGCGGTCGTAACAACATTTCGCTACCCGGTCGTGGTCAAGATGTTCTTGAGATCGACAGCAAGGACTTGGACAGAAGCAAGAATATCAGGGGAATTCTGGACACCGTCAAGAGAAGATATGGTGTCACAGTCACACCTTCCGAAATGGCTGGCAAGACTCGTCTGGTTGCTGAAGGTCCCAAGGGCAAGGTCACCGAGGCTCTCATGGTTGTTTCCAAGGAGCTCACCACGGAGCAAACTATCAAGGTCGAGATCCCGTCCGCAGTATCTCCACAAATCATCGGTAAAGGCGGCTCAAACATCAAACAGCTTGAGGGTCAGTTCAACGTACGAATCCAGATCAAGCGCAGCAGCGAAACTGCTCCGAGTGGTGCAGAAGATTTGAGAAGCGACGTCGTCGAAATCACTGGTCACGCTGCCCAAGTTCGGCAAGTACACGAGAAGATACTCAACAGAGTCAAGGAGTTGCAGCCAAAAGTTGACCTGCCTGTTCGAGCCATTCCTCCTGAGCTTTATCCCTTCATTGCTGGACGACATGCCGCTCAAATCCAACAGATGGAACAAGACAACGATCTGCGTATTCAAGTACCACCGTTTTATCGTCGACAACAAATGCCACCAGCACGACAGCCGAACGAGCCTCTCTTCATGCCTCATGGCGATTCTCACATTGTCGTTTCGGGTGAACAGGCCGAGGCAATGCAGGCACGTATGGCCCTTGAGCAGCTAGCTCAACAGCTCCAAGCAGAGCTGATCCTGGAAGAGTTGGCAAGCGAACAAATACTGCACCCTTACGTTGTTGGTGATCGTGGTATGGACCCTCTGGAGTTTCTGGAGCGTACCGGTTGTGCTATTATCCTGCCACCACCTGGCGAGGACACCGATGACATTCACATTATCGGGCCTCAGGACAGAATCGGGGAAGGCAGAGCTCTGGCCGAGGAATTGATGTCCAAGAAGCACAACCGGACTGTTGACATGCGTAAGCATTTTGCTGATGCACCATCCGGCCATGATCGTCACTCTCGTGCTCTTGCACAATACCTTCAACAAAAGGCCATTGAACGCGAATTCAAAGACGCACACAATGCTGAGATTGTTTTCCCTACTGCGGGCAATGGATTATCGGACTGGACCGTCATAACCGATGACCCGCAGAAGGCTATGTCAGCACGTAATGATCTAGCTAAGATCACACAAGCTTTCCCTGCCTCGCGTCTTGGACTTGTTGACGTTGATCCTTTCTACCATCCACACCTACATGAGCGACATGCCCAGGGCCTGCGCAACGACTTCGGTGTCCATATGATTGTGCCGGACAACGAAGAGGACCCAATAACCCTTGTCTTCGAGGGTCCGGTAGAGGACTCCCCTGCTGCATTGCCACGTAATCGCCCATCACCAGCCGATGTCAAAGCGTTCGAGCAAGCGCTACAGCAAGCTCAGGCACAGCTCCTTGGCGGTATCCCACAGCAGCCCATCTCCCAGAAGAATGTCGGCGTGCCTCGAAAGTGAGTATCCCAGTCATTCGTATGCTGAATTGAACCTAACTTTCGCAGATTCCACGACAAAGTTCGCAAGCACCTGAAGAGCGAGCCACAGCCACAAGAAGGTTATCCTGTACAAGTCGGTTACGGTAGAAATGCACGAGGTCAGATTCAAATGCCGGAAGAGGGCTCGCCTTCTGACATGATCTTCCTTCGGGGCCCGAGCGACGAAGAAATTGCTGAACTCCAGCGCCAGATTGAAGAATTCATGGTGCAGGCAGAACAGGATGAGAGAGAGCGAGGCTATAGCACAACTGTGGATATTCCAGCACAATTTAACCGAAATCTTATTGGCAAACAAGGCCAACACATCAAATCTCTCCGCGACAAGCATGACGTGGAGATTGAAACTAGCGACAGCGGCAAGGTTACAATTCAAGGACCACAAAAGCGTGCAGAGGCGTGCAAGGCGGAGATCGCTCGTCTAGCGAAACAGTGGCAGGACGAGGTCAACTACACAATTAAGGTCGATCCAAGATTCCACGGCGAAATCATCGGACCCAAGGGACAGAATCTTCTGAAGATGCAAAGTCGTGTGAACAACGATGTTCGCATAGACTTCCCTCGCATCTCGAAGGCGGTGGACGAGCAGTCAATCGCTGACGATGCCAGCCAGGTTGGCCCTGGCGCCAAACAGCAAGGCGGCGATGAAATCAAGATCCGAGGTCCCAGAGCCAAGGCTGATCAGATTCGCGACGAGATTCTGAGCCTTGCACAGTATTTACAGGATACGTCATACACCGACACAGTCTCTGTCTCCCAGGATCAAGTCGCATCGCTCATTGGCAAACGAGGGCAGGAAATGGAGCGGCTACGTGGCGAGACGGGCGCTCAGATTGATATCCCCAACAAGGGCTCTGCAGACGATTCTGGCCGTGTCAAGATCCAACTGAAGGGGAATAAGCAGCAAGTAGACAAGGCAAAAGCCGAACTACAAAAACGTGCCAAGGCCTTTGACGCTGTTGTCTCTCGCACGATCAACGTCAACAGAAAGCATCACCGCACTCTGATCGGGCAAGGCGGATCTAATATACAGCGATTGGTCGCGGAAGCGGGGGCTCCCGGACAAAGTGCTGAGCATGTCCGTTTCCCCAGACAAGGCGAGGAGTCAGACGAGTTGACCGTTCGAGGCACCGAGGATGTTGTTAGCCAGCTCATCGCAGCGATTCAGGCCTTTGCCGATGAAAAAGAGAACCAGACTACAGACACAATCGACGTGCCTGTCACTCAACATCGTGAGCTGATTGGGCCCAATGGCAGCGCTCGAAGATCCTTAGAGGAGGAGTTCAAGGTTACTCTTAATGTACCTAAGCAAAACTCGGGACAGACGACCGTCAAGATAACCGGTCTCCCCTCCGCCGTAGCACAGGCCAAGGAACATATTGAAAAGATGACGAAGAAACCTGAAGGCAAGACGATCATGGTACCAAAGGCTCTTCACAACGCCGTATCACAGAACGGTAACCTCTTCCGTCAGCTCTCGCGAGATGGTGTGAAGGTCGATCACAATGGACAAAGGCCACCAAACAGAGGGCAGGCAAACGGCGCGAACAGGTCAAGGAAAGCTAATGGTGCCATGCCACTTATTACGGACCAGGACGATGCGGGCGCGCACTCCTGGGATATGGTCAAGGAGGACCCATTGGCAAACGGAGACTCCAGTGAGATACCATGGGTCTTGATCCCTACCAAGGATGGTAATGAGGAAGCTATTGAGAAGGCTCTGCGCAACATTGAGTCTCAGCTGAAGCGCGCATCGGAGCCAACGACTACTGGCTATCTTATCCTTCCAGACCCGCGTCTCCACCGCCACATCATCGGCCGTGGTGGTTCCACAATCAACCAGATGCGGAAGGCTACAGGTTGCGACATTCAAGTTCCGAATCGCAACACCGGACAGGGCGAGGATGAGGCCATCACTATCACCGGGCCCGAGGAAGGAGTTCTGGCGGCCCGCGACCGTATTTTGGAAGCGATTCGTCAGGCTGAGAGCAGCCGAGAGTAGGTCGACATGGAGCAACAAGCTAGGGCCAGGATGCATTGGATTAAAAGCGCGTGAATTGATTGTACATTAGCGAGCGCCGAAGGCCTGGCGGAACAAAAGTGATTCTATGTACCCGAGCACAGCGAAGTTGAGAACATTCTTACCTACTTAGGCACATATAGACCTTGCATAGAATTGGAACAAAGAACGAGATTAGTTTTGAATACTGTAGCCTTGAGTCTCTGGACTAAAGTTCACCGTGTCCGTCCTTTTCCACGAGGCGGAAATGCCAAGACAAGGATCACCGACCGCGAGGCTGTCGAGGCTCAGGCTTTCGAGTACATAAAAAAAACTAGAAGCCTCTCGGCACGAAGCCAATGACTTGTCGCCTCCGTCACTGCAAGCTCTGTATACTTGTTTCGCTTCGAAATGAACGGTAAGAAGCGCAAAGCTGGCGAGGCATTTGCTCGGCCCAACAACGTACGGGGGAAATTTGTCGATTTCCAAGACTCAGATGAGCAGGAGGCCCTTCCAGGGTCAGACCTTCCGAAATATAGAAGAGCTACCAACCTAAAGCAACGCGCGCAAGAACTATTGAAATTACGGCAAAAGTTACCGATATACAGCCACGCCGATGAAATCCGACAAAAGTTTCATGATCACGGCGTCCTCCTGCTCGTGGGTGAAACTGGCTCGGGCAAATCAACTCAAATACCTCAGTTTCTCGTGGACGAGACATGGAACCGCCGACAAAATGGCGTTGGAGGATGTATCGCCATCACACAGCCACGCCGCGTGGCTGCAATCTCTCTTGCCAGGCGCGTGGCTGAAGAAATGGGGACGCCACTCGGGCACTCCAGTCCAGCAAGCCAGGTGGGTTACAGTGTCAGGTTCGACAACAGTACGGGTCCGAGCACGAGGATCAAATTCCTGACCGAAGGAATGCTGCTGCAGGAGATGCTGAGAGATCCATGGCTGAAAGAGTACAGCTGTGTCGTGGTGGATGAAGTTCATGAGAGAGGTGTTAATGTGGATCTCGTGTTAGGGTTCTTGAAGAGGTTGCAGAAAGGAGGTAATAACGGGAAGGAAGACGGCAGAAAGGGCGTAGGACTCAAGGTTGTGGTAATGAGTGCTACAGCGGATATGGAAAGGATTAAGGAATTCTTTGTGCAGGAGGAAGAAGAAGTCGTTGACGACAAGAAGCTTACGGACGGATATAATGCAGCGACGCTCAACAAAGAACGAGAGGACGAGCTACAGGCAGGGTCTTCGGACGAGCGAAAAGCTGCTAAAGAAAACGAGAAGAGGTCAACTACGAAAACCTCACGGCGCCTTGCCCATGCAACGAGCAAGGCTCCCACGACAGTCACGACATGCCACATCAAAGGTCGCCAGTATCCTGTCAAGATCCACTATGTGGCCTCGCCAGTGCCAGACCTTCTCGACGCCTGCTTTCAACGAATAGTACACATTCACACGCACTGTCCTCTGCCAGGGGACATCCTTGTCTTCCTGACTGGGCAAGAAATGGTCGAATCGCTCGAAACCCTGTGTCACCATTACGCCGCGACGCTCAACAAACCACCACCCGGTGTTAATCCCAAAAATTACAAACACGACGGCCCCAAATTGCCGTCCCTCCAAATTCTCCCACTCTTCGCTGCCCTTCCGACGCCATTACAGCAACGAGTCTTCGCGCCCACACCTCCCTATACTCGCAAAATCATACTGTCTACCAACATCGCCGAGACGTCTATCACGGTTCCTGGCATTAGGCATGTCCTCGACACAGGCAAACGGAAAGCCCGAATCTACCGTCCATCTCTATCACTTGATTCCCTTCTCACCGTGCCCATCTCTCGCAGCAGTGCATCTCAGCGAGCCGGCCGTGCTGGTCGGGACTCTTCGGGAGAATGCTGGCGTCTCTACCCTGAGATTGAATACCTCAAACTACCCACAGACACTGAGCCCGAGATCCTGCGTTGTGATCTTACGCAGTTAGTCCTCACTCTGAAAGCGCATGGCATAGGGAACATCCCATCCTTCAGCCTGCTCACGGCCCCACCAAGAGTCGGCCTCGAACGCGCTCTCCTCCACTTACTTCACTTGCACGCTCTCTCGCCTCGAAACGGTCACATTACCTCGATCGGGAAATCAATGTCCACACTCCCGCTACCGGCTCCATTGTCCAGAATCCTGCTGTCGTCATTGTCACCCCAGTACTCCTGCACACCTCAAATCCTCTCCATCGTTTCCGCGTTGTCCGTCGAAAACATCTATCTCAGTACGCATACTTCTGAAGAGAAATCTGCTCTGGCGGAAGCCGCAAGAAGAGATTTGTTTCGACGAGAAGGAGATCACTTGACTCTTCTCACGACTGTCGAGGCATATATGGAGGAGAATAGTGATAGGAAAGGGTGGTGCGAGAAGCGTTTCATCTCGCATCGCGCCATGAAGAACGTGATGGACGTACGTAAGCAGCTTGCATCATGGATTGACCGACACACTAAGGGGGCCTCGTCGTCTATGCAGCCTGCATCGAACGAAATGCATGAACGTGTTCTTCGCTGTCTGTTGACCGGTTTCTGCACAAATGTTGCCAGATTGGCGCCTTCCACGACCGGTCAAGCCCAGTACACGACGCTCAATACCTCCCAGCAGGTGCATATTCACCCGTCGTCCATACTATTCGGACGCAAGACCGAGGCGATCATGTACAGCGAGTTTGTGTTCACACAAAAGACGTATGCGAGGGGAGTCAGTGCAATTGAACTGAAATGGTTGGAGGTTCTGTTAGAGATAGACAACGACATGGAACAAGAATCCGAAGAAGCCGTCTGAACTGTAAGGATGGAGTTGGTAAGCAGTGGACGAGATGTACTCTGACTGAGATGCGGAATCTGTCCTTCCGATACGACGAGAAGCAGGTAGCAGCAGGTCTATTCGATATCGGAGAGATACATAGTTTACTGGCGAAGTGTCCCTGAGGATTGAGACCAGTTTGGAGTAACAAGTATTACAATATTTGATATGATACTTTCAAGATGTCTGTCTGAACGGTGTGACGAGAACAAACTGCAAGCTGGGATGAGCTCGAAGCATGTGTTGTTCCGTGACCATGACCTCGGCAAATGCCTTCCTTGGCTGCGATGGTCCACCTCCAGACAGGCAGGACACGGCTGGCATCAGCAACCCTGATCTCGCATCCTCATCATTGTCGTCGCTCTATACCTACTCTGTTCAACCATCTGCTACAAGCTTTTCTTCAAACACGCATCACCACCTCTGACTTCAATATGGTTGCCGACGCGCTTGTGTACCACCCTGTGGTGGCTCATTACATGAAATTTGTCGCAACGACTGGTAAGCAGGCCATGGCGGTCGAGTACTAGCTACGGACTGGGGAACGCTGACACTCGAACGTAGTTGGGAGAGACAAAGTGCTTCGTACCTTACAATATTTCTCGCGGTTCTATGCCTGGTACCTCTACCGTACGAACAATCCGACCTCGTCCATTGCGCCTTACGTAGCCATCAAGAACCAATTTGGCCTCACCAGAAAGATCCTGCGCATCGGCAAGTTCGTCGAACACTTCCGCGCGGCCGCTGAGCTTTATGATGCCTCAATGAAAGGTGGAAGTGGAGACAAGGTTGTCCAATATCTACAAACTGTCCGTCAGCTTGGCTATGCTGG
>Ga0210040_10006991_pt1 | contig 13834 bp, 13 predicted proteins | sample CryGeyCG12114_NA_FD_185462 | JGI IMG/M metagenome (GOLD analysis project Ga0210040, IMG submission 185462) | Groundwater microbial communities from aquifer - Crystal Geyser CG19_WC_8/21/14_NA (SPAdes) (version 2) | ecosystem: Environmental > Aquatic > Deep subsurface > Groundwater | place: USA... | reverse complement strand
CACCCCGGCGAAGCGCACCGCGCCTCGGAGCGCCTCGGGCACCGGCACCGTGAAGGTGTCGCCGCCCCAGGCCAGCAGGCCGAGGTCGTTGATGATGAAGGCAACACCCAGCGTCAGCAGCACCTGTCGCAACTCGAAGCCGCGCACGAAGCGCAGCAGCCCCTGGTCCAGCGCCAGCCCCACCACCGCCACGCTGGCCATGGCCGCGAGGATCCCCAGCCCGAAGGACCCCGTGCCCACCGCCACCGCGTAGCCGATATAGCCGCCGAGCAGGTAGAGCGCCCCATGCGCCAGGTTCACGATCCGCAGCAGCCCGAAGATCAGCGTGAAGCCGGAGGCGACGACAAAGAGCAGCGCGGCGAAGGTCAGGCCGTTGAGAAGCTGGAAAAGGTTGAGGCTGTTCATCCCGCGGCGGGCGGGGTGCCGCGGTGCCAGTCGAGGATCTGCTCCCCCGTCCAGACCAGCACGTCCTCCTTCGCGCGCACGGCCTCCAGCACGCGGCGGAAATACTTCAGCCGGTGCGGCGCGCCCATGATGTAGGGGTGCACCACCAGCGCCATGACCCGCGGCCCGTGCCGGGAGTCGTGGTAAAGCTGCTCGAACTGGTCCAGCGCCCGGTCCGCGTATTCCGAGGCCTTGTGATGCTGGATCAGCATCATCGCCACGTCGTTGCATTCCTGGGTGTAGGGAATGTTGGTGATGGAGCCGGTGCGCGTGCGCAGTTCCACCGGCTGGTCGTCCAGCACCCAGTCGCAGACATAGTCGTAGCCCTGCTCGCACAGGATGTCCGGCGTTTCCCAGGTCTCGGTCAGTCCAGGGCCCAGCCAGCCGCGCGGGGGCTTGCCGGTGAAGGCGGCGATGGCCTCCGTGGTCAGGCGGATGTCCTCGCGCTCGTCGGCCACCTTCTGCATGTTCTTCTGGCCGAAGCCGTGACCGATGAACTCCCAGCCCCGGTCCAGCGCCGCGCGCGCGATGGGCTCGTAGCTGCCGATGGCCTTGCCGTTGATCGCCAGCACGGCGCGGATGCTGTTGTCGTCCAGCGCCTCCAGCATCCGCCAGAAGCCCACGCGGTTGCCGTATTCATGCCAGCACCAGTTGGGAATGTCCGGCATCGGCGCGCCGCCGGCGGGCGGGGTGAGGACGGTGCGCGGCATCACCTCGCGCGGGTCCCACTCCTCCACGTTCACGATCACCCAGACCACCATGCGCGCGCCGCCCGGAAGCTCCCGGCGCGGCCGCCCGGCGATGGGGGAGAAGGAGATGCGTTCTGTCGGGAGCATGGCTCAGTCCTCCTTCGGGCCGATGAACAGGGTCAGCGTGCCCAGCCCGTCGATGGCGCCCTGCACCACGTCACCCGGCACCAGAGGCCCGACGCCCGCGGGCGTGCCGGTGAAGATCAGGTCGCCCGGCTCAAGCGCGTAGCTTTCCGAAAGCTTGGCGATCACCTCCGGCACGCTCCAGATCATCTCCCCGATCAGCCCGCGCTGATGTTCGGTGCCGTTCACGGAGAGGCTGATCGCGCCGTCGATCGCGCGCGCCGGGCTGCCCGCCGGATGGATCGGGCCGCAGGGCGCGGAACGGTCGAAGGATTTTCCCATCTCCCAGGGCAGCTGCCGGTCCCGCGCGTCGCGCTGACGGTCTCGCCGGGTCAGGTCGATGCCCACGGCGTAGCCATAGACATGACCGGGCGCATCCTCCTCCCGGATGTTGCGCCCTCCCCGCCCGATCGCCGCCACCAACTCGATCTCGTACTGGAAATCCGCCGTATCCGCCGGGTAGGGAATGGTCGCGCCGTCCGGCACGATGGCATCGGCGGGCTTCTGGAAGAAGAAGGGCGGGTCGCGCTCGTCGGCTTCCTTCATCTCGCGGATATGCGCGACGTAGTTGCGCCCGACACAGTAGATGCGCCGCACCGGGAAGCGCTCCGCCGTGCCGACGACCGGGATCGACACGGGAGGCGCGGGCGCCACGACAAAGCCGGCGTCCCGGCTCATGCCGGGACGCTCCCGTCGATCAACGAAACCGCATCGCGCTGGCCCTGGTGCATGCAACCGACTTCCTGACCTTGTGTTCGCGCGGCTCGCCCGCCCCCATCACGCCGGAGGCAAGCCTGGCGCACGACGCGGGCCGCAGGATTGGATACAACCCACCCCCCGTCAACCGGCCGCGCGGGTTCCCCGATACCAGTCGAGGATCTCCTCGCCGTTCATGAAGACCACGCCATCCTTGCCGCCGGCATAGTCGTAGACCTCCTCCAGGTACCGGATGCGGTGCGGCTGGCCGGAGATGTAGGGATGGATCGCGATGGCCATGATCTTGGCCCGCTCGGCGCCCTCCATGTGCAGGCGGTCCAGCGTGTCGCGGCATCGCGTGGCCCAGTAGGGGCTCTCGTGGTGCTGCACGATCATGGTGGGGATGTCGTTCAGCTCCACCGTGTAGGGCAGCGTGACCAGCGGGCCCTTCTCCGTGCGGATCTCGCAGGGCTCGTCGTCCCACACCCAGTCGCCGATATACTGCACGCCCGCTTCGGCCAGCAGCTCCGGTGTTTCGAAGGTCTGTGTCAGCCCCGGGCCGAGCCACCCCACCGGCCGCTTGCCCGTGAAGGCTTCCAGGCGGTCCATGGAGCGGTGGATCATGGCGCGCTGGTCGGTCTCCCGGTGGATCGGGCCCTGCTGCCAGGAATGGCCCATGAACTCCCACCCCGAATCGCGGCATGCGGCGGCCACGCGCTCGTAGTCGTCGCAAACCCGCGCGTTGATCGACAGCGTGGGGCGGTGGCCCAGCCGCTCGTAAAGCTTGTGGAAGCGCCAGAAGCCCACGCGCATGCCGTATTCGTGCCAGGACCAGTTCGGCACGTCCGGCAGCAGCACCTGTCCGGTCGGCGCGGGCAGGATCTGTCGCGCCATCGGGTTGGCGATGTCCCAGACCTCCAGGTTCACGATGGTCCAGACCACCACGCGGGCGTTGTTCGGCAGCTTCAGCGGCGGGCGGTCCACGATGGCGGAAAAGGGCGCGCGGTCGCGGGGCTGGGTCATGGCGTCTCCTCGGTCTCGGCCGGCGTGGCCCTCGGCCGGGGCCGGGCGGGCACGGAACACAGGTTTCACGCGATGCGTGCCAGGCGCAAGGTGGTGCCGCGGCCGGGCGCCTGGCTATGCTCGATGCCCGGCCTGCCCCGCCCGCCAGGAGATCTTCCCGATGCAGCGACGCCCCTTCCTCGCCGGCGCCCTCGCCACGCCCTGCATCGTGCCCCGCGCCCTGGCGCAGGGCGGCGCGGCGCTGTCGGAGCTCACCGTCAACGTCTTTCCCGGCGGCTTCAACTGGCCGATCTTCGCGGGCACCGCCAAGGGGTTCTTCGCGCGCGAAGGGCTCTCGGTGCGCATGCTCAACACCCGCGGCTCGATCGAGCAGATGACCGACCTCGCCGCCGGGCGCTTCGACATCGCCATGACGGCCGTGGACAACATCGTCGCCTATGTGGAGGGCCAGGGCGCGGCACCCATCGGCCCGCAACCGGAGTTCTTCGCCTTCATGGGCAGCGACAGCGGCTTCCTCAGCGTCTGCGCCGCACGGGGCATCGACCGTTTCGCCAAGCTGCGCGGGAAAACCCTGTCGGTGGATGCGCGCACCACCGGCTATGCCTTCGTGCTGCTGGAGATGCTGGCGCGCGAGGGCCTGGGAGAGGGCGACTACGCGCTGGCGACGGTCGGCGGCATGACGCAGCGGTGGGAGGCCATGCAGCGCGGGGAACAGGTGGCCACCATCCTCTCCTGCCCCTACGACATCCTCGCCAAGGCGCGCGGCTTCCACCAGCTTGCATGGGCCACGCAGGTCATCGGCCCCTACCAGGGCAACGTGGCCGCCACGCGCCGAAGCTGGGCGGCGGCGAACGAGGGGCGCATGCTCGGCTATATCCGTGCCTATGCCGCCGCCATCGCCTGGCTCCACGAGCCCGCCAACCGCGGCGAGGCCATTTCGATCCTCCGGCGCAGCCTTCCGGACATGCCGCAGGAACTGGCGGAGCAAAGCCACGCGGAGCTGCTGGACCCGCGGGACGGCTTCTTCCGTGACGCGAAGGTCAACATGGAGGGCCTGCGCAACGTGCTGGCGCTGCGGAGCCGCCATGCGCCCGCGGGCAAGGACCTGTCCGACCCCGCCCGCTACTTCGATGGACGCTACTGGGACGCCGCCATGGCCAAGGCTCCGCCCCGCTAGGGCAGCTCCCCAGCCTCAACCCTGCGGCCCGGGTTACGCCCCGACGCGCCGCGCCTCGGCCGCTTCCTCAAAGCGGACCGGGCTCTGCTCCGTGCCGTTCTCCTGGACGGCCGCATCGCGCATGATCGCGCGCAGCTCCCGCAGAAGCGCCGCTCCCTTCACGGTCCGCTGCACGAGCACCGAGCGGCGGTCGCGCGGGTCCACCTTGCGGCGCACCACGTCGAGCTCCCCAAGCCGGTCCAGCGCGCGGGTGATGGCGGGCTTGGACACGTTCAGCCCACCGGCCAGCCCCCTGACCGTGTGCGGCCCGTTCTGAAGGTAGACGGTCAGGAACACCCCGAGCTGCCGGGCCGTGAGGTCCGGCCCGTCGCGCCGGACAATGGCCACGATCGTGGCACGCACGATCCCGACCAGTTCGTCCGGCGTTCCTTTCATCTCCATGTGGTCCCTGTCTCCTGTCATGCGTCGACCGGCGTTGAACACCGCCGGCCAAAGGCACGCCGCAGCGCATGGATCGTGCCATCCGATTTTCGGGCGAAAAGACAGGGACTTATTACGCTGCCGCGGCAATCTCGATGCAGAGGTGTAAAGATTGTCGACGCGGTGTCGCCGTGGTTCCGCGCCCGCCGCGCCGCCTCAGCCACGCCCGCCCGCCAGTTGGGCGGCCGCCGGGCTGGCCCTCAGGCGCAGCATCGCGGCGCAGCCGGCGGCAGGCCCCGCGGCCAGCACCGCGAAGGCCGGGCCCCACCCGGCGTGCCCAACAAGCACGGGCATCAGCTGGATCGTCAGCAGGGTCAGGGCAAAGCCCAGGCAGGTCTGGAAGGTCAGCACCGTGCCCGTCAGCGCGGGCTCCGACAGCTCCGCGAGGCTGGCCGAGAACTGCGCCGAATCCGCCACCACCGCCACGCCCCAGACCACGCAGAGCCCCATGGTCAGCGCCGGGTGCAGGCCAAAGGCCGGGCCCGCCAGAAGGCAGCACGCGCCGGACACCGCCATGGCGCCCACCGTCACCCGCACGCGCCCGACCCGATCCGCCAGCCACCCCGCCGCGATGCAGCCCAGCGCGCCCGCCGCGATCACGCAGAAGGTGGCCAGCGCGGCCGGTCCGGCACCCTCCGCTTCCGCCCCGCTCCAGGCGCCGAAGCTCGCGGACAGGTAGAGGCCCACCCAGGCCCACATGGCGTAGAGCTCCCACATGTGGCCGAGATAGCCGAGGGTGACGAGCCGCATTCCCCTGTTCCGCCAGAGCTGCAGCGCGGCGCCCGGGCGGAAGCGCGCCGCCCGCGCGTGCCGAGGCCCGGGCCGGACCAGGGCGATGAGCGCCGCCGCCGCCATGGCCGAAAGCGACGCGACGGCAAGGGTCGGCCGCCAGGCCAGCCCACCCAGCGCATTGGCCAGGTGCGGCGAGGCCGAGCCCAGCGTCAGCCCGCCCACCACAAGCCCGATCACCCAGCCCGCGTCGCCGCGGTCCGCCCAGCCGGCGGCCAGCTTCATGCCCACGGGATAGACCCCGGCCAGCGCCATGCCCGTGGCGAAGCGGGCCCCGATGACCGCCACGGCGCCCGGCGGCATCAGCAGGATCGCGGCATTCGCCAGGGCCCCCGCCAGAGCCGCGATGGCGAAGACACGTCGCGGGTCGAAGCGGTCGGGCAGAGCCAGCACCGCGCTGGCCAACGTGCCCAGCACGAAGCCCGCCTGCACCGCACCGGTCAACATGGCCTGGAAGCCCGCCCCGGCCTGCGCCGCCTCGCGCAGCATGCCCGGCCCCGCCGCGGTGCCGGAAAACCAGAGCGCCAGCGCCAGCACCTGCGCCGCGACAATCAAGGCGAGGTTCGCGGCCTTCCCGGCCATGCTGGTCCTGCCCTTCCCGCACCCTCCCGGAAGCCGCAGCCGGTTCTTGGCTCTTCCGGCGGAGACACGCCGCGGGAAGGTCGGGCCACGTTGCACGCGCCCCTTCCCCGCCGCAAGCTGCGCCGCAGATCGCGCCGCGCCCGACGCAGGGCGCCGCGACGGAACAGGGACCCGCATGCCGCGCGAAATCCGCCTCAACGCCTTCGACATGAACTGCGTCGGCCACATCCAGCAGGGCCTCTGGACCCACCCGCGCGACCAGTCCACCCGCTTCAACGAGCTGTCCTACTGGACCGACTACGCAAGGCGCCTGGAGGCGGGGCTGTTCGACGGCGTCTTCTTCGCCGACGTGGTCGGCGTCTACGACGTCCTCGGCGGCAGCGCGGATGCGGCGCTGCGCGGCGCGGTGCAGGTGCCGGTGAACGATCCCACCCTGCTCATCCCCGCCATGGCCGCCGTCACGCGCCACCTCGGCTTCGGCGTCACCTGCAACCTCGTCTACGAGCCGCCCTTCCTTTTCGCCCGCCGCATGTCCACGCTCGACCACCTGACCGGCGGGCGCATCGGCTGGAACATCGTCACGGGCTATCTCGACAGCGCCGCGCGCGCCGCCGGTATCGCCGGTCAGGTCGCGCATGACGACCGCTACGACCTCGCGGACGAATACATGGCGCTCGTCTACAAGCTGTGGGAGGGAAGCTGGGACGACGACGCCGTGCTCGCCGACCGCGCGCGGGGCCTCTACGCCGATCCCGGCAGGGTGCGCGCGGTGCACCACCACGGGCCGCAGTACCGGCTGGATGCCATGCATCTCAGCGCCCCCTCCCCCCAGCGCACGCCCGTTCTCTACCAGGCCGGCTCCTCCACACGCGGGCGCCGCTTCGCCGCCACCCATGCCGAGTGCGTCTTCGTGAACGGCCAGAAGAAGGAGGCGGTGCGGGAGATCGTGGGCGACATCCGCGCCCAGGCCACCGCCATCGGCCGCGCGGCCGAGGACGTGAAGGTCTTCCTGGGCGCCACCCTCATCCCCGGCCGCACCGACGCCGAGGCGGAGGAGAAGTTCGCCGAGTACCGGCGCCATGCCAGTTCCGAGGCCGCCCTGGTCCACGCCGCGGCCTCGCTCGGCATCGACTTCTCCCGCTTCGACCCCGACGAGCCCATCCAGGCCGGCGGCAGCCAGGCGATCGTCTCCAACATCGAGGCCATGGCGCGCAGCGCCGGCCCGCAATGGACCCGCCGCAAGCTGCTGGAGCAGATGGTGCTCGGCAGCCGCCAGGCGCCCTGGGTGGGCTCGGCGGAGCGGCTGGCCGAAATGCTGATCGGCTGGAGCGAGGAAACCGGCGTGGACGGCTTCAACCTGTCGCGCACCGTGGTGCCCGAATGCTTCGACGACGTGATCGCCCTCCTGGTGCCCGCCCTTCAGGAGCGCGGCGCCTACAAGACCGCCTATCGCGAGGGCACCTACCGCGAGAAGCTTTTCGGCCGCGCGCGCCTTCCGGCATCCCACGCCGCGGCCGCCCATCGCGCCGCCCCCGCGGAGGCTCCGGCATGAACCGGCCCCTCCCCGGATGGGCGGCACGGGTCTCCCGCACGGAGCACGCCGCATGACGCCCCGCATCGCCTTCATCGGCACGGGCGGCACCATCGCCTCCCAGGGCGCTGGCCCGCTGGACACCACGAACTACGGCTCCTCCGGCAAGCCGATCCTGGACGCGGCCGCGCTGCTGGCGCGCTTCCCGGACGTGGCGGGTGTCGCGGAGGTCCTGCCCGTTCCCTTCAGCGCCGTGCCGAGCCCGCAGATCCACTTCCCCACCTGGAAGGCCCTCGCGCTGCTCTGCGACGAGCTCGTGGCCGAAAACCCCGCCCTGGCGGGCATCGTCATCGGCCACGGCACCGCGACGCTCGAGGAAACGGCCTATGCCCTGCACCTCACGCTCAAGGTGCCCGTGCCCGTGGTGCTGGTCGGCGCCCAGCGCCCCTCCTCGGCGCTGTCCACCGATGCCGGGCTGAACCTGGTCAACGCCATACGCGTCGCGGCCAACCCGGCCTCGCGGGGCCTCGGCGTGCTGGTGGTGCTGAACGACGAGATCCAGGCCGCGCGGGAGGTGACGAAAACCTCCACCGGCCGCCTGCAAACCTTCCGCTCCCCCGATTTCGGCGTGCTGGGGCAGGCGGACGGCGACAGCGTGAACTTCTATCGCCGCCCGCTGCGCCGCGGCGCGCCGGACACGGAATTCGACCTGCGGGCCCTCGAGGCCCTGCCGCGGGTGGACATCTCCTACGCCTATGCGGGGTCGGACGGCACCGCCGTCCGCGCCTTCCTGGCCGCGGGGGCGGAGGGCATCGTCTCGGCCGGCTTCGCCCCCGGCTTCTGCCCCCCAGGCGAGGCGGAACCGCTGCGCGAGGCGGCCGCGCGCGGGGTGATCGTGGTTCAGTCCACGCGCGCGGGCTCGGGCCGCGTCTTTCCCACCGGCAAGCTCGGGGAACACGGCTTCATCCCGGCCGACAACCTGTCCCCGCAGAAGGCGCGGATCCTCCTCGCCCTGGCGCTCACCGTGACACGCGACCCGGCGGAGGTCGCGCGCATCTTCGCCACCGACTGAAGGTTCACGCCTATCGCTGGCGTTCCAGGAAGTCGCGCAGGGCATTCCCAACGTCCTCCTGCGGCGTGCCCAGGCTCATGACGGTGGAAACATGGTTGTGGCCGGCGAACCAGGCGAAGTGCGGGCTGCGGCCGTCGCGCATCGTCACGGACTGCGCCAGCTCGAAGCTCGGCGCCGCGAGGGGCGCCGGGTCGAACTCCGCCAGGCAGAGCATGAGCGGCACCCGGCTCCGCCCCGCATGCGCGATCGGCGACCGCTCGGCGAAGGCGGCCTCAGCGCCCCCGAAATAGGCCCGCACATGCGGCGGCGAGCCCGCGCCAACCCGGTAGATGCCGCTCATCAGCACGGCGGCATCGATGCCCGGCCCGCCCTCCGCGTGGAAGGCGTCGTTGAACAGGAACCCAGCGGCATGTGCCGCACCGGCCGACTGCCCCATCAGGAAGGTCCGCCCGGACCCGCCATGGTCCCCCGCATGGGCGCGCACCCAGGCCACCGCGCCGGCCACGTCCTCCGATCCCGCGGGCCAGGGGTGGGCGGGCGAAAGCCGGTAGTTGATCACGGCCGTCAGCATCCCGTGGCCGGCGAAATACCGGCCGAGATTGCCGTAGAACGTCCCGTCACCGTTCTTGTCGCCTCCGGTGAAGCCGCCGCCGGGCACGAAGACCAGCGCGGGGCCGGAGGGCCGGGCCGGCAGGTAAAGGTCAAGCTTCTGCCGGGGATCAGCGCCATAGGCGATGTCGGCGATCACCCGCTGGTCCGGGCGCGCGGCGCGCACATGCGGCGCGTAAAGCAGGCGGGTGCGCTCCAGCACCTCCGCATCGAAGCTCGCGCCCATCGCGGCGACCGCCGCACGCAGGCCTCCCGCGTCCGGTCCCCCAGCGAAGCCGTTCATCCCGCGTTCCCTTTGCTTTCCCTCGTGCCGGTATGCCACGCGCCGGCCAGGGCGTCGCGCCCCTCGCCCTCCCCGCGGCCCCGCGGTGGCGTATCCGCGGATCGCGTCCATATGCCCGGTGTTGCCCCCAGAGCCGAGGACCGGGATGACCGACCTGCCCGAACTGCCGGCGGAGGCCTTCCGCAAGGAAGACACCACGCGCGACGACCTGTTCTACCGTGAGCCCCGCTTCGTCACGCATATCGACGCCGCCGCGGTGGCGGCCGTGACGGCGCTCTACCGCGACATCCTGCCGGAGGGGGGCGCGATCCTCGACCTCATGAGCAGCTGGGTGAGCCACCTTCCCCCCGAGGCCGGCTACCGCGAGGTGATCGGCCACGGCATGAACGCCGAGGAACTCTCGGCCAATTCCCGCCTCACCCAGTGGTTCACGCAGGACCTGAACGCCACGGCCGAACTGCCGCTGGAGGCGCGCAGCGTCGACGCCGTGACCCTCTGCGTGTCCATCCAGTACCTTCAGCACCCCGTCGCCATTCTGCGGGAGGCCGCGCGCGTGCTCCGCCCCGGCGGGCCCGTGGTGATCACCTTCTCCAACCGGTGCTTCCCCACCAAGGCCGTCGCCATCTGGCGGTTGCTGAGCGGCGAGGAGCAGTGCGGGCTGGTCAGCCTCTACCTCCAGCGCGCGGGCTTCGGGCAGGTGGAGGCGCGGAGCCTCCGCCCCGGTGGGCCGGGCGACCCGCTCTGGGCGGTCACGGGGCGGGCAGCCCCGCCCTGAGCTCCGCCCGCGTCACATCTCCACCAGGCGTCCCGGGTTCTTCAGGTATCCTTCCTTGATGCCCTGCAGGGGCCAGCAGGTCAGCGCGCCCACCGTGTTGGCCGGGTTGTTCCCGGCGTTCTGCGGAAAGGCGCTGGCCCCGACCGATAAGACGTTCGGCACGTCCCAGCTCTGCAGCCGCCGGTTCACGGCCGAACCGCCGGGATCGGTGCCCATAATGGCCCCGCCGCAGATATGCGTGGTCTGGTAGGGCACGATGCTGGCGGACACGGGCGGCGTGCTGGTGTTCACCACGTCCGGGTTCATCGCGTGCGCGATCTCCGCGGCGCGCGCGAGCATGAATTCCCGCATGCGCAGGCCGTTGGGCGCGAAGTCGAAGGTCATGCGCGCCGGCGGCAGGCCGAGGTCGTCCGTGTAGGCCGGGTCCAGAGAGATGTGGTTATGCCGGCGCGACGTGCTGCCGGCATGCACGCCCACATTGACGTTGTGTTCGCACCACTTGTTGTTGGCCTGCTTCCACCCCTCGCCCCAGCGCGGCGATCCCTCGGGCAGCACGCGCTTCTCGATCGGGCGGAGGCCGGTGTTCTGACCGATGATGTAGCCGCCGCCGATGAAGCCGTGCGGACCGTGGTCGAAGTTGTCGCCGTTGAACTCGTCCACAATGGCGCCCAGCACGCCCGCGCCGGCAAACTGGTTGAACCGCTCCTTCTCGAAGAAGGCGCGGGCGGTGGCGACCGTCTGGTAGCTGAAGTCGCGGCCCACCTGCCCCTGCCCCGTCGCGGGGTCATAGGGCGTTCCAATTCCGCTCAGCAGCATCAGCCGCACGTTGTGGATCTGGAAGGCGCAAAGCAGCACGAGGTCGGCGGGCTGGCGGATCTCGCGCCCGACGGCATCCACGTAGATCACGCCCGTCGCGTCCTTGCGGTCCGGCGTCAGCTCCACCTTGGTCACGCGCGACCCCATGCGCAGCTCGAAGTTCGGGTTGCGCAAGGCGACCGGCAGCACGGTGGTCACCGGGCTGGCCTTGGACCAGTTGTAGCAACCGAAGCGCTCGCAGTGCCCGCAATAGGTGCAGGCCTGCATCTGCGCCCCGTCCGGGTTGGTGTAGTCGCGCGACAGGTGGGAGGATGGCTGCGGGTAGGGCTTGTGCCCGAGCCTGCGCGCGCCCTCCATGAAGCGCTGCTGCACCAGGCCCATCTCCATGGGCGGCGTCGGGTATTCGCGGCCCGCCAGGTTTCCGGCCTTGCCGGAGGTGCCGCAGAGATACTCGGAGCGGTCTTAGCCCGGCTCCAGGTCGTCATAGGTGACGCCCCAGTCCTGGATCGTCATGTCATCGGTGATGGCGCCCTCGCCGTAGCGCTTGATGTTGTGGCTGCGCATCTCGAAGTCGGCAGGCAGGAAGTGGAAGTGCTGCCCGTTCCAGTGCACGCCCGCCCAGCACATCGCCGAGCAGGAAGGCGCCGAGGCGGCGCATGGGCAGCGCGGGCTCGTCCGGGTGGTTGCGGAAGGTCAGCGCATCGCGGGACAGGTTCTGGAACAGCGCCCCGCGCAGGGAATAGTTCAGCTCGTCCAGCGCGTTCGGCGCGGGGAAGTCGCTGGCGGTGTCGCGAAAGCCACCCCGCTCCAGCCCCCCCACCCGCAGCCCCTCGGCCGCCCGCTCGCGCGCGCATATGGAGCCTGTCCAGCCCATCCCCACGATCACCACATCCGTCTTCGGCATCTCCTGCACGGCGAGCTTTCTTTATCCGATGGAGACGGGATCGCCGTCATAGGGGGTCTTGTCCGTGAGGAGGTCGCCACGGATCGGATTCGCGCCGGGATAACCGATCTGCTTCCAGGTCGCCGCGCCACGGTTGCCGCCCTAGAACGGGTGCGAGAAGTAGCCTTCGATGGTGTTGTTCAGCAGCAGTTCGAAGAAGGGCGAGGAAGGCAGCCCCGAAAGATCGAAGGGCTGCTTCTCCCTGCGCGTCAGCAAGGCGTCCCGTTCCGCCGCGCCTGGTTCGGCCACGCCCTTGCCCTGCTCCGCGCGGACGACGCGCCCCAGAGCCTCCAGCGCGTGGCGGTACATGCCGGCAGGCGTCGGTGCGTACTGCCATCCCTGGCCCGGCTTTCCCTCCGCGAAGGGGCCGCGCATGTACCAGGTGCTCGCGGCCCGGAAGGTGCCGGCCAGCTGGTGGTCGATGAAGGTGACCACGCCCGCCTCCACGCCGCCGGGTCCGCCTTCACCCGGCGGGATCAGCCGGTCGACCAGGGCCGTGAGCATGTCGGCCTCGGGGTTGTTGAGAAAGATGCGCGCCCTGCTCTGTCGCAGGCGCGGCGTGCTCCGGTCCCGCAGGGGGAGCCGCGGCCGCCGCTGGCTGCTGCGGCGGCGCCGGCTGAGCCTGGGCCTGGGCCTGGCCAACAAGCCCGGCCAGGGGCGTCGCCGCAGTCGAGACCAGGAAGCCGCGGCGGTTGAAGCAGGAAGCAGGTGGCTCTGCCATCGGCATCGGTCCCTGGCGAAGCTGGTTGAGGAAGGCGACGACATCCGCGCGGTCGCGATTGTTCTGGATGCCCGGGCAGGCCATGCGCGCGCCCGGCGCGTAGCCACGCGGATTCTTCAGGAAGGCATCCAGGGAAGTGTCATCCCACGTGCCGCCACGGTTCCGCAGGCCGGCCGAGTAGCTGAAACCCTGCACCGATGCGACCTGCCGCCCGTCGACGCCCCAGAGCGGCGGCTCCACCCGCACCGGCCCGCCCTGCGCCAGGCTGTGGCAGGCCGAGCAGACGCGGTTCGCAACGGCCTTGCCATGCGCCGCATCCGCCTGCTGTGCCGGCGCCGCCGCGGGTGGAGCGGCGGCGGGCGCCGCAACCCCCGTCTGCGCGGCAGGGCCCGTGGGGGCGCCGGCGGGCGGCGCTGCGGACGCCGCACTCGCAACCGAAGCAGGGGCTGGGGTTGCCGGGGCTTGGGAGGACGCCGCAGCCTGGGCCGGTGCCGCCGCGTCCACGCCGTAGTAAACGGCGATGGCACGGGCCAGGGCCGGATCATCGTGCAACCGCCGCACATCGGCGGCGCGGAAGCGCGGAGCATCCCGCAGCTTCTCCGGCGACGCATCCAGCCGGACCGCATCGCCCTGCCCGCTGAGGTGCATCGCCAGCAGCGGGACGATCACGTCCCCGGGCTCGCCGAAAAGCGAAGCCACGACACCGAGCCGCCCGCCCGAGGGCCGGACCACCACGTAGTTCACGCGCCCCTTGGTGGCCCCCTCCATCACGAGGTCCTCGATCGTCCCGAGTTCGGTTCCATCATCGCTCAGCGCCACCACCCGCTGCGGCCCGGGCGCCGCTTGGGCCGGGCTGGGCTGGGGCGGAGCAGGCTCGGATGAAGCCGGCTGGGGTGGAGCGGCCTGGGCAGCGGGGGACGCATTCCCGGGCACGCTGCCTGCCGACGATCCCGGCACCGGCGCGGCCGGAACAGCCGCCTCGCACCCCGCCTCTCGCCCGTCATGCTGGTGGAAAGAAGGA
>Ga0210040_10006990_pt1 | contig 13835 bp, 8 predicted proteins | sample CryGeyCG12114_NA_FD_185462 | JGI IMG/M metagenome (GOLD analysis project Ga0210040, IMG submission 185462) | Groundwater microbial communities from aquifer - Crystal Geyser CG19_WC_8/21/14_NA (SPAdes) (version 2) | ecosystem: Environmental > Aquatic > Deep subsurface > Groundwater | place: USA... | reverse complement strand
TGTCGAAACCATGCGGAGGATGTGGGCTAGACTTTGTGCGGCGGTGGTGATAGCTTCTGGGCGGGTAGTGCCTTGTACGAGGAACCTGAGAAGCGTGCGTGCAACATTGGAGGCACCATCAGGCATGTATCTCGCGGCTGTTGCCATGCTTTGCAAGATTGTCTTGGCCAGGGTAGGGTCAGACATTTGAGGCTGGCTCTCGAGGGCATCTTCGCACCAGCCCAGCAGGACTTCAGGCTCAGCGAGTTCGTCATCGAGTACCATGCAGTGGACGAAGGCTTCGAGAGCATGTGCTTTCACCAGAAAGGCCAGTCGCTTCTGCCAGGCTGAGGTTAACTGTAGATAGTCGGAGCCTTCCTCGAGCACATTCATCTGATCGGTCACAAGGTCGACCACGTACTCAACCATGTCATCGTCGACATCTTCTTCGTTGTGAAAGTCTTCCAGGTGGGCACCTTTCATGTAGGAGTCGAGGAGGTCGACATTTCGGGATGGTAGATCCTTGGCAACAAAGTGAGCAGTGCAAGCTTGGACAAGTCTCATGAAGCTTTGCTGCAAGTGCATTGCGCCGAGAGGAGCTTGGCGAGCAGCGTAATACTTCAAAGACTTCTTCCAGTCTCTTGCGATAGGGTCGTCCCAGTCAGTATGGCGAATGGTGGATACAGCCTTTTCCAGCGCTATCAGGTACTGCTCGGACATGGCAGACCTCACCGAGTTGATCAGTGCCAGCCTCTCGGGGGCTGACCAGAAGCTCGGATGGTTGGCAGCAGCGTCGAGGAAGCCAACCATGGAGACAGAAATGGCGGCGATCTCGACGGCTTCCTCTTCATTGCTCTCTTCGTCTTCGGCTGAAGTTATAGTGGTAGCCAGGGTGGCAGCAGCCTGGGACCAATTGCTGACATAGCTCTTGACATTGTCTTGCACCTGGGGCTTGAGGGCTGGGAACCTGGTAGCCATGGATAGTAGAGCATGGGCCAGGTCGTGGGTAACGACAGCCCATGGCGAGGGTTTGATGTCCTGCAGGTAAGGGGAGGGAGTGAATAGCTGGGTATGAGCCTCTGGCAGATAGGCACCGAGTTGTTTTACTGCTCGTGCTGCATGCTCTGGGACTTCCAGTTTCGCAGCGGCAGAACACAAGGCTAGTAGGATGTCCAGCTCTCTCGTACTCATACGCTTTCTGGAGGTAGGGGCTATGGATCGGAGGACGCCATCGAGGTAACCGTAAGCGTGACCGTTCGGGGGAGGTGTCTTGGAGGAGATTGCTGATACCAGCCTCTGGATGTTGCTGCCATCCTGGTCGACTGGTTCCCTGGTGGACAGGGCTGCAAGTTTGGCATATGCTTCGCGACGAAGAGAACCACGGCTGCACCATTGTTAGTCCTTTAGTGCCTGCATAAGTATTGTGACTGTGTCTTACTGGTCCATGGCGAGACAACCACCTGTCACCACTCCGGCACTTCTAGCACTCCTAGCACTCCTATCACTTCAACCATCGAGCACTCTACTACTAGCCTTTGCCGTACTCGTAGTCTGTGCTTCTCTTGCCTATCCCTCGAATCTGGACCTATGATGTCGCTGGCTTGGCGTCAACTTGAGTGCGGGAAGTCACACTGGGGAGAGCCAATCATGATGTTAGTGTTGCGGCAGGAATTCACGTGGGCTGATCGCGATGAGAGGATCATCGAACGCCTTAATAAAACTGGAGACGAGCGAGACGAGCGAGAACAGCGAGAAGTTGACCCCGGGCCATGCCCTGCATGAATTTCATGGCTAGGCCAGCGTTGACTCCGGCTAGAGAATCCGCACTACTCACCTTCACCAGTTGTTAAGTCTTACTGTAAATTACTTGTTGTAGCTACTCATTACTATCACCTTCACCCGACCCAAGAGCTACCTGCCTCTACCCACCTCTACCCATTTCTACCTGTATCGGCACGGCCTCCTACCTCGACTGCGACCCGACGACAAGATATCAACACCCATCCCGCTCAGATGCCTCCCAAGGCAGAGAAGTCGAGTCTGAAGCGTGTTAGGGTATGCTAGCCTTTCTACTGGAAGACGACTCCAAATTAATCTCTCTATAGCACAGCACAGGCGAGGATCAGGAAGACATCAAGAAGCCGCGGCGGTCAGCAAGGCTTTCGCAGTCTCACCCAGACTCCACCCCCAAGCGCTCCAAGAAGATCAAGACTCCCATCGGCACCAAGCCATATCCCTCCCCCATCACACATGCTGAATCGACAGCTACCATCGAGAAGCAAGATGGAACCGCTTCACCCCCCAACTTCAAGCCGACCCGCAACGGAGATCAGGTCACTCCCGAGTCTTCCCCAATCCTCACCGGCCTTTCCTCACCTCCCCAAGATACACAGTTATTGTCGCAGTTCGTCTACCCGCCGAGGGACCTGGGCGATGAGCTGGAGGAAGACGAGGGAACATGGGGCTTCCTGATACCTGTCGATCCCAACGTCGGTCACAGGCTGATCATGAGGAGGAGAGCATTCTGCCCAGCCCCCATCAAGCCGCTAGAGCTCACTAGAGCGACAACCCAGAGTCGCAAGGTCACAAAGCAAGATGAGCTGCGCCAAGCTGAAGAGGAGTACGAGAAACAGAAAGAGAGCGAAGGTTTTCCTGCTGGAGGCTATCTGCTAGGCCGCCATCCAGAGTGCGATGTTAGACTCGACTTTGGCACCATCTCCAACAGACATTGTCTCATCTTCAACGAGAACAAGCCCCAAGGCTCCATGGCTGTTATCGAGGACTTGTCGAGCAACGGCACCTTCGTCAACGAAGCCATTCTGGGCCGAAACAAGAGAAGGGATCTCGAAGACGGTGATGAGGTCGCTCTAGTCGACAACGCCAGTTTCATCTTTAGATACCCCAAGAATCGCTTGTCAAGTGCCTTCCACTCGCAGTATAGAATACTGCAGCAGCTGGGCAAAGGCCACTTCGCCACCGTCTACTTGTGCGTCGACCGTTCAACAGGCCACAAGTTCGCCGTCAAGAAATTCGAGCGAAGAATGGGCGACTCGCAGCGTTCTCAGACAGAAGGCTTACAACAAGAAATAGCAGTTCTCATGTCTGTCTCACATCCCAACGTGCTCTGTCTCAAAGAAAACTATGAGGAAGCAGACGGCGTCTACCTCGTCCTCGAGCTGGCTGCAGAAGGCGAACTCTTCAATTGGATCGTTTCAAAACAAAAGCTGTCCGAAGCAGAAACTCGCAAGGTCTTTATCCAGCTATTCCAGGGTGTCAAGTACCTTCACGAGCGCAATATCGTCCACCGTGACATCAAGCCAGAGAACATCCTCCTGACCGACAAGAACCTCTCCGTCAAGCTTGCTGACTTTGGTCTTGCCAAGATAATAGGCGAGGAGTCATTCACCACCACCCTCTGCGGCACCCCTAGCTATGTTGCTCCAGAGATCCTCGAAAACACGAAGCACAGAAAGTACACAAGAGCCGTCGACGTCTGGTCCTTGGGCGTTGTCCTGTACATCTGCCTATGCGGCTTTCCACCCTTTAGCGATGAGTTGTACACCCCAGAGCGACCGTACACCTTAGCACAGCAGATCAAGATGGGCCACTTCGATTATCCTTCACCATACTGGGACCCAGTTGGTGACCCAGCTCTCGATTTAATAGATCGCATGCTTACCGTCGACGTGGAGAAGCGAATCACCATTGACGAGTGTCTCGAGCACCCTTGGACCAGAGACCTGTCACTTGCAGATCTTCAACCACATCTAAACAGAACATACATCAATCCCGAAGACAGCACAAATGGCCTGACAGGTGCAATCGGCAGCTTGAAAATGGACTTTAGCAAGCGCAAGATCAAGCGACAGCGTACTTTACTCGCAAACATCAACGATATAAAGGTCAGCAAGGTTGTGGAGGTCCCCAAAACAGAGATTCCTGGTCCACCGGGCCGAGAATCCAGCCCAGCGACAATCACCATTTGGGAGAAGAATCCGCAAGGCAAGAAGAAGATACAGAATACTGCAGCTGCAAAAGCCAATGGTGTCGCTGGTAAGAAGGGCAAGAAAGGGAACAACAAGGAAGAGCACCCAGCCGAGAATCGACAAGAGGAAGAATTCATGAGCATGGGTGGTAAAGGCGACATGCCTCTGTTTGCCGACGATAATAACAGTCGGTACGTCCCTGCCGAGGTACCAGAAATTGGTGCGAAGTGAAGAGCTTCAAAGCCAATTGCTAGGAAGAATCAGAAAGAGACGCTAGTCCTTGGGTGGCAGATGAGCCTCGACTAGGGTATGCGTGGGAGGCACCACATGTGGGAAGGTGGACATAAAATGGTTGGGTATCGCATAAGTTGTTCGGTTCTATGCAGGAACATTTCTGTGGGCACAACCATCATTGTTCTATGAGCTCATGACTAGGTCGGCAGTACATTACACAGGCGTATCGACTGAGCTGGAAAAGCATGAGATGCTGCAAGCCTATCACTGTATAAATACACGGCGGAATCGCCCGTGCTTTTACGTCTTGATATCTTCACATTAGGCCCTGATACCTCCTTCAGTCACGGCCTTGCCAGCACCTTCATACTGCGAATGATTAAGGCAGACCCGTTCACATTTGTGTAGCGCCTGCATGCTCACACATTGCCAGCACCCTATCCAGTACCGTCATCGCTTAACCTACCATAATAAGCGTACTGCAGCGGCCACGTTGGTCGACCGGAGTGTGGCTGGCTACATCACCTACAATTTATTCTGCCAACCATGCTACTACTCAGTATGCGTGCCCCGACGAGTCCCATTGATGCGACAAGACGGCCATGCATTGAATAATGATGTGGACATGGTCACTTAACGGTTCGGCAACGACCTTCCCCGCATGGGGAAGAGTATTCATACAGCCGATTGAAGGCCGTCATCTACTTCCTAGGTATTTAGCAGCTTGTTTCAACTCCTCTGAGTACTCTCCAGCTATTCATCGAATGTAAATCGACACAGGGGCGCCAAAATGTCGACATCTTCTCAGCATGAGCAGCTAAAGGAACAATTCATCTTGTCGAGAGGAAAATGGACACCGCAGATGGAGAACATGCTACGCTCCGACCCGGACTACTTCGCAGCGTACCTCAAGCTCCGTGCTGTGCCTCTCACAAACCAGGCGCTGCCGGCGAAAACTCAAGAGCTCGTTCTGCTCGCCGTCGTAGCCCAGTGCACCGCGTTGTTCAAGCCTGGTATCGAGGCTCACACTGCGTCTGCTATGGAAGCGGGTGCCTCGAAGGAGGAAATCCGGGAGGTCCTGCATCTGAGTAGTGTGCTGGGCATACACGCCATGAGTGTCGGCGTGCCGTTGCTGGTAGAGGTGCTGGCCGAAGATAGTAGAACCGCTGGACACACGGGCGAACTCGACCAACGGAGACAGCAACTCAAAGACGATTTCCAGTCGAAGCGGGGTTATTGGTCTCAGAACTGGGATAACATTGTCCGCATCGACCCTGATTTCTTCGAGGCGTACACGGAGTATTCCTCGCTTCCGTTCCGGAAGGACAAGAGCGTGCTTGATGCAAAGACCAAGGAGCTCATTTATTGTGCTATTGATTGTGCGACGACGCATCTGTATGCGCCGGGCCTGAAGTTGCACATCCGCAATGCGGTTAGATATGGTGCGACGCCTGAAGAGGTCATGGAAGTGTTCGAGCTTGCGGCCCTGATGGGCCATCACACCGTGCTGGTTGGAGGGGAAGTACTCGAGGCACAGCTGAACTCTTCTTGATGGCTTGTCATTTGTGGTTTGGGTTCTGAACTCCAGTCCTACCCATTCAATGGGAGATTGACTTCAACGTAGCTTCGCTCGGAGCGTGTTTTTGCCGGGACAGCGATTCGGGCTTGTAACTCGGATTCAATCTGGGACGGCTCTATCGATCTTGCCGCGAGACGACCGCCGGTGCAGAATCACCATGATCACTCGCTTGCGCCGCGCCGGCATGCATTCTTCGACTGCGCTGTCTATGCGCTCGAATGGATGTGGTTTCGACGTACCTGAGAGATGTGGACCGCCTCGCAGTCAGAATCTCCTCTCCTCAGTTGAACTTTTGCCAATCTATGGTCCTAGCAAGTGGCACCTTTGTCAGTCACTCCAGCTCTTCCCGATAATGCGTACGGTTAGCTAGCAAGTATGCACATGGCTGGCTGTAGTTTCGGGTCCGGGTGATTCTCGCTGTGCCAACACAAAGGGCCCTTCACTTATGGGTCTACGGAAACGCCTGCCGGGGTTTGGAAGGTACGTCGCGCGCCCGGCACCAGATATGTGTATCCTAACTGCCGGGTCTACAGTAGTATTTGTTTTGACAGAGGCCACTCCATAGTATCGGGAGCACCTACTATATGCGCTTGTTGCTCGTGGATAAGTGGAAACACCACTTTCTTCTTCTCGCGCCTCCTGTCCGCATATCTACGGATGTGTTTGGAAGTGCTTGCTGCACGCGTTTGCGACGCTCGTTCCAGCCGCGTTAGTGTAGCGGCGTTGCGTAGCTTACTATTGGAACATTTGGTCGGCTGCTATGACTTCAGTATCTACTACTTACTGTAACTACTATCCGAACACCTCCGCAGCTCCACACCAACCAATTATTTATCGCATTATCATCAACGATAATAACTTAATAACCACTCAACCATTACTTATGAGATATATATTATCTTATTCAGCTTATTAAGGCGAACAGTTTGATACTAACCGCAATAGAAAAAAACGATATCTCGTATAAGGAACAGTAAGAGCAAACCGCAACTACAGTAGGGCAGCAGCGACCAATCGGCCAACTGTTCGGATGACAGTTACAATGAGGAGTAAGATCATGTTCTCGAAGGGATTTGGAAGGTACGATCTACATTGATCTTGGTACGAAACGGCGTCGTCCAGCTTACCGGTAACTTGAAGCTCATCTGGACCTGCAGCAAGATCCAAATCACGGTTAGTGATCGGCAATCACTCCGTGATTTATGCGATCAGCAACAATAAGCGGGAGCTCTCGACCAACGGCCACCCCATACCTTTTCGTTATCAGTAATATCTCGCCTTCGATTTCCCTCCAAATACAGCATACGCCGATGGTCGACTTTGTAGCGATTTGATTCGTACCATTCGAACTGATGCAAACCTACTGCGCATCGAGGTTTCCGTAGACCTAGCATCATCAATTTTTCGGACTCAACGAGGTATGATGCTAAACATCAGTACTAAATCATATACCAACCTCATGCGTTCTCTTAGGACGTCCAATGGGCTGCAGTTTCAGGTCCAAGCAACGGCAAGGTATCAAGATGAGTGCCTCTACTGATTCAAGGCGGATGCCCCCAAGTGCTGTGCAGGCTCGGCTGTAGAAGCCGTAGTGCATTCGCCAAAGACAGGCTCAATAAGCGAGGACAAGCTACGGCTGCACCCATCTCACACCCAATCTTTCCAAGACCAGGCTCACTGACCAGTGAGCTTTTCCGCCTCAGCAGCAGAGTGATGTACGACAGTAGAAGGTGCCCACCCCCCGGTATCTACTTCTTATCAACGAAAGGACACCAAAGAGGCTAGATCATGGCCAAGTTCGACCATGAGGTTGGCATACATCTTGACCTCCACCACCATCGTGCATTAGATGTCATGGATGCACGAAATGCCAGGACTAACCGATAACACCTGCTCGGAAGCGTGATAACTATGGTCCGCAAAATCCCACTGAGCCTACTACCCCGGATATCCATCCTCTATACTTAAATTGAGCCTGCCAGATCCATTCCATCTTGTCTGAACAACTTCCTCTACAGGACCTTGTCCCAACGAAACTTCCGTCGCACTCCCTTCTCAAGACGTGTCACTGCCAGACTTGGCAATAGACGCAATGGATAACCTGCGAAAGCGATCCGTCGTGAACACCTACGAGATGGGCGACATGCCCTCCTCCAGCGATAAAGCACAGCATAGATTTACAGCAACCACATCCGAGCTGTCCTCCGATGACAAGCCCATGGACCACAAGCGACTCTCAGTATTGGCAGCAGAAGACCGACGAGTGAGCATTGCCACAATCGAAGCAGCACGAGTGACAGAGATCGACGACAGAAATGGTCAATTCCACCGATCGTTCACACCACGTCAGGTCCATGTGAGTACCTACCCAGTCGTCTATCCTCTCTGTCAGTGGCTAATATACTACAGATCATATCTTTGGGTTCTAACATCGGAAGTGGTGTGTTCATTGGTACTGGTAAAGCTCTAGCAAACGGTGGACCTGGTAATATGGTCATTGCCTATGGCCTCGCTTGCTCTTGTGTCTGGGCGGTGCTCCAGACATTGTCTGAGATGACTATCGCCTTCCCGACATCCGGCAACTACATCGATTACGCATACAGATGGGTTGATCCAGCTTTGGCCTTCGGCGCTGGTTTCGCCGAATGGCTTGGTATGTAACTTGCCGCAGCGGGCCTAGCAACGTGGTCGCTAACATTGGGGCAGGCTGGACCGCGATCGTCGCTGCTGAAGCAGCATTCTTCAACATTCTGGTGGGTTTCTGGACCGAAGGGACAGGTTTCCCTGCGGCTGCAGGACGTACGTGAGATTTCTCTACACGATTGGACGCAGAACTAACCCGAGCACAGTCACTCTCTTCACTGTCGCTTCGCTGGCCATTTTCACCATGCCTAACACAGTTTTTGCCTGGTTCGAGTACGTTACCTCGCTGGTCAAAATCTTCCTCTTCCTGATCATCATCTTCGTTTCATTCGCCATCGTCGGAGGAGCTGGTGCAAATGGTCGGCTGGATGGTTCCTACTGGAGGGATCTGCCTGTTTTTAAGAATGGTTTTGGCGTGAGTTAGCCACGTTCACACGCAGCGAGACAAATCGCTAACAGATCTTAGGGATTCTCCAACTGCATACTACTAGCAGTGTGGGCAGTTGGTGACCAGGTATTCATTGGAATCATGGGCGGAGAGGCACAAAGCCCTCGATTCTCTATGGCACACGCTACTAAGTTGGTCCCGTTCCGAGTCAACATCGTCTACATGCTCAGTGTCATCCTCATCACACTCATGGTACCCAGTGACGACGAGAGATTGCTCGGTGGAGGTGGTGTCGCCGCTTCTCCGTTCGTTGTTGCTTTCACGGATGCCAAAATCCCAGGTCTGCCACATATCATCAACGCCGGTATGATCATCGGCATTCTCGGCATCTCAGCCGAAGCGATCTACCTCGCCTCCAGAATCCTGCGCTCAATGTCCCACCACCAGCTACTTCCAGAGCGCTTCGCTCAGGTAGACAACAAGGGACGACCCCGATGGGCCCTCGCCATCACATGCAGTGTCGCTGTTGTCCTCACATACATGAACCTCAGCGCCGGTGGCGCAATCGCGCTCAACTGGCTCGTCAGCATCACAAGCGCCTGCTTCTTCGCCAACTGGATGATCATCGCCTTCACATCCTGGAGGTTCCACCAGTGCCTCAAGGCTCAAAACGACAATCTGTTCGGTGAGCCATTCGCCTGGACATCGGTCAAATGGCCTGTTGCTCCCGCCTGGCTTTTCTCCGTCTCAACGCTGATGTTCATATGCTGTTTCGCGGCTGGATTGAAGCCATTGGGCGGTGCAAGTATCTCAGCGGAGAACTTCTTCGAGTACATGATCGGTATCATCATCATTGTCGGTTTCACCGGAGCATTCAAGCTCATCATGAAGACGCAGTGGAGGGATCCCAAGACCGCGGATCTTGTGACGGGCCGACGGACGCTGTCTGAGGAGGAGCTCCACCAGCTGCGTGAGTATTACGCTCAGCCTGCCTGGAAGCGGTTCGGGACGTATGCGCAGCTGTGGTAGGTTAGCTGCACGGGGTGGATGAGCCTTTATGTGAATGGGACTGGGACTGGGGCCGGGACCGAGACCTATCGGCGGCATTGAGTGGGACGTTCCGCGAGATCAACGTGGCCGCGAAGTATGCCATGCCATTTCTACAAGCTCCTATCGACAACGACATCGACGGCACCCCTACGACGTACCTGTATTAATTTTCCTGAAGCTAGTCGTCGTTCCGTTTCGTTTCATTTCGTTGGGACTCTCCTACGAGCAGAGCAGTACGATATCAATATCAATATCAACATCAATATCCACCGCGATCGAAAAAGACAATGCAATGTCCATGCCACGTCGCGCTGTCATCATGCGCACTCACTCGCTACACTGACTCTCCTACGTCCATACCACATGTTGCTCGCGCGACACAAGACGTCAAAGGATCCATTCCATTCCATCCGTTATATAAGTTAAGTTACGACAGGTAGGGATTCTCATCAAGACGTGGTTGGGTTGCGGGACGTGAGGCACCAACGGAACAGGGACGCAAACGCGCAAGTATTCTTGGTACGTTGCGTGACGTTATCGTTACGTTAGGCGCGGCGGAAAGGAGGCTCGTAGGAAATGGAAGTCTCAAGGGTGACGTCCAGTGGCTGTCCGAGTATGTATTGGAAGTTTCTTGAATATTGAATTCCAAAGACCATTTTTTGTGTCATGTGATATGGATGTTTGATTATGTCTCCAGTCCAGTCCAGTCCGGTCCGATCCGGTCCCGTGCTGCCCAGACCAGCCAGCCAGCCTACACAGGAGCGCGCGCTATGTAACATACATACATAGAAGATTCGTCGCAGTGTATGTGACTATGACTATGACTGTGAAATTCAGACCAAGCTAACACGCGTGCGTGACTCGATAGCATAAGCCGAGTCGAATCGATTTGGCCGTTTCGTTTCGTTTCGTTTCATTTCGTTTATTTCTATTTCCCCGTATGGTATCCCATCCCATGCCACGCCAAGGAAAGGACGAAGTACTCTAAGGGCCCCCTCACCCCCATATCTCCTCCGCACTCGGCACAAGCGTCTTGCTCCCGCCTCCGCTCGCAGACACAGACACAGACAGCGACCCCCCGCGCCCCCGTCCGTTACTAGCGCTCGCCGTCGTCGCATCACTGTCGTATCCCGCACCGACACCCGCACCCGCACCCGCAACGGGCCCATACACCCTGCGCGTCTTCTCGCCCCCAGATACATCTACGTGTCCGCTCGCGACGCTCTCACAGTCACTCAGAACCAGCGTCGCTGCGCGTTCCTTCTCGCGCTCCAGTCGGCGCGCGACTTTCTCGCGGACGCGTTCGCGTTCTTCGCGCCGGAGTTGGTCGCGGTGGGTGTAGGCTAGGGCTGCGAGCATTGCTTTGTTGCCGGCGCCGGCGTTGTTGCTGGTCGCGGTCGCGGTTGTGGCTGGGTCTGCGGTGGGCGCGTGGGCGTGGAAGTGGATGTGTTGGTGGCTGTGGCTGTGGCTGTGGAGCTGGAGGCGATTGTGGTTGGAGACGGAGGGAAGGCCCGTGAGCGAGGAGTCGGAGGTGTAGCCTGTTCGTTCGGGGGCTGGCACTGCTGTTGCTGCTGCCGTGACAGAGGGTACGGATGCGGGTGTGGGTGCGAAGGTGGGGTTTGGGGATAGGACAGGTGATGGCATGTGTTGGAGGATTGAGTTCGAGCTGAGCACGCTTGGGGGCGCTTGTGTGATGATCGGGGAGGGTGCGACGGGGGATGTGAGAGTGGGGTGGTATTGGTTTGCGGATGAGTTGACGATGTGCACGTCTCGGCCGAGGAGGCGGAAGTCGTCGTGCATCTCTGCGTAGAGACCGCGGGTACGTGACTGGGATCTGTTACGCGGTGCGGTGCGTTGGGGGAGGGGTGGCGATGTTGGGTGGATAAGTCCTGCTCGAGCTGCGATGGAATCAAGATTTGTGGTCATTGCTGGTCGTGAAGAGGGAGCTGGTTGTTGTGTGATGTTGAACGAGGCAGTGGTGGGGGAAGTGATTGGTGAGGCTATGCTTCGCCGTCTATGAGGTCGGCGTTTGTTGAAGCGAGAAGCGCGGCCGAATGCCTCTGACTCGGAAGATCCGTCGTTGTCCGACTCGGTCTCGACTGAGCCATCATTGCTGGAGAATGAGTCTGGCCGGTACGTAGGTCGTGGCGCTTCTGAATGGAATCTGACCTTTGGCGCAGGTCCCACGGAGATGTCTCTCCTACGACCGCGTGGTTCTCTAGACACTGCGCGCCGAGTCTGGGTTGGGCCGGTTGATGGCGCTTGACGGGTACTAGGCTCTACTGAAGGTGCTCGTCTCGCAAGGGGCTCGATGGATGGTGCTCGTCGGCGGGCTGGTTCCACAGATGGGGCTCTCCGGCGCACGGGCTCGAGATCAAGAACACCTGAGGCAACCGATTCGACAACCTGAGGTGTCGGTCGGCGATTGAGTGGTTCAACGGACGGTGCCCTGCGTGCAAGAGGCTCGACTGATGGCGCCACTGGACCTCTGGAATTGGCTCGAGGACCTCTCGAAGAAGCTCGCATGTGTGCGGTAGCACCCAGCCCTCTAGATGGTGGTCTCGACAATTCAAGTGGTTGCTCGTCTGAGCCGCCTTGAGAGCTCATGGCCCCAGCTGTCGTGCCTTCCGTATTGTAGGAAGTCAGCGACGATCGTCGACTGGATCTGAGGGATCCCGCAGTTGGTGGACGTTCCAGAGGCACGGTCTGGATGTACTGCAGCGACGATAGGACCGGGGTATGTCTGGAGCTCGGTCCTTCCTTTGCAAATCCTTCAGCCACTGGGCTAAGTATATCAGCAAGGTTGGGGCTAGCTAGCCGGCTCCGAAACGAAAGGATTGGTGATGTTGCTGTGGTTCGTCCCACAGGGCTAGAGATTCTGCTCTCGGGAAGTGGGATGGCAGCTGCCTCAGCAGTAGCGAGGGGTGGTGGCATCAAAGATGTCCGTCCTGGAGCCGCAAATCGTGGGTTCAGTACTCCGTTGAGTGATGACTTCCTGGTGTGGGAGGGCGTTTTCTTCTTCTTCCATGGCAATGGTATCGTGATAGTGATGTTTTCTCTATCAGCACCACCATTCTCGTCCTCTGAATCCTGTCCGTCCCCTTCACGAACTATGTAAATCCCATCTTGTTCATCGTGATTGTGTGGTGGCGTTGGTGGTAGATCTCTGTCCAAGTCTGGGCTTGATTGGAACTGTACTGGAGCAGAGCCGTTAGCACTCCATCCCCCATGTATTGGCGCGCTGATGGCAGCATCGCCCCATCTTGTGTTCAGTATTCTGTCCTGGGCACTGTGGTCCTTTTTTCGTGATGGTAATAAACCGTTGAGAATTGCGGCCATGCTTGGTTGCTTGGAGCGGGCTGTGTAAAGATTGCGTTCAAGACCGGCCGTGACTTCAGACGCGGAGGGCCGGCCTCGTTGGTGAAGGACAGGCAAACAGTCTTGGTCTATTGCATATATGAATGGAATTAGGAACCCTGAAGCGCTGGATACACAATGCAAAGCAACCGATAACACAAGGAAAGACGTATGAAATATCGTCAGCAAGGTCTGAGCAGGCTATGAAACAAGAATGGATGAGGCCACGACTTCTGTCGCGCCTACTTAAGACAGTCGTATCGTGCTTTCGCTTCCATCACGAGCAAGAATAGATGCTGCAGGGCTAGCCATGGCGGCATTTGCAAAGCTACATTGAGCCTGAGCCGCGAAAGACAGTCACCGAAATGGTCGCAGTAGTGAAATCCGGAGACGGAAAGTCACACCGGAAGGATGCTTGTGGGAGAGCGGCATAGACAGTGCTGCCATTGGAGGAACCCATGGCTGCATATTTCTGAGACACAAGCTCCCAAGATGGGCGCGTAGAGAAGATGATGAATGGTTCGACGTTAAGCGCTGAACCGCAAGCTTGGTGTTGTGGACGAAATGATCTTCACCATTTTGATTGGTGGCTTTCTCATCAACGTCCTTCTGCGGTGTT
>Ga0210040_10006988_pt1 | contig 13837 bp, 9 predicted proteins | sample CryGeyCG12114_NA_FD_185462 | JGI IMG/M metagenome (GOLD analysis project Ga0210040, IMG submission 185462) | Groundwater microbial communities from aquifer - Crystal Geyser CG19_WC_8/21/14_NA (SPAdes) (version 2) | ecosystem: Environmental > Aquatic > Deep subsurface > Groundwater | place: USA... | reverse complement strand
CCTGGCAGGACCTCTTCGTCGACTTCTTGACCAAGCGGGGCATCGTCGACCAGCCCTACGTCGAGAAGGACTACTTCGACCACATCGACGGCAAGCCGCGCTACGACGGCGTCCGCTCGTTCCTGGCCTCCCGCGGGGTCACGCTCACCGAGGGTGACCCGGCCGACGGGCCGGAGCTGGAGACCGTGTGCGGCCTCGGCAACCGCAAGAACGCGTTCTTCGCCGCTGCGCTCGCCGACGAGGGTGTCGACCCGTACCCCGGATCGGTGGTGCTGCTGGACTTCCTCGCCGGACGCGGCCTCGAGATGGCCGTGGTCTCGTCCTCGCGCAACGCGCCCGCGGTGCTGGAGGCCGCCGGCCTCGCCGACCGCTTCGAGCTGGTGGTGGACGGCGAGGTCTCGTCGCGGGAAGGACTGGCCGGCAAGCCGTCGGGGGAGACTTACGTCTTCGCCGCAGACCGGCTGGGGGCCCCGGTGGAGCGGACGGTGGTCTTCGAGGACGCGCTGTCGGGCGTGGCTGCCGGCAAGGACGGGCGCTTCGGGCTGGTCGTCGGGGTGGACCGCGGCGTCGGCGCCACGCGGCTGACCGGGGCCGGAGCTGACCTGGTGGTCACCGACCTGGCCGAGCTCGCCGATCAGCAGCCGACCACGCACGGCGGTGCCCGGTGATCGGCTCCGGTGGCGACGACCCGATCCGCGCCCGCGACCCGTTGGACCGCACCCGGTTCCCGGTGGAGGAGTGGAAGTTCTCCGAGGCGCACTACAGCGCCGCCGATCTCGGCGTGACCGAGACCCTGTTCGCCGTGGGCAACGGCTACCTGGGCCTACGGGGCAACGTGGAGGAGGGCCGAGAGGCCCACGCGCACGGCACCTTCATCAACGGCTTCCACGAGACCTGGCCGATCCGGCACGCCGAAGAGGCGTTCGGCTTCGCCCGGGTCGGCCAGACCATCGTCAACGTCCCCGACAACAAGACGATGAAGCTCTACGTCGACGACGAGCCGATGCTGCTCGCGGTGGCCGACCTCGAGGCCTACTCCCGCTCCCTGGACTTCCGCGACGGCGTCCTGCACCGTGACATCGTCTGGTGCACCCCGGGAGGCAAGCGGGTGCGGGTGAACTCGACCCGGATGGTCTCATTCACCCAGCGCCACCTGGCCATCATGACCATCGAGGTCACCATGCTCGACGACGAGGCGCCGGTGGTGGTGTCCTCGCAGACCCTGAACCGGCAGGACGGCGGCGACGAGTACCACGTCCGGGCCGCCGCCATGGGGACCGGCGCCGACCCGCGCAAGGCCGAGGCCTTCGAGACCAGGGTGCTGCAGCCCGAGCTGCACTGGTGCACCGACAGCCGGATCGCCCTCGGCTACCGCTGCGCCAACTCCGGGATGACCCTGGCCGTCGGGGTCGACCACACGATCGTCACCGACAACGACTACACCGCCCACATCAGCGCCGACGAGGACAGCGGCAAGATGGTCTACCGGGTCAACGCCCGCCCCGGGCAGCCGATCACCATCACCAAGACCGTCTCGTACCACACCTCTCGCGGGATCCCCGTCCGGGAGCTCGTCGACCGGACCCGGCGCACCCTGGACCGGGTGCTGGCCGGGGGCACCGCCGTCGAGTACGAGGCGCAGCGCCGCTGGCTCGACGCCTACTGGGAGCGCTCCGACGTCCGGGTGACCGGTCAGCCCGCCCTCCAGCAGGCCATCCGCTGGAACCTGTTCCAGATCGCACAGGCGACCGCGCGGGCCGAGCAGTCCGGCGTCCCGGCCAAGGGCGTGACCGGCTCGGGCTACGGCGGACACTACTTCTGGGACACCGAGATCTACGTCCTGCCCTACCTGACCTACACCTCGCCGAAGATGGCCCGCAGCGCCCTGCGGTTCCGCTACAACATGCTCGGCGCAGCGCGTCGGCGCGCGAAGGAGCTGGCCCAGAGCGGGGCGCTGTTCCCCTGGCGCACGGTGAACGGTGAGGAGGCCTCGGCCTACTACGCCGCCGGCACGGCGCAGTACCACATCGACGCCGACATCTCCTTCGCGCTGTGCAAGTACGTGGCGGGCAGCGGCGACGACGACTTCATGTGGCGGGAGGGGATCGACATCCTCGTCGAGACGGCCCGCATGTGGGCCGACCTGGGCTTCTGGCGCGAGGACGGTGGCGGCTCGCGCAGCTTCCACATCCACGGCGTCACCGGCCCCGACGAGTACACCACCGTGGTGAACGACAACCTGTTCACCAACGTGATGGCCCGCTACAACCTGTCGCACGCCGCCGCCCGCGTGCTGCAGATGCAGGCCGACCAGCCCGCCGCCTACCGCAGCGTCACGGAGCGGCTCGAGATCGGCGAGACCGAGGTCGACGAGTGGATGACCGCCGCCGAGGCGATGGCCATCCCTTACGACGAGCGGACCGGCATCAACCCCCAGGACGCGCAGTTCCTCGACCGCGAGGTCTGGGACCTCCGGAACACGCCCAAGGACAAGCGTCCGCTGATGCTGCACTACCACCCGCTGGTGATCTACCGCTTCCAGGTGCTCAAGCAGGCCGACGTGGTGCTGGCCCTGTTCCTGCAGGGCGACCACTTCAGCATCGAGCAGAAGCGGGCCGACTTCCAGTACTACGACCCGATCACCACGGGTGACTCAACCCTCTCCGGGGTGGTGCAGTCGATCATCGCCGCGGAGGTCGGCTACCGCGACCTCGCCCTGCGCTACTTCCACAGCTCGCTGTTCGTGGACCTCGCCGACCTGCACGGCAACACCACCGACGGGGTGCACGTGGCCTCCACCGGTGGGGTCTGGAACGCGCTGGTCTACGGCTTCGGCGGGATGCGCGACTACGAGGGTGTGATCACGTTCGACCCCCGGCTCCCCGACAGCTGGGAAGGGTTGAGCTTCCCGGTCACCCTCAGGGGGGCGCGGGTGGAGGTCGAGCTGACTGCTGAGCAGATCCGGTTCACGGTGGTGGACGGCCGGAGCGCCGAGCTCTGGGTGCGTGGAGAGCACGTCCTCGTCGAGCTCGGCAGCCCGGTGACCGTGCCGCTCGACGACCAGGGGCCGCGCGTCGAGGGCCTGCTGACCCTGCAGACGGGGGAGCGCCGCTCGGACGGCTCGCTGATCACCGCCTCGGTGCCCCAGGCGACGACCCCGCGGCTGCACGCGGTCTGAGGGTCAGCCGTCGCGGCTGGTGGCGTCCGCGTCGTCCTGGCCCAGCTTCTCGGGCTGCAGCCGGCTGCCGCGACCGGCGATGGTGCGGTTGACCACCAAGGTGAGCAGCCACAGGCCGACGCCGATGGCCAGCAGGATCCCGGCGATCGTGTACTGCTCCGTGGCGCGTCCGGTCCACGGTCCCACCAGGTAGGCGCAGAGCACCGCGCCGAGAACGGGCAGCGCGGTGGGGGCACGGAAGTGCTTGTGCTGCTGGGGATCGCGGCGCAGCACCAGGCAGCAGATGTTGACCACGGTGAAGACTCCGAGCAGCAGCAGGGCGGTGGTGCCGCCCAACGCGCTGACCCGACCGACCAGGATGACCAGCGCGAACGCCAGCAGCGTGGTGAAGATGACGGCGACCCACGGCGTCCGCCGCCCCGGCAGGACCCGGCCGAGGGGGGCCGGCAGCACCCGCTGGCGAGCCATCCCGTACAGCAGCCGGCTGGCCATCAGCATGTTGATCAACGCGGAGTTGGCCACCGCGAACATGGAGATCAGCGGGAAGACCTGGTCGATCGGCAGGTTCGGCGCCCCGGCCGTCACCACCTTGAGCAGGGGCGCGTCGCCCTCACCGAGCTCGCCGGGGGGGACGATGGCGATGGCCGAGATCGAGACGAGCACGTAGATCAGTCCGGTGGCGCCCAGCCCGGTCAGCATGATCTTGGGGAAGACGCGTTCTGGCTCGTGGACCTCCTCGGCCATGTTGACCGAGTCCTCGAAGCCGACCATGGCGAAGAACGCCAGCGAGGTGGCCGCGGTGACGGCGACGAAGATCGACTTGTCCTCGGGGGTGTCGAAGACGACCACCCGGCCCAGGTCGGCCTTGCCCTGGGTGATGGCGAAGAAGCCGATGAAGATGACGATCAGCAGGCCGCTCAGCTCGACGCAGGTCAGCACGATGTTGGCGTAGACGCTCTCGGCCACCCCGCGCAGGTTGACCAGGGCCACCAGGGCCAGGAAGGCGACGGCCAGCACCGTGGTCAGCCCGGAGCCGACCTCGACCTCGCTCAAGCCCAGCCAGTCCGCCCGGACGACGTTCAGCATGGCCTCCAGGTTCGCCGCGAACGCTCGGGCGGCGGTGGAGGCCGAGGTGATCCCGGAGCAGGTGACGGCGAAGGCGATCAGGAAGGTGACGAAGTGCACCCCGAAGGCCTTGTGGGCGTAGAGCGCCGCCCCGGCGGCCTGCGGGTACTTGGTGACCAGCTCCAGGTAGGAGAAGGCGGTGATGGTGGCCACCACGAAGGCCAGCAGGAAGGGCAGCCAGACCACTCCTCCCACCTGCTGGGCCACGGTGCCCGTGACGGCGTAGATGCGGTGCCGAGGATGTCGCCGATGATGAACAGCAGCAGCAGCTTCGGCCCCATCACCCGCTTGAGGTCATGCTGCTCAGCAGCTGCTGTGGGGGATGAGGCGGTGGCGACCATGCGTGTCCTCCAGGCGTGCCGGGGAATGGGTGCCTTGCGTGCGGGGAATTCTAGGGCCTGCGCGAGCGGGCGACCAGGGTCCGCGACAGCCTGGATCAGGGTTGCCCCTGATTGTGCTTGCACCTGCTTGCGTCTGCTTGCTATTGCAAGCACGATGGAGGCATGGCCAGGATCAAGCCCCCCAAGCTGGGGCAGCAGCTCAACACCGTCGGTGAGTTCATCGCCGCGCAACGGCGGTCCGCCGAGCTATCGCTGCGCCAGCTCGCAGAGCAGGCCGGTATCTCCAACCCCTACCTCAGCCAGATCGAGCGCGGCCTGCGCAAGCCGTCGGCTGAGGTGCTGCAGCAGCTGTCCAGGGCGCTGCGGGTCTCGGCCGAGACCCTCTACGTCCGGGCCGGCATCCTCGACCCTGACGAGCACCCGGCCACCTCGGTCGAGATGGCGGTGCTGGCCGATTCCATGATCAGCGAGCGCCAGAAGCATGTCCTGGTCGAGATCTACACCTCCTTCGTCAAGGAGAACGAACGCAACGCCCACGACGCCCAGAGCTCGGGCGCCGACACTCCCGACGCCGCCGACGCAGCGGCCTCTCCCAGCTGAAACCTCTCACCACCAACCGTCTCTGGAGGACGACCATGTCGAACTACACCCCTGACCCCCAGCCCACGCCGACCGCCATGCCCGACCCGGCCGGCCTCGAGCCGGAGCCCGTCGCCGACCTGGGCTCTGACCCCGTCGCCGACATCACGGCCGACCCGATCCCCACGCCGTCGACCGACCCGCTCGCCGACGTACCGACCGGCCAGCCGGCCCGCGACCCCGGCCTCAGCCCGCTGTACGCCCTGGCGGGGCTGACCGACCTGGTGGCGGCGTCGGTCCGCAAGACCATCGCCGACAGCGCCGACGAGGCCAGCCGCCGACGGTCGGAGGTGCAGGCCCGGATCAGCGAGCGCACCCAGGTCGCCGGCGGCGAGGCCAGTGCCGACGAGCTGTCGCGGCTGCTCGCCGCGCTGCCGACGCAGCTCAAGGCCCTGCCGGACCTGGCCCGGGCCCGGGCCCAGGTGCTGCAGGCCCAGGCGACCGCGCGCTACAACGAGCTGACCGGCCGCGGCAAGAAGGCCGTCGACGGCGCGGTGACCTCGGCCCGGGGGCTGACCGTCCGCGCGGAGCAGCGTGCCGGAGCGGTGCGCACCGAGGTGGTGGAGCGGATCGACCCGACCCTTGACCTCGTCCAGCAGAAGGTGGCGGCGGCCCGCCGGGCGGCTGCCGGTGACGCCAAGTCGCCCGTCTACGAGCCCAGCGCGGGGACCGGGACCACGGCGCCCACCACGGGCACCGAGCCCGTGACCACCCCGGGTGTCGAGACCGACGCCGACGGCTTCACCACCGTCGACGAGGTCATCGTCACTCCCGTGGGCCACGGGGACGAGGTGCCGCCGACCTTCGACGCGCCCGCCTTCGACGCGCCGGCCTCGGACATCCCGCCGTCCACGGACGGGCCGTCCTCCCGCAACGCCGGCTGACCGCTCCTGAGCCCGTCGACGCTCCCTGAGCCTGTCGGAGGGCTTCCTGAGCTCGTCGAAGGGCGAGGACCGACGGAACGCACACGAGGGCAGGGACCAGATGGTCCCTGCCCTCGCTGGCGTCTCGCCCTTGATCAGCTCCGGCGGTCAGGCGTTCTTGGCCCGTGAGCGCGTCCGGGAGCGCTCGTTGCCGGACAGCACGACCTTGCGGATGCGCACGGCGGCGGGAGTGACCTCGATGCACTCGTCGCCGCGGCAGAACTCCAGCGCCTGCTCCATCGCCATGTTCTTCGGCGGGATCAGGCGCTCCAGCTCGTCGCCGGTGGCCGAACGCACGTTGGTGAGCTTCTTCTCGCGGGTGATGTTGACGTCCATGTCGTCGGCGCGGGCGTTCTCGCCGACGATCATGCCCTCGTAGACCTCGGTGGTCGGACCGACGAAGAGCGTGCCCCGCTCCTGCAGGCTGAACGACGCGTACGCGGTGACCACGCCGGTGCGGTCGGCGACCAGCGAGCCGTTGGGCCGGGTGCGCAGCTCGCCGTGCCAGGGCTCGTAGGCCTCGAACACGTGGTGCATCATGCCGGTGCCGCGCGTCTCGGTGAGGAACTCGGTGCGGAAGCCGATCAGGCCGCGGGCGGGCACCAGGTACTCCATCCGGACCCAGCCGGTGCCGTGGTTGATCATCTGCTCGAGCCGACCGCGGCGCAGGCCCATCAGCTGGGTGACCACGCCGACGAAGTCCTCGGGGGCGTCGATGGTCAGCCGCTCGACCGGCTCGTGCAGCTTGCCGTCGATCTCCCGGGTGACCACCTGCGGCTTGCCGACGGTGAGCTCGAAGCCCTCCCGGCGCATCATCTCCACCAGGATGGCGAGCTGCAGCTCACCGCGGCCCTGGACCTCCCAGGTGTCGGGCCGCTCGGTGCCGGCGACCTTGATCGACACATTGCCGATCAGCTCGGCGTCCAGCCGGTTCTTGACCAGCCGCGCGGTCAGCAGCTTGCCGGACTTGCCGGCCAGCGGCGAGGTGTTGATGCCGATGGTCATCGAGATCGAGGGCTGGTCGACGGTGATCAGCGGCAGCGGCTTCGGGTTCTCCGGGTCCGACAGCGTCTCCCCGATGGTGATGTCGGGGATGCCGGCGATGGCGACGATGTCCCCCGGCCGAGCAAGATCAGCGGGAACGCGGTCCAGCGCTTCGGTGATCAGCATCTCGGAGAGCTTGATGTTCTGGATGGTCCCGTCCTGCTTGCACCACGCGACGACCTGGTTGCGCTTCATCTCCCCGGCGAACACCCGGCACAGGGCCAGCCGGCCCAGGTACGGCGACGAGTCGAGGTTGGTGACGTGGGCCTGCAGCACCGCGCCCTCCTCGTACTCGGGGGCCGGGACGGAGTCGAGGATGGTGGCGAACAGCGGGCCCAGGTCCTCCTCGGCGGGCATGCCGCCGTTCTCCGGCGCGGTCAGCGAGGCGCGGCCGGCCTTGGCCGATGCGTAGACCACCGGGAAGTCGAGCACGTCGGTGTCGGCGTCCTCGAGCAGGTCGAGGAACAGCTCGTAGGTCTCCTCGACGACCTCGGCGATCCGGGCGTCCGGACGGTCGACCTTGTTGACCACCACGATGATCGGCAGGCCCTTGGCCAGCGCCTTGCGGAGCACGAAGCGGGTCTGCGGCAGCGGGCCCTCGGAGGCGTCCACCAGCAGCACGACGCCGTCGACCATCTCCAGCCCACGCTCGACCTCTCCGCCGAAGTCGGCGTGGCCTGGGGTGTCGATGATGTTGATGATCACGTTCGAGCCGTCGGGCGCGTGGTGCAGCACCGCGGTGTTCTTGGCCAGGATGGTGATGCCCTTCTCACGCTCCAGGTCCATCGAGTCCATCACCCGGTTGTTGACGTCCTGGTTGGCGCGGAAGGCGCCGGACTGCCAGAGCATGGCGTCGACCAGGGTGGTCTTGCCGTGGTCGACGTGTGCCACGATGGCGACGTTGCGCAGGTCAGAGCGAGTGGGCATGCGTGAGGTCTTCCTATTGAAAGAATGAGGGATCGCGGTCGCAGCGGCGACGGGCAACCTGTGCGAGTCTACCGACCTCGCGCGGCTCCGCCCGAATCGTCGGCTGGCGCCGGGGCGGTCCTGCGACGAGAGGCCACCCCGTGCCGACCAACCGCGCTGCCTGGATCAAGCGGAAGTACGCCCAGCTCGAGGTGGAGCCGGCGCCGTACCCGGTGCCCACCGCCGACCAGATCGTGGTCCGCAACCGTGCCGTGGCGGTGAACCCCCTGGAGTGGGTGATCCAGGTGGCCGGCCCGGCCGCCTACGGCTGGCTGACGTACCCGACCATCCTCGGCTCGGACCTGGCCGGTGAGGTCGTCGAGGTCGGAGACGCCGTCACGCGGTTCCGCGTCGGCGACCGGGTGCTGGGGCATGCCGTCGGGACCGACCGGGACAGCAACCGTGGGGAGGAGGGCACGTTCCAGCACTACACCGCCGTCTCGGAGCGGATGGCGGCCCCGGTCCCCGACGCCCTCTCCTACGAGAGCGCTGCCGTCCTCCCGCTCGCGGTCTCCACCGCGTCGTGCGCCCTGTTCCAGCAGGACCAGCTCGCGCTGCAGCTCCCATCCGTCGACGCGAAGCGGACGGGGCAGACGGTGCTGGTGTGGGGCGGATCCACCAGCGTCGGCAGCAACGCCATCCAGCTCGCCCGGGCCGCCGGCTACGACGTGGTCACCACGGCGTCGCCGCACAACTTCGACTACGTCCGGTCCCTCGGAGCCACCGAGGTGTTCGACTACACAGCGCGACCGCCGTCGGCGACATCAGCTCGGCTCTGCGCGGCCGGCCCTTCGCCGGTGCCGTCGCGATCGGCACCGGCGAAGGCGCAGGCGTGCATCGACGTCGTACGCGCCTGCACCGGTCGGAAGTTCGTGTCGGTGGCCAGCACCCCGGTCTCCCTCGCCAGCCTCGGCGACGACGGCGCGGGACGCTTGCGGCGCCCCGCCGTCCTGCTCCGGCTCGTCGCCGGCACCACGGCCATGTTCGTCCGGGGCCGGGTCCGGGGTGTCGGCCTGAAGTTCATCTTCGGCACCACCCTGAAGAACAACGACATCAGCATCGCCATCTACCAGGACTTCCTCCCGGCTGCCCTCGCCGAAGGCCGCTACACCGTCGCGCCGCCACCGCAGGTCGTCGGACACTCCCTGGAGGATCTCCAGCACGCTCTCGACGTCCAGCGCGTTGGGGTGTCGGCCCGCAAGGTCGTCGTCAGCCTGCCCGACGCCTCGGCCTGACCTCGAGGCCGGAAGCACCAGCATCGGCGCCTCGCGCTCACGGCTGGCTGGACGGCACCGTCACGGGGAGAGGGGGGTGCCGTAGAGGCCGAAGAAGGCGCCGGCCCCGGCCGCTGCCGTCGCGACAGCCAGGACGGCGTCGGCCCTGCTCGGACGAAAGCGGCGGATCGCCACGACGAGGAAGACCGGTCCGAGCACGAGCTGGAGGATCCAGTACACGACGCCGGTGGTCTCGGCGACGTAGCGGAGGCCCAGCCGCCCTCACCGACGAGGACCGCCACCAGCGGGGTGACGCCGAGCACCTGCCACCGCGGGCGACCCCATCGGTTCAGGGAGGCGGCGACGCCCAGCACCGGCCCCGCCGCGAAGCCGATCAGGGAGAAGATGCCGGAGAACGGGTCGGCGTAGAAGAAACCGCGCCAGTTGGAGACCACGCCGTAGCCCTGGACGAGTCGGCGATGACGGTGGCCGTCAGCGCCGACGCCCACGACTCGGAGTACCAGCGTCGCCGGGTGGCAGCCGTCGCCGTCGGTGTCGATGTCACGTCCTTCATGCTGCCTCAGCGGCCTCGTCCGTCTGGGCGAGGCGTGCCGCCCCTGACCTGGCACCGGCGCGCGCGGCGGGTCCGATCAGCCGGGACGGCGGAGCGCACCACCGTACGCTGGGTGGTGGCCGATCGAACGGAGACGCAGTGAGTGGCGGTAGGGACTGGTTCCGCGAGTCGTTCCGACAGCAGTGGGACGGGCAGGCGGCGGCCACGGGTCGGTTCAACCTCGCGATCTTCGGCAAGACCGGTGTGGGCAAGTCGACCTTGATCAACGCCGTCTTCGGCGAGGAGGTCGCCAAGACCGGTATCGGCCGGCCGGTGACCCGGGGCAGCCACCTCTACGTCGACCGGATCGGCCACCTGGGCATCGTCGACACCCAGGGCCTGGAGGTCGGCCGCGACAACAAGGAGATCCTCTCCGAGCTCGACAAGGCGATGAAGGAGATGCGCCGGCTGCCGCTCGCCGAGCAGATCCACGTCGCCTGGTACTGCGTGCGCGGCATGGACCGGCGCTTCGAGGAGGCCGAAGCCGCCTTCATCCGTCGGCTGGACGAGATCGGCCTGCAGGTGGTGCTGGTGCTGACCCAGGTGCCCGTCCGCGACGGGCAGTACCACCCCGACGCGCTGGAGCTCGCCCGGGTCATCGGCGACCAGCGGCTGCCGCTGGCCGGCGGCCGCCCGTTCCTGGTCAACGCCCAGGCGGACCCCTTCTCCGGCCAGGCCAGCCACGGTCTGCGGGACGTCCTCGATGCCACCTTTCGCGTTGCGCCCGACGGCGTCCACGCCGCCCTCACCGTCGCGCAGGAGATCGATCAGACCCGGAAGGCCAAAGAGGCCCAGGGCTACGTGAACACCGCGGCGACGGCGGCCGCCGGGGCGGCGTTCATCCCGATCCCGTTCTCCGACGCGGCGACGCTGGTGCCGATCCAGCTGGGGATGATGGCCAAGATCGCCCAGGTCTACAAGATCAAGTTCGACCGGGCAGCGCTGATGGCCATCGCCTCCACGACGGCCGCCACCTCCGCGGGCCGTGCGACCTTCGCCGGGCTGCTCAAGCTGGTCCCGGGCGCCGGGTCGATGGCCGGCGGGATGATGAGCGCCGGCGTGGCCTCCAGCTTCACCTACGCCATGGGCCAGGCCTGGATGGTGGTCTGCCAGCGGGTGGTCACCGGCCGCTTCGGCGGCGTCGGCCAGGCCCTGGACAACGAGGCGATCCGCGAGGCATTCGCCCAGGAGTTCCGGCAGCGGCTGAACGTCCGCCGCGGGGACAAGAAGTCAGCCTGAACTGCTGGCGGGCGAGACCCTGGCGGCCGGAGCCGGCGGCAGGCCATAGCCTGCGGCCGTGACCGTTCCCGACGTCGCGCCGCTGCTCCACGGCGAGCCGCTGCACGACCAGGTCGTCTTCACCGCCCGGCTGCAGCGCTACTGGCCCGACCTGCTGGCCGCGCTCCGCGACGTCTACCCCGAGCACGTGGCGGAGATGTCCCGCCGGCTGGTGCTGATCGCGGTGCAGGCATTCCGGCAGCGGCCGGCCGAGCTGCGGCTGCTCGACCTGCGCCGGCACGCCGACCCGCAGTGGTTCTCCTCGCGGCGGATGCTCGGCTACGCCACCTACGCCGACCTCTTCGGCGGCACCCTGGCCGGCGTCGGGGAGCGGGCCGACTACCTCGCGGAGCTGGGCGTCACCTACCTGCACCTGCTGCCGCTGCTCAAGCCGCGCCCGGGCCCGAACGACGGCGGTTACGCGGTGCTGGACTACCGCGCGGTCCGGGAGGACCTCGGCACCATCGAGGACCTCCGGGCCCTGGCCAGCACCCTGCGGGGTCGCGGCATCTCGCTCACCCTGGACCTGGTGCTCAACCACGTGGCCGCCGAGCACGAGTGGGCCGTCGCCGCACGAAGCGGGGACCCTTACCACCGCGGGTTCTTCCATCTGTTCCCCGACCGCACCCTCCCCGACGCGTACGAGGCCAGCCTGCCCGAGGTCTTCCCCGACTTCGCCCCCGGCAGCTTCACCTACGACGAGGAGTCGCGCTCCTGGGTCTGGACGACGTTCAACACCTGGCAGTGGGACCTGAACTGGCACAACCCCGACGTGGTCTACGAGTTCGCCGACCTCATCTGCTGGCTGGCCAACCTCGGCGTGGAGTGCCTGCGGCTGGACGCCATCGCCTTCCTGTTCAAGCGGATGGGCACGAGCTGCCAGAACCAGCCCGAGGTGCACGCGATCACCCAGGCGTTACGGACGGTGGCCCGGATCGCCACGCCGGCCCTGGTCTTCAAGGCCGAGGCGATCGTCGGGCCAGCGGACCTGGCCCCGTACCTCGGCGTGGGCAAGCACGCCGGCAAGGTGAGCGACCTGGCCTACCAGAACTCCCTGATGGTGCAGATCTGGTCGGCGCTGGCCGCCCAGGACACCGAGCTGCTCTGCGCCGCGCTGAACCGGTTCCCGGCCAAGCCACCGACCACGGTCTGGGCCACCTACCTGCGCTGCCACGACGACATCGGCTGGGCCATCGACGACGGCGACGCGGCGTTGGTCGGGCTCGATGGGTCCGCGCACCGGCACTTCCTGGCCGACTACTACGCCGGGCTCTATCCCTCCAGCGGTGCCTGGGGGCTGGTCTTCCAGGAGAACGCGGAAACCGGCGACCGTCGGATCAGCGGTACCGCGGCGTCCCTGGTCGGCATCGAGGCGGCGCTGACCAGCGGGGACGCGGTGGCCCTCGAGCTCGCCGTCCGGCGGCTGCTGCTGGCACACCAGATCGTGCTCGGTTTCGGCGGGCTGCCGCTGCTGTGGATGGGCGACGAGCTTGCGCTGCGCAACGACTACAGCTATGCCGACGTCCCCGAGCACGCCGACGACAACCGCTGGGTGCACCGGCCGCCGATGTCGTGGGAGGCGGCGGCCCGCCGGCACGAGCCCGGCTCCGTGGAGCACCGGGTCTGGCACGGCCTGCGGCACGCGATCGCGGTCCGCGCCTCCCTGCCCAGCCTGGACGCGGCTGTGGAGACCGAGATCGCCGATCCGGTGAACCCGAAGGTCCTGGTCCTCCTCCGGCGCGCGCCCACGCAGACGCTGGTCGAGGTCTACAACATGACGGATGCGCCGCAGACCCTGCCCCGCTGGGTGGTCCCGCTCGGCAACTGGGCCAGGGACGCCCTCACCGAGCAGACTCCGCTCACCGACGGCCCCCTGACCCTCGAGCCGTACGGGACCCGCTGGTTCGTCCAACCCGTCTGAGCCAGTCCTGTGGCCGGCTCTGCGCCGACTTGTCAGGATCTCCCGGTGTCCTGGCCCCGCCAGGTTCTGACAACTCGGTGAACACCGCGCCCTGGGGTCAGCTCGCTTGCAGGCGGGCGAGGAACTCCTGGGTCCGGGGCTGCTGCGGCGCGCCGAAGATCTGGGCCGGAGGTCCCTGCTCCAGCACCCGGCCGCCGTCGAGGAAGCAGACCTTGTCGGCGACCGACTGGGCGAAGGACATCTCGTGGGTGGCCAGCACCATGGTCATGCCGTCGGCGCGCAGGTCCCGCAGCAGGGAGAGCACCTCCCAGACCAGTTCGGGGTCCAGGGCCGAGGTCACCTCGTCGAGCAGCATCAGCACCGGGGAGTTGACCAGCGCCCGGGCGATGGCGGCCCGCTGCTGCTGACCTCCGGAGAGCTCGTCCGGCCGGGCCGCCGCCTTCTCGGCCAGCCCCACCCGGGCGAGCATCTCCCGGGCCTGCTGCTCGGCCTCCCGCCGCGACCGCTTGTGCACCCGGACCGGGGCCAGGGTCACGTTGTCCAGCACGCTGAGGTGGGGGAACAGGTTGAAGGCCTGGAACACGATGCCCACCCG
>Ga0210040_10006987_pt1 | contig 13839 bp, 10 predicted proteins | sample CryGeyCG12114_NA_FD_185462 | JGI IMG/M metagenome (GOLD analysis project Ga0210040, IMG submission 185462) | Groundwater microbial communities from aquifer - Crystal Geyser CG19_WC_8/21/14_NA (SPAdes) (version 2) | ecosystem: Environmental > Aquatic > Deep subsurface > Groundwater | place: USA... | reverse complement strand
GGGTAGTATCCACGAACTGCGTGAACAGGTTGTAGAGGGTACCCAAGGAGAGCAGTTCCAGCACCATCCAGGCAGGTGGGTTGCGGGGCTGGTCGTAGAAACGGTAGTAATCGGCGATGAACGTTTTGCTTTTGGCCCGGTCCAGCTCGCCCCGAATGGTGGCCAGGAGTCGGGCCGAGGCTGCTTGCTCAGCGGGCGTGTTGCGCTTGAAAAAACGGGTCTGCTCGTACCAGTTGTTGTCGCCGGTGTAGCGGGTGATGTGGTAGATAATTTGCGTGCGGAAGGAGATTTCCAGCCGCTCAATGGCTTCCAGGCAGAGCAGGCGCAGCTGCTTGTCGAACTGGTAGCGGTGCAGAATGTCGTCGAAGGTGGTGCCCGGCTGAAACTGGCTGGTACCGGGCAACAGAAAGCTGCCCCAATAACCGCTGAGCCGGTAGTAGCTGATGTTGGCCAGGTAGCGCAGGGCCCGCGGCTCGTCGGCCACCACTAGGCCTCGGGCCTGCAGCTTCTGTAGCTGCTGGGTGAAGTCGATGGCCAGTTTTGTAAAGTAGCGGATGGGGCGGGGCGGCATAGAGAGCAGAGCAGCAGGCAAAAAAAAACCCACCCTCAGCGGGGTGGGCTTCCGGTCAAACAGCAAGCCGAAACTTGTGACCGAAGAATTTTACGGTACCCACCAAACAGCACCGGCAGAGCCGATGTGGCGGATACTTTTTTTGTAGACCAAAGATACGACTTTTAGAGAGAAATGGCAATCCCAGCTTCTCAGACACCCAGCTATTAGTAGCAAACCTTACCAGCAAGCATGCTTTACCGGTGCAAGTAAGCTCGCACATCAGCTGCCAGCGGGCCTACAGTGAGTACGGCATTGCGCAGCCGGGTTTCCGTGCAGTTTAGCGCCTGACACCAATAATTGACTTCCATTGTAGAAGTAAGGTTAACGCGGGAAGCATCGACTGGAAGAGATGGGACCATGTTTAGTAAACATAAATGACGTGTTAAAGAGTCTACTGGCGGGTACAAAAAAAGCTGATAGGCCACGTAGGATGTGGAGAAAGTTATCCAATGAGTACACTTTGTATAGTAGCCCCAGGTAGCAGTCGAAAGCGACTATCAAGCTGCCTTACCATGATAAGTTGCATGGACCATTAAGTAAACATTGGCGGGCCAAATGCAAGGTGTACGCCCAGACTAGCCGGTCTTATTGCCGGTTCGCTCGCAAGGCACTGACGGTAAGCTTAACTCGGGCAGAGGTACGCATATTGTCGTTCTGCACGGCGAAATACAGCTTTCTGGCCCCTGCAGGAAGGAGTAGCTCTCGGGTTTCTTGCCCACGATTAACCGCTTGCTGCAAGCATTGGGCTGCTGGCGGCATCGTGCCTTTGGTGGCATAGGTGGTGAATGGCACGGTCAACGCTTGGTCATCGACCAGGAAAAAGCGACACTTGGTGGTCACGGCCGAGGCTGACCGGTTTTCCGAAGAAAGCGCTTTGGCACCTACGGAAAGCAATAGGGCCGGCCCGGCACCAGTGGGAGCGGTGGCAATGGAGGCAGCCAGCGTCAGGGCGGTGCTCCAACTGACCGGCGGCTGGTCTTCGTCCCGGATATCCACCTTGTAGACGACGCCGACGGTCCCCTCGGGCAAATCAATAGGAATGACTTGCCGGGAGCTGCCGGAGTTGTAGTAGGAGTGCAGTTTGACCGCATCGGTGCTCAACACTTCCTGCCAAGCGTAAGAAGTGTTGATTTCCTGGCCTGTTTCACGCCATTCGCGATAGTCGGCCTGTTGCACCCCTTGCAGGAAGGTGCCTTTGAAATGCAGCTTGCCATTCTCGTACCAACCCGTGCACAATCCGGATGCTTTGTCTGGCTTTTCCTGCACCAGTTTGCCCTCAAACTGCTTTTTCCACGAGGGATAAAAGTAGTCGCGCACAGTACCCACCGTGTGGCCCTGCGCATCGTGCCGGGCAATGCGGGCATACACTCGGTCTTCGGGTTGGGTTGTGTTTTCCCAATCGTGGTCAAAGTAAACTGTGTCAGCCGGTATAGGAGGGGCGGTAGTGATTGATTTTTGCGCCTGCGCAGACACGAATGAGAATAGTACTAATCCTATAAAAAGGTAAAAATTTAGCATAGAAGCAGGTTACGAGTAGAATAATTAGCAGATTGTGGCCGTAAAAATAAGAAAAGAGGGGCGGTCAAACGCAATGAATTGACAGTATATTCTTCTGGTTGCGGGTGACTTATTACAGGCCACTTACAGAGTTTGACTCATGAGTACTGCAAAAGCAGCACCAATGGAAATTAGGCAGGCAGGCTAGCATTTCTGGGCCAGCCCAGCCGCTGTTAATAACATCGTTGAGAGAAACGAGCCACGCTTATCGGAAAGGGCTTATTTTGCATCGTGCATTATACCGACTTTGAAACCCGCTGGCTGAAATCAGGCGGTGCGGAACGGGCCAATTATGGCCTTTTCCTCCAGGATTTATGTGACTTACTCGGCGTCTCGCGCCCGGACCCGACCACTGATAACCCCGCTCAGGATACGTACGTGCTGGAGCGCGCCGTGACGTTTGAGGACGGCGGCGGCAAGCAGACCACCGGCCGCATCGATCTGTACAAGCGGGGCTGTTTCGTCTTGGAAACCAAGCAGGGCACCACCACCCCCGACGAGCAAGCCGCCGCCGAGAAGGCCCAATTAGGCTTACCGGCCGAAAAGCGCCGCAAGGGCCACGCTGTGCGCGGCACCGCCAAATGGGAGCAGATGATGAAGGCCGCCCAGGAGCAGGCACTGCGATACGTGCGGGCCTTGCCGGCGAGCGAGCCGCGCCCGCCGTTTGTGGTCGTGGTGGACGTGGGGCACTGCTTTGACGTGTACAGCAACTTTGCCGGCGTCGGAGATACCTACGTGCCGTTCCCGGATGCCGCGCATTCTCGCTTTTACCTGCCGGCCCTGGCCAAGCCGGAGCTACGGGAGCAACTGCAACTGCTGTTCACCGACCCGCAGCAGCTCGACCCCGGCCGCCGGGCTGCCCAGGTCACGCGCCAACTCGCCGGCTACCTGGCCGGGCTGAGCACCCAGCTGGAAAAGGCCGGCCATCCCTCCGACGTGGTGGCGCAGTTCCTGATGCGCTGTCTGTTCACCATGTTTGCCGAGGATGTGCAGCTGATTCCAGCCGATTCGTTCAAGGGCTTGCTGGCTACGTATGCGGAGACGGAAGAATCGCGGGGCTACCTGCCCGACGCGTTGGAAGGCTTGTGGGCGGTGATGGACAAAGGCGGCTTTTCGCCCGAGCTGCGCACCAAGCTCCGGCGCTTCAACGGCCAGCTGTTTCACGACGCGAAGGCGTTACCCCTGAATGCGGACCAAATAAAGTTGTTAGAACAGGCCGCTGCCGCCAACTGGACGGAAGTTGAGCCGGCCATTTTCGGCACCTTGCTCGAACGGGCCTTGGACCCGACCGAGCGCCACAGCTTGGGCGCACACTACACGCCACGGCGCTACGTGGAGCGGTTAGTACTGCCCACCGTCATCGAGCCGCTACGGCGCGAGTGGGCCGCCGCGCAGGCTGCCAGCGCCACGCGCCTGGACGAAGGCAAGGGTAAAAAGGCTGTAGCCGATGCCCGCGAGGAAGTGCTGAAGTTTCTGCGCCGGCTCACGTCGGTGAAGATTCTGGACCCCGCCTGTGGTTCGGGCAATTTCTTGTACGTGACACTTGAGCACCTGAAACGGCTGGAAGGCGAGGTGCTCACGACGCTGGCGAAGCTAGGTGGCTCCGGTCGTTTGGATTTGGGCGACGGCACCACCGTGAGCCCCCGTCAACTGCTCGGCATGGAACTGAATCCCCGCGCAGCCGCCATTGCCGACGTGGTACTGCGCATCGGCTATTTGCAGTGGCACTTACGGTCCCACGGCCTCACGCAGCTCTCGGAGCCGTTGCTGGACAATTACCAGAACATCACGCAGCAGGACTCAGTGTTGGGGCACAACGATGATTACAGCAAGACGTGGCCGGCCGAGTGGCCGGCGGCTGACTTTATCATCGGCAACCCGCCGTTTGTGGGCGACAAAGCCATGCGCCGGGCTTTGGGCGACGCGTACGTGGACGCTTTGCGCAAGACCTACAAAGGCAAAGTAGACGAGTCGGCCGATTTGGTCATGTACTGGTGGGAACGGGCAGCTGAAGTGACCCGGCAGGGACAAACAGAAGCATTCGGGTTTATTACTACCAACTCTATTACCCAGACGTTTAACCGTCGTCTTATTCAGCGACACTTAATTGCTTCGCCGCCGTTGTCGCTCACGTTTGCAATTCCTGACCACCCGTGGGTCGATAGTGCCGACGGCGCGGCCGTGCGCATTGCCATGAGCGTGGCGCGTGCCGGCACGCATTCGGGCAAAGTGGCAGCAGTGGTGCGCGAAACGGCCACCGTGGATGACGACGCGCCCACCGTGGAACTGGCGGAAGTGGATGGCGTTATTAACGCGGATTTCACGACGGGGGCCGATGTGGCAGGTGCGCAGGCGCTGAAAGCCAACGAAGGCATTTCCAGCAACGGCATGATGCTGGCGGGGGCAGGATTTATTGTCACCGAGGCCCAGGCCCAGGAATTGGGGTTGGGTACGGTAGCAGGGCTGGAAACCCGGATTCGGCCTTACCGCAATGGCAAGGACTTGACGGCCAGGCCTCGTGGGGTGTATCTGGTGGATTTGTTTGGCTTAACTGAAGCGGAGGCCATTCGCCACTATCCGGCCGTCTATCAGCACTTATACACGCACGTTAAACCCGACCGGGATAACAACAACCGGAAGAAGCTCAAGGAAATATGGTGGCAATTTGGTGAGACGCGTAAAGGCCTGCGCTTGGCTTTACATGGTCTGCCGCGTTACATTGCCACGGCCGAAACGGCGAAGCACCGTATTTTTCAGTTTCTGGATTCAGGAATTGCACCTGACCATATGCTAGTGGCGCTGGCTCTAGATGATGCCTTCCACTTAGGTGTTTTGTCCAGCAGAGTGCACCGCACATGGGCTTTAGCTGCCGGAGGAAGAATGGGTATGGGAAATGACCCTCGGTATAATAGCTCCCGCTGTCTTCTGCCTTTTCCTTTTCCCGCCGCAACGGAGGCTCAAAAAGGCCATATTCGCGAATTAGCTGAAGACCTTGACGCCCACCGTAAACGCCAGCAGGCCCAGAACCCCAGTCTCGCGCTTACCGACCTTTATAACGTAGTCGAGAAACTAAGGACTGGTCAGGCACTCACTGCCAAAGAGCAAACAACCCACGAAATGGGCTTGGCGGCCGTGGTACTTAGTCTACATCAGCAGCTGGATGTCGCAGTGGTAAACGCTTACGGTTGGCCCGCACCTCTCAGCGACGCCGAGATACTGACGCACCTGGTGCAGCTCAACCAGCAGCGGGTAGCCGAAGAAGGAGCCGGCACTGTGCGCTACCTTCGGCCCGAGTATCAGGCCCCCGATGAGCAACAGTCGGCCTTGACCCTCCCTACTATCGCGACGGCGGCCACTGATGTTGCGGTAGCCGCTGCCCAGCCGTGGCCAGCTGAGCTGGCGCAACAGATGTTTGCCGTACGCAGCATCGTGCAGCAGGCCGGCGGCGAGGCCCTAAGCAGCGCCCAGGTAGCGGCCCGGTTCCGGCGCACCAAGGTCGACAAGGTGAAGCCCCTGCTCGATACGCTGGCTATGATGGCGCTGGTACGCCACCTGGAACCGGATGATACGTACGCCGCTTAACACCACCGCATTACCAGACTACTATGGAAGACCACATTTCCCCCATGAGCTACGAAGCGTTTATTCGACGTGCCCACGGGTGCGACCGTAATCAAAAAGGCGCTTCGTGTGACCATTTCAGCAACCTCCAAAACACCGAATCAGGCCGGTTGAAACTGCGGGGGCTGGGCACGGCAGATAAGCAGCTGGCTGCCGTGAAAGGCCACCTGACTAAAGCCATTCAAGCCTTCTTGAAACCCAGAAGAGGCCGCAAGCTCACCCCTGATGAGGCAACTCAGCTGGAAGGACTGCAACTCTCCATCGAGCGTAGCTACGGTTCCGCCGACCTCATTCCCTTGATTAGGCGGGGCCTGGACATTACGCAGCCTTACAAAGAAGTTTAAGTAGCGTAGCGCTTCATTTTCAGCACCAACAGCAAATACGCCTTTTCATTAGGCGACTAACACTATATGTACAGAGGATTCAACGTGACAATTGACCCTTACAAGCGTCAAATAGGGGAGCATGAAGAGTATTATCAGCTGGGGAATGATATATTTAATAAGGACAAGCGCATCATTAAAAGCACACTGGAGGCAATGGTTTTGAAAGATGGAACCCTAGATGGGACCAAACTTCAAGAGCAGTGGTTTCCGCTCGTGGAAGCGGATTTGTTTATTTCCCATTCGCACAAAAACGAAGAGGCTGCTATTATTCTGGCTGGATACCTGCGTAAAGCATTTGGAATCACATCATTTATTGATTCGACTGTTTGGAGCTACAGCAACGATTTGCTGTCACAACTCGACAATCAATACTGCCGAAACGAAGGTGCAAATACGTATAACTATCAGAAGCGAAACTTCTCAACCAGTCACGTCTACCTGATGCTTTCGGGCGCATTGTCAAAGATGATTGACAACACAGAGTGCGTTTTCTTCCTCAATACCCCCGATTCAATCAAGCCAGATAAAGTTATTGACTCCACCCTGTCACCGTGGATTTACTCTGAGATATTGACCACTCAGTTTATTCGGAAAAGAGCACCCAGTGTTCACCCTGCGCGGCAGCACCGGCTAGTGAAAGGCTATTCTCAGGGTGGACAAATTTTGAATGAGTCCAAGCTTGCTGTGACTTACGAAGTGGAGATGAGTCACCTGACAAGTATTAGCGCGGGTATATTTTCAACCTGGTTGAGAAAATCCACTGAAGAAAAATACAAGCTGGATGCACTATATAAGATGTATCCGCTTGACAAAGAATTTATTACTGGTTAGATGTAATACTTGAACGGTAGCACTTTTGTGTTGCCATTGGGGCCAGCTGTCAGAATCTCTCCGATGATGTCAGCGAACTTCAATGTAACGGGTACTCCGTCTGCAAAACGGCAAGTATTGTAATTAAGCTTAGTCAGGGCCAACACGTCGCGGCACACCGTCAGAATGTTGGCCTCACCACGGGTGATTTCCACGATGAGTGGATTAGGAGTTTCCAGCCCAACCACCGTTTGTAGGCGCGGGATAAACCCTTTCGTCCATAGAAATGCTGAACGTCTATCTTTCGCGTACACGGTGCCGCGCATAACGGGGAAAGCGCTGTTGCGAAAGAGCTTGAAGGTCTTTTCGTGGTTAATCTTGATTCCTACGACTAAGGTTGCTCCCGCCGCAGCCTCCTGAAATCCCTGCCATTCGTTGTCGTTAAAGTCGGTTCGGCCGTGGATAAATATCTCGCGGAGGGCACCATGCTCTTTCTTATAGGCATCGAGTGCTTTGGAAAGTAAGTCTTTCGCCGCGCTTTTGCTGAGGTGATATTCCTTGGTGTCAGGGCTATACCAGGGCCCCACGGCTCCCTTGAATACTTGTCCATCGCCGGAGTCGAGAAACATTTGCGCCGCGCAGCAGGCAATGCGGCGGTCTTGCTGTCGGTCATCGTTTTTGAAAACCAATCCGATGTAGCAAACGCCGGTGCGGATATCGGCTAATTTCCAAGGTGGAAGCCCAGTGACCTTATAGTAAATCGATGTACTCAAGCTCCAAGCAATGTCGGTTTCAAACTTGGATAAGTCTTTTTTTGGTTTGCCGTCTTTGTCTACAAAGTCTTGGTAGGCAATGGTATTTTCTTTAATTACCTGCGTCAGAATACTAAAGCTAAGTAGCTTAAGCTTCAGCTGATGATGAAAATGCTTTTCGTACGTGTAGGCAGCGCGTAATCGGCGCGTTGCATCGTCCTCGAACAGGGTTTCGTGCAGCCGGGTATTCATATCTTTGATGCCGATGCTAAGCGTGTCGCTTGCTTTGGGCACTTTCGACATAGGGCGGCAGAGCTGGTGTACCTTGTCAGGAATTATAACGAACCACAAGCTGACCGGTACATCGGCCTCTTGTTTATGTTCAATGAGCTTATCGACGTACAAATCGACAATGTTGGCGATGCGAACATGGTCGTCAGTGTAGCGAAAAAACGTTTCCAGAACCGATTCGTCGATAACTAGATGGGTGAACTGCTGCGTGTCGAAATCAAGCCCGAATGCCTCCTCAAAGCCAGGAAAAAATGGCTTAGCAATGTCAGCTTGTGGCGGTATCATCGGCTTCTGCACCTTGTGCATCCAGCGGCCGAACCGAGCTATTCCATCCGGTGTGCCGATGACGCCCACAGACAAGCTGCTTACCCGCCCTTTCTGATGAGGGCCATAGAGGGTCAAGCCATCCCGGGGGTCAATGAGCAACTGGTTGTAGCCGAATTTTAGCTTTGGCTCCGGCAAAACGTCAAGCTTATACTGTTTAATCATGCGGCAGGGAGAGGTGCTGAGCCCTTGAGTTCTTCATCAACTATCAACTCTGCTAAGGCCGCGTTTGCATCAAACTCCGGGTCATTAACATATTCTTCCTCGTTATCAAAATCATCCAGAGGAGCTAAGCGCCCTTTATCGGTTGGGTCGTTGTATCCTTTCAAGCTAGTGAATACTACGGGCGTGGTGGACATCGCCAATTGCTGCGTGGCGGCAACTGGTATCTGAAACGTCGTTTGGTCGTCGGATAAGCTGCTTAGAAAAGCAAGTAAGGAGTCCCGCCATTCTGCGTTGAACATCAGTTTACCCTTTTTACGGCGGGCAGAAACTAGCTTTTTCTTGTCCTCCCACACGGTCTGCCCATCGTCTGAAAACACAATGTGTGATTTAAACGACAAAGCTGCTTCCGGGCGAAAACGAGGGTTGAAACTGACCGCGAAATGCCAGAACGCATCGTAGTAAGTGCCGCTGAGCTGCTTGTTGCGCGTTTTTCCCTCGTAGTTATATTTAACCTTAAAGTCAATGCCCTCTCTTCTTGGATAATAGTAGCAAGTTTTGTTGCTGGACATTTGATATGTCCGAAGCCCCCGGCTTATAAAAAATTCGTGTACAGCGTGTTGTAAAAACTGTACAAGCAGATTAGAGGCATCTTGTCGCTGAGGAAACGTTTTAGAGTCGTATCGACGGGCAAGAATGAGGTGAGTATCCGCTTCCCGCCGCTCCAATGGGGCAACGGCATCTGCCTCAAACAAAGTTGTTGAGGTTTTGGAAAGTTCAAGCAGAGGCATGGTTGGCTCGAACGTGATAATATAGGTGTCGTGCCGTACAACCGGGAACAGTTTGCTTTCCCGCAGTGCATCTAAAACGGCCCTAGCTTGGGCCTCATTACTATAGCGGTGAAAATACAAGTTTCTGGGTGGCAGGGGCAGCTCTACCCAGTTGGAGTAAAAGTTCTCCGTTTTCTTTAGGGCATCATTATGAGAGGTGAACCGGTGGAAATACCAATGAGCCGCCGACAATGGAGTACTTGCCGTGGTTTTATGAACATTGTCCTTGTGCAATTTCGTGAGCAAGGCCTTTATGCCGTGTGCCCAGGATGCTTGAAACTGTATCATCGCCAAACCGGGCAGCCCCATCAGGGAGTTTGGACTAACGCCATCCAAATTCACAGGAATAATGAAGTCCTGTAAGTCATAATCGCGGGCCACGCCAAGGGCAAAATCCCACTCCATTCGCACTCCTTGCTTCTTTACTGAAGCCTGAGAAGCCAGGAACACGAATTTGGCGGTTTTGTCCCGAATGAGCGGTTCAATAGTTTTCCAAAAGTGCTCACCCCCATGCACTTGCTCAACTTCGCACCAGACGTCGTAGCCCTCATTGCGGAGTTTAGCTGCTACCCATACGGCAACTTCTACATCTTCAGGCAGCGCATGGCTGATGAAGATAGTGTGACGCTCCTGTAGTTCTTCTTGCATTGCGGGCTATCTACGGCTTAAATATTACAAGTAATAAAATGGGTAATGAAGCCAATAACGCATAAAGCAACATAGTCGGAGTTATCAGGCAGCTGGGCCACGTATTGCGGCCAGTGCAAAAACCGGAGGCATTCATGGAGAAGTCTACGTTCTCAGGCGCTGTTTGACTCACTGTTGTGTACAAGCAGCGGTATTGCCGCTCTAAACTCAAATAGTAAGCATCAAGGAACCAGAAACAGGGAACGGAGATGTAGACGATGAAAACATAGAGTTGGTTAGCGTCTTTGGCGGCCAAAGCAAATAGGGCTGAAACCAGTGTAATAGCCCAGCTCTTAATCAGAAATGAATTTGAATTAAACCTACTAATCGTAGCCTGAACGAATTCCAAATGCTTCAGTTTGCCTTCCATTATTATATTATTTGCAAAGCAGTTAAGGAGAATTATTTCGTAAAAGATGCCAAGCTTTTGAGATAAATTTACACTGAAAAGCCGAAGTATTAGACTTATTGAGGCGGTATAGGGGTACGTAATTCCCAGAATGCTTCCTTTCTGTGAGAAGAACAAGCGGAAGGCACATAAAAGGGTTATAATGAGGTAGTCGGGTAAATGCGGACAGAACAGTGAGATGGTCAAATCAATCTGAACAGTTTAGGGCACTAAGTTGAAGAAGATGTCGGTGAGTAGCCTCCGCTTCATGTCACCGACATCCGCTTGCTACACGCACAGCCAATCATACTGATGCGGCTGAGAACTGGTGCGGTATCGACCCACGCGATAACTGTTGTAGGCAACGAATGAATTGAGATTTGGCTAAAATCCTTGCTATCGACGCCGCGCTAGGTAAAAATACCGACTTGGACATTTTCGAAACGGACTACCATAAAGTGTCCACGAACGCACTCGCCCAAGTGCCATGTAAGTCATACTAAGCATACGCTAGCTGTTTTGTGCGGGCTACTGCTGCTCAATCACTGATTAAGCAGCAGTAGCTCGTCGACGGTGTATCATTACATAAACGCACGCTTGACTTTCCCTTTTGTTTTATCCAGCACCGATTGGTAGGGAGTAGTATTCGATTTAAACGTATAGTACAATCAAGATGCTATTCTCTATTCTACCTGCATTCGCCTTACCCCGTGGTGCGTTGTAGTGGATGAGTGAATGCTATAAAGGCCGGTGAGTGGCAGCAATGTGTCCCCCTGGCAGAAGGCGCTGTGAAACTGCGAACTAGCCGGCCCAACGCATCTCGCATCTCAATAGTAATTGGTTCATTACTGGCGGGTAGCTGCACTGTTACTTGCGTACGAGCAGGATTTGGATACACAGCGAAATCTAGTGATGCGACCGAAGTCCTAGCTTGGATGACTGCGGCTGGCTGCTGGAAGAATAGGTCGATGCCATGCGGCATAGCTATATTCAATACGCCATGCCCTGTGTACACATCTAATAACCCAACCCATCCCCATTTAAGTCAGCGGTATTGGCCATTGTGAACCCCTCGAACCCGATTAAAATAGCCGTTGCGGCTGCGAAATGACCGCGGCTGTCGTTGAGTTGTACCTGTATTCAACTGATTCCAATTTTGTCCGGCATTTTCCGTTTTAATCATAGTACCTCCTGAACCTATACAATACCCGGTAGCAGAATTATAAAAATATACTGTACGGAAAATACCATATCGGTTAAAGATAAAATTTTCTCCTGCATCCCGACTAATAAATAGTTGATCTAAATTACTGGTGCCAACCCCCTTGATGGCCAAGTATATATCTAAGGGAGATGTCATGAAGACGGAAGTAACTTCTTCGGGACCTAAGTTAGGATTTTGGGAAAGCCAACTGTTTCCTCCCGTGGTTGTTCTAGAGAATTGGAACCTGCTTCCTGTTACAAATCCACTGTTATAGTCAGCAAAATTTATTGATAAGAAAGAACCAGTTCCGCCCTGCAATTGAGGATTCCATTGAGCAGAAATCTTGAAACTTAAAAAAATAACGAAACAGACAGAAAAATATACTTTTTCATATGATGTAACATTCAAGTGTATGAATTTATTCAAATTTAATTCGTTTGCTAATAATGCCTGATGATAGGCTATCATTAGTAATATACCCCCATTTATATACCTCGATATAATAATTATTTTTTCTATATGTTGTTAAAACAAGCGTAGCTTTATTTTTATTAATAATATCTCCTTTTCTAATATATTTAGCGCATTCATAAGGAACGTCAAGCAACTGATTAAGTCCATTAATTGATACAACAGGGAGGGTTTTTTGATAACTATAAATAGTATCAATACGACCATATATTTCTCCATAAAAATATTCGCTTGCAGAAACAACTTTTTTCCCGCTTAAAATATGTAATAAAAAGTATGTGCCGATTAAAACAGAAGAAACATATTTAAGTAGGATTTTATATTTACTCATTTGAAAAACAATATTTTAGAAATTAAAATGCAGCCAATCAAATGCAGGCCACTCTGTTTTGATACGCCCAAAAGGATCAAGAATTGCCGTTTGGCTTATACCAATTGAACCCCCAAAGTCCTCTCCTGTCCCTGCTCCGGCTTCAATTCAAGCTATTCTTTGAGTATCAAATCCAGTCAGATAGAGAGATGAATTTACAGTTGCCTCACCAAAACCTAAACTTATATCAAAGCCATCTCCGGCAAGACTAGCCGCCCTTATTTTAGCTATATCATCCAAAGACACTTTTCCTTTTTCATCATTAACTTTCCAAGCAGCTGTACCACCCACTGAGAAGCCTGCTTCCATCCCTATCCTTGCTGACGCCGTTACACTTACATAGGGTAAGAAGCTTGCATCAGTACCTCGTGTTAACCAAATCAAACTACCACCTGCACCTCTACCAGTTACATTTACGGCGGCGTAAGACATGCTGAGGCCAAATTTATCAGCCACATATGGCCTTGAGGTAACGTTCCAAAAATTAGATACACGGTTTATGATCTGGGACTGACCAAAATAATGCCCATGTACTCCTATTTGTTCGTTTTCCAAACGGTGGTGGCTGTTGCAGAACCCTATCTTTCTTCTGGCAAGGTTGTGTTTAAAGCCTCGCTAGAAGAAAAGAGCGGTTTTAAAGAAGCTTTCTAGCCTGTTTTAGACACTGGTGCTATTCATTAGATTTACCACTGCGAGTTCTGCAACAGCCACGGTGATTTAAGTGATGCTAAGCGAGAAAAGAACAATCACAGCGACGAGATTACCTCGGTAGTTTGTCTTCACAGGTTCATAACTTCTTTCTTGGGATTGTAACCAAGGTGCTGGTATACGCTCCTGCTAGCGATTACTGCAAAAACAGCGATGGTGGTATTAGACGATAGAACACCGATACACTACCTAACTAGCAGGAGGCTAGACTAGTGACAGGGAAGCAAGATCTATTCCTGCTCGCGGTAGCGATAGAAGAAGACCCCGGCTGCCATGGCATTGCCCATGATCAGCAGCTGGGTCAGGCCGAACAGGTCCAGGAAGAGAAAACCCATAAACAGCGCAAAGACCAGGCGTAGATACGGGGGCATCGGCTGGTCCAGTCGGTAGAGGAGGCTCCGAAAGAACAAGGTGACACTCAGCAGCAACCCCACCGCGAGCAGGCCCTGGCGGAAGGGGCCGACTAGGAGCAACCAGGTTATCTCGGGCAGCAACAGCACACTGTACAGCGCGACCTGTTGCCCATAGTGCTGCCACGCGGCATACGGGAAGTTCCGCGCGAAGCGCAGGTACGAGCGCTCGAACGCGTGGGCTTGGTACAGCAGCACTACCTGCGCCAGGGCACCGGTTAGGCCGATCAGGCCCAGCAGCCGTTGGTCGGCCTG
>Ga0210040_10006986_pt1 | contig 13840 bp, 20 predicted proteins | sample CryGeyCG12114_NA_FD_185462 | JGI IMG/M metagenome (GOLD analysis project Ga0210040, IMG submission 185462) | Groundwater microbial communities from aquifer - Crystal Geyser CG19_WC_8/21/14_NA (SPAdes) (version 2) | ecosystem: Environmental > Aquatic > Deep subsurface > Groundwater | place: USA... | reverse complement strand
ATGAATAGTCGAGTAAAAGAAGTGCCCCCCGAATTTCAAAAAAGTGAATGTCCGTGACAACAGCAAAAACGTTAACAGTTTTCAATATTATACTGTTTCAAAATTTGTTTTTCAGAAAACATTATAGGGCACTTCTTTTGCACACCCATTCAAATCATATCCTAAATCTCTATTTAATCCTCACAGGGGACTCCCGAAGAGTTGGCCGAACGACTAAACAACTCTTGCACCCTATATATCGGCAACCTCTCCTTTTTCACCCGGGAATATCAAATCCACGAACTCTTCTCCAAATGCGGGGACATCCGACGCGTGATCATGGGACTCGATCGCTTCAAAAAGACCCCTTGTGGCTTCTGCTTTGTCGAATATTACGACCGAGAGTCGGCTGTCAATGCAGTCCGATATATCAACTCAACTCGGCTAGACGATCGAGTCATTCGGACTGACTATGATGCCGGTTTCGAAGAAGGTCGACAATTTGGTCGTGGCAAAACTGGAGGACAAGTGAGGGATGAATTTCGAAAAGATTTTGATCCAGGTCGGGGTGGTTATGGCAAAATGTTTGGCAATATGGAATTACAACTTCACATGAACTAAATTTTAGACTTTTTTTGTATTTTTATGTTAATAAAGACTTATTTGTGTGTCAATTAAATTAAACGGCTTGTTTTTATTTCAAAAATCAACAATTATTACAATTTTCTCGTCAATGAGATTGAATGAATGCTATTGCTATTATTGGCCACTATTGGGATCACCCTGGCTGGCGATGAAATCGGGGATGCGAACATTTTTAGTCCGGTTATCGGATCCAATGTATCAAACTGTTCATCCCCTGCCCCCTTTCGGTTAGTCTTCTTGGCTGCCACGGGTTTCTGGAGCCACCAACTCATCGGGGATTTCACAGGCTCCTCCCGCTTCTCCTCCTCTGGGCTTTTGGGATATACAAATGGACTCGGATTGATCTTCAACATTGACAGGGTCTCCGATAACAAGGCATTGCTTTGCTTCCGATTCACGTCTTTGATACTTGGGATCCCACTGGACTCCGTTCTGATTGAAGAGAAATATCAGCATACTAACTATAACTAACTATAACTACCCGGGTGTTTTTCAAATACCTGGGTTTCTTATTGGGATTGCCCCCATGCATGGATTTCCTCATCATCATCTCTTTGCGAAGACTTTCCTCCCGAAAAAGACTGGCTTCTTGGACCAGTCGGTTATACTTCCTCTCCAATATCTCAATTTCCCCCCGTACCTTCCGGTTATTATTGTTAAGCCCACCACCCTTGGCCCCTGTATTGTCAACATTGGCAGCCTTTGTAGGGCCTCTAAACCCTTTGGAATAGTGGGCCAATGATAATTTAGATTTGGGGGGCATGGGGAAATCTTCTAACAACAACATATCCCCGTGGTCAAGATTGTCTTCCTCATCGTCTTCGTAGCCATCGGATTCGACTGAAGTGAGTTCCGCGGGGTCCACGGATCGCGAGCGTTTCAGTTGCGGGAAATGTTGGGATCTTCCGCTGGGTGTGACGGCATAGCAATTTTTGTCATATTCGCCGTCGAAGAATCGTCGACGCTCTTCGAAAAGCGTTTGGAGCTCTAGATTTCGGTGCAAGTCGGGTAATATGGGGGTCTGTGTTTGGTCATCTTCTTTTTCGTCCATTCGGAGTTGACCGATTTTTGTTGATAATTGGTCTGCAGGTAATTTTCGGACTTTTCTCCGTTTCGGAGGCATCCGTCGACGTATTTCCAAGTCTAGGTTGTCGTTTTCGGAGGAGCTCCATGATTCGTTTTCAGTGTGTCCTAAATATGTGGCCATTATGGGGCGCAGTCGAATAGTCAATCAAAATATTTCGTCAAAAAAAATATGCAATGAAAAGTGATTTTTTTGGGCTATTGATGAGTTTTTGAAACTTTTTGTTTTGAAAAAAGGAGTCACTATAACAATGGAAGAGTATTTTTACCCAATAACCTGATTTTATTTAATTTGCATTACATTCACTAGGATTGTGATCAATAGTAAGTTTATAATATGAATTAAATTATGTTAAATTAAGTGGATCCGGAAACAGATTCCCACAATCGAGATAGAAATGCCATCCCGTCTTTGCATTCTTCATTATCTGCCAAACCTGTGTAAATAACAATCGAAATCAGATAAAAATGCAAAAATTTTTCCCGTTTTCTGGAAAAAAATCAATACTTACCAATGACATTGAAAAAGTCGCTCAAATCGGCCATCTTGAGCAATTTTTCATGATAAAAGTGAAGCAGGGCGCTCGTAGACTTGACCAAGGGCTCATCATTTCGTCGAATATAGTCGGCCAACATTGCCGGCCATTCTCCAGTGGAACTTACATCCTAAAATACAAAAAACATTCAAAATCTACACATATTCGAAAAATTCTCAATGCAAATGACCCCTGAACCCCTTTACAATATAATATCCGAAATTTCAAAAAAATTGCATTTTTCCAAAAATCCTTATGGGAAATAAACCGTGAAAAATCACTCATCCAATGGTCCCCCATTACCACATTTGAAAATAATTTTCATTTCTCAAAAATCCTTATGGGAAATAACCCGTGAAAACATACTCATCCAATGGGTATCCCCCCTTACCCCATTTTTCAAACTCACCTTGAAAACGATAGTATACATGCCATGAGCCAAACCCAACAAAATCAGCCCATATCTATAATCGGCAAATCCCGCGTTCGCATTCTTCTTGGCGCGGACCGCACAAGTGACAATCATCCGTTTACTCCAAATCAATCTATTAGCCAGCCATCTAAAATTCGAAAAAAAGTCAGTTTGTTTCTAAATTCATCAATACAAACACCCCCCACAAAAAACATACTTGTCCAAAGGATGAACCATCATCGCGACCACGAGATGATAAAACGCGCCCTCAATAGCGCCAGCATCATCACTCCAACTCGCCGGCGCAGCAGCTAACCACTTATCCACAGCGCCACTCTCCTTACCCGCCGCCCGCGTTGTATTCAACACATAAAGCGCCGTATGCACCAAATACGGCACCAAATGCATATTGCTCTCAGGTCCGCCACCGCCCGTGTCATCATGAAAACTCTTCTCCTCCGCAAATCTCATCAACAACAACTTGATATCATGGACACCCGAATGAAGTCCGACATCTCGATGACCCGTGGCTTCTTGCAAATACGCATTATGTCGCGCCAAACAGGCAGCAAAAGCCGACTCGGGCACTTGCGCTCCCCACAGGGGCACCAGTCCATTACATCGCGTATTGGCGTTTTGAAGAGATGCACTTTCCCACTCATCCCGCGAGCGCGCTAATCGTATAGCAGCCATGTGGCAATCGATATGGACCACGTTGAAATGACTGACTGTACAATAGCCATAAGTACGGCGACCTTTGGTCTCCACTTCGTCTAATAGACACCGTTTGCTAAACGTATAGATCCCGAGGACTTTGGTCGGCTGGTATTTATAACCTTCCCGGCAGATGACGCAAACAAGACCGGTCTCTTCGGCCAATTCTTCCATTTGGTCCAGGATGGTGGCTCCTGCGGATGTGACTTGACCCTTCTCATTAGTCTTCATGCCCATTGTAGATAGTTGGCGCTGACGCATGGCCATTGCTAGCCGTTTTTTCTCCTCTCGAGTGGCGCGCCGCGCTTTTTCTACTTCTTTCCAGATCTAAGGAAACAAATATAGTGAGTTACAAACAATACTACTTTTTTCTACCCGAATTTTCCCCAAAACTGACCTTTTCATGGGATCGCAAGGCTTCTAAGGCATTCTCGGCTAGAGATCCTACATGCTCGTCTGAAGAGATTTGCTCCAGTTGATGGATCACATTGATGGCTTCAGCGACAGCTTGTTGACTGGGCGCATGGTTGGTGGCGAATCCTCCGAAGAGTCGAAGAACGAATTTGAGGGCCGGTTTGGAAGCCATCTCTTTCCATTGGGCTGCACTTCGGGAGAGGATGTAGTCCAGACAACGTTGGAGCATGAGACGTTCTATGGCCAAGTCTTTGAATGTTCCTCCGTAGTGCCCTGGGTGGATGTTTGAGAATAGGGTCGAGATGTGGTCCAGCTGGAAATTTTAATTGCAAGTGTGAAATTTAGAAATCCTTGGCTTTAGAATCTAAATCTAAGCTATGGAACTTTCGCTGCTTTAGAATCTTATTTCGATTTTTTTTGGGGTTTAGAATGCAAGCTATGAAATTTGTTTGAAAATAGGGTGGATATGTGGTCTAGCTGGAAATTTGAATTTCGAGTGTGAAATTTAGATTTTTTTTGGCTTTAGAAGCTAAGTTATGAAATTTTGAGCTGCTTTAGAATCTAAGCTATGTGTTTGAAAATAGGATGGAGATGTAGTCTAGCCGGAAATTTGAATTTAAAGTGTGAAATTTTGATTTTTTTGGCTTTAGAATCTAAGCGATGAAATTTTGTCGGTTTTAGAATCTAAGCTATGAAATTTTGTCGGTTTTAGAATCTAAGCTATGAAATTTTGTCGGTTTTAGAATCTAAGCTAGGAAATTTTGTCGGTTTTAGAATCTAAGCTATGAAATTTTGTCGGTTTTAGAATCTAAGCTATGAAATTTTTGGCTGCTTAAGCATTTAAAATGAAAACTATAAACTTTTTAGCTGCTTTAGAATCCAAACCGTCAAATTTTCCTCCACTTTTGCTGTTAGATTCTAAGCTACAAAATTTTCCTCTACTTTTGAAAGTAAACTATCAATTTTTTTTGTGAGCATCCCCTCGCACTCGCAGAAGTAAATTTTCTTTCGCGCATAATTACCTTATTAGCGAAATCCGGATTTGGATCCTCATCGAATTTGTTGAGGTCCAAACAATCTTTGAAACTGTTGATGATCAAATCCATTTTCTCCTTGTCCGTATATGTGAGAGCGGCCAAAACTTTGAAATGACTGGACATGGATGTTTGCCGCGATTTCAGCTTGTCTGCGCAAAAACACAAAAAAAAAAATGAAAATCTTGGTTTCCAAAAACTGCATTCTATTGATAAATTGAACATACCGGACAGAATCAACAATTTTTGCACATTTGACACGGAGCCACGACTTTTTGCAAATTCCGAAAACGCTGTTTGGTCCAGTGCACATGAATCGGTCAAAACTATGTCCAGGATCTGAAAAAAATTGTGAAATCATGAAAAATTCATTTGGATTTTAAAGCGTGTGCCATAGGATCCAAAATTTGGACCAAGAGGATTTTTTAGACTTATCAAATTCGGAAATAAAACTTTCCCTGCTTTAAAATCGGAAGCACAAAATCACAAAATGTTTTCTTGCTTTAGAATCGGAAGCACAAAAATTGTTCCTATGCATTAAAATCGGAAGCACAAAAATTTTCCCTGCTTTAGAATCGGAAGCACAAAAACTTTCTCTGTTTTAGAATCGGAAGCACAAATAGTTTCTCTGTTTTAGAATCGGAAGCATAAAAATTTTCCATGCTTTAGAATCGGAAACACAAAAATTTTCCTTGCTTTAGAATCGGAAGCATAAAAATTTTCCCTGCTTTACAAACTAAAGGTGAAAAAATTCCTATTGAAAGTAAACCTTAAAAATTGTCCTAGCTTTACAATCGGAAACCTACAAAATCCCATTCCAACCCCCACCCCAAAACCCGTTTTCAAATCCCAACCCCGCAATCCCCCCACTTTAAAACCCCAAAAAGGCCTCACCTCTAAAACCTGATCCGCCAAATAGACAACCCCCGAAGACCCCTGTATAGACGTCAACTCATGTTCCAAACAAAGCTGGAGCACCGGCAACAGAGTGGCCACGAGTCCCAACTCCGGATCTAGCAACGCCTGTCTCCCCATCTTCACTTTGGTGCAATAGCCCAACAACTTGAGTACAACAGCCATCACCGGTTTTACCCGGGAAGTGACCAACGGTTGACCCATCACGTTTTCCACAACATTGAGGACCACCTTAAGTCCTCCACAGCGGACCAGCACATTGGCCAACTTATAAGTCGTCTCATTGTCTTCTTGGGAGTCTGTGGGGGAGGCAAAAGTGTCCACAAATTCTTCAGTGGCGTCTCCCAGAAGTCCTCGCATTCGATATACTATCCGCATGGGCTCAATGTGACCATTGGTCGGCAGCCAGATCCGTTTATATACCTGGAGAGACAAAATATGGGAATTTTACAATGATTTATGGATTTTGGATTCCCAAAATCGGGTGAAATGTGTATTTGGATTTTATTAACGGTGATGGAAAAAGTAAGTTTTTGAAAGTTTATTTAGAATTCAAAGGGTTTTTTATAATGCTTTAGAATTTAAGACAGCATTTTTGAAAATATTTTAGAATCTAAAGACGGGATTTTTTACTGCTTTAGAATCTGAAGACCGCGTTTAAAAAAATGTTTTAGAATCTAAAGATCGCATTTTTTTTGTGTTTTGCAATCTTAAGACCGCTTTTTAAATAAAATTCCATAAAAATATCATTTTTCAATACTTTACAATCTAAAGTCTATGGATATTCTAATAAAACGGTAAAAATTGACTTTTTTCGGTCTTTAGAATAAAATCCTAGATGAACCGGAACCGGAACTCAACATATCCACTTCCGATATTATAACATACCTCTTTGACAGGCAAATCCAATGAGATGATTTTGTTGTTGACCAAAAGTTCCATCCCATTGTCATCCTCGAGCAAAGCCACGAGTTCGCAGTCGGTGCAGATCTTATTTTTGATGTCACGCATTAGAGGGCCGATCCCGCTTTCTGTGCTACTGTATGGATTCCCCAGCATTCGACCCTGCAACGCACATTAATCAAAATAACAGTCGAAACTTTTAGCTTTGGATTCGAAATCTGAAAACTTGACGCCCTGGAGAAGCAACAGACCTGAAGAAAATCTTCCTGCTGAGGATCTTTTTCCAAGCTGACAAAGAACTCGGCCACATCATTGTCTTCGTGGACAATGAGGGAGCAGAGTCGCTCAAATACAAATACCGGGGTGGTCAAGTCATCTTTGGAGCATTTCTTGAGTGTGTCCACACAGACGGACATGAAGATCTTGGTCTCGTCTTCTGTGCCCGAAGTGATGTCTTCGAGCATGTCCACTAGGATCTCCTGGGCTTCCTCAATGGGTCGTGTCCGATGGAATCGCAATCTGCAATTTGTGACAATAGATTTAAAAAAAAACATTTTAAGTTTGGAAACTACAACAATTTTGATTTTGTACTTGCAACAGGTAAAAAACGTAATTTTCAGTATCAAAACAACAAAACAATTATTTGAAAAACAACAACAGAGAAAAAAGCTATTTTGACAGACAGACACACACACCGACAGAAAAAAAGCCATTTTGACAGACAGACAGACACACCGACAGAAAAAAAGCCATTTTGACACATCGACAGAAAAAAAACTATTTTGACATACAGACAGACACACCAACAACCGAAGAAAAAAGAAATATTTTGACAGACAGACAGACAGACCAACAGAGAGAGAAAACCCGTTAAACTGACCTTTTCAAAGCCAAATCGCCCGCCAAAACGGTCTTCAACAACTCGACCCTCTTAAGCCTCCGAACCGGGGCAATAGCCAAAGTGGACAAAAGTCGACAGAGCTCCAACACAGTCACTCCTTGACTCAAATCCGAATGCAAAGTGACCGACTCAAGTCGATGCAATTTCTCAATCTCTTGGTCCAGCAAAGAACAGACTTGGACCAGTGCTCCTTTCATGATCAAAAATGCTGCGTATTCCATAGGTGTGGCCAAATCCCTATAAAGCTCCATGAATTCTCGACAAGAAGCCCCGTATTGGGGCAAATCCTTCAAAAATGTTGTCAGCAGTTGCAAAATCTAAGAAAAAATCCAACAAAAGCATATGTATTACAATAATATCCTAGTAATTTGCAATCAGAAAATAGTTTTCGAAAAAAATAACCTGATAACCAGTTGAATTTGCTCGGAAATCAAACCTATTGGGTAATTTTCGATGAAATTTTTTGAATACCAGGGCATATAGTAAATCCGTCAAAATATGGTATCCAATTTTTTAAGTGCTTTAGAATCTAAAGCTTTTCATTTTTCAGTGCTTCAAAATTCTAAAACCGTAATTTTCAAATTTTCAACCAAACTTTTAAAAATTTATCCAAATTTTTTTGCTTTAGATTCCAAAGACCGCAGTTTTCTAGTGCTTTAGAATCTGAAGCTTTTAATTTTTCAGTGCTTCAAAATTCAGACCGCATTTTTCAAATTTTCAACCAAATTTTTGAAAATCTACCAAAATTGCCCTGTCCCTACCCCAAATTCATTGCTTTCTAATCCAAAGATTGAATTATTTACCGCCTTGAAATACATATACTGCATTTTCTAATCTTTGGAAAATGCCGTATTTTTTAAATTTCTATCGCTTTTTTAAAACTTCACCCAAAAATCTCGAATGTCTGGTTACCAAATAATAATACATTTTCCAAAAATCCATCCGCGATGTATCTTACCATAAGCCTGCGATGGGGATACTGCGCGATATCTTTCAGTAGCGCCGCGGTCAACAATCGCGTTTGAACAGATCCCGGGCAAAACAAAAGTTTCTTCACCCACACAATTTCCGCTTCGTCAAATCTCAAAGAAATATTTTTCAGAGGCAGCTTCAACTTTTCTTTCCAAAGACGACTATATTTTCGCATCAAAAAATGCTGTCTCTTCTCTGCCGAAGAATTTTCCTTTTTGGACACTTTTTTCTTCGGATGATGATGATATGCAGCCGCTCCTGCTCCTGAAGAAGTATTCAACTCCTTCTTCTCTTTGGAAGATGGCTTTGGAGGCTCCGGAGGAATTTTGGGCAACTTGGAGCGCCAGGCTTCGAAACTGTGATTTGGATCTTCAGCCATCCAGGCTTTGATGTTGATCATGGATCCTTCGGTGGGCTTCACGGTGGGCTTGTCCTTGTCCTGCTAGAGAGGATAAAAGTGTGTTACGGATTCAGATTCAGCACTGGTTTAGAATTGGGAGAAATAGAAGTTTTTCGATGATTTAGATTTGAAAAAAGAAGTTTTTTGAGGTTTGATATTTGAAATTTTGAGTTTTTTTTTATGCTTTTAATGCAAAAATTTGTTTTTTGATGCTGAAGATTTGAAAAATTGTGTTTTTTATTAGAATTTAAGAATAAGATTTTTCGATGCTTTTCATTCGAAGCGTTTTTTACTTAAAACAGGAAAAAAGCTGAAATTTCTTATTGAAATTGAAAAGGAATTTTTGGATGCTTTTGATCCCAAAACTCTTGTTTTTTCCTCAAAATTTAAATAGTTTTTTGGATGCCGTAGAATCCAAAGGTTATTTTTGTATCCTTTAGAAACGTGTAGACTGCCATTTTGCATGCCCCAAACTAAAACTACTATTTTATACTTTGAAATTCAAAATTCCTGTTGTTCTACGCAAGAAATGCCTGAAAATTTCAAATTGCCCTGAAATGTTGACAAAAGAATCTAAGACCCCAGTAATATGGAGAAGGGGAGGACTTACCGAAGACTTGGCATTCATGAGGAATGTGTGCACGATTTTGAGACAAGGGAGAAGCGCAGGGTCCATGATGTCGGGCTGTTTGAGTCGCGAGACGGCGCACGTGAAGATTTTCATCAGAGATCGCATTTTGGCTTCCCAGCACCCGTCGTACATGAGCAGTAAGGAAGCGAGCAGCGCGATTTCCTCGCTCACTGCGAAGCTCACGTCCACCTGGAATCATAAAAAGGGGGTTACAGGAGGAATTTAACTGGAAATAGTCTCTCGCAGGCGAGAATGGCCTTTTTTGAGATATTCTTTCATGCCATTATGACCATATTTAGTCAAAAACACATCCAGAGTGAGAAATACACATTTTGGGAGAAAATGAACACTAAGAAATTAAATTACACAGTTTAAGGCAAAAATTAATAAAAATACACATTTGAGGGCAAAAAAAAACACTTACGGATGAAAATACACATTTTAGGGCAAAAATTAACATTAAATCATGAAAATACACGTTTTAGGGCAAAAATTAACATTAAATCATGAAAATACACATCTTAGGGAAAAAATTACCATTAAATCAGGAAAATTCATATTTCAGGGCAAAAATTAACAATAGAAATGAAAATACACACTTTAGGGCAAAAAGGAACACTTGGCATAAAATCACACATTCTGGACCCAAAAAAATGCGTTCAAACTATCATAAGCAGCTAAAAAAATGTCCCAAAATTTGGAAACGTACCTGTGACTCCTTAGTTAAGGCAGAAATGACTCGATTTGTAATCATATCAGTCAAGCTCTTGGTGGCTTCCACATCATCTTTCACGAAATAGCAAAGAGAGAGTTTCACCTGCTCTTTCAATTGGGTGGACCCAGCAGATTGGCTCAATCTAAATAATAATCAATCAATCAGAAAAGATTTCCAAATACATTTAAAAAACCGTTTGTTTACTTACTTCATCAAAAAGGCCAAAAATTTAAGATCAAAGGGGTCCTTTTTGCCACTGGAGTTGATCAGGGCTTGGAGCAATTTCAAACTCATCACGATACTGGCTGCCATACATCCGTAACAGCGTCTGAAAAGTTACATTTTCAACAAATTTTATTTTAAAATCCAAAAAATCTTGGCTAGCTTGTTATACTCGAAAAATCATACGCAGCTACTCAAAACTTTGCTGAAATTTCGATTAAACCCAGAAAAATCCCGTCCAAAATGTGAAAAAACGTGAAAAATGCTGTCAAACATACCTAAAAATCCAAAAAAAATCCTATCCAACATATCAAAACATTGAAACACCGGTGAAACCCCGGCTTTCATGTCAAAAACCCAAAATTCCCGACAAACATTTCGAAACCCACATAAAATCCCGTTCATTATGTCAAAATCTGATAAAATCCCGTATATTATTTCAAAACACAAAAATCCCGTATATTATTTCAAAACACAAAAACCCCGCTAAACATATCAAAACCCACATAAAATCCCGTTCATTATGTCAAAAATCCGAAAAATCCCATCCCCTGAGTGAAAACCTGATAAAATCCCGTTCAATGTCAAAAACACAGTAAAATCCCGTTCTTCATGTCGAAAACCCGAAAAATCCCATCCAAAGTCAAAACCTGGTGAAATCCCGTCCATTATATCAAAACCTGATAAAATCCCGTCCAGTGTCAAAAACCCAGTAAAATCCCATCAACTATGTCAAAACCTGATAAAATCCCGTTCAATATATCAAAAGCTGATAAAATCCCATCCACTATGTCAAAAACCCAGTAAAATCCCGTCCACTATGTCAAACACTCCAAAATCCCGCCAAACTTATCAAACCCTCGTAAAGTCCCGTGTAGTACGTCGAAAAACCGGTAAAATCCCATCCATTACATCAAAATCCCATCCATTACATCAAAATCCCAGAAAATCCCACCAACGCATCAAAAACCCTACCTAGTGCCGCGGGTATCCTTCTCGTCAGTAAAAACAATGCCGCCACCCGGAGGATCAATCTTCCACATTTGTTTTCTAAAAGCTCCCACTTTTTTCATCAGTCGGTTCAACTCTTCATAAGAATTCTTGCAGTCCACTGCATAACAATAGGGCAAACTCTGGACACTCTTGACCACCATAGTGGCGCCACCCCCACTATTGTTATTGTTATTATTATTGGCCGCCGTGGCTGCTGCAGAGATTCCTTGCAAACTGGCTGCCGCCGCATTTAGAGCCGCTACATTCACATTGACCACATTGTTGGCCAACAGGATTCCTCCGGAAGAAGACGGATTTACAGTCGTCGGAGGACTCAGATTGTTGGTCAATACGCCGCCAGGGGATGAAGTGACCCCGGCCATGGATCGCCGTTCTTTGATTGTTTGCAGCATTGTCTCCAGACATGCTTTGATACTTTGCTGGGATTTGTAGGCGCCGTCCGCTTTTTCCAGCAGGGTGGACACGGCCGTTTCTGCTTTTTTGTAGTCTTCCTCGTTTTCTGTATGTGGGAAAGAGTGTGGTCAGTCTAGCAATTTTAAGGCTGCATATAGTTTACCCTGTGTGTTGATTGTAAAGCCCATAAAATCTAACTTTTTGTGTTCAATAACACAAAAATCCCATCATTCACATTCTAAAGCCGACAAAATCCCACTAGTTACTTCTAAAGCACAAAAGCTTCAACTAGTTACATTCCAAAGCACAAATGACACTAGTACGTTCTAAGGCACAAGAAATCCCACTCTTTTTTTTATTAGCACAAAAATCCCACTAGTAACATTCCAAAGCACAAAAAATACTACTATTTACAATCTAAATCACAAAAATTCATCTAGTCACATTCTAAAGCATGAAAAATCATTTTAAAGTACAAAATGTGTCACTAATTACAATATAAACCACAAAAATCCCTTTATTTACAATCTAAATTACAAAAATCCAGCAATTTACATTGTAAAGCACAAAATATCCCATTTCCCAACACTTTTCTTTTTAAATTGTCTAAAAATCCTTTCGCACTTTATGGAAAATCAAATCACACAAGAATATAGAAACCCCGGTATCCCCTAAACTTATGATTTCTCTCCAACCCAAAAAACTTTTTCAAACCATTCATTAGCACAAAACAATCTAATATGCATTTTTTTGAAAAAATTGACCATTCGTAATATTTTTCAAACTTACCAATGGGATCGACAGCGACCACAGTCTTGGCTAGCAAGCTGATGTCCATTTTGGCATACTTGCAGAAACCACAGGAATGGCACAAGAATGGATCCCGCTCGTCATAATTGATAGCCCGACATTTGTGACATTGATAGACGTTTTCCCCGCAATTGGAGCAAATGCCCGGTTGGGCTGGAACACTGGCAGAGCAGCGGGGACACTGCAGTGTTTCTGTGGGTCCGTGCACATTTTCGTAAAATTCCAGGAATTCCAGCATTATATTCCCTGTGAAAAAAAAAATTGTTAACAATTTTAAAAAAGGTAAATTCAGTGAAAAGTTCTATTTGGGAAAAATTCATAGTTTTTTGTAAACCAGGATTCCGAAATCTTGCATGTTCAACATTGGAATTCTAATCGGTCAGTTTGAGAAACCAACAATTTTAGAGGCTTTCAAATACAAATGGATGAAAAAGGTAGAGAAATTACCCCAACAAATTATTTTCTCAGTCATGACTAAAAAGTATTCATACCCAAAATTCCCGAAATCTACCCAAACTGCTAATATTTTTGTATTTCCTACATCACCACCTTTATCACTGTCAAAAATCATCCTAAAATGCCACTTTCTTCGCCCTATTCACCCAAAATCGGCCTAAAATGCCACTTTCTTCGCCCTCTTCATCCAAAATTGCCCTATCCACTCAAAAATCGCCCTAAAATACCAAGTTTTCGCCCTATCCACCCGAAATGCCACTTTTTTCGCCCTAGCTACCCAAAATGTCGCTTTTTTCACCCTCTCCACCCAAAATCGCCCTAAAATGTCACTTTCTTCGCCCTACCGACCCAAAATCACCGTAAAATACCACTTCTTCGCCCTACTAACCCTGAATGCCACTTTTTAACCCCAAAATCGACATAAAATTCCCCAAAACTCACCAGTAGTAATCGGAACAGGGAAATCCAACTTGATCTCAGCCTGATTAGCATTCAACGTCACTTTCTTCGCCAACTGCCACAAATTGTGTTTATTCTTCAACTCCACAATGGGCATATTCTTGGGCGAATAATATACCGCCAACGTTTTAATAAGTCGCGCCTTCTTCACCTCGGTAAGTCGAATACTCAGCTTCACAATGTTGAGCGACGAGTTCAACTTGACGATCTGGGACGACGCCGTGTATTTGGC
>Ga0210040_10006985_pt1 | contig 13840 bp, 14 predicted proteins | sample CryGeyCG12114_NA_FD_185462 | JGI IMG/M metagenome (GOLD analysis project Ga0210040, IMG submission 185462) | Groundwater microbial communities from aquifer - Crystal Geyser CG19_WC_8/21/14_NA (SPAdes) (version 2) | ecosystem: Environmental > Aquatic > Deep subsurface > Groundwater | place: USA... | reverse complement strand
CCAATGCTGAAAATTTCCCCACAAATTTCCCAATGCTGAAAATTTTCTTTACAAATTTACCAATGCAAAATAAATCTATACCAATTTTGGCAAATGGCAAAACTTTCACAATTTTCCAGTATTTCCATAGGGCAATACTTCGATTCGATTCTATACCACGATTCGCGTTCTACAATACAATTTTTGTTATTAACTTTCATTTCTCCGTGTATATCGCGTTAGTTAGGTTACAAAACTTAAGCTCAAACATTAAAAAAACAGGCTAAAAATATCAATCTTCGCAGCATATAGCGTTTAAGGCCCCAAAAAATTTTCTTCGCCCTTTTACGGGCGAACCTGCCCCGACCCCTCCCCTTGGGAAATTTTTTACTTTCTGGGAAATTTTTTATCACCGATACGTCCGCAATTGGAACTTTTTCCACCCGCGATACTATTATTTATTTGCTAGATTAGTATTCCTACTATGAAATTAAGTAGTAGAAAACAAAATGTAAAATTCGGGAACAAAGAAAAAGGCAGTTGGTGACAGTTTTATTTTGTCGTGTAGCATGTTCCCATTGAATTTTACACTATAATGCACAGACATTTTGCGACTACTTTTATAATCCATGGCTCTAATCACTTGGTGCAAATTATTCCCATGGCTTTTAGACTTGGAAGGAGGCCGTTTCTTTTTCAACGCTGTAAAAGAGGGAGACAGTGTGCTATATGCCTGTAATGATGAAAATGAGAGTCATCTTTGGGTAATGGCTATGTACAGAGCGACTGGTCAAGCTCATAAGCCCACACCTCCAGTCACACCTGCTGCCAAGAATTCGACAATCTCCAAGATTCAAGGAGGTTAGTCCAAAAATTTAAAACATTGGTTTTCTTGAAGATCCTGTATTACTAGTTTGTATACATCATGTAAATGTACGGCAAAATAAGTGCGTTGATTCCATTTTTAGATGCTGATAGAGCGAGAAAACATGGAATGGAGGAATATATTTCAGCAGACCCTTGCAAATTCGATCATCATAGCTTGTTTAGAAACTTGCAAACTCAGACCTTAGATTTTCGACTTAATGATCCTTACTGTTCTTTGGTAAGACTGTTTGACAGCTAAATCCTCCACGCGTTTCCATAATCTAATTAATTTGACGAGGACGTAATTTATGTTACTTGCACTTATTGTGATCAATGGTTCCTGATTCTATAGGGATGGTTTAGTCCTGGACAACTCTTTGTTATCGACGAGTATTGTGCTCGGTACGGAGCAAGAGGTTGTTTTCGTCATTTATCATATTTGGCAGATCTTCTTGATCGTTCGGAACGTGGTATTATGATTGATCCCACACTAATGCATTTCTCCTTTGCCTACTGCGCCTCACATGTACATGGAAACAGACTTGACAAGTAAGTGAAATGTTTCCTGTGTATTTTTCATTTTTTGTTGTTGTGTCAATTTAAAAAAAACTACTTTCAATTTATATTTGAAGAATAAAGGGAGCTATAGTTCCTTTATCAACAGCAGCAAAGACTTTACTTACTGATTGTATTAACTCCTTTGCGTGATGCTTTCTTATTTACAGTACGGACTTGAGTCGACCCGATGGAGTTGGTACCGTCACTCATGAAGAAAAAGAAAAGTTTCAAGAAGTAAAGGAACGTCTACGAGTTCTGTTAGAACATCAAATAACCAACTTTCGCTATTGTTTCCCATTCGGCAGACCTGAGGGCTCTTTGAAAGCATCACTTTCTCTCCTTGAGCGGGTATGTGTGTGTTCTTGTAATCGAAAGATACCATCTTCCTCCTTAATTAATTATGTGGAAGTAAGTAACAATATTAGTCTATCTCGAAAATCCAATTATATAAAGTTGGCATGCAGTAGTTAGTTAGTTAATAGTATAGTAGTCGATGACGAAGGAAAACATAAACCATATGTGCGATTCTTGGAATGCCCAATGCTCTATCTGAACATATTATGGTATGTTAGGATATGGAATTGAGGTTGAAACAATTTATTTACCATGGTGATAGGTTCTCATGAAAGACATTGTCACTCCTGTTCCTCCCGAAGAAACGCGGGCCGTCATAAAAAAGTGCCTGGAGAATGCAGCTCTTGTTAATTATGAACAGCTTTCCAATGAAGCCAAGTTAGAAGGTAACACGACTCATTTTTATTTAATTTTTGATGTCTTAAGGAACGCAAAAAATCCATATTCTCTATTCAATTTGTATTATAGCTTGACAAATATGCGAAATGTTTTAAATTATTCCACAGTGTTTGCATTAAAAAATAGATGTTTGATATAACTAAAAGCTGATCCTTCTATGGACTTTCTTATTTAACCTTAAATTACTTGAATTGTTCATATTGCTCTAATGTATTCAAGTTACATTTCAAATAAGAAAAAAATGGAATTGTTTACCTGCTATCCTTTGGTAGTCACATATTCCATTACCATGATACATACAAGATGCTTGAAATTAATAATTTCCCTTGTCTTCTGTCTCAACTTTTTTTCACGCACTCTATCCAATGCAATCCATCAGCCCCTCCTGCACCAATACCTATACCTGATGGTAAGAAAAGCCCTCTAGTACTTTTCCTATATGTACGCATGCATTTCTCTATTTGTAGTTTTAGATTGAGCGACACTTTTAGCAGTTTCGTTTTACTATCCTTTTTCTCGCATTTTGTGTAAAAATCGCTTTGATGACGATGACAGACTTGCTTTGCTGTCACCGCATGCATGTTTCAAAAACTTGTTTCGTAAAAGATTGCCACACTCTGTACTTTTAACTTTTAATACAACCCTATAGATGTTTCCCTATTGCATCTGCTTTGGTTTGGTCTAATGCATGCGTCAATGACAATGATAAGAGTATTTGGAAACATGAGTATACTATGAATAGTGATTGCACTTATGTATGTATATGCTACTCAAATTTGACATCATAAACCCGTTGCATTTGCCGTTGTTTATGACCTATAGTGAAATGTTATATTCGAATATATAGCTGAACTTGGACCCGATGGTCAAGAAATCAATCCTGGCAGAAGATTGGAAGAACTCATTCATTTGTCTGAACTTTGTGTGGACTTGTTGCAGCAAAACGAGGATCACTATGCTGAGGTAAGCAAAACCACGACATTCTCGATGTTCCGGCGCTTCTAATATTTCTCTGCTTTTCCATCTCAACTGGTTTTATAACTTTCCTACAAAGTCAGTTGTCAGTTGTTGTAGTTCTCAACTTTGAATGCTGTCAATGTCAAACTGACTAACTATAAATACGATTCATTATTATACAACTTGTGAATATTCTCATCTCACCTTTGATTTTCTAATCTATGTTGAAAAGCTACCTACATATCGTTCGTAGCCCTCAGGATTCTTCAATTCCTCGTTTTCAACCTAGTCTGATTTGAATTTCAGTTTCCAAAATAATTTTTTATGAGCTCAACTGGAGATTGAGCAACGTTTATTTTACTGCTCTTAAAACCAGTGAGGCAATATTATCTATAACTAACTAATCACTAACGAACTCTTGCCATGTGGAATTTGTCATTAAGGGATGTGTACATTTCTCATCCAAATTCATTATTCTGAGAAGTCTGATGCGTATCTATGTTTTCTTTTTCTTTCCTTCTGTGACGCTTTCTCTGTTATCTATCTGATGGGTGACCTTTCCTCTCTCTCTGTGTGTGTGTTGGCCACTTGATTGCTGGTCCTCTCTCGCTCGCTCGCTCTCATTAATTCATTCATTCCTCCAATCTGTCTCGTTTTTCGTTATCTATGCAAACCTCCATTTCTGTGTGTGTGTCTCTCTCTCTCTCTTTCTCTCATTCCTGTATTCATGTGTGCAGGCTTATCGCAAAGGGGTGAGTTCTCCTATTCCCTATATTTCTAACTACTAGCTACCGTGTGGTACAATTCAATACCATATGTTATACTATATATTTATTCATGATTATGTCATCATCACACCACTTAACATAGTTAGTTGAACTTTTCCTAGTAATAAAAGATTTTTAGTTGATTGAATGTTCGCGGACCTTTTTGTTTTTCCATGCCTGTGTCTTGAATGTTGGGCCCTCATTATTGACAGAGATTTAACATGTGTGACAATTGGAAAACATTTGTTGTGCTTTGAATTACAAAGTAGAGTTATAAATTTACGTACTAAACGAGAATTGACTGAGAAGCTCCATGCATTTGTTGCATTGTGCCCTTCCCTTGAGATGTTAGTAGTACACAATGACCTGAATTTTGTTGCTATTGTTATTATTACATGGAAGAAATTCTTATATAACTAAATACTTGCTAATTGCAAAAAACTTTGTATACGTGTCTGCATACATGTAATGTGAAAGTTGTGTGGTGATTTCTGAGTCTGGGAATATTGTAGAATCAGTTTTGTATTGTTTTCTATTCAATGTCTAATTCTAGGGATACTGGTTATTTATATCTAGATATGAACGTATATATTTATGTTTTTGTATTTGTATTTATGTACGTATATGTATGTTTGGTTTGTTTTTGTTAAATGCAATGTAACCATTGGATGGCAGGACAAAGTAAGTGTCTCTCACTATCTCCTTTTCTTTTTCGTCATCTTTTTAAATTTCACTTTGGATCACGCTTGTTACCCTCTCAAATGAGCTTGCATGATTTGAGCACAATATTATGTGTATGTTCTGCTTTGTTAAGAGCAAAGTCAACAAGCACTTTTTACAAGTAGTAGATAGGCAGTCCACTTCTTGTAGTTGTTTGCGTCGGAAATGCTATTCATATGAACTCATTAACCCCGATTGTTCAAAATACCGTGAACATGATAAATGTAATTTGTCGTGAGCCGTAAAACTGTCCCTTTACGATTTGTCTTGTTCAAAGATATTGGTAAACACAAAACACAACCTTAATATATTCTCCATCCAAATGCTTTAAAAATGTTTGCTTTTTTTGTAATGTTTTCCATAACAGTTACCATTACATTCGATATAGTGTGTGTACTGTCAGTTTTGTCTCCTACATTTTGTCTTGCACCGCTTTATCTTTTCGCTTGTATTTTGTAAGGAGGCTACACTATTTGTGGGTTCAATACTTTTATGATGATGGTCCACTGTATATTATTATACATTTTCTGTATGCGTTCAATCACTTAATTGTACTATAAACATTAGTAACATTATCTTTATTGTATTATTGTAGATATATATATAATAGCTTGTTGCATCTTAGCATATCTATTTTTTTGAGGGTTTGAGATCCCATAAGAAGAAGCTCTTATTTGATGCATTTGATAGGCATTTGCTTGGTTCAGCGACCTTTTGGTGGAGCATGCAGAGATATTTTGGTCTCTGTTTGCCGTGGACATGGATCAAGTTTTAGCAGAGCAGCCTCCAGACACATGGGATGCCTTTCCACTGTTCCAAATATTGAATGACTATCTTCGTGGAGATGGTTCGTGCCCTTTTAATTCATTTGCCCATGACATGATATTCCGATTCTCTAGGCTTCAGGCAAGATTACATATAAACAAAACTGGTACAAAAGCTATTTCAATTGCTCATTTGTAGATAACTTAAAAAATGGACGTTTTCATCAACATTTACAAGACACATTTGCTCCTTTGGTTGTTCGCTATGTTGATCTCATGGAATCCTCCATTGCTCAGTCCATTCATAAAGGCTTTGAGAAAGAACGTTGGGAACTTAAAGGGTATGTTTGAAAATGCAAGTTATAAAGAAATTTTTGAACCAAATGAGGCAATTTTTTTTAAACTCAAATCTTCCATTCGACAATTCAGAAACGGTTGTGCCACATCAGAAGACTTGTTCTGGAAATTAGATGCTCTACAAGCATTCATTCGAGATTTGCACTGGCCCAATCCAGAATTTGGTTGCCATTTAGAGCAACGATTGAAATTGATGGCCTGTGATATGATAGAGTCCTGCATCCAGAGGACCGAGGCTGCGTACCAATCGTGGTTGAAAAAGGGGGTTACCTTCATTTCAACAGACTACATCATTCCTGCGGAGATGTGTGCCATGACCAATGTGATCTTGGATGCAAAGAACCAATCTTTCAAGCTGTGTGCTGTTGACGGCATCGACGTGGTTAGTAAACCATTGAGCTCTGGCATGCAGTAATGATTGTGTAGTCATTAGCAGTAGTCTGATAGTGTAAACTTGGATCTGTAGCATCAGTACCACACCAAAATTGATGATTTGATCGAAAAGACTTTAGCTGGGATGACACAAGGGCTGATCGGAAAGCTCACGTCTGTATTGGAAAGTACGCTATCCAAATTGGGAAGATATGACGAAGGGAGTCTCATAGGATCTATTCTTAGTTTTACGGTACATTTTTAGATTGCTTGGACTAATTTTTTTTCAATGTTTCCTTGTATGATGCTCCAAGATGTTTAACTAATGGAAATAATTAAAATGTCCACCTTCTATCCATTTGCTAGCACTTGCAAAATGTTTCTGGGTCCGGCAAAGAGTTAGGTCAGGCGTATGTTAACTTCACTAGAAACTGCATGGATCAAATCAGAGGGAAAATTAATGATGAGCTTTGGATCCTTAATTTTTTCGAAGTAAGTCACTGTGTGCGCCTTATTTAATCTCCGTACTACTAACTAATTAAATGAAAAGATACACACTGTTGTTTTCAGCCTGAATGCATTAATTGAATTGTGCACTTTTCAGATGTGGTACACATCACAAATGCAAATGCTATGCAATTGGTTGTCAGAGCGATTGGATCACGCTCTTCATCCATATCAAGTCACTTGCTTAAGCCAGATCGTTAAGGTGTGTGTCTAAACAATAAAAAATATTTGTTCATTAAGTGGAACCAATTATTGTTACTCAAATGTTCATTATTAATGGTTTTAGAAACTTTACTCGGACTTCGAATTACAAGGGGTAATGGAAGACAAGTTAAATAGTAAAGCGTATACTTCAGTTCAGCAAAGAATGAGCACAGAGGAGGCAACTTGTGCCCTTACGATGGGCTCAAGGCGAGACGATGATGGAGAGTAAGTTATTTTTTCTAACAATGGTCTATTGATTTTTCGTTAACAACCCTAATGAATTGATTGGCTCGTCATACACGCCAATGCCAATTCCGATGTAATCAATAAACACATGTTGTATACGCAACAAATCCTGTTCCCTCATGAAATAGAGGCCATGTACAATATTTTTACTTTGTTCTCTCTACACTACGACCCCATAGTGATGTAAGGACCTTTCACTTCATTTCGTTTGAAGAATGGCCACTCCGCTAGCTACTTATAGTAATTGTTATTTTGAAAAAAGAAATAGGAAAAGATTAAGGATCGGCAAATCTAATTTCTTTGTGACTACAGTTTCCATTTTTCATGCTCTAAAAAATTAATTTTACTTGTTAACTTGATGCGTCAATAGAGAGTTTGGGATATTTCGAAACGAATGAACGCAGCACACGAAGGCAAATAAAACCCGCCGTTTACTCGCATACGTTGCCTTTTTCTCGCATTCGTATGAGTAAGTATATTATATGTGTTATATAAGATGAGTATCATAAGATTTTTAAAGCTCCCGTGCGCTTCATAAAAAATTCTTTTGCAATGCCCTCAATTCACAAGAATCGCGGCATTTTGATTAACTTAACGCGACAGCTCAAAATAAGTATGAGTGATTTTTTTACTCATATTCGTATTCCGTGAATTCAAGACGAACACGTAACGCTAGAATATCACTCAGTGTCTGTGTACTCATATGAAGAAAACAGAATTTTTGTTTAACTTGAAGAGCGGTTGCTCAAATTGGCATTGTGTTGTTGCTGTCACAGTTTTGCAGAAGGAGGCGAAGAAGAAGGAGAAAGAAAACCGAAAGTGACAATTCGGGAAGCAGGCGCAGAAGGAAATGTGGTCGATAAGTTGACGACTGCCACGTCCAGTGTTGTTGGCAAGATGGGAAATATTGCTGGGAACGTTGGGAAAGGACTCGGCGGCTTCACATCCAAACTAGGCGGTGGGTCGTGGTTTTGAATTGACTGCAAGGATGTTGGCAAGAAAGTTGCATGTGAATTTCCATCTCAAGCATACACTATCTACATAATATTATGTTGTTGATACTTATCTAATTAGACTAGCGGTTAGTGTAGACCTCTTTTCGATGGCATTACTCACAGAACTACGAGGGCAGAGCAATGGAACTCAAAAGCTTCGGTTATCTTATATATTAAGCTACCGTGCATATTTACTAGTGAAGTTTGCGGTGCCACTTGGTTCATTCTTTCATAGCAGTAAAAGAAAGAAAAAGAGACATGACATTTTAAAGAAAAACAAACCCTTAAATTAGTCTTTACCTCTCATGGAAATATTTTTTCTTCATATAACGCGAGAATTTTTTTTAACTGAACTGGAGACCAGTTCCCTTCAACTCTCTTTTTTTGTATGAAATGTTTTTTTCACCCAAATCTACCATGCCAAAGGTATGTTAAGTGCATTATTTAAAAGCGCATTTATAATGTGTGAAATGTAATCACCATATTTTTTATCGTCATTGTTAACGCCAGTATGCAGTACTGTGTGTATATACTATGTTGAAGGTTATGACGGCTAGTCAGAGTGTAACTCACACACAAAGCAATCAATTCTAGAATCTAAGTCTTCATTCACTTCCCATCACTATCAACTAGACTATGTTACCGGATAGCTCATAGAGAATCTTTAATCAATCATCAATCAGAATCATTCTAAGGTGTCAGCCTAAAAAACCAGAGTTGAACTTATAGATGGTGCATACAATGGCATTTGTAAAAGCATCATCGTGTGATGTCTTTTATTTTCAGTACCTATCTTAACTAACGTATGAGCTAAATATGATGTGCGAATGTAAAAAAGCCCACGTTTTTTTGTTGCTAAATCGGATCTTGTTGTAAACCGAGTTATGATCATAATAATAATGAAACACAGATTTTACTCAATGTTTAAGAAGTTTAGGTGCTGTCTGCGTTCAATATGGTTCTATTAAAATATGGTACTGCTGACATGACTAAAAAGTAAATGATTTTTCTTGCAATAGATCGCGTTGTTTCACTACTGCTGCTATTAAACTACTTGTAACTTGCTGACCTAACTTTAAAAAAATTAACCCTGCTACACAAATATCTTTCATATTGAATAAATTGTTGTGCGCTTCACAGGTGAAAATGTAACCATACAGTGAGAGATAGGAGATAATGCCCGAACACAACACCTCTATATTAAAAATGTGAATGTTTGCTCCGTCAAACTGTCATGTCATTGTTGTTAACGATTATTAAACTTTTAAATAATAATAATGATGATAATATATATAGCAAGTTTGGTCACAAACTTGGCGAAAGGAAAAACTAAAAAAAACCAACTATGCATTCATCCTATTTTCTCATTACTACGACTACGTTATATATACTACTCAATAAAGTATACATAGAAGTATATATATGGTAGTGTAGTTCGAAACAGTTGAGAGTACATTAATCCTCAAAATCATTCTTGTTAAACCCTTCAAAGTAAAGCGTCCAGTGGTGATTAAACAATTCAAATTGGAAAAAAGAAATATTGTCGTCTGCCACTAATTTTTTGCATGAATTGCTTATATCAAGCGCTACCTCATAAGATTACTACACATAACCATAATAAAAAACCTACTCCTTTTTCGCATCTATAGCATAATAATTGGTTCTTAATTTATTTATTATATAAAAATGCGGACGATATGATAACCAGAAAAGCTTATAAGATTAACAAATAAGCATGCTAATCGTAAAGTTGGTTTTGCTTAAAGTCATTTTATTAATTGTGAGAAATACATGTCTTCCTTTGAATGCAGAATCAATACCAGATGGTTAATTCAGCGTAGCCAAAATAATGTATTTCCCAGGGTCCCTCAATGATGGTATCCAAATTGCATCAGTTTTTTTCATTGTCTTCTTTCAGCGAGACAGTACGGTTGAACACAATCTGAAAACATAACATTTCGTGTTAGAAGCAAACATATTGATGGAAAAATAACAAAGGAAAACAGTCAGTTACCAATTCATCAGTACTATCGGGGTCCACTGAAAAATAGCCGATTCGCTCAAATTGGTATTGTGTGAAGTGTTTAGCTCCCTTTAAGTATTTATCCGCATATCCACGCTCGATTACCAAAGAATCTGTATTGCAGTCGGATATGAACCCACCAGGCACTTCATTAGTATCTTCAGGATTTTTGTGCTTAAATCTTAAAAAAAATGGCAAAAAAATATATTAGAGCTGATATAATCATAGAAGGTGTTAAAAAATCAAAATCAACCTACAATCGATCATAAAGTCTGATTTCACAATTTATAGGTTCAGACACCCAATGTATAAATCCCTTAGGTTTTGTTGACTTTCCAATCTCCTCACAGGTAACGACAATTTCTTTCACAGAACCATCACTATTTAGTACCTCGCTTTTGTATGTAAGTACAAATCCAGCATGTCTAAGTCCAACTGATTGATTTTTCGCAAACCGTTTATAACTCTTATCAGCAGTCTACAAAACGAAAATCTGAATTTTCAACAGTTTCGATTCAACTATTTTTTCATCAACACGACAGTGAACATTACCTCTCTAAAATCTTCTTGTTCGATGTAAATCACTTTATCCAGGGCGACCTGATGAGTTGTGGAAGAATCAACAGATGGAAAATCCGGGACGGAAAGAAAACCGACTTTGGCACTAGGAATATTTTCAATCACAATTTTCAAAGGCTTTATGACTACCATGGTTCTTGGAGCTGATACATTCAAACTATCCCTAACACAGGCTTCTATCATTGCTGGTTCAGCCATAATAGTGGCCCCTGTGATTCCCATTCTGACGCAAAAATCATTAATAGCCTCTGGAGGGAATCCTCGGCGCCTCAAAGCAGGTAAAGTGAACAGCCTAGGATCATCCCAGTCTAATTGTAAGAACGGAAAAAATCTGTTACTATTACTATCATGAGCATTATTTTCCCTGGTTAGTTCAAAAGGTGCTTAAGCTTAGAAAGTGAGGGAATGACTTACCCTTCACAATATTTTCAGCAATCAATTTGCCTATTTTTCGTTTAGACACCACGGTGTAGCACATATTTAATCGACCATATTCCCACTGCACCGGAATATATGTTTTTACTGCTTCACATAGCCAATAGTAAGATGACCGACGATTTTGAAACTCTTTGGTACACATAGAGTGAGTAATGTTTTCTAGGGAGTCACAAAGGCAATGAGTGAAGTCATACGTTGGATAAACACACCACCGATTTCCAACTCTTGGATGAGGTAAATATTTTATCCTAGAGGATTATATGCATTAGAAAATTCACACCATAATACCATTCTTTGGTTTCTGTTTAAAAATAAAAGATTTGCTTGATTACCTATACGCAATGGGGTCCTGTTTTCCTTCCTCCAGGGTAATTTTCATTCTCAAAGTAGCTTCGCCCTCATCAAAATATCCATTTTTCATAGCCTGAACAAAAAAGTATTGAATGATTAGGATGAGAGATTGTTAAAATTAGAATGAAAAAAACACACAAAAAAAATACCTCGAAAAGTAAAAGATTTTCATCTACAGAGCGATTTCTCCAAGGAGACGCCTGATTATTATTCCAACCTTTGACATCTTCAGGTTTTTGATGGCACACATACGCTAGGTCCATTTTAATTAGAACAACCGCAAATTCATACAACTCATCAAAGTAGTCCGAGGAATGTGTAATTTTATAAGGCTCATAACCTAAATAACATTAAAAAATAAATTTAATGCAAGAAATTAATGGTACTGAACAGCCATAAGAAACAAACCATACCTAGCCACCGAACCATTTCCAAAATACTTTTGAAGAACCGTTCTTCCTCCTTTTCAGGGTTAGTGTCATCGTACCGAAGAAAGCATATCCCATCATGCGCTTTAGCATAACCAAAATCTATATTGATAGCTTTGGCATGGCCGATGTGGAGAATTCCATTTGGTTCTGGGGGAAACCGAGTTCTGACCTGAAGACAAATTAGTTTAACAGGAACAATATTGTCGAAAAAAACTGAATAAATACTTCAGCATGTAATAACAAACACTTCATTACTTACCTGTCCCTTTGTAAGTTTAACATGATCCTCAAGAAGTTTAAGAGCTAACGGAGAAGATGGATATCCATCAGTAGTGTAATTAAACCCCGGCTGGTGAAATGGAAGTTTCTTCAATATCGCAGTAATTCGCTCACTACTCGACAGTGCAGCCATTTCGTCTAGGAAATAAATGTCATTTAGTCTCGACATTATTGGCAAAATAAAATTGCACAATCTTACCTTTAGCAGATTCAGTTTTCTCCATTTTTATTGGCTGACCGGAAGACTTTTTAGACTCAGGCTTCTTATCTTTAGGAGTATTCTGTTTCTTGCCGACTGGCATCAATTCTTCTTCAGTCTTTGGTCCTAAAAGAACTCGTATTTGTTGATCTATTTCACATTTTAGTTTACTACCATCTACCCATTTCATTCGTGAGGAATTTTTCACATGAGTCATCAATATTCCGGTGTTCATTCGATATCTGAAAAAATTGCAATAAATAGAAGCCATGATATTCAGAAGGCATTAGTTTCGCACTGAATTAGACTAGAATTGAAATTAGTATAATCTACCTTCTTTCTAAAAGTTCCTCCTTGTATACTTTGATTGCTTCAGTAACGGCCGTTTCAACTTCTTCGTCGGTAACAACCACTCCAACTCCACAAGAAGATTCAAACTCTTTGATGTTGAGATTTTCATCCTTCATGTGCTCAAGTAGATAAGTAAGTGCCGCTATAAACAATTGATTTAGATTTAAGAGCAACTGATATGAATGTGGAGATCTTTTTACTCCATTTATCTTATAGCTAAAGACAGCGGCTAAATGGCAATAATCTCAGATTTTCTATACCTGTAACACGCGACTCGGAATCCAATTTTTCTTCATGTACATATCGCACAAGAGTCGGAACAAAACGTTCAGTGGCCGGTTTAATTTTTGCAGCTATTGTATACAAGCAATTGGCAGTTTTCTTCGGAGGAATCTCTTTTGAAAGCTTCAGATACTATATAAAAATTATCAGTGATTGATGGGATAATCTCGTACTTTATGAGTACATGCTAAATTTTTAGCAGAATACTGACTTCTTCACGAGCTCTGAACAAGGATGCGCACAAATTTTCATTCTTCTTGGTTTCTTTAGCTTTGGACTCTGTCATACCAAAGAAGTCCACAAGTTCCTTTTCGCTTAGCGCAGTCATTCTTGAGATCTCAAAGTGAGCCTGTAAATGTCATACAAAAAGAAACATTAAATAGGGAGCCAGGAGCATATAAGATGATAGTACAATATAATAGTAATCTCCGCTAGGCGGAGAGCATAGTGAAAAAAGTAATTTGAGCCAATATATTTAAAGTTCCCCGTTTACTTAACAGGGGATTACAAAAATGAGACACAGGACAATTTCGAGGTCTTTGTTCATTCAGTGAAAAAACCCTTCTTTGACCGCTATAAGGTCTGGTGCTATGTCAAACCGATTTTAAAAATCTCCAATTCAGGTTGTACAACACAAGACTCTAAATGTTCACACAAAATTTCGTCAAAATCGGTGGGGATTGGGGATGATGAAAGGGACCATATGGGATGATGCAACATTGGTCCGGTTTTAGTACTTGGGACACCTGAAAAATTTCTAAGTTTTTTCAAACACCATGTTGACCGACATTGCAACCTAACCTAACCTAAACTAAACATAGTGTTTGAAAAAACTTAGAAATTTTTCAGGTGTCCCAAGTT
>Ga0210040_10006984_pt1 | contig 13843 bp, 9 predicted proteins | sample CryGeyCG12114_NA_FD_185462 | JGI IMG/M metagenome (GOLD analysis project Ga0210040, IMG submission 185462) | Groundwater microbial communities from aquifer - Crystal Geyser CG19_WC_8/21/14_NA (SPAdes) (version 2) | ecosystem: Environmental > Aquatic > Deep subsurface > Groundwater | place: USA... | reverse complement strand
GTGGTGATCTCGGACTTCCTGGGCACCGACGCGCGCGGCCCGGCCGACTGGGAACGCCCGTTGCGCGGGCTGTCCTCCCGGCACGACCTGCTGGCCATCGAGGTCGTCGACCCGCGTGAGCTGGAGCTGGCCGACGTCGGCCTGCTCACCGTGGTCGACCCGGAGACCGGCCAGACGCTGGAGGTGCCCACCGGCAACGCCGAGGTGCGCCGCCGGTTCGCCGAGGGCGCGGCCGCCCAGCGCGCGGAGATCGCCGCGGCGCTGCGCCGGGCCGGCGCCGGGCACCTGCGGCTGCAGACCGACCGGGACTGGTTGTCCGACGTCGTCCGATTCGTGGCTGACCGCCGGCGCGCGGGCAGCGGAGGGGCCTCCCGATGACGTTCCAGCAGCCCTGGTGGCTGTTCGCCCTGCTCGCCGTGGTGGCGCTGGTCGGGCTCTACGTGGTGCTGCAGCTGCGCCGGGCGCGGTACGCCGCCCGGTTCACCAACGTGGCACTGCTCGGGTCGCTGGTGCCCAAGCGCGCCGGCTGGCGGCGGCACGTGGCGTTCGGGTTGGTCACGCTGGGGCTGGCGGTGCTGGTCGTGTCGCTGGCCGCGCCGAGCAGCGAGGTCCGGGTGCCGCGGGAACGGGCCACGGTGATCATGGCCGTCGACGTCTCGCTGTCGATGCGGGCCACCGACATCGAGCCCGACCGGTTCACCGCGATGCAGCAGGCCGCCAAGGAGTTCGGGAAGGTGCTGCCGGCCCGGATCAACCTGGGCCTGGTCTCCTTCGCCGGGACGGCGACGACGCTGGTCACCCCCACCACCGACCGCGACTCGGTGAACACCGCGATCAACAACCTGGAGCTGGCCGAGGCGACCGCGATCGGGGAGGCGGTGTTCACCTCGCTGACCGCGATCACGAACTTCCAGTCGACGCTGGAGTCGAACGGCGAGGACCCGCCCCCGGCCCGGATCGTGCTGCTCTCCGACGGAGAGACCACCATGGGGCGGGCGGACACCCAGGCGGTCGACGCGGCCAACGCGGCGCAGGTGCCGGTCTCCACGATCGCCTTCGGCACCGACTACGGAACCCTCGAGCTCAACGGCCAGCGGGTGCCGGTGCCGGTGAACCGGTCGGCGCTGGAGGACATCGCCGACGCGACCGGCGGCAGCTACAGCGAGGCGGCGACCGCCCAGGAGCTGGAGCAGGTCTACGCCGACCTGGGCAGCCAGATCGGCTACACGACCGAGCCCAAGGACATCAGCCCGTGGTTCGTCCGCGGCGGGCTGCTGTTCGCCTTCCTCGGCATCGTGGCGTCGCTGCTCTGGACCAACCGGCTGCTGTGAGGCCCCCGTCCCGGGGTCGGGACGGGGGCGCTGCTCAGCGGGTGGGGTCGAGGGTGAGCTTGCCGCTGGTGCGGCGGGCGAGCAGGTCCTGGTGCGCCTCACGGACGGCGGTCAGCGGGTAGCGGCCACCCGAGACCGGCTCCAGCGCGCCGTCGGCGACCAGCGGCAGCAGCTCGCCCATCGCCTGGTCCAGCATCTCCGGGCGGCTGAAGCAGTGCGCCAGCCAGAAGCCGATGACCGCCCGGCTGGTGCCCATCAGCGCCGGCACGTTGATCTGGCTGGGCGCCTCGCGGCCGGCCATGCCGTAGGCCACCAGCCGGCCGAACGGGGCCAGCGCGGACAGCGACCCGTCCAGCACGTTGCCGCCGGTCATCTCCAGCACGATGTCGACCTTCTTGCCGCCGTTGGCCTCGCGGAGGGCGGCGGTGAAGTTCTTCGGGTCGTCGGCGGCCAGCGCCGGGTCGACGGTGGCGTCGGCGCCCAGGGACTCGGCCAGCTCGCGCTTGTCCGGGCTGGAGGCGGTGGCGATGACCCGGCCGGCGCCCCAGCGCTTGGCCAGCTGGACGGCGAGCGACCCCACCCCGCCGGCGCCGGCGATGACCACGACCGACTCGCCCCGGGCCAGGTGCGCGGAGGTGCGCAGCAGGTGCCAGGCGGTGGCGCCCTGCAGGACGACGGCGAGGGCCTGCTCGTCGGAGACGGCGTCCGGCACCGGCCAGGTCAGCCGCGGGTGGGTGGCCACCTTCTGGGCGTAACCGCCGCCGCCGACCAGCCCGACCACGCGGGGACCGCCGGCCGTCGTCCCGACGAACTCCGCACCCGGGATCAGCGGCAGCTCCTGCGGGGCGAGGTAGCTGTTCTCCGTCTGGTGGGTGTCGGCGAAGTTCACCCCGCACGCGGAGATGTCGAACAACTGCTCGCCGTCGGCGGGGGTCGGGTCGGGCAGGTCGACGACGTCGAGGACCTCGGGCCCGCCGAAGCGGGTGATCTGCACAGCACGCATGGACCTCAACCTAGGGGGCGTCGAGGTGGCAGCGTGACGGGATGCTGTCCACCACGGAGCAGCGCCGTCGCACCCAGGCGATCCAGCCGTCGTCGACGTCGGCGTGCCCGGACGACGTCCCGAGGCTCGGTGGCCGGCAGCGGTCTCCTAGGGTCGGGGCGACAGACGCCGGCGCCCTGAGGAGGCGGCAGGATGAACCTCCGGGCCCTGCGGTCCTTCGTGGTGCTGGCGGAGGAGTTGAGCTTCAGCCGGGCGGCCGAGCGCCTGCGGGTGGCGCAGCCGGCGCTCAGCCAGCAGATCCGCGGACTCGAACGGCAGCTCGGTGCCCAGCTCGTCGACCGCGGGCACCGGCCGCTCCGGTTGACCGAGGCGGGGGCGTACCTCGTGGTCGAGGCGGGGCAGATCCTGACCGCCTGCGACGAGGCCGCGGCCACCACCAGGGACATCGGCACGGCGGCGCGGGGGTGGCTGGCGGTCGGCTTCACCAGGTCCTCGATGTACAGCGTCCTCCCGCCGGCCCTGCGGTCCTTCCACCTCGCTCATCCCCGCGTCGAGCTCGAGCTGTACGAGATGGTGACCGAGGAGCAGGCGCAGGCGCTGCGCGACGGGCGCATCCACATCGGCATCGGGCGGCAGCCCGCGCCCGTCGCCGACTGCCGCAGCCGCATCCTGCTGCGCGAGCGGCTGATGGTGGTCCTGGCCCACGACCACCCGCGGGCGGCGGACGACGAGGTGCGCATCGCCGACCTCGCGGACACCCCGATCGCCCTCTACCCGAAGCTGCCGTCGGCACAGTTCCCCCGTTCCGTCGAGTCCCTGTACCTCGACGAGGGGCTGGTGCCGCCGGTGGCGCACCGGGTCTTCGAGATCCAGACCGCCATCTCCCTGGTCGCGGCCGGTCTCGGCGTCACGTTCGTGGGGGAGTCGGTGGCCCGGCTCGGCCGGGCGGACGTCGTGTACCGGCACATCGCGGGGGTCGACCCCAGCCGCACCACGACGACGCTGGAAGCGACGTTCCGGGCCGCGGACCCCTCGCCGCACCTGCAGGCCTTCCTGGGTTGCCTGCCCGACATCGGCGCGACCGGCCAGGAGCCCGACGCACCATAAGGCATTTCGTATACAAGCATGCGTAATCGGTCTTGGACGCCGGGCAGTGTGCGTTTCTACGCTCATCGGCAGGTTCTTCCGCCTGTCAGTGACGAGGTCAACGATGACTGCCCGAATCGAATCCGCCCCACCCGCCATCGAGACGGCGACGGTGCGCAAGCTGTATCTGCGGTTGATACCGCTGCTGTTCCTGATGCTGTTCTTCAACTACCTGGACCGGATCAACGTCGGTTTCGCGCAGCTGCAGATGGGCGACGAGCTGGACATCAGCGCGTCGGCGTTCGGCTTCGCCGGGAGCATCTTCTTCCTCGGCTACATGCTGCTGGAGGTGCCGAGCAACCTCCTGCTCCACCGCTTCGGGGCACGACGCTGGATCGCCCGCATCCTGCTGTCCTGGGGTGCGGTCGCCGCGCTGACCGGGTTCGTGTGGGACGACACCAGCCTGGCCGTCATGCGGTTCCTCCTGGGCGTCATGGAGGCGGGCTTCCTCCCCGGCGTCGCGGTCTACGTGACCCACTGGTTCCCGGAGCGCTACCGGGCGCGCGCGGTGGCCGGCTACATCGTCGGCACCTCGGTCGCCGCGGTCGTGGGCGGCCCGGTGTCGACGGCGCTGCTCACCTACGCCGACGACCTGCTGGGTCTCGCCGGGTGGCAGTGGATGTTCATCGTCGAGGGTGCCGGCGCCATGGCGCTGGGGATCATCGCCTTCGTGGCGTTGACGGAACGGCCGGCCGACGCCCGCTGGCTGACCGGCGAGCAACGCACGTGGCTGGAGCAGACGCTTGCCGAAGAGCGGGCGGCGCACGTGGACGAGCCCCGCGTCCGCATGCTCCGGATCGCCGCGGACCGCCGAATCTGGACCCTGGCGGCCCTGTTCGGGTGCGCGCTCGTCGGCATCTACGGGCTGCTGCTCTGGTTGCCGCAGATCATCCAGGGGCTCGGCAACCTCAGCGACCTGGAGATCGGGTTCCTCTCGGCCGGGCCGCCGCTGCTGGGGATCATCGGGACCTTCGTCGTGGGGCGCCACTCGGACCGGACCGGTGACCGCAAGAACCACCTCGCGGTCGTCTACGCGCTCAGCGCGATCGCCATCGGGGCCAGTGCCCTGGTCGGCAACCCGGTCGTCGGGTACGTCCTGCTGTGCCTGACCGGCCTGTTCATCTACGCGGGCAACCCGCTGTTCTGGGCGCTCGCCTCCTCCTTCCGGATCGGGGCGGCGGGGGCGGCGACCGTCGCGCTCATCAACACGATCGCGCAGTTCGGTGGTCTGGTGGGGCCCTGGTTCATCGGCCTGATCAAGGACGGGACCGGCAGCTTCGACATCGCGCTGCTCACCATCGCCGGTTTTCTCGTCGTCGGCAGCCTGCTGGCGCTCACGCTGCAGGTCCGGGTCGCTGGCGCGACGCCGGGCGCCCCCTCCACGCCGGCCGGACGGCGGAGCGCATCGTGATCATCGACTGCCACGGGCACTACACGACCGCGCCGGCGGAGCACGAGGAGTGGCGTCGCTCGCAGGTCGCCGCGGACGCCGACCACCGGTCCGATCCGTCCCGGCCCACCTTCGGCGACGACCTGCTCCGGGAGACCCTGGCGGCCAACCAGGTGCGGGTGCAGCACGAGCGGGGCGTGGACCTGACCCTGTTCTCCCCGCGGGCGGCCAGCATGGGCCACCACCTGGGGTCGGCGGCCGCGAACGAGCGGTGGGCACGGGAGTGCAACGACCTGATCCACCGGGCCTGCGCGCTCTTCCCGAGCGACTTCGTCGGCGTCTGCCAGCTCCCGCAGGCGCCCGGCGCCCCGCCGGCGGCGTCGGTGCCCGAGCTGCGCCGCTGCGTCGAGGAGCTCGGCTTCGTCGGATGCAACATCAACCCCGACCCGTCCGGTGGCTACTGGAGCGGGCCACCGCTGACCGACCGGTCCTGGTACCCGCTCTACGAGGCGATGGTCGAGCTGGACGTGCCGGCGATGATCCACGTCTCCGCGTCGGGCAACCCGGCGGTGGACACCACCGGCGCGCACTACCTCAACGGCGACACGACGGTGTTCATGCAGTTGGTGGCGGGTGACCTCTTCCGCGACTTCCCGACGCTGCGGTTCGTCATCCCGCACGGTGGTGGAGCCGTTCCGTACCACTGGGGCCGCTTCCGCGGGCTCGCGCGCGGCCTGGGCCGCCCGTCCCTCGCCGAGCACCTGCTCGACAACGTCTTCTTCGACACCTGCGTCTACCACCGAGCGGGGCTCGACCTGCTGACCGAGGTGATCCCCCCGGAGAACATCCTGTTCGCATCGGAGACGATCGGTGCCGTCAACGGCGTCGACCCCGAGACCGGCGCTGACTTCGACGACACGCTGCGGCTCCTGGACCAGGCCGTGGCAGGGGATGCGCCGGCCCGGCAGAGCATCGTGGAGGACAACGCCCGCCGGGTCTACGGGCGGCTGAGCACCCAGCTCGAGCGGCAGCGAGCCGAGCCGGCCGCGCCGTCCGGGCGCGCAGCGGAAGGGATCCCGGCATGACGAGGACAGGATGGCGGCGGAACGCATCGGCTGCCCCGGCGCCTCCCGAGCTGGTCCGCTCGGTCGGCGAGCTGGCGGTGTCGCTGCTGAGCGACTGCATGACCCGGGCCACCGGTGCCCTCGGCATCCGCCCGTGGCACGGCGGCGGGTCGATGGCCGGGACCGCGGTGACGGTGCGGACCCGATCCGGGGACAACCTGGCGATCTACGCGGCCCTGCGGATCTGCCGCCCGGGCGACGTGCTCGTGGTGGACGGCGGGGGCGCGCTGGACCAGGCGCTCATGGGCGAGATCATGACGACCTACGCCGAGCACGCCGGGCTGGCCGGGGTCGTGCTGGACGGCGCGATCCGTGACGTCGATGCGATCGGGGCACGGGAGTTCCCGGTCTACGCGCGCGGGGTCACCCACCGAGGGCCCTACAAGGACGGGCCGGGAGAGGTCAACGTCCCCGTGTCGATCGGCGGCCTGGTGGTCGTCCCCGGCGACATCGTCGTCGGCGACGGTGACGGCGTCCTCGCCGTGCGGGTGGACGAGGCAGCGGACCTGGTCATCCGGGCCAGGGCGAAGGCCGAGTCCGAGGCGCGGAGCCTGGCCGCCATCGCGGCCGGGACCTACGACCTGTCGTGGGTCGACGAACAGGAGGCGCGACGCCGCGACTGACCGCGTCCCCGGTGCCGGGAGCCGCCGGTCACGGACCGCAGCTGCAGCCGGTGCACACAGCTGACGACGAGGTGGACACGTCGCAACCAGAGAGCCAGCCGGGCGTCTCCCGCCGTCGCATGCTTCGAGCCGGCGCTCTGCTGCGCGCCGGGCCGGCGCTCCGAGGTGTGGTGCAGCCGACGACGGCGTCCGCCGCCGAGCCGTCGACGGCACCGCCTGCTGCCGACAGCATGGTGGTGACCTTGCCCGGCACCGGTTCGCCCCCACCGCGGATGACCCGTCTCGGCGCGTCCACGCTGGTTCGGTCGGGCGGGTTGAACGTGGTCTTCGACGCCGGCCGCGGCTGCCCGATCCGGTTGAACCAGATCGGCGTGCCGCTCGGCGGGGTGGATGGGGTGTTCCTCACCCATCACCACTCGGACCACGTCAACGGGCTGCTCGACTCCTGGACGACCAGTTGCCTGAGCAAACTCCTACGCCGGTCGGTGCGACGGCGTCCTCGGCTGAGCAGGCGCGCGCCGGAGCCGGGCGGCGCGCGACGTCGAGCACCGGCAGGTGCTCGTGCCCGGCCTGGCAGCTGAGTGCGGCATCGACCGGTGACTCGCAACAGCGGGGGACCATCTGGACCCGGACGTCTGGGCCGTCGTCGCCCACCGCCTCGCCCTGCCCTGAGTTCTGCGCCAGCTGCGCACCGGCGCGACCGACGTGGCGATCCGGCGTCCGTCGAGGGCCGCGCGCCGGGCCGGTCTGCCTCTCGGTGCCTTGCGCCCGGTGACGGGTCGGCTAGATTCTGGTCCTTGGCGTTGACGTCAACGTCAACGGAGTGGACGTGGGGGTCGCAGTGAGCGGGATCGTGGTCGCGAACCGGGGAGAGATCGCTGTCCGGATCATCCGGGCCGCCCGGCAACTGGGGCGTGGCACCGTGGCCGTGTTCCCGCAGGACGACGCCGGCTCGCTGCACGCGAGCCTCGCCGACCGCGCGCACGTGCTCCCCGGCAGCGGGGTGGCCGCCTACCTGGACGCCGCCGAGGTCGTGGCCGCGGCGCAGGCCGCCGGCGCCACCGCGGTCCACCCGGGTTACGGCTTCCTGAGCGAGAACGCCGACTTCGCGCGCCGGTGCGCCGCGGCCGGCGTCGTCTTCATCGGACCGACGCCCGAGCAGCTCGAGGTGTTCGGCGACAAGACCCGGGCGCGCGCCCTGGCCGAGCGCCTCGGTGTGCCGGTGCTCCCGGGCACCCAGCACGCGACCACGCTGGGAGAGGCCCGCGCCTTCGCCGAGCAGCACGGCCCGGTGATGCTCAAGGCGCTCGCCGGTGGTGGGGGCCGCGGCATGCGCGCGGTGCTGAGCGCGGGGGACGTGGCCGATGCCTATGCGCGCAGCCGCTCGGAGGCCCAGCAGGCCTTCGGCAACGGCGAGATCTACGTCGAGCGGCTGGTTCCCTCGGCGCGGCACATCGAGGTGCAGGTCGTCGGGGACGGGACCGGCGCCGTGCAGCACCTGTGGGACCGGGACTGCAGCATCCAGCGGCGCCACCAGAAGCTGGTCGAGGTGGCGCCGAGTCCCCGGCTGGACCCCGAGCTGCGGGCTGAACTCCTCGACGCCGCCCTGCGCATGGCGGCCGAGGTCGGCTACCGGAGCCTGGGCACCTTCGAGTTCCTGGTCGGCGCCGACGGGTTCTGGTTCATCGAGGCGAACCCACGGCTGCAGGTCGAGCACACGGTGACCGAGCAGGTCACCGGCGTCGATCTCGTGGCCACGCAGCTCCGGCTGGCCGACGGTGCCTCGCTGGCCGATCTCGGGCTCGCCTCACCGCCGGCGCTGACGGGCTGCTCCATCCAGGCGCGGGTCAACCTCGAGACGCTGGACGCCGAGGGCGCGCCGCACCCGCAGTCCGGCACGTTGACGGCCTTCACCCCGCCGACGGGGCCGGGGGTGCGCGTGGACACGTACGGCTACACCGGCTACCGGACCAGCCCGCGCTACGACTCGTTGCTCGCCAAGGTGGTCAGCACCGCCCCGGACTTCCCGGCTGCCCGCGCGCGGGTCAGCGGCGCACTGGCCGAGTTCCAGCTGGAGGGCGTGCCGTCCAACATCCCGCTGCTGCGCAGCGTGCTGGAGCACCCGGCGGTCACCGCCGAGCAGTGGGACACGGCCTTCATCGGCGACCACCTGGTGGAGCTGCTCGCCGGGGCCCACCGACGGGTGCACCCCGACCGGGCGGGCGGCGGGGAAGATCCGACCGCTGCCCCGGTGGCCCCCGAGGGGACGGAGTCCGTGGCGGCACCCATGCAGGGGGTGGTGGTCCAGGTGGACGTGGGCGACGGCGACACCGTGGCGCCCGGGACGCAGCTCCTGGTGCTGGAGGCCATGAAGATGGAGCACGTGGTGCGCGCGGCCCGCGGCGGCCGCGTCCGGCAGGTGGTCGTCGCCACCGGCGAGCTCGTCGAGGAGGGCGCGCCGCTGGTCTTCCTCGGCCACGACGACGGCGTGGCCGCCACCGCCCCCGAGCCGCCCACCGTGCCGGGCGAGGACTGGGCAGCAGAGGTCGCGGAGATCCGCCGCCGGCACGACCTCGCCCACCAGCTGGGCGGCCCGGAGAAGATCGCCCGGCAGCACGACACCGGGCGGCTGACCGTCCGGGAGCGGATCGAGCTGCTCGCCGACACCGGGAGCTTCAGCGAGATCGGTGCGCTCACCGGGTTCGCCGACCGGGACGGCACGCAGGCCCCCTCGGTGCTGCCGGCGAACTTCGTGGCCGGAACGGCGCGGCTCGACGGGCGCAAGGTCGTGCTGGGCGCCGACGACTTCACCGTTCGGGGCGGTTCCGGTGATGCCGCCATCCACGCCAAGCAGATCTACGCCGAGCAGTACGCGCGCGAGATGCGGCTGCCGGTGGTCCGGTTGCTCGACGGGGCCAGCGGTGGCGGCAGCGTCAAGATGGCGGCCGAGGCCGGCTTCACCTACATCCCGGTCAACCCGGGGTGGGACGCCGTCGTGGACAACCTGTCGCTGGTGCCGGTGGTCGCGGCCTGCCTCGGGCCCACGGTCGGCCTGGGTGCTGCCCGGCTGGTCATGTCCCACCTGGCGGTCATGGTGGAGGGCGTCGGCCAGCTGTTCACCGCCGGCCCACCGGTGGTGCGCAGCGCCACCGGAGAGGACCTGACCAAGGAGGAGCTCGGTGGCGCCGGGGTCCACCGGCGCAGTGGCGCGGTGGAGCGGTTCGTCCGCACCGAGGCGGAGGCGTTCGACGTGGTCCGCACCTTCCTCTCCTACCTCCCGCGCAGCGTGTTCGAGACGCCTCCGGTGATCGGCAGCACCGATCCGGCCGGACGGCGGAAGGACGGGCTGCTCGGTGCCGTTCCTCGGGACCGGCGCGCGCCGTACCCGATCGGGCCGATCCTGGACGCCGTCTTCGACGCCGGATCGGTGTTCCCGTACGCGGAGTACGGCGGCGCCACGGTGACCGCGCTGGCCCGGTTGGCCGGCCACCCGGTCGGCGTCATCACGACCGATCCGGCCAGGGGCTCCACCATGTCGGTGGAGGGCAGCCAGGCGGTCGGCCGGCTGGTCGACCTGTGCGAGACCTTCCACCTGCCGATCGTCAGCCTCACCGACCAGGCCGGGATGACGATCGGCTCCGCCGCAGAACGCCGCGGCACCATCCGGCACGGCGCGCGGGCCATCGCCGCCGTCTACCAGGCGCGCGTGCCGCAGGCCGAGCTGATCCTGCGCCGGGTCTACGGGGTCGGCGGCGCCGGCATCGTCAACCGGCACCGGGCGGGCCGCAGCTGGGCCTGGCCGTCGGGTGACTGGGGCTCGCTGCCGGTCCAGGGGGGCATCGAGGCCGCCTTCCGGGCGCAGCTGCAGGCCGCCGCGGACCCGGAGCAGGAGCTGGAGCGGCTGCGCGGCCAGCTGGCGGCCGTGGCCTCCCCGTTCCGCACCGCCGAGCAGTTCGGCGTGCAGGACCTGATCGACCCGCGGGACAGCCGCGCGTTGCTGTGCGACTGGATCGCCGACGCCTACCGGTTGCTCCCCGAGCTCACCGGGCGCCCGTCCTTCGGTACCCGGCCATGACACCGGCCACCGGCCACGCACAGGAGGAGACGACGATGACCGAGCAGGACCTGACCGAACTGCTGCGCGAGGACGGCGAGCTGATCACCGCCCGGCTCGACCACTGGGCCGCCACCGCCGGGGACCGGCCGTTCTTCCACTACGGCGAGGACGACGTCACGCTGACGTATGCCGAGTTCGGCCGGCGCACCGACTCGATCGCCGGCAACCTCGCCGCCCGCGGTGTGCGCCCCGGGGACCGGATCAGCGTCTTCTGCACCAACCCGCTGGTCAGCGCCCTGGTGATGTTCGGCGCCTGGAAGGCGGGCGCGCTGTACTGCCCGGTCAACTTCTCCTACACCGGCCGACTGCTGGCCTACCAGCTCGAGGACACCCGGCCCCAGCTCGTGGTCACCGAGGCGGCGTTGCTGCCGGCCCTGAACGAGGTGGCCGGCCAGCTGGCCGAACGTCCCGTCGTCGCGGTGTACGAGGCACCACCCGGTGCCCACGGCCACGGCGGTACGCGCGCGGCCAGCGTGCTGGCGGAGCTGCCGTGGACGGAGCTGACGAAGGAGGCGGCGGCACCGGACGTCGTCGTCGGCTTCGACGACCCGGCGAACATCATCTACACCTCGGGCACCACCGGCCCGGCGAAGGGGGTCGTCCAGCCGTTCCGCTGGATGGCGCAGTACACCTTCAACCTGCGGATGGCGCTGACCAGCGAGGACGTCATCTACAACGATCTGCCGATGTACCACGTCGGTGGTGCCATCGCGAACGTGGCGCGGGCGGCATGGGTCGGCTCCGAGGTCGCCGTCTGGAACCGGTTCAGCCCGACCGCCTTCTGGGACCGGGTGCGCTCGCGCCGGGCGACCACGGCCATCCTGCTCGACGTGATGATGCCGTGGCTCCTGCAGGCGCCCCCGACCGCCGAGGACCGGGCGAACACGCTGAACAAGGTCCACATGCAGCCGTTGCCGCTGCACCACCACGAGGTCGCCCGCCGCTTCGGCATCGACTTCGTGACGGCCGGGTTCGGCCAGACGGAGTCCGGTGCGCCGATCTCCGTCGTGCTGGAGGAGGTGCCCGACGGGCAGGGCACCCCGGCCGACCTCTACACGGGCCGCTCCCACGAGGAGGTCCGGGACCGTGCCGCCCGTGCCGGGATCCCCGTCCTGGGAGGGGACCAGGTGACCCGCAAGGGCCTGATGGGACGCCCGTCGCCGTTCGTCGAGGCCGTCGTGCTGGACGAGCACGACGAGGAGTGCCCGCCGGACGAGGCCGGGCAGCTGGCGCTCCGCAGCCGCCTGCCCGGGCTCTTCCTGCGCGAGTACCACGGCAAGCCGGAGGCGACCGTGGCAGCCTTCCGCAACCTGTGGTTCCACACCGGGGACGCGGCCGTGCGCGGTGCCGACGGGCTGTTCTACTTCGTCGACCGGATGGGGGACCGGATGCGGGTGCGCGGGGAGAACCTCTCGTCCTTCCAGGTCGAGGACCTGCTCTACACGCTCTCCGGGGTCCAGTTCTGCGCCGTCTTCTCGATCCCCAGTTCCGAGGGGGACGAGGACGACGTGGTCGCCTACGTGGTACCCGCCGAGGGCAGCACGCTGACCGAGGACGCCGTGCACGCGTTCGCCGCGACCACGATGCCCAAGCACATGCGCCCGCGCCACGTGCGGGTGGTGGACGACATCCCGCGCACGCTGACCAACAAGATCGAGAAGTACAAGCTCAGGCAGTGGATCACCGCCGAGCTCGCCGGTCGGTGATGGCCGGCGCACGACCGGCGACGGGCGAACGGGCCTCCTGGGCGGCGCGGACCTCCCGGGAGGGCCAGGAGAGCGAGACCCGGTCGTTGCTGCTCGCGTGCGCCGGCCGGGTGTTCGCCCGGCTGGGCTACGCGAGGACGACCATCGCCGACGTCACGGAGGAAGCGGGGGTGTCCCGGGCGACCTTCTACGTCTACTTCGCTTCCAAGGCCGACGTCTTCCGGACCGTCGCGCTCGGCGTCCGCGACCGGTTCCTGGCGGTGCACGAGCAGCCCGATGTCGACGCCGAGGACCCCTACGAGCTGGCGCGTGAATCCAGCGCCGCCTACCTCCGGGCAGCGGTGGACCACCGGGAGCTCCTGACGGTGATCGAGCACCAGGGGCTCGCCGACGCCGAGATCGCCACGATCTGGCACGAGCTCCGGGACCGCCCGCTGCAGCGGATCGCCCGCTACGTCAACCGCCTCACCGCGGAGGGGATCGCCCACCCGGCCGCCCCGGCCCAGACGATCGCGGAAGCGGTCTACGGCATGTTCGTGCACTTCGCCCACCTGGTTGCTGCCCGACCCGACGAGTACGACGTCGCGGTCGACCACCTCACCGCCATCTACCTGCGGTTGCTCGCCCTTCCCGAGCAGGCGCCGCCGTCGGCCGGGAACGGGGCGGCCGCGGTGGTCGGGCCAGGGGCCCCGTAGAGCGGTGACGGAGCCGCGGCCGCCCCGTCGGTCGACGACGGGTCGTGGGTGCCGGCGCGGTCCACGCCGCACGGTCGGGACGCGGTGCGGTCGTCGCCACGCCTGTGCGGAGAACGCACCGGTCGGCGGCTGGCGCACCCGTCACCGCACGAGCCGAACCCACCCGCTCCCGGTGGGGGAACGGGTGGGTTCGGCAGGAGCTAGCCGGAACGGCCGACGAGCGGCGCACCCGCGCTCGTCACCGCCTCCGGGCTACCGACCGTGGTGGTGTCCCTGCTCCGCGTCGGCAGCGCGGAGGGACTCCGCGATCCACTGCATCGCCTCGGGCACGTCGTAGTTGCCAGCGTGCGGCTGGTTCCAGGCGAGCCGGTAGTTGACGTCGAGCACGTCGCGGTCGTCCTGCAGGGCGCGGTCGAGGTCGACCGAGACGGTGAAGGCCGTGTCCCGGTCGCGCGTGCCGGTGCGCACGTACCAGTAGGGCGCCGTGTCGGCGTTGGAGTCCAGGTACTCCATCGGGTTGATCAGGTCGGCCTGCTCGTCGACCACGGTGTCGCGCTGCCGGGTGTACTTCGCCCAGGTGAGACCGGTGTCGTCGAGCCCGATGCCGTCACCCGCGGCGTTGTTGTGGTTCCACGAGTACTCGGTGAAGTTGGAGTACACCTGGTCCGCGGTCCCGAACAGGTTCGACTCCCCGGTCCCGGGGCCGCC
>Ga0210040_10006983_pt1 | contig 13844 bp, 1 predicted proteins | sample CryGeyCG12114_NA_FD_185462 | JGI IMG/M metagenome (GOLD analysis project Ga0210040, IMG submission 185462) | Groundwater microbial communities from aquifer - Crystal Geyser CG19_WC_8/21/14_NA (SPAdes) (version 2) | ecosystem: Environmental > Aquatic > Deep subsurface > Groundwater | place: USA... | reverse complement strand
TATAGTATTAAAATACTAAATTATTTAGTATTTAGTATATAACTATACGCGCCTTAGAAAGTTTAAGTTTAGTAAAACTTAAACTTTTTAGTATAAGCTATACTTTATAGTATATATAACTATAATTATTTTTATATAAATAAAACCTAAATATTCTAAATAGAGCTTTATAATATACTTATATTATTAAACTATAAATTACTATACTATATTACTTTAACTAATATTATACCTCTAAGCTCTACTAGAGATTATTATAAAGTAGTTACTATTAAAAGAGTAATATAGAGATTATACCTAGAGAACTTATTATCTCTTATAGCTTTAAGAACTAGGTACTTAGGTAGTAACTTATTTATTATATAAGTAATATATAATAGCTAGATTACTTAAGTAACTATCTTAATCTATAAATTATATACCTTTATTATTTTAATCTATTATATATACTTTATTATACTTATACCTTACTTAATAAAATAGTTAGTAACTATACTATATAGTAATAAAGTAAATACTCTAACTCTAAACTTAGCTTTAAGTATATACTATCTTCTACTAAACTCTAATTCTTTTCTAAACCTCTAGAAATTAATAGAGTTTTTCTTTATATTTATAAAGATACTATCTTTAGCTTTATATAATACTCTAAAAAGGTATTCTTTTATAACTATTATAAAATATCTTCTTTTTATACTTTTTTTTTAATACTTCTATACTAATATCTCTAATGCTTTATATTATTTAAATATTACTACTATTATCTACCTATATTATATATTCTCTATAATTTTAAATATCTAGCTCTATTATATAGCGTTAAAGAGCGTTATAAACTCTTAAGTTTTAAAATTATTTAGGTTTACTTTATTTATTACTATCTATATATATTATAAGAGTACTAGTTAATTATCTAGTTAGATCTAGAATAAGTTATTATTATTATTATCTAGTCTACTATCTTCCTACTCTAATAGTAATAGTAAGTCCTACTCTATACTTAAAAAGAGCTACTTACTTTCTATATACTACTTTCTCTATATTTTTAATACTATACGCTAGTTTTATAAATATTTAATAGTACTAATTATAGCTACTTTTATAACTATATTTATAGCTAGCTTAATACTTATACTTAGAAGCTTTTATATAAATATCTTATACTACTACTCTTACTATAATAGTTATATTAAATAGAATCTATTTATATTAAATATTATACCGGAAACGAGGTACTTGAACTACTATTACGTTTCTATAACCTTACTAATACTAATAGCTTTTTACTACTTTCTACTCTCTTTTACTTAAAAACTAATTTAAATAGACTCTTTTATATACTTTTTATACTTAAATTCTATATTTTACTAGTAAATATTACGTAAAACAACTCTATTTAGTTTAGAAGTTTAATTAAATAGACTTAAAACTAGAATAGCCTCTTAGCTAGCTTATACTCTATTCTATTTAAATAAATAAATAAGTAGACTCTCTTATAGTAATTACTAGTAATAGTTTTAAGTTCTATATATAGGTTAGACTTTTAAGTACTCTATTTAGTTTACATTTTTAATTAAATAGACTTTAAACTATAACTAACTTATAGAATATATAAAGCTTACTACTTACTATTAAATAACTATATATAGTATCTATATAGTGTATTACTATTAGAGTTTATTATATAAGTAGTATAAGTAATGTAAGCCTTATAGCGTAAACTTTATAGCATAGTGTAGACGTAGTAGCGTAGACTTAGCAGCGTAAGTACTATAAACCCTATAGTATAACTTGTACTTTACTACATACTTTGCTAACTCGTACTTCGCTATATACTTTACTGCGTACTTCGCTAACTTATACTTCGCTACGTACTTTACTATAGAGAGTACTTCTATAAAATTTAGCAGCTCTATAGTAGCTATACACACTAAACTTTAGGGTATACTACTAAAATTATAGGTACCTACGTGAAATTTAGCGGCCCTATAGCGGCTGTACCTACTAAACTTTAGGGTATACTGCTAAAATTATAGGCACCTACGCAAAATTTAGCGGCTCTATAGTAGCTGTACCTACTAAACTTTAAGGCATACTGCTAAAATTATAGGCACCTACGTAAAATTTAGTAGCTCTATAGCAGCTGTACCTACTAAACTTTAAGGTATACTACTAAAATTATAGGCATATTCTTCTTTAACGACCTACTATTAGTAAAGTCTATTAATAGAATTATATAACGCCGTCTAGAGTCTTAGGAGGACTAATACGCTCCCTAGTACGAAGTTAAATATATAATAGCTACCTAATAGGCTAGCTTATTTTAGCTGCGCCTAAGCTTTCAACTCTATCTTTAACTAGTTTTATATACTAACCTATTCTAGTACTATTATAGTTAACTTACCTAAACTCTAAAAGAGTATATAATTAGGCCTATAAGCGCTAGCTACTCTACCCTTTACTACTATAGCAGCTTACGTTTACATTTATAACTATAGTATAGCTACTACGTAAGTCTTAAAGCCTATAGTAATGCTAGAGATAAGTAACCTCTAAGGAGGCTATAAGATAGATTAAGATGTCTATAAAAGAGATAGCTAGTTCTCTTATTTTAAAATACGCGTGCTTATTAGTAGCCTATTTATAGCGCTCTTCCTAAACTTATAGTTAATAATAATCCTTATTTACTATTACTCTATAGTCTATTAAATCTTATAAAGTTAAGTTAGGAGATCTAGATCTAAGCTTTATCTCTCTAGTCTACCTTAGGATTACTATTAGCGCGCTTTTAACTAAGAGATAAGATGTTTTCTCTAGCCCTTTCTAGGGAATTACTATAAGCTACTAGGTAAGTCTTATTAAGCGAGCCTAGCTGTAAGTAGCCCTTACTAGGGTAGATCTAGAATTACGCTAGCTGCTAGGACATACAAAGTTCTATACGCAGTTTTCTATAGCCCTTATAAGGTATTTACCTTTAAACTATTTATAACGTTATATAAGATATACTTAGGCCTAAAGCAGTTAACTTAAGAATAAACAGCTTAGGCCTAATTACCTAAAAGACCCTATTAAAACTTTTAAAGGGGCCTTGTCCTTTTTTAAACACTAAATACGCCCTATTACTGCTCCTTCCTATAATAAACACTTTACCTTACCTATTTATCCTATATACCTTTTACGCATTAGTACTCCTTTATCTAACACTCTCTACTACTCTTTCTACTATAACTAGTACTACTAAGTACCTTAAGTGTACTAGAATAATAAATAATAGGCTTATATACATTACACTAATTAAAGCTCTAGCGTGCTTAGACTATAAAGAAGTACTTACTTTTAAGCGTATTTCTAAGTACTTTTACAATATCTATAAGTAGAACGTATTAAAGTTTAAGTTTAAGAAGGCTGTAACTGCCTAGTGTAACGTGTTTAGTAGTAAGTATAAAGTAGCCTAGACTAAAGCCTCTTACTAGGAATAGTTTAACGTAGCCTATAAACCTCTAGGTATACCCTAACTCCTATTCCTTACGCTTAAACGCAGCTATCTTTATACTCTTAGTATAGTAGATTAGTGCTATAAAGGCTTTATAAGTATTTATTGCAATAATATAATACTATATACTAAAAACATTTACAGCTAGGGAAACCTAAGAAGTAGAAAGACTAGCTAACCTAGCGCGTATAAAGCACCTATTAACTAGCCTTAGATTTCTAACGTGCCCTACTAGTAAGTAAGTTTAGGTAGCGCTAGAGCTTAGCTTTAGCTAGTTATTCTTTTAGCTGCCTTAGCTAGGGCGACTAATAAAGACTTTAATAACCCTTAGAGTAAGATTAAGGCTTACTTTCTTAGGGCTTTAGTAACGTAAACTGTTGCCTAGCACTAGGCTACTTCTACCTATCTACTCCTCTTTAATAACTAGCTTAAGCGCACCTACTAAACGATAACCTTAAAGGGATTTAACCTAAAGGCGCTTTATTAGCAGTTAGTAACTATAACGATATCTAAGCCTAAGTTACAACTTATCTTTACTACGTTTAATAATATTATTACTAAAGTTATAAACGCTCTATATAACTAGGAAATCAACTCCTTTACTATATTTTACCTTAGCTCCTATAAGTAGACTACGCAGTATAGTAAGATACTACATTTTAAGCTTAAGTATAGAACTAAGGTGCAGTATATTAGCGTGTAGAGGAAGTTTTTTAGCTTCCTATAGCAGTAGGTTAGCTACTAAGCCTTACCTTAACTACTCTATAAGCTTACCTCTAAGTAGAAAATAGTATAGGTAAGCTTATTAGAAGCGCTTATATAAGAAGTTAAGGAGGTGCGCTTACCTAAGGCCTAGTAGGTTACACTAGAAGAAAACGCTACTAATATACTAATTAATTTACTAACTTAGCCTAAGACACTAACGCGCGAAGTAAGCCTAAATAAGTAGGACCTACTTACTTAGGTTAATAGCCTTACGCTAAGCACTTAGAGTATAGTAATACTATAAGAGTACTACGCTTAGATAAGCAGCAGCCTACCTACTAAGGTAGAAGCTAATAATAAAGAGTTAGTAGAAGAAGACTTACCTTTAATAGATGCTAATAATACTATACTAATAACGCTAGAGCTACTGCAACGCTTTACTAGCTATTATAGCCCTAGTAAAAGCTATAGTAATACCTCTTCTCTAGCTCCCTATTAAAAGGGTCTTTAGCTAGTAACTTCTCTAATTTAATGCTTAATAACGTAAAAGCCTACTACTACAGTAGCTAGCTTCCTAAGGCTACTACATGCCTACTACTATTAATATACTATAGTTAGCTCTAATAAGGATTCTAATAGGTTAAAATATATACCTCCTTTTCCCTCTAAATAGGTTAAACCCTACTCCTCTATAGAGGTAGAACCCTTCTCTCTTCTACTAAAGCGTTTAGTAGGCACTAACTATCCTTACTTCTATATAGGCTTACTAAGTAGTATAAAGAAGTAGATTAAGAGCGTACTAAAGCGTTATAGATACGCGCTAGAAGAGAAGGCTATAGTACCTATTAGCTCTGCGCTATAATTTCCTACTAGAGTAGTAGTAGTTAGCGAAGTCTCTACATAACTATAGGACGCTATATTAGATCTCTATATATTAATATTAGACACGCGTGTTAGGAATAGGGAGACTAAGAATATACTTATCTTATTTCTTACTATCCTAGGCATTAATAGTACTAGCACTATATTCTAAGAGGCCTCTATATATATTAGGAAGTTATTAGAGTTAGTTAAGATAGTATAGTTTATACTAGTGTAGTAGGGACTTACCTATAGGCTAGAGGGCATAATAATAGTAAGTAATATTATTACTACCTATAAGGAGAAGTTTATAGTTTTTAGCTCTAGGTCTCTAATAGAGATTATACTGCGCCTTTAATAGTATAAGTTTAAGATTTAGAATAACACCTCTAGTAAGGCTATGCTTTAGTAGTTAAATAATACGTAGAGCCTTACCTATAGCACGTTTAAGGTTACTATATAGGGCCTATAAATAATAGTTAGTAAGGAGCTAGATATAGCTAAGAAAGAGTTAGTTAGTTTACTATACAGTTACGAACTGCTAGACCTAGACCTAGCCTAGCTTTACAATAATAGTAGTAAGCTAAAGCTAGGGTATTACTAGGCGAAAGACACCTAGAATAAGGTATACCTAAGTAGCTTAGTAAGCGCTGCCTACTAGCTATTTTATAAGTTTAAACAGAACTAGGATCTCTAACGCTGCTTTATTATTAATACTAATATAAGGCTAGTAGTATAGAGAGTAAGTAACGTTAGCTTTTATACTACTAAGGCCTACACCTTTACTTAACGTATTCTTACCCTAGTGCACTTACTTAGAGGCTAGCTACTAAGAGGCACTAAACTACTTACCTACTACTAGCGTAATAGTAATAAGGGTAGCTTCCTATATAATATCGTAATTAAGAATAGCATAGTTTACTTTATTAGCGCTTACTATAAGAATTTAGTAACTCTAGGGGAGTTTAAGATTATTTACTAGTACTTACTAGAGCGACTTAGTAAGCTTATTACCTACTATACCTAAATTATTCTGCCCTTTCTTAACGTCCTCTAGGGCTACTATAACGTACTAAATCTTAACAGCCTAGTAGGTTTATTCCTATAGCTATCTACTTTAAAGAGGCCTTATAAAAAGTCTACTTTATAGTTAGTATCTATAGCTCTAGCTAGTAGAGACCTACTACCTAAGAGCCCGTAGGCTACTAAAGAGATTACTAGCTAACTCTACTCTATCTTTAAGATATATATAGATATAAATAGGCACCTCTAAGACTAGCGCAACTACATAATTAGTATCTATAGAATATACTTACTAGAGTTTTATAAGTTTTACTATAACTATAAGGTAGTAAAGAACGCGCTAGACGTAATTAGTAATCTCTAGGTAGCTTATTCTTTAAGGTAGGCTATATTAGCCTATACTAGGTTTATAAAGAACGTAATATAAGGGCGCTAGGATGAATATCGCCTACTTAGCTAGCACTAGTACTACTTCTTTAGCTAGAGCGCAAAGCTAGGAGCGCGTATACCTTTAGCTTCTACTTCTAGTAATGCTATAAAGAAGTAAAGTAGAGACGCTAGCTGTAAAGATAAATCTAACTCTAAAGATAAAGAGTAGAGCCTAAAGAGGCCTTAGCAATCTTAGTAATTAAAGACTTAATGTGTCTATAGGGTTTAGCTAGATATATTTTCCTTCTTACTTACTATTACCTATACTTTACTATTTCTACTTACTCCTTCTTCTACTTTCCTTACTTTACTTATATACTTATACTAGAGCTATTCTTTAGCGCATATAACTATATAATATCTACTTACTATAATTAAATCTTCCTTTAGTATTCCTCTTTAGCGTAAACTAAAGACACCTACTCTTTATTCTAATACTAAAGCTAAAATCCCTACGTAATAGGCCTATGTAAACCTTATTCTCCTAGCTAGTAAGCTAAACTAGGGAACTAAAATCTAAGACTGTATAATCCCCCCCCTACTAGATACTAGAGACTAGTAATATAGTAAGTAGGAAACCCTATAGGTAACTACTACGTGCAGAATCTCTAGGCTATATAAATATATATAGCCTACTTCTTAAGCGACATTAGCAGCCCTACTTAAAGATTACTAGACTAGTAATACCCTTCTAAGCAAAGGTCTATATAAATCTAAGCTAACTTCTAGAAGATTAGAGCTATTATAGGTAGTCTACTCTTTAAATACGCCCTTCTGTCTATTTTAAACGCCTACCTATATACGTTAGATTGTGTGCTTTTAGAAATAAATAGAGAATTACTACACTTAGCTAGATGTCTAGGGTAGGCTTACTTTTAACTAGGTAAACTGCTAAACCTACTATAACGCGATAAGGCTACACCCTAGTTCCTAGATAATTTAGATTTCTCCTACTCTTAGGTTACTATATAATATATAGTAGGTAGTTTAAGGCTAGCCTACTCTTACGTATTTAGTCTAATATCTTTATCTTTAGTAAGATAGCACTATATAACTATATCTCGCCCTCTCTACCTCTTAACGTTGTAATATAGTAGCTTATAAGACTTAAGAAATTATAAATAGGTATATACCTAGATTACCTTTTTAGGTAAAGGTCTATACTAAGTTAAGCTAACCTCTAGAAAGTTAGAGCTATTATAAGTAGTCTACTCTTTAAATACGCCTTTCTATCTATTTTAAACGCCTACCTATACACACTAAATTATATGCTTTTAGAAATAAGTAAGGAATTACTGCACTTAGCTAGATATCTAGAGTAGGCTTACTTTTAACTAGGTAAACTACTAAACCTACTGTAACGTAATAAGGCTGCACCCTAGTTCCTAGATAATCTAGATTTCTCTTACTCTTAGGTTACTACGTAGAATAGTAAGTACCCCTAAAGGCCTACTCTTACGTATTTAATCTAATGTTACTAGTAAAATAGAACTAAACGATTAAATCTCGCCTTCCTCTAAGTAGTAAGCTATACTAAGGGGATAGAAAGATAAGAGCGCGCTTTAATAGCTTACTAGAATAGCTTAAGGCTACTTTAGCACGCTTTAATATTAGGTAGAGTAAAGATATATTAACGCTATATACAAAACAAAAGAGATATAGAAACCTTAACTAGTGTAGAGACTTAGAATATATATATACTACTAAGGTAGTTTTCATTACTATTAAACTACGTAAAAAATACTTAGAGCGCTGTAAAGATCTCGCTAAAGTAGTTATAATGCAAACGCCTAGAGTAAAGTAGTAATAACTTTATATAAGTAATATTAGCTATCCTAGTGCAATATTATTCTCCTTATTTAGTAGGCTACCTTACAGTAACCTAGCTAACTAAAAAGACTCTAAGTAGTATTAGAAAGCTGCTATTTCTTAGTCTTTATTATTTACTACCTAAGTAGGCTCTAAAAAACGCCTAATAGCGTAGAGCTACAAAGCGCTATAAGTAAGACTTATAATTACTATATAGTTTACAGCTGCAAAGTAACTTAGTAGAAAATTAACCTTAGCATATATATATAGAACAATCCTACACCTTCTTAATTCTAACTCTACTTACCTAATATGCAGCTAACTACTCTTATAAGTAGATCTCTTTAATAAGTAGCTGTTATATAAGAATAAGTCCTAATTTATATAGTAAGCTTTATCTAATAATGTATATAGCTACTAACACCTAATGCCTAAGCCTATAATACTTAGAGGCTAAGAATAAATCTGCTATTACTCTTAATTAAGTAGTTACTCTTAATTAAGTAGTTCTAGGCTTAGCTATATCTACATTATAGCAATAGGCTGCGAAGTAAGTAAGTAAGCTGCACAGCCTATAATTAACTTATATTACCTAAGTTTGTATAAAGCGGCGAAAAGAGGAGGTGTCTTAAGGCTCCTATTATAGCCGCATACTCTACTAATACTAGTACTTAATCTTCTTAAGCGCTTAAGGCCCTAGTAAAACTAGCTTAAGATACTAAAAGGGGTAGCATCTCTTATTGCAATAAACCCTAACCTAGTAGGAGATCGTTATCTATAAAATTATTAATATACGTAAAAACTGCGTAAGCTTTATAATAACGTTTTAGGCCTAAGGCGCGACTAAATAGAAGTAATAAAGGATACTAACGCTATAACTACTAGAGTACAGCTCTAGCTTAGCTAAACAGATTATAAAACTATAAGAAATGTAGTAAACTATAGACAACTTAATTAAAACTAAGCACAACTAGTGCTTAGATAGGATAAAAAGTATAGTAGCTAGCAGCTAGTACGCTATAGATATAAAGATTAGGGATAAGAAGTCTCTAAACTTCCCTCTATACCTAGTAAGTGCTAAATTAATTTACCCTCTTAAGAGTAGAGTAAACCTAGTATACCTTATTACCTACTTACTAAAGTAAAGAGCCTAGTATACCTAATAGGGTGAAGTATATACTTTAGGTATAAGTTACTTCTTAGTAGCTATACTAAAAGGAACTTAAAGGTAAATTTAAAAGCTCCTACTAGGCGTTGCTAATAGTAATAGCACTAATTAGAACTAGCGTTTATTCTATAATAACTAATCCTCTGTATTTCTATTCTATGCTAAAGAGTTAAAGTAATAAGCGCAGACGCTATATAAATAAGTTTAATAGCCTAATAGCATCCTATTAAGCTACTTTAGTACACACTTAGAATGTCTTAGCTAGATTTAAGACATATTTACTTCCCCCTATTTAGCTTCTACTTAAAGCTTAAATACTAGCAACGTTTATACTAATACTCTTCTTTATTAGAACACTCTAAAGGCAACGTTAGGTGTTATAAGCTACTATAGTCTCTTTACTAAAGCTAAAGACTACTACTCTTACTAGAATAAATTACGTAATAAGAGTAGGTAAGGGTAAAGAAGTACATAGTTAGCACTAGTATAGCTAGTAGTACAATTACCTATTATAGACTAAGATATAAGTATATAAGAAAATTAAGGCTAAACTTAACTCTAAACTTCTCTCTACAACTAGTAAGCTAGCGTAATTTACCCTCTAAAGAGTAGGGTAAACCTAAGACACCTTATTACTTACCTACTAGAGTAAAGAGAGCCTAGTGTACTAATAGAGTAAAGTAATTATTATATAGTACTATTAAACTAATAAGCCCTTAAAAGCTATTACACTTCTACCTAAGTGCCTAGCAGCTATTATAAGTAGAGAATAACACCTATATATCTATATTAAACTTTATTATATATATAGGCTACCTATATTCTATAAATAACTACTATAATAGCTCTTTTTTCGCATCCTAGTATGCGTTATATATCCTACTAAACATTAAAGTAGTACTTAAGTAGCTACCTTTACTTACTTAAAGTATAATACTATAAGCTATATTAATATTAAGGTCCTCTTATAAGATAGCTAGCCCTTCTATTTAAGCCTCTTTAGTAACTAGCGCTATTTCCTAAGTTATAACACTATCTACTAGTAGCCTAAAGAATAGTAGGTTAATTAATAGCTATATATTCTCTACTTTAAACCTAATATACGCTATGTCTTTATCTTTAGAAAGCGCCTTAAGGGCTTTAAGTATACGTTTATTATTATTAAGGCTAGTAAAATTAATAAAAGAGTAGGCGTAGAAAAACGCAGTAGTAGTTTTAGTTGTTACTATATATAGTAGGACGCAATCATTTACTAGAAATTATAAGTAGCTATTAAAAGTAGGCGTAGTAACGTACTAAAAGCTGTTAGCTAGCTTAGTAACTAATTATTACTAAGAAAGTCTTAGACTTCGCGCTAGTAAGGTAATAGAGGCACTAAAGTTAATATAATCTTATATATTATGCGCGTATAGCTGTTATTAGAAGTACTATTTTACGCTGCTATATTACTATTAAAGAGTATTAGTAGCTAGGAGAAGAAATAGCTGTGCGCACCTACTAGCTAGTTAAAAGGCTATAGACTTACTATAAGGTTTTAGGTTTACAACTACGTAAAAGCTTACTACTAGAGGCTTAAACTTATACTACTCTAGAATAATTTACTAAGGGCGTAGATCCTACTAACTTAACTATCTACTATATAGATATATCTAGCTAATAGGTAAGAGCGCGCTATATCTACTATTCTTATATCTTACTAGAAGTAGGGCAGCGTATACCCTATAGTATAATAAAGTATTTACTAAACTTAACCTTATAGTAAATAGTACGCTGCAATCTAGCTTATCTCTACTTATACAACTCCTAAGCTATTAAGTACGTAATTATACTAGTGTATAAGTCGCTAGATCTACGCTACGTATAAAAGCAAAGGTAGTATACAATTAGAAGTAGTAACTATTAAGTTTTAAGATTGAAACTTAACGCGTAAAATATAGAATAAAACTATACGTATTATTACTATGCTAGAATGCCCTAAAAGTTAGTATATTAAAAGGTCCTATATTATATTTAAAGTTAGCACACTTAGAATAAAAAATAAGAGAGAGTATAGGTAAGAAGTTATTTACTTATAGTTATTTTAATATTATGTTGCTACTACACTAGATCTATATACTCTATTTTAAATAATTAATCTAGTATTTATTAGTATATTACCCTACGCTAAATAGTATATAAGCTTACTAATATAGTAGCGTAGTTGTACTACTACAGTGCAGCTAGTTATACCCTATAAATATTAGTTTTTTCTTCCTAATCCTCTACTAATCCTTTACTCCGCTTTCTAACACTATAGTACCCTTACTAGGTTAGTAATATCCTTACTACTTAAAACTATCTTAGCTAGTCTACTATAATAAAACCTACTTAGCGTTTAGTAGACTAAACCTATAATATAAGACGTCCTTCTACTAAGCTTATAATAAACTAGGTCTTAGGTTTTACCTACTAACTATCTAGGTAATTAGCCTAGAAAAAGCTAGTAATACAACTTAAAAGTAAATATTATACTAGGCTCTAAACTATAATAAAACTACTATAGTAAAATAGCTAACTAGCACTAAGGCACTAGAAGTAATAGAAGTATATAAAAGATAAGTAGATGTAGAAGCTAGTATACCTTTACACCTAGGCGCCTAAGTATATAGAATAGTGCTAGACTTCTTCTTCTTTGTAACTAAGATTATTGCACCTTTCTTAAGTATAGTAGCTGTTTAAGCTTCTACTCTAAAATTAAACCTTTATTTAGTATTACTTATTAAAACTATAGTAAGCTAACATCTTACTATTAAAAGTTAATAGAGTAGGAATTTAAATAAACTATTGTAAGCTTAAGGCTACGCAGATTATACTCTAAATTACTAATATGCTGTAAGGAATGTTAGTACTATATCTAATACATATAAGTATTAGCTTAGTAAGTACTACTAGAATTCTAAGTAGTAAGGTATAATTAAATTAATAATAACTGTAGTAATAAGCTACTTATAGTCTTATAATATAAGAAGCTAAACTAGTTAAGTATCTCTCTTAAGCTATTATACTTAACGTATATTAGTAAACCCTCTAAGGAGAGTAGGTAATATTAGGTAAAGAACTCTAAGTAATCTAAATTACAGCTTTAAAGGCACTAAAGGCACTAACAGCGTATACAACTAGTTTAATTATCTCTACTAAGTTCTCTAAGAGTTAGTCTATAATAAGCTATAACTAATATTACTATTGTATATATTTCTATTGCATATATCTCTTAAGAAGAGAAACTATACGCCTTATTATATATTAAATACAGTTACTTAGCAACGTTTTCTTCTAAAGTCTAGTAAGTATTTAGCGTAGCTAGTAATTTACAGACCTTAATTAGTGCCTATTAGGAATACTAATAGGACTTTAGTTCAATTTATAAGCCTAGTGTAGCACTAAAAGGTACTACTTAGATATAGGTGTAAGCCTACTAAAGCATATAAAAAGATTTACTAGGCCTATAACAGCGTACTATAAAGTTAAATATTTATTAGCTACTATTATAGAAGCAAAGTAAGTAGTTAAGAGACTTATAGCCTAAAGGCACTTAATATAGCTAGTTAACATAATATACTGCAAAGCTATAGATATAAAGAAGTAATTTAGGATAGATACTAGGATATAATCCTAATTCTACTATTTAGTAACTTAGTATATAGATTTAGTAGCCTAGGCGCACCTAAAAAACAATAGGCTAAAGCCCTACGTTTATTAAGTACTAGGAGTTTAGGAGTTTTTACACTCGTTAAATAGATATATAGTTAAATATCTGCCTATAGGTTTAGAAAGTACAGTCATTAAAAGATATAAGGAGATTAAGATTAGATTAGCGCTAAGATGTCTATATTATAAAGAGGTAGGCTATTACCTCCTTATAGGAATATAATACATACAGCTTATAGGCCTAAGAAAGTATTTATCTTAGCTTTAAGCTCTAACTAAAACTAATCTAAGTCTCTTAAACGCAGCGTCTAAAGTTGCATTTATTAATATAGCTTATCTACTACAGTTCCTTAAGCTACGCATAAAAAACTCTAAGTGTTTCTTAGCTACTTAATAGGTTAGTTACTATAGTGTAGGGGAAAATTAGATTAGTAAGCTAGTAAACTGTGTTCTCTTACGCTTACATTTAAGCTATAGGTAATTAAGCTACTAACCTTACTAAAACTATATAAACGCGCTATAGTAGGCGAATTTGCGTATATAAGAGTAATTAGGTATAGAACACTCTAAAAGCCCTCCCTAATAAAGCCAAAAGGCTATAAATAGGACTTACTAACTACTAGAAATTGCTATAAACGTAATAAGTCTAATAGGAAGGTATTAGAAAAA
>Ga0210040_10006982_pt1 | contig 13844 bp, 4 predicted proteins | sample CryGeyCG12114_NA_FD_185462 | JGI IMG/M metagenome (GOLD analysis project Ga0210040, IMG submission 185462) | Groundwater microbial communities from aquifer - Crystal Geyser CG19_WC_8/21/14_NA (SPAdes) (version 2) | ecosystem: Environmental > Aquatic > Deep subsurface > Groundwater | place: USA... | reverse complement strand
CTGTGTGCATTGCGTCGTCTGGTCACAAAAGGTTAAAAAAGTCAGCTGGATAGAACTTGAACGGGTCCTTTCGTTTTTACGGGAAGCCAAATACATATAGCAAGTTAGCTTACCTTAGGTAATGGACGAATGCTCACATTGTATTGCATGTGGGGTGCCACAATGGGCTCCTGCGTACGATTTCCGTAGTCCAACTAACTAACCAAGGAAAAGCAAATAATGATGATATGAGTGAAATGGTTTGTTGTGTGTGTTGCTCTTATACTGTGATATTATAGTGGCCAGAGATAAATAATGGATAAAAAACTGTGAAGATCAGAAGCAGCATGCATGCCGTGTGATGCTACTAATCCTCTGTGTGCATGTAGGGAAATATTTTTACTTTTATTTGTATTCAGTCATAACTAACTAAATTGTGGTTCCTGTGCATTCATTTTGAGTGAGTTAGTTAGTTTGTTGGTGTGTATAGCCTTGAAAAAGTCAAAAGACTTGGGGATGAGTACAAAAAATGTATTCGTGATGGAGTTAACAAGATAAATTTTTATGCTTCCTCACTCTCATATGTACATATGCTTGTGCTGGAAATTTTTCGTTGCATCCTATACATAATATTATGAACTATGCTATGTAATATTGTGTGCATGTTGCATTTCATATGGGACTGTGTGCATGTACAAATTGATGAAAAGATAATAAAGAGACAATAATAGAAATATGAATATAGTTAGTTTGAGAGTATCCTCAAGGTATTTATTGTTGTGACGCACGAACCAAGTGGACACATTTTCATCCTGTTGACAGTATTATGCATGCATTAAAACAACTGTTACTGTGATTTATAATGCAAGTTTCTGTCGTTTTTATAGTAAACAGGAGTTGCGTAATTGGAATCGCAAGTTTTTTCCCTTTCCTTAGTTTTCAAATATTGATGTCAGTCAGTCAGTCAGGGAGTGAGAGTGAGCGAGAGCACATCATTTATTAAAATAAGACTTAATCCATGCTGACGTCTTTTGGCTACCGGGTTTTTCTAATACATTCGTGATGACAAGAACAAGAAATAAGGCTACTCAACTTTTCCCTGGCTCATCATTTATTATCTGAGAGCATCAACATTTATTATGCTCGGCGCTTACACTTTTTACGTATTCCTTTGTGTATTCCAAACGTACTATGCAGTTGGTTAGTTAGTTGTTTTAAAAGAAACGGGATGAGACGGATTTTATAAAACTTGGAGCTCTGTACACTCTCTAGAGTGACAGATATAAGGTCTTACAAATGGAGGAAAAATGTCAATACCATAGGTTAAAGTGTAACTAATATTTTATGCAAGAGACAGAATACACTGAAGGTAAACAAGGTGCTAAGTAGGCAGTGTTAATGCAAGAAATAATGAAATACGTCCGTTTGTATGCATTTTTAAATGCAGTTATGTACTGCCACCCCACATGGGTAAATGAGAGTTAACTGATTGGGAAATATTACTTCATAACTAACTGACTGAGTCCTTTGAAACACTTAACCAAGCTTTTCAAGTACAGATAAATTCTATCTTGTGAAGAATCATAGTTAGTTAGTTAGTTAGTAATGAATCCAAGCTCTAACTTAAGTGATTTATGGAAGTGATAATGAGGGCTGCAGTCAAGAAAGGTACTCTATTTTGGACAGCTTCATTTTCTGGTCCAAAAGATTTGACACTGTATGTAGTTAACTAACTAACTATACAGCCTGCTATTCATTCACATATTGGGTTCGCCTTGTTATATTATACGATGTCAAATGGAATTGACAAGAATTTTTCATTTCACACAATTTTAATAAAGGATGGGGTCCAGACACACTTTTTTTCTCACTAGCATACTTGTCTTGTTGCTTGGATTTGGGAGTGAACGTAATAATATTAATCAGACTGGCTAATACGGTATGAAAGGAAACCTTAAAAAGCCAACTTGATGGTTGTTCAAAGGAGCTCAAAAAGTTGATTTCCCTGTCAGTTTTATTCCCATGAGCGACAAAAACGGTTGAGTAAACAGCTGTCTCCTCTTGTAATAATAATTATTTAATCTGTATTTTCGTACACAGTATAAACGTGGTTAAACAGACGTTTAAAACTAATTTTTTCCTGTCTAAAAAACAAACGAACAAAAAATATTATTTGTTAGACCAAACTAAATAGAAGTTTTTATATTTTTAATTGCATATCTGTTTTAGAGTCGTCAGTTTATTCCTGACAATTTAATTTGCATGCAAATACAAGAGTTTAATTGGGAAAGTGAAATACGTGATACTATAAATTTGGCATATTTTTAATATCGTTTTGTGGCAGACAATCTTACATTATTAATATTCTGAGCTCTTGTGAACAAAAAAAATGATGAAATCATCGTCTAGTAAGGATTCCATTATTACACAAAATGAATGGGTGAAGGAAGAAATGTGTATAAAATTGAACCAGGCCAGGATGAAAATATGCTAGATTTTTTCCACGTCTATTTCTCACCCACTATCATTATCCTAAAGATAGGGACCCAGGAAAATTATTATTAGGTGTACGTCTCCATTTCATTTTGGCTGGTAACATTCCTTATTTCAATATTCTGAGCTCATTCTCAGTCAGTCAGTCAGTAATAAGACACTCGAAATCTCCACTTGTTTTCTCCACCCAACCATAAATAAGTTGGTGCAACTTAAAATTTCTCATTATTATTTTTTCTCCGGGATTCAGAAAACACAAAAATGAGCTCACTTTGTAGCCCCAAAAGGAATTCACATAAGCATTCAACTTCATTCTGCATGAGTGACTTCTTGCTGGGAAAATAAAGTAAAAGAAAAATTCTAAACTTATTTAGAGACTTGTTCGTATATAATGCGCCAAAGAGATGTAAACCTAACATTACCAATGGTACGGTGGACTCACAAGTGGTCGTGTGCTGTACATTGTATTTTCGTTGCGTAACTCTTAGTACACTGTTTTCTGTCCAATCATTTTATTGGTTTGGATACTAACTAGCAAATATTATGCATACCAAGCGTAATGTAATCAGTAGTGGTACTTAATCTGTTTGTGCATGGATGCATGCCTTCATTCATTTCCCTGATTATCATTTTCCTTGTGATGGCATCATTTTGGAAAGTTTCCCCTCAAGTCTGTGTATAATTAAAGGCGCTTGTGCTCTGCATTTACTCAGGTTGAAAGAGCACTTGAAAAACATGGTCACTGCATAGCCTGACTTTGATTTCCCGGATTTAAAAAAGTTGGATTTTTAATCAACAACTTACCAACTTTGTACCGCAAATTGTACTAACTAAGCCTTTTGATTGTTATGAAAGACTGTACCTGGTTGGATTCCTCATGTATTCAATACAAATGGGATAAAAGGAGGATTGCAAATAATGGTTGGCTCAGGGAAACTTTGAAACCTCATTTACATAGTGCACATTAGTTGACATGGGTGAGCAGGGATTTGGACAAAGTACTTGGCTCACTTCAAGTCAGTTTATATATATTTACATAGGAGTTGGGAGCAGTGAGAAGTCTTGCATAATGCATAGACTGAATTATACGACTACATAAAATGAGAGTGATGAAAAAGATTTGTATTGTTTGACTACTGGAGGTGAGGCAAAAATCACCAGTGTTCCCATTTGTCTCCCAATTCGTTTTGCATATCAAACGAGCTTCTCAAAGTCCTTAACTATGAATGCTAATGGCGGGACTGTAGGATCCTTCAAAGTCAAATGGTGATAATGATCTTCAATATTATTAGATTACATGGGGAAAATGCACTGTTCACTGCTAAATATAGGCAAAAATCTATCGGTGTTGGTAAGAAATTGTTATCCGCAATTCAAGCCCCGTGTTTTTGTGCATAATGAGACAATCCGATATCGTTATATGGTATGGTTCATATGCAGCATTCTCTGGAAAACTGTAGTATTTGTTCTCTTTCATGGGAATGGAATATGATTATTTTCTTGGTGGACTTTACATACCCAAATATTATGAAAAGTGGAGTTAACACCCTTCATTTTTTTTGTGCTCACTCAATAGACTGGTAAACTGTGTGTAGGAAGTCTCTAGGCTCATGAAAGGACTGGGTTGTTACTGTTACACTCTTTTTGAACTTGCTAACGTTACTGGAAGTAGATCTCTGATCTGATGCATAATTTATGACGGGATACAAAGGCAGGAGTGGAGAATTCCCTGTGCACATGAGAGCTAAGTTTCTCTCTGTGTGCATTGCATATGTTGTCTAACTTGTAAAGTTTACGTACAATAAGTTGGTAGTTCCTTTCCTAGTGTTTGTAGAATTGTAGGAGTTTAGTTTTTGAGTCATTGCATTCTGCCTACGTATGTTGGAAGGCACATAGGTAGGGACGTATGTATGGAAAAGTGAGTGTAACGATGAAATAATTTACAATTCTATCATCATGATATATTGAATGGTGCAGACGTAAACACATGTTACCAAGCTGAGGAGCTTGTTTCCCATTTCCCTCCTCTTAGTTAGTTTTAGTGTTTCTTATATGCCTTCCTAATCTAATGACATTGGACTAGTCTGTGAATTTTTAAGGGTAATGGGGATAGTAATGGACATATGCGCGTGTGAGCTTTTCTTGTTAGTTGCACCTTAACCCCAAAGGATGATGATGTATTCCAAACATGTTGGTGGATCCAGGAACACTGTATGCACTAACTTGTTCGAGCATTTATGCGAAAAGTTGGAAATACTTGTTTGAATTATGGTGGGACTATGAATCTTGCATTCCAGAGATGAGAAAAATTGTTCTTGAGTCATGAAAAATTCCTTTGGTTTTGGTATGTGAAAAGATTGTGTGTCATGTTGTACAATGGGAGAGTTAGAAAAGAGTGGTTTGGTTAATGAAAATCTTGATTCCAACTTTTTCCCCTTCTTTGGCCAAACGAATTGTCATCAGGTTCCAAGCATGTGATTATTACAAGTTGGCAAAGAGAACGTGCTCGCTGTTAAAATCCTCTTTGTATGCAAAATCATACACATTGCCATCTAATCGACTTTCGGGTCACACATTTGTCCAATGATCACGCTTTACAGCATTGCAGTGGCAGTTAGTTAGTTAGTGACTGTAACCTTTATGAAGTTCATTTAATCAAATAGGTGGTGCTAACTAACTAACTAACTAAACGGCACAATGGCCCCATCCTCATTATTGTAACCATTTCATGCACATTACTCCATCACCATAGAATGTTCTTGTCATTTCTTATTAGTTAGGCCAGGTGATGATTATGACATTTTAACAATGGTCTCCCCATACATGGATAAAAGTTTCCCCAAATCGGGCAAACCCAATTATAATGTTCTGAAGCTTCCATTTCCATGATTTTTTTTGCCAGCATTTTGGTGCTGTATAGTTATGATGAAATATATTTGTATATTGCTCCATCGGTTGAGCGACTTTTCAGACATATGTTGATTAAGTACGTCAACTGTTGACCGCAAGGCATGAACTTGCCTTTGATTACTGAATAAATTGAATGTGCTCTTCCCCATGTCTAAAGTAATCCGTTGTGACTCCCCTTCAAAATGACGGAAGTAATGCAGTAGTCTTGTACGTTATTAGGGGAGTCCAAGTTACCCCGTGGGCACAAAGTTAGTTAGTTAGTTGGGCTTTACATTGTTAATGAGTCGCCTGGCCTATGCAAACAAACTTAAATGGTGAAACCATAATGTCTTGTGTAACTAACTAACTAACTAACTGACTTGAATGGAGCAAGGAGCTTGCGTTTTCTCCACAGGGTGACTTATTTGCCTACCTTGTCTACTAAATGACTTTCGCCAATGGCTGGGAGTGAACAACTAAATTATTGATGCGCTCCTTCCTTCTCGAATAAATTGTGTAGTGAGTGACTGACTCAAGTCAAGTTCCTAGGCCCAGTTTTCATCATCTATTCAGCCTTTCCTTTAAACAATAAGTGGAGATAGTTGGTAAGCTATACTAACTAAACTTACCGACTGACTGACTGTACTACAGCTTGTGGCTATCGGAGGAGAAAATTTTCAACATTCTGTGTCTTACTTACTAGCTGTTTTGCATATTAATTTTCACCAAGACAAGATTGCAACCAACGGTCGCATAAATATACTTTTGATATCACTCCTGGCCGAAATGTCTTTATTTGTGAGATTATTTTTATGAATGGAGATTAGCACTAGATCTTGGTTGATTAAATATGCGCACTTTAGAGATAAGTTAGTTTATAGTCAAGAGTGGTGAGAAAAATATGTGTAAATTTATGTGACTGGGATGAGAAATGGTGATAGGTGATACTCGTGTTAATTCAGGAGTGTTTGGTTTAAAGCTGGCTGTTTATTGTCCAGTTTTGTGGTTTTTTGTTTAGCATGGCTTGTTTCATGCACATGCATTTGTACCGTTGATTAATAATTGGATTCCAGTTTGTGGTCTGGTATACGTGGATAATGCTTTGGGGATTCGTTGAACTAATCTGTGAGTGGTGGAAAGACAAGGCAAAAGCTTAACGCACTCCAATTTCTGCTAACGTGAGGGGATCAACAACATTTGGTACATACTTGATGATAGCCTGTGGTTTTCTAGTTAGTTACTCTGGCCACTTGAGCTATATGTGTTTTAAGTCAGTGCGTAGTATCATTGTCAGTTTACGATAGTTCGCACAAATAATGAAATTTGTAGTTGATTTCGGGGGATTGATTTTGATACGGAGGAATAATTGTAAATACAAAGAACCCCCCTCTGTAAGAGAGAGGGGGGGGGGTTGTTTCTCTATGGACCTTGGTAAATAGTAAGTGAAAAATGAGAGTGAATGCAACTGACAGGTTTAGGTTGGATTGCAATCTCCTTTGTATTTGATTGCCAGTATTCATGAGTGCATTATCCATTGTACCTGTTCTGACGAGATGCGTAATTTAACCAGAGCTCAGGATTTTCATTTTCCACACTGTGAGGAGACTACATTGCATTAAAACATAATATTTCACAGATTTACGCTTTCCAGTTGGCATTCAGTAGGTGTGTTTTCCCCTTGTTAAAAAAGCTGTGTACTTGACTCTTGACACTGACGAGTTGTTGTGAGCTGGTAGGAGGTCAAAAAGGAAAGAGAAAACGGGATTCATGTATTTAGAACGTTTCTGTAGTCAGCAGCCGGTCTCATTATTATATTCTGTTGTTGGCCCTGGAATGAAGAAAGTATGTAAGGATGAGCTCGTTCTAACTTACTTACTTACTTACCAACTGGCCTATCTATTTCTCCATAGTCAAGATTTTTACCGTTAACTTCCTTTTATGGCCAGTGTCCGGTAGCAAAATATTTAAAAAAAACCGGAGCATGTTATCCACTGGCACAAACGGGCTGTATTCTTTGTGAATGTATAATTTGCTCGATGAATGACAGAATGTCCATTTCCCTAATTTTCACTTGCACTCACAATCCCCTTGGGGAATGCCCGACTGAATTCAAAAGTACTTTATTCCCAACTAACTGGCTCCATTTGCCTGAGCTTCGATTTCCATTTAATGTTATGCATGGAACTGTGTATGTAGCAGCTGTGTACAAAGCATGGAGTGAGTGACTCATCTCATTTTTCCGTGATCCTATTAAACTGAATGGCTGGTGAAGTACAGTCGTTTCATTTTCCACGAGTAAAGGTAATTGAAAGGATGGGAGACCTATAGCTAGTTAGTATCACTTGATGTTCCTTCAAAGTGGCTTCCCAAACTCAATTTGAATGTATCAAATGCAGATCCTCATGTGTGTACATATAACCAACCCAGGGAATGAAAAAACACTGTGGATTGTATGTTCTCAGAATTCAAACGCTATGAGCATGTTGTGGAAGCAATTTTTGAGTGGAAATTATATTTTACGTAGTTAGTTACAAATTGTGGGTTACTTGCACCCAAAAGGGGTGGAATCAGGCACCTTTTATCCTGTCATGATCGACACTTTTACAATCATTAGGGATATGTAATTAGTTAGTTGTAGTGGATGGAACTAACTCCACTAGGTAGTTTCAACATGGATAGTTTTATGGTAATGTTTATTCTCTGTGGAATAACAGGCTGTATGATGAATTGTATTGGTAGTTAGTTGGGAGTATGATAATCCATACTCCCAAATTATTTTCCGATCCAATCGATTTAGTAAGTAGTAAGATTAATTTATCTGTAATGACTGTAGCTTTAGTTTCGAGTGGAGGCCCATGTGTAATTTGATATGCTCGTTTGCAGCTGTGATGTGTTTTTGTACAGTTTGGTGGGATTTTTTGGTGAAAATTATATGAAATTTAAGTTAAATCTACCTTGCACCCAAGATTAGGAGAATATGTTAGCTGGGTGAACTCATTTCTGTTTTTGTTGCTGGTTGGCACAAAATCCACTCTCATCAATTCTCTATACGAACATGCATAAAACACTGGTAGGATGCTGAAGTTATTAAAGGAAACTTTATTTCTTTACCGCATTGCTTCCAGCGCTTTATTAAGTAAGTTAGTTAGTTGCTTATACTGTGTAGTTAGTTACACTGTTATACGTGCAACATAAGTCTTCTTAGCTTTTGCAACATATTAAGCAGGATTAATAATAAGTGGAGCGTGCAATTTTGCTCTTTCCCTTATGGAGCAAGCTTACGTTTTTGTTACTACGAAATATATATGAGACATAATTTTTCTACAGCGTATTAATTAACTGTATAATTAGTATATATTTTCTTTTACAGATCTTTGGAGCTGAAGACAACATCTTGTTTTACGTAAGTGCCACTCTCTTTTAGTAATCATTTTCCATAGCTGCACTAATCAGATTTTCTTATTAACGTCTGCTTAAGTTGTTGGGAGCAACATCCGTCGTTGCTTAGGTTTGCGTTTGACTATAACCAGAGGTTAAAAGAAGTTAATTTGGGTTACTAACCACACAAGTGAGTGAGTTAATAAATGTATATATTGGATTTTATAAAATTGTATGTGGCAGGGAGTGAGCAAAAAAAAATTAATATGAAAAGTAGCGTTTTGGGAATCGGTCTACTACTAAGAACTGGAAACTCATCTTTGAGATTTCATGGTTGAGTACAAAATATGTGGCACACATAAGCTCTTGACTGGAAATGAGAGGGAAGTTGCCAGTAGTAAACCTTTTTATAGACTTTAGGAGAAATATATTGGATGCTTCTTGCAAATAAAATGGCAAGCGGCTTAAATTTGATGAAATGGTTTTGAACCCACCAGCATTTTCATTGCATCAAGAGCATTAAACTATATGCCATAATCCTTTAGAGAAGTTACGTGTGGAAATTGCACAATTTTAAAAATTCGCCTTATATGATGCTGTAATTTCACAAAGCATTTACATTTGTTTCCAAAAATGGAATCTTGAGTTAGTTTCTAGAGAAAGATTTAAGAATTTTTGTTATCTTCCTGTGTGTGCTACTGACTGATAATAATCGCAAGAGGTCAAAAGGCTCAACCAATTTGGGATCTAGTTTGTTCACAAATTGTGAGATCACATTTCCAAGATTTTCTTCTTTTATGGGTCGTGGACACAAGTGATGAAATATTTTGACTTTTCATTTTCTTAGAAATTGAGGTCCATTTACTAACTTAATAACCCTAGCTGTGCCGCTATGCCATTTGTGACTACATTTCTCACTTATCTGATCATCTGGTTTGATTACATATAGCTACAAAACGCAATTACAGGCTAAAGTTCACTTATGGGTTTACGGCTCTTCCATTTAACGTACTGACTTGGTAAGTCAGTCAGATTGGAGATAATTTTCAATTTTCCAAATATCTCCACTTGACAAGTTTTTTTCCCTTTTCACTTGCTCCGTGCACTCTCATCTACTATGATTTTTTTCAGTGCTAAACGGCACTGTTGGAATCACATTTTTCCTGTCATCATTTCTCATCATGTGAGTAAGTAGGACTAGATGGCCTGAAGGGAAAAGTTGACTGACTTGGCAGGTAGTAGGGGGTTAAGTGAGCCATGCTTTTCATAGCAGTATGTCTGTGCCAGTCATCCTTACTAACAAGGTGGATTTACAAATGTATCATGTATCATTATGATTATGAGAATCATGAAATATGTAGTCAATCGATGAGCCCCGAGCTATTTTTAGTTCCCAGGAATCCACAGTGTTCATAAATTATGGAGGAATTTCCAGACGATGCGAATTTTGAAACGGACGCATCTTCCTGCACACATATTTTTTCCAATTTTTTTGCGTATTGTACTATTATGGTGTAAGATATTTCATTCCATTACCATTAAGTTTTCACTGTGGTTTGGTTTTGTTTAGAAACCCCTGCTGAGACGAAGGAGACTGAAAGTTTCTATAAAAAGTTATGTAACTAAAACCAGAGGGAGAGAGAACGTAAATAATTCTGCTTCGTAATGATAATAGTAACTTTGAAATGATGGGAAAGGAATGTTCCGACAGATTATTATAGGATTATGACGATACTTGTGCCACAGTTGATGCATTGAAGTTTCCAAATAAAGCTTTTCGCCACAAACTTGGGATTTACTGTTTTTGCGAAATATTTGTGCTTGTGTAAGCAAAAGTTTCTTGCTGGGACGTAACTTACAGTCTCTACTGGAATTAACGGAACATTCATTTTTTCTGAGAAATACCGCTATGCGCATTTGTTATGATGCGGTCACAGCTTTAACTGACCTATAATGAAGGACCTGAAGGAATCTTTGTCTTCTTTCCGCGGTATACAAAAAAGAAACGACAAGAGACGCGAGACAACTAATGTGAGAGGAGTGACCACTCTAGTCAAACGATAGTATGGGTATAGTGGCTTAGCAGTCCGTTTGTTATTTCTTATAGAATTACAGTAACCTCGTAGGTTATGCAATAGAACACTGTTGAGCAAGGTAGCCAGTTAGTTAGTTAGTTAGTGTGCCTGCCTAGTTAGTAGAAAACAAATAGGAAGAAAAAAAGGACTCTCTGTGAAAGAGAATGTGTAGAAAGCTCATAAATTAAAGAGGCCATAGGATTAGAAGAGGACCCTGCTGGGATTTGAAGAGACCTCATTCTGTCGGCATGTCAGCACGGCACCGAGAAACAAAAAGTGCACATAAATCCAATAGGAATTGAATCGTTGATTTGGTTTTTAGTTGCGTCAGTAGTGTGCTACATTTGTTATCTATGAAAAAGTGGGTAGAATCCACCAAATTGTTTTACTTTTTGTACTGTTCGCATATGCAGTGTGTGTGTGTGTCTAGTCTGGCTGAGGGAGTAAGTGAATGAAACAATTTGTACTCGCCAACTTCATACTGTGTGAAGTGAGAAAAGTAAAGAAAAAAGGATGAATTTTTGAAGTTTTTTTCTGAGAATCCGTATGGTTTTTTTATATACTCTTTTGTGTGATTAGGTTGATAAGAAGGGAGGAAAAGTGATTGAACTTTAGTTTTCTATATAGGTTGCTGATAGGCAGGATTTTTTTTATCTCCGTGATAATTTATTTCCTTTCAAGTTTGGAAGCCAAAGAGAAATATTATGTTTAATGAACTGTCGGAATGAGACTCACCGGAAGTAGATTCCCATGCTGAATGATATTTATTATTAACTCCGTTTTGCTCGCGAGAACTGATGATAACGCTTTTCACATTAGGTGGGACGGAAATGACTTTTGTCTTTTGAGTAGAATTATTCAGTTTCTTTGTATGTGGATATGAATATGGGTACCATTCCATTCGTACTCGCTTACAAATTTCCCTCTGAAAAGTTTCTCATTTCCTCTCCTCTCTTGAATTCTAAATTGATTGCTTTGGTTTGATTCGAGCATGGGAATAGCTAACTAACTGACAGTGAAAAGTATAGCAGCATTTCATATAGTTAACTAGTATGTTCAAGATTGATGGTTTTACATTTTAATAGAAGGATTACTTTCCATTTGATAGAGAATAACTAACTTCTTTCAAATGGATTTTTCCATATTGATCCTATACAGTGGTCACGGAAAACTAAGGCAGTTTTTTCAGTACCAATTATACGCTATACACAGTAAACAACAGCTAGATACCTACTCTTTGCATAAAAGACGATACAAAAAATAGTACGTTATTTGATGAACTCTGAACTAGTCTGTGTCACCACTTTGTCATTTGTGGAGACTCACCAGGGGCTCGAAAAGCTGTCTACAAAAATGGAACACAGTTTTCTTTGTCAGTCGGCATAGTATCCACCCACTACTCACTGACTGACTTACTGGGAAGTCCCAGAACGTTCTAAATCGCTTCAATATATCTTATTAAACTGAAGATGTGTGACAAGAGAAAGAAAACAGCCTTTCCCTATCGCACTGTGTCACCCAGATTTGAGTAGGAATTGTGAACAAGATTGAGCGACTCTCAACATGGCAAGTTTTATACTCTCTCTGGTGAAATGAAAATGTCTCTTTGTCTTTTTGACTGCATTAATATTATTATCTGTACAGTAGTGCTGCCGTCCCGTCTCGAACGGGACGAGGCAGGCGCGTCTCGTCCCGTCTCGAAAATTTTCGGGCGAGACAAAGCCCATCCCGTCTCGATCCCGAAAACTTCGAGCAAGACAGGCCTCATCTCGTCTCGTCCCGATCGAGACGAGACAAATGTCGGGACATATTTCATTGATTAATTTTGATGAAAAAAAATACCACATCTAATGAAATTTCATGAAAGCGATACCCAAAAACATATCAAATAATTATTTTCAACTTATATTAATTACTTATCTGCAACTAGCTGCTGCAGCCTTATGTATTAAATTTTTGAATCCTTCGTGCACATAAAATCTATGACAACAAGCTAAGACATAGTGAATGTTATGAATACTACTACGTAATTTTTGGATGATATATAGGATTACATTTTTTCGGGACGTCCCGAAACTATCCCGATCTTGTCTCGAAATTTCGAGCGAGACAAACGCCGTCCCGTCTCGAACATTTCGAGACGAATTTTAGGCCAGCTCGTCTCGTCTCGAACGGGACGGGACGGGACGAGTTCGGGATATATCCCGTCTCGGCGGCAGCACTACTGAGTTAGTTAGGTAGTATTCGCTCACACACACACTTGAAATTAAATTCTCTGGGTGATGGATTTTGCGAAATCAAAAAGGAGACAGACAGGCTGTGATGTATTTTTTGATGAATGAATGAACTATAGTTAGTTAGCTAGCGAAGGAAACTTTGCTCGTTAGTTTTGCGAAAGAAAGGTGATGGCACAGATTTTAATTCCCTTTTATTTCATTATATCAAAGGACTGGAGTGTGCAGTAGTATAAGTTTGATTGACAAAGGGTAAGGAAAAGTAATGACTCTTTTAAGTCTCAGATTGTATTTGCACAATGATTCGTACCGTTTTTAAGAGCAGTCATCATAGAATTAATGATGGAAGGTTTCTAATGTTTGTAGAAATTTCGGATTTTATGACAGGAGCTTAGACATGTGTCATTCTCGGCTGGCGAATGATTAATATTTTTAATAGCTTAGAGTAAATGACAAGTAGCTAGAGTCTACGTTTAAAGAAAAGTGTGAAGTTTTTGGCCCGAAATTTTCACGTTTGAATCCTCTTCTAAAAGCAATTCAATTGAACGGGTGTGGCTAGATTGATTTTTTAACTGAATTGATTAGTATCAGATGGATTTTTTTGCTCAAGAAGTTTTATGGAACCAAGAGTGAGTTGAGTAAGAGTAACGAAACTAACTAGATACACACATGATACACACAAGTTTTGGTCCCCCGTCCTCCCTTTGTGTCACTTGAAATATTATTGTACGTATTAAAGGACGGGGAGAAAACTAGGGACGAGTGAGTGAATTATGAGGGAACTTTAACCCGATAA
>Ga0210040_10006981_pt1 | contig 13844 bp, 5 predicted proteins | sample CryGeyCG12114_NA_FD_185462 | JGI IMG/M metagenome (GOLD analysis project Ga0210040, IMG submission 185462) | Groundwater microbial communities from aquifer - Crystal Geyser CG19_WC_8/21/14_NA (SPAdes) (version 2) | ecosystem: Environmental > Aquatic > Deep subsurface > Groundwater | place: USA... | reverse complement strand
GGGATTATCTTATGTAGCAAACACATGTTCAAGCAAAATTTCATGAAAATCAGTCGAACCGTTTGATTTTGGGCCCCGTTTTGTAGTCACAACTACGGGTTTATTGAATGCTATACGCTCAGCTCTAATCTGATCAAGACCAAAAAGTCTGGGGATCATCAGATGCCACAAACACACACACATACAAAATTTCATGAAAATCGGTCAATCCGTTCGACCTGTAGCGTGTTAACAAGGTCAACTATAGAAAATAGAGTGGTTCTATAAGCCCTGGTTGGGCTAAAAACTATTCCAGCAGCACAGCAAAGCAATGTCTCATTGAACATTTCAAATCAGAATGTTATACTGTATACACTCCAAAGAGCTGTTGCATAGGGATTATAAAAATTTCCCTCTTCATCATAATGATGAAAACTTTAGAAATAAACTCATCATGTTTCATGAAAAGTTTGCAAATAAAAACCAGTTCTAGGAACTTATAAGAGACCATAATCGGATTACTAATTTGCTCATATTATATGAGCTCGTTGAAACGTTCACTTGGAGCTGAAAGCCTTTAAATTCTCAGTTAGATGAACTATCCGTGTCAATCCTTTTGCTCATGTGATTTGAAATTGGATTTCCACAGTACACTCTCGTTCAGTTTGGATTTAAAACAGCATTCTGTAGGCATGTGCATAACAAGTAGTCTCTAGTAGGTTTGATCCGATCAAAACTATGCTCACGACGAGTTGAGAGCTCCAACTCAAAACAAAAGCACATTTTTCCCCATATAAGATCTGTCTATTGTGACAGAATCACTAGTAGATATGATTATGCTCAGATTAGATCCCCTCATTGTGAGTGAAGATTTTACATAGTAACTTCCCATAAGCTCTATTTTTACCTATTATTGTTTCTGTGAAACTATTTAACTTGATGAAATGCGCTGGATATGAAGAAAGATACCTTAACCTTATAAATTGTTATTCACACAATTTTTTGGCGGAATTTTATGAACAAGGCAAATGAGTTTGTACTAATTATTATTGTTTGTTCCCGTTCATCATTAGGGATGAATGATTCTATGTAGAATTTCATGAGCGGATTTAATATTCCGGTATGGAAGCCTTGTTTCCTTTGAAGTTTTTCAAGTGATGCAGTCTGACATAGGAGCCGGGGAAAACTCATAGCTTATATTATTATTTCCTTTCTGTAGTTTCTTTTCATTTCAAGTTTGGAAAAGAGGACAGGAAATTAAATCATGATATTAAGAAAAGGCTGTCTTGGCCTTCCTTTTTGCATTAGAGGCGGTATGAACTGAATCTGATGTTCGGAAATCTAATCAAGTCTTGTTGAGCTTTTATACAGTTTATTACCTGATTGACAAGATTGCTACCTGCGCACATAAACTGTGTACAGTTGTCAACAATTTGTTGTTCAAGTTTTTCTTACTTACCAATCAACTGTGCTAGTCAACTAAAGGGGTAGAATGCAAAAACTGTTTACTGTAAGGGAACTACCTACCACCAGAACATTTACACTAAACATACGAGTTAAGCGTGCGCCATTTGAGTTCCAATGGACCCTATAAATTATTTAAACTAATTCTTAAGCCAGTTTCAATGGAACACATAGTTCCATTGTTCCATAAATTGGCACTTGCTCCAATTCCCTTGCCATAAATCACTCACTACTACTCTATTACTGGCTAGAAGTCTCAATTTCGACAAACTCTAGTATTTACGGCACACCAGATATTAGATATATAAAGATGTGTTTACACTAACTAATATATTTTCGAAAAATTTTAAGGAAACATAATACCGATATGGACTTTCCACACTTTACACATCATATTTCAAAATTGATGATGATGGTAAACAAGCCACCACATGCAGAAATCAAAGCACACAAACTGCAAAAAGTTTCCATTACCTGTCCACAGTGAGTTCACTGTTAGAGATTACATTCCAAAGAGTAACTGAATTTTGAAAATCCCCTCAGGTTAGTTAGTTATAGTTGTACAAATTGTTGATGAATGAACAATTCCAGTAGATACCCGGTAGACTTTCACATGTAGTTGATTCCTTTTTTGTGGCACTAGACTTGATGACTTCACCTGGGGCAATGCGACTCATTCTACTTGGCTCCTACGTACTGACAGAGTTGAAAATTTTGCTTAGTCCCTACTGCATTAACAAATTATGTCCAGCCTTTTTCAATAACCTTATAAGGTCCAAAAGTCCACCTCTTGAGCCAATGCAATTAATTACAAGTTATCTCAGTGGAAGGATAACCACGAAGAAATTCCTGCACGGGTCGACTTCCAGATTCTTTTTGGCAACAGAATCGTACGAAAATGATAATGAGCAATGTCACTGTTGGTCAGTAAAAAGAAACTGTTGACCAGGGACTTGAAGTTCCAGTTTCTTCGCGGAGAAGGAAACAGATGGTGCACTCGGACTACTACTACTACTGCTGCTGTTATGGAGTGATGTGAATGTTGACTACGAGTAGTACGTTAGTTTGTTATCAGATCCAGTAGGGCGGTATTTGGCAGGCAATAGTCTTGTCCCTGCGGTCCGTCTGTCGCTCATGGACTGACAAGTTGTGTGAGAGAAAAGATGTGGAAGTCACAACCACTGTTTGAGGTGCACTCATGAGCTTCATTGTCATCTCCATCTCAAGTCACAGCATGTGCCCAGATCCTCCGTAACCGTTTGGCTGGTGAAAGTGGTTTACTGTAGAAACAATACAAAGACATCATCAGAGCCTTCCCAGAACGAGTGGGCAATGTGTATCCTATAGTTAATAAGTTAGTTAGCTAACTGCACAAGACGTACTTATTTACGTTTTCTTGGTTTCTCTGTTTGTCATTCAAGTAACAAAGATCCACTCGAGATGGGTGGAACAAAACAATAGCCACTGATAGGGATTCAAATTCTGTAGTACAGTGAGTTTTAATTAAGTCCTACCAGTTTGTTTTAGTACATAAGGGAGGGGGTGTGTAAGAATTTAGTTACTGTAGTGTGCTAGCTGGTAGTATAGTTTCTTATGGGGAATGTGCAGTTTTGTGTTTGTCTAACTACGAAACTACAATCTAAGTGAAAAGGGAACCAAGGGACTTGTGAGTAAAAGGGGCCCACTTGGAACTTAAGTTGTTAGCCGCAGAAGGGAAGAGTTGAACTGACAGAGGAATATTCTGGACGCCACTACTGCATCGGGCTGGGAGAGTGAAAGGAAGGGAGAGACAATGTGTATGGAAAGGAGCGGAAAACGGAAAAACTAACAAAGGAAAACTGTGTGTGTGTGCAGGCCATGTTGGTTGGTAAGTAAAGTTGCCAAGAAAAGAGAAAATGGATGATGCTCTAGTTTTCGTAGTGCGGATTTGTTGGGCAAGAGCCATGAGACTAGCGATGTCTCACTTTGGTTTGCCATCCCTGTTTTTTATAGCAGCCCTTGAACTTTTGGAAACGAATGCTGCAATAATTCGTATACAATATCTGTAATGTATTTTGCTCACTATACTTCACTGTACGAAGAGCAAAAACTTTTGCAAGAAACAGAGCGTGCAAGAGTTTTGTTTGTACTATATACAAATGGGAGTTATACAGCTTAAGGCATTGCAAAAATTGTCGGAATGTGTCCAAAAAAACTTGTCTCAACGGATATGATGGTAGTAGAAATTGTGAATAGGTTAGGAAAGTGTAAGAGATACATTATATAGGGGAACTAACTGTCTGTGAGTGAGACAAGGATGCCACTATGTCTCCGTAGGGTCATTTATCAGAAAAACTAATGGTTTTCATAGCCAGGGTGAACCAGAGCTTCATACTTATAGCATACCATAACAGTCTTACATCAGTCTCCGTAAGTAGTCTCGAGGAATTTTTGTAAGCGAAACATTCTTGCTGGGATACCAAAATATTTTGATGACAGTTTGTTATTTAGTTAGACCGAAGACATAAGATACTATATTGACAATTCGAAGTAAACCTGGCAAATGCTGGGAAAAACTATGCTGTGATTTTGTATATATAAAATAATATGCTAGGGAGACAATGGGCGTAACTATTTAGACCCCATCTCAATACATCAACACTATATGGTGTGAAATTTTTTCATGTACTCTGTATACAACAACTTATTTAGTGTACATACTAGCTAACTATAGGACTAGCTACTATATGAAATGAGTTTCTTACCTAGATGGAGGATAGGACACAGAAGAAACGTAAAAAATGAGAGTGAACCAAGAATATTAGTTAATTAGCATTAGTTGGACAGTGAAAGCGAACAAATGAGTACACTGGCGTGAGTATATGTGTCTTGGTATGTGAAACTGGAGCCAATGTTGGTAATGGTACGTTTAGTGAGTTGGTTGGTTTACTGACTGAGCAAATGTCATGTTGCCGTAATGATGCATTGTTCAGGGACACAGGTTGATTTGTTCTCTAACTCTAACAACGTAGTTTTTCTCCTCTGTGCCGTGTAAGAATAAGTTGTGTGCGAAACGTGGCTGATGAACGGACCAAAGGAAATGACAACTGAAAGTATATAACGTACATATATGGAACAGTTATTGGTATTGTTAATGTGCAGAGGGACAACCAAGTGGGACAAACTATAAAGAATACCAGTGTACAAAAAGTCAGGTGGTCCGACCCGTGCAGGCAGGACTTTACTCCTGGATGAGACCACAAACACTAACTAACTGGGCCAAAAGAGAATTTGATTTGGGAGAGTTGGTTGTTGGCTTGCTGTGAAGCTCCAGCGAGTCCACATACAAACTTTCTCTCACTCTTCTAGTCTCTGTGCATGATCTTCCTCTTTTTCCTATGCACGCGCTTTGGCTTGCTTGCTTGCTTCCCTGCTTCCTTGCTATTCCTATTCGCGTCTCCTTCCTTTTTCACCCATAGCAGACACACACATCTATGTACTAGTTACTAGACGTGGACTACCTACCACCTCACTAACTAATAGTAGTCAGTCAATGTGCTGCTCCCATCACATGTACCAGGAGGAAGAAAGCCAACGATAGTCATAGTAGTAAGTGATACGGGGTTTCGGTGACTCTCACCAGTTTTTCCTATCCGTACTCTTTTCCCAGTGAGTGAATAACCTATCCATCCAATGCATCCATCGCCTACTGTATGTGTGTGTGTGTGTGTCCCACAGTTTCCTAACTATAAAACTAACTTTACCTCTCGCTTCCTAGTTCCTTTCACTCCATGTCTCGTCTTCCAAACACACATACACAGTCTACTACTACATACACAGGGTCTTGGTTGAGCTCCGTTCTACCGCCACTTTCACTAGCTGCCTGCACCCAGAGTCATTTTTAGTACGCAGCTCAGAGCATTATACACAGACAGACAGACTTATATAACAGGAGGCGATAGTGTAAGTTGGGAGAGAGAAAAAAAGTAGTAGTATTATCACTTCGGTAAAATCACTCTCTTCCTATCGGTAAAGACCAGACCCAAGAATGGATGGAACTCGCCTTTTATTATAATTATCATATGCATTTATGTGTGATATGAAAGTTCACTGGTTAGTTAGTTGGTTAGTCTGTACATGGAGGACTCTTATTGTCAACTTACTGCAAAAAATTGTAAGCTGACTAAAAGTTTGTTTCGAAATGGAGGGAAACATTACAAGAACTAAAATAAGTATGTAAGTAAGTAACTAAATTCTGTAGTACAAAGAAGTAGTTCACTTTTTGAGCACAATGAAGAGAATAGATTTACTTGTCTCCATTCAGAGGATGGACTCAAATGAAATATAATCGTGTGTACATTGATGAATGGGCCTGGATCTCATCATTTATAGGACATTTAGGAAAAGATTCATCTGTGCGTGTATATATGTGGGCGAATTGCCGACAACGGGAAAGCAATCACTTTATTTGTTTGCTGCTATATATTATACGGAACAGTCGGTTGTCTGTCTCTTTGCATAATAACAACACGTGCAGACATCAACATTAAAAATGAGTTGCTTTCTTTACATTTTTTGGACGTGTATTTCGTGAGAGGTATGTGTGTGAGGAGCATACATGGGGTGAAAAGACATGACATATTTCCGAATTTTGTAGTAAGTTTGGGTACGTCTGCGCTGAATAGATAATAATGCTACTTCAGCATTATTCAGCTTAAAGAGTCTTTCTCCTGATTTGAGATCAACAATGAGTGTTTACACAAATGTGTGTAAGGGATCTGAAACACATTTAAGGATACAGTGGTAGTTACAATGGGAAAAAGAAAATGACTTTTATAGCCGGTCATCACTCATTCCTATTTCTATGGCGGAATGCTTCCCTTTTTGATGTCTAAATAATTCTGATGACAAGGCACTCTGCAGGTTTAAAAAAACGTTCTATTCATACGTGTTTGTATCTACTGCTGTATCTAGTAGGCCATACAATGGTGGTAATTATGAATAAACTGTGGAAATATAGATATAATCTAATGAATAATAACAATAATTTTGTCTAAAGTGAGCCCCACGATCTAGCTTATGCCTTATTGCTTCGTATACATTACATCCGGTTACGATTTTGAATCCATAAAATCTTTGCACGACTTCATTCACTTGGTTGACTAATAATTCTTTGCTTGTGCTACGGCCACATGGAAACGTTCCCTTTGTGTTTGCTAGTTAGATGGTGAACTTTAGAAGGGAGGGAAGGCGAGTCATCATTCTGCTTCTCTTTCCCCAATCTCCATTCACATGGGTTCACTTGCTTACTTACTTTGCCATGTCCTTTCCCTGTGACTCTGACAATGTGAGGCTTCTCAACATGTTATAATATATAATGCTGTATACTACAGGGAGATTCAGTGGTTTTGTATTCGGAGAACTCGGCCTCTCAAAACTGATATGCAAGCTTGGATGAATTTCATAGAGACATTATTAAGACTACAAAAGTAGTAGTAGTTGCGTTTCGAGTGAGTCCTCAATATAAAGTTTGTCTTTTTTCTTCTTATTTGGAAGAGCACGTTCTCTTTCTCTTAGGTGCTCCAAATAACTTGTTTTCTCCGTTTTCTTCTTGTCCGCCTCTTTTACCCCATTCCATGCATCTGATTTTGAATTGGAAATTTAACTGTCTCTTTTGTACGAGCTTGTATGTTCAAATGTGTCTAGATATTTGATGCCTTCAGCACTCACAAATGGAGTGTTTTAGTTTCTTGGTTTCAAGTCAGTAACTTATATACTTATCAGTAGTTTGGATGAATATATGGAGAGAGTATAATGTATGTAAATATTCATATTTTTACGCTTTTTATCCCTGCATTGCAAATTTTGACACTAAAATGGAGACATGTATTCTTTAGTATTTCTTAATAGTTCACAGTTGATACGCACATTTTTTTTCTGCTTGACTGGCACGAATTGTGTGAGAATCCACTATCTGAGATGGGCTCGGCAAGGCAAAGGAAAGATGAGAGCTAGGAATATGTACAATGCACTTGGTTTCTATATATAAAGTATGCTAATGAGCTGTGAAGTAAAAGGAAGAGAGTCTTTCTCTTTTCCTTCCATGTAGATTATCAGCTATTCCAATTTCTGTGCTCCAAAAAGGGAGTATCATCCTTTTTTAGGAAAAGAGTTCTCTTCTCTCTCTTCCTTTTCTCCTTGGCTTGTATATACATACAGCAGACACACACACACTTTATGCATGAATGGGGAAAGTTGGTGATTATATATAAAAATAAAGGATGGAGGATACAGATGTTTACTTTGGCCTACAAGTTGTGATTTTCGTGTGAAACTGTTTAGTATTCTGAGCAGGAGTTGCCAATGAAACACTGCAAGTAGTCAGTTTGGGTTGAGAGAATGTGTTTATGGCCATAATAATGGAAAAGCTAGGGGAAACAAGGGAATACAGGAGCAAGTGCTCACGTTGCATATTCTTCATTAGGAGGCGGCCACTTATCTGATTATTAGACTGCCACTATATAGGTTCCATTTATGCAAAGGCTTTAATTGTAAAATAATGACATCAATGTTATTGAGTTATGGGTGAACTCTTATAGTTAGTGCGTTTGGTCCCTTGGTTTATTGGTTTTGTAATGGTGCAAGAGAGTTTGAGGTTTTTTTGCCATTACCACCAAGGCTGTGCGAGATTGATGCAAAAGAAGTTTATGAGATATTAGTTGAGTAGTTGCTTAAACTTCAAGTTTGATAATATCCATATATTTATGGGGCTAAAAGTAAGCAACTCGTGCGGAAAGATTGGGCAAAGTTGTCTCATTGTTCGTATGTTAAATTCGTATGAAATGAAAGCAATCTTTTGGCGTCATCAGTCATTTCCTAAAGTGGACACGAAATGGATGTCTACAAAGTTGATAAAACAAAGATTTTTACCCTGGTATTATAGTTGGCTTGGCACAAAGAGGCAAATATTAATATTGTACTGATAATGAAGAACAAGGGAATATATTAGATGTGAGATAATACAATAGGGGTATTCACGAACACCGGGGTAACGGGGTATAAGGGTATTAGGGTAACTTTTTGTAATGTATTTAAATGGAGAAAAGTTACCCTAATAACCTTATACCCCGTTACCCCGGTGCTCGTGAATACCCCTAATGCGTATTTATTTTTGCATGATCGTCTTTCAAGCACTTTGTAAGCTGGTCTTTTATCTGAGCGTTTTAAGACATTAATGAGATGTTCATGAGTTCACCATGTTGTCAACATGAAATGAAGCAAACGACTATTCAAATTAAAAATGAGTTTCCAGCGGAGCATTATGCTTTCTAAACTTTCTATTCTGCTTCATCTTTATTTGGTCGATGAGAATTGCCAGTATAGTGGCAGTTGAGTAGAAAGGAAGAATATTTTTCAACCCACGCTGTTATAAAATGCAATTTAATTTGCTTTTCTTGGCATAAAGGAACGTGACTTTAAGCTCATTTCTGACAATAGGACGAGTGAAAATTTGAAAAAACTATGAAAGAGATTCAGCTGGCATGAATTTAATAAAAACAATTATTAATAAGTAAGTCATGTGTAGCTCAATGGGGATGTAAAAATTTTTTGAAAGAAGCGGAAAAGAGTAAGTTTGCCATACACAGGATCCCAAATCAATGAAGTGTTGCATTAAAAATTCTACATGCCTCTATAATCCCTGTATGGGATGTGAGCAAGTCAAAGATTTTCCCTGTCTGCTGATATCGACTGTACAGACTTGACAGCTTAAGTTTGTTCAATAACTTAAGGTGTCTCCAAATGTGCACTTATTCCCTTATCTTTCCATGTTCAGGTTTCAGGCTTTTTTCCTTTGACATAGCGTAGTGTTAAAGATCACAGCACTCTGGTTTAGCTGACGGCGGTTCAATAACAAATGGCTTCCAAATCAAGAAAAATGGCTGAAAAAATCCTTTTGTGTATTGAGTATGCTAGAGTGTTTGACTTGTTTGAACCCACAAAACAACACTAATGTCCAAATAAACATAAAAAAGGTTGAACTTCTAAATCTTAAGTTTATATATGTACATACTATGAAGATAGTTTCAAATCCTGTCGTTAATATTTGACAAACAAATTTGGTACATTTAGCATTCTACGAGTAGTTAACAATTGAATTCGCTCCTTTCATCCGCTGTGAGCATGCAATTAGCAACTATCTCATTGTAGGCCATTGTGGGGCAATTTACGGAATTCAATGTGGCTGAGTGCTCTGCCTTCACAATTTACCCTAAGGTATAGGAGCATGGAAGACAACTGCTATGACGACGGTAAAGGAAAACAAAACAAGAAATAAAAGTGTTCAGAAAATGTTAAGTTACTGCACATACACATATACTGGAAAAAATTGGAATTTCGTAACAGAGTTTTATTAAAATTTTGCTGTAGTTTATTGAGTATTTTTTTATGGCGACACAAAGTATTTATTTCTGATTTAGTTCACAGAAAATGTCACCTCTTACCTTCGAATCTATGACACTATATTGGCAACCATTAACAAGTGGACTTTTAATTAGACCGTTATAATAGTAGTTCAAGTTATAATCGTTCCTTGCTTCCAACATGCCTAAAAAGAAAGCAAACAAGAAAGGTGCAAAAATCATTGATGGCGTGGCTACGAGTGAAATGTCAAGAGAGCAGTTGCTCGGCCATGTTAAAAGAGTACAGGTAGAGGAACTAAATCGGCATATTTTGCTAATTTTTGCAACAATTATTTCATTTGCAAAACATTTACATTTCCAGCAAGAACTCGAGAGAGAACGAGAAGAAAGAAATTTCTTCATGCTGGAACGTGAGAAATTATTTGCATTATGGAATCTTTCAATGGAGCAGCTTGCCAAAGAAAAAAATACTGCTCGTCTAACAGAGATAAAAATGTGTGAGGTAGCTAAATTCAGTACATTTTTCTCACACCAAAAATAATCTAAATTAGCAGCATATACTGTACTAAATTAAAATCCTGAACGCATTCAACAGAATGAAAAAGAACGAGAAATTCAGATGCAGCTTCAGAAACAAAGACTTCGGTATTTACTTACTGAGCAATCCAGAACTGTAAACAAAGTGCGCTTGAACAACCTGCAAAGAATGAAACACATCCAAGACGACATGTGGGCCGTGCAAGACAGTATTAGTGAATCCTTGCACGGTAAAAACCAGGAGCTCAGTCAATGTCAAATCTCGATGCAAACAATGCTACATGATTTGCAGCTCGAGAAGACAATCATGGAATCCAAGCTGAAACTAGAGTGCAGTGAAATTATTCGAAGAATGGAATCCAAATTCAAGAGATTACTATTTGAAAGGGAAAAAGAAGAACTGGTCGACTCGAGGGATCAAAATTTGCGTGCTAGCACCCAAAGATCGGAAGAAGTGAGACAACTCGTTGATATCCACAATGATGAGATCCAAAGGCTAAAAACTTTCTTTAACGAGGTGACAATAAATAATCACGCCGTGATTACCACCCTGCAGCAAGAGTTAGTAAAAATCAAGACGTCAGATGAGAACACTAAGGGTGAATTACTGAGGGCACGCCAAGAAGTGCAAAAATTGCAAGATCGAATGACAGAAGCGATTGGGACCAAGGAAAAGGAACAAAAAGAGGCAAAGATGAGCTCTCATACCATGCACAAACATTGGGCTAGAATGGATCGCATTGTGAAAGAAAATGAGGAGAAGCGTCGACGATTGGAGATCTCAAATGAAGCACTCATGCAGAAATTGCAGTTGGTACAGAATGAACGAGACATGTTAAAAAAGGTATTTTCTCGGGCTATTGTGGATATGCAACAGAAGTCGTCTATGAATAAAATACTGTTGGAAGTGAAATTGGCGGCTTTGGCTTCAGAGAACCAAAAAAAGTCAGTTTTATCTTCAGAAAGTAGCCAAGATGGCGAACCTTCCAATAACGACAAAGAAGAGTTGTCTTACCAGCCAAATCAGGGTGTTCAGGAAGATTTTTCAAGTAATGATAGCAAGGATGATCAGAGGGGATATAATCTGGGATAATCGATTTTATACACAAAAAGAGATACCAACACCTACACGGTGGAATTCAAATCAACCTACTACTTTACTTACTACTTAAGTTAACTTGAGTAAATTTTTAGGGTAATTTTTCAATGGCGTTGCTAACTAAAAGCTTTTTGAGTTTTAATTTTCTTCAGGCGAAAATAAATATGATTGGAATTGTTAAATCCACAACAATGTGAAAAAGTCGCGATAATTTTAAGAAAGGATTTATTTAAAACAGAAAATATTTTTTTTTTTCGGTATAAAATTTGGAAGACAAACTTTTTAATTAGTCAATATCGGGGTGAAAAAAGAGCCACCGAGTTAATCTTCTACCCAGCCGTCTTCATTAGAAAGGTACCTGCGTTTTCTAGCTGTATTCATATATGGACGCCAGGCCCATTCGACATCAGCAGCAGTAGCATTGTCCAATGTGCCAAGCTTGATTTCATATACTAAAAAACAAGAGGTGGCAATCAGAAATGTAAGTGTAGGATTATTATACAATCAATCAGTATGTCAATTCAAGCTCTTACATTTTAACTGGAACCGAGGACCAAGTTCTTTAATTTCGATATCTTGTTTCTCTCCTTTCTTGTACACATGATGTCGAACAGCGATGTAATCATCATGATTTGCAAATGAAACAACCCGTTTACTATCAGATTTTGGAACAGGAAACAGATATTTAAGAATACTTTGAACCTGAAAAGGTGCAAAAAGGCAACATGGTAAATGAAGGAATATAATTTCACAGAGATTTATACATATCAAGTAGAGAAAATCATGATAGCTTACTCTATGCCCCAGTTTAGATTGAAAATTGTGAAACACGAGATGTGGATATTGCTGAGATGCAGTACCCAATCCAGGTATATCATGACGCATAACAGTGCCAGAAATTGTAAAATAAGCTGTTGGTCCGTATGGTAAATGACAAATAACAAGGCCGTCGGGATCTCCACGATGTTCTTGGACTAATATTAGATCCGTCACTCCGTTGGCTCGACATGCGTCTACTAGCTGACCAATTTCATAGCCACCTCTGTTTATTCTTTGACAGTTGGGAATGACAAGCCTTAATTCCTAAAAAATCAAGAAGAACAGAATGAGTCAATACTTACTTCATACTTCAACTTGCAGATCATTCTCTCAGTAATATTATTAGTATAGTGCATCCACAAATATCTGTGCACCAGCGTACCTTAGAAAAAACTTTAAGACGACTTGATGGATCTCTCGATGTAGTGAGTACAACTTTAGGATCTTCGACTCCAGCCCAACGGTATTCGTCATCTTGACTTGCAAGGCCTGTTCCACCACTCTAGATAAAGAGAATACGAATATTTTGACCTGCTAAAATTCAATTCATAATTAAAGATTAGTTCAGTTGGGCTTTGAAAAAGAGAGCTTTTTTACCTCCCCACCAGCTGCAGCTGCTAGCTCAGGGGCTTGGTCGTCCCACTTTAAAGATTTCTGTAATCCCAAGGCACTCTTCCGTAAATCGGAATCAATCTGCTTTCCCTCTGAAAGTATAAGTTAGTTAGTTAGTAGAGTTAGGTAAATAAATATCTAATAGCAATAAATTGGTGGAAATATTTTCATACCCTCTAGAGCATGTTTAAGTCTTTCCTTTTTTTCCTGTGTAGATTTTTTACGCTCTTCAACACCTTTCCTGTATAAATACTCCCTTCTCAGCCGAGCTTGCCTACGCAACTGCATTTAATAAAGCTTAATTAGAAAATATCATCTAGGTATCATTAATGTACAATTATTTTAGCAAATTTCCTATCACGGTATTGGTACAATTAACAAAAATTGATTAAAAAGACTTTTCATTTACCATATTGTAATATTGATGAATAATTGAACTCAACGGTGAGACCCAAAATATTGATGGACATGTATTGCAATTTTCTTATAATTACATCAGCAAAGTATCGTAAATTCCTGAAAAAAACACTAAATTATTAACAATTTCCAATGTCAGAATTTTATTTGTGATTCAATAAAAAATCAAGCATGCTGGCCTCTCCCACCAATACTTTTGAAAATTACTTTAGCCATTTGATTGAGGCCTATATTAGAAAGAACTATGCGCCGTCTATATCTGCCGACTGTGTCATTTTTTTATCCGGCGATATTTAAAAACAGATAATTCAATTCCCATTAATAATTTTTTTTAAATCGCAAAAATCATTTCTGGCTGCATAATAGTCACTAATAGATAACAAATTCAAATACTATAGTTCATTTCAAAGTAAAAAAAAGTTGCCCCATGTTATTCGGCTATCCCCGACAAATGGTCGATTTATACAAAGTAAACCACTAAATCTGTAAAATGTTGTGGCAACAATATTCATTGCTCA
>Ga0210040_10006980_pt1 | contig 13845 bp, 10 predicted proteins | sample CryGeyCG12114_NA_FD_185462 | JGI IMG/M metagenome (GOLD analysis project Ga0210040, IMG submission 185462) | Groundwater microbial communities from aquifer - Crystal Geyser CG19_WC_8/21/14_NA (SPAdes) (version 2) | ecosystem: Environmental > Aquatic > Deep subsurface > Groundwater | place: USA... | reverse complement strand
CGCAAAAAATACATGGGTTACATCCTTCAAAAGTTCTGCTTGTTGCTCTACTGCATTTTCGTCCATCAGGTTTAGCTGAACAGAAGTAGATGCAGTTTTAAACGCAACCGGGGATTGGGAAGTTATTATAATATTCCAGTTTCCGGTAGTCTCGAGATAATGGGTAAGATTACGTCCTATAATTCCATTTGCACCAACAACTAATGCTGTCCTTTTTTTACCTGTATTCATGACCCTTTATTCAATTAAACTTTTTACTAAGTTCTACGTTTAGTGCAAAAGTTATTCCTTACCACATTTAAGTATTTACACAATTGTCAAAAGAGAGATACTCCTTATCAAGCCCCTAAAGAAAAAAAAGAAACTCTTCAAGACTTAATTCAACTCTTATATAATGCAAAAGCCCCTGATAATATTTTCAGGGGCCTTGACAATTCTATAATTTTGATTACTTTGATTTCCGTTCCATTGCATTTTGCATAGGAGTTATACCGGTAGATTGTCCCCGGCCTGCTCCCTGCCTTGCTTTAAATAATTGAAACCTTGTAGGTGGAGTTGTGATAGCACCCCAGGTGTTGTTTGTAAGATCAATATCTGCTGTTTCACGCAAAGGATCAAGTTGTATAGAGGCAACTTCTTTGTCTTTCATAAATGATTTGGTTACCTGGTTTTCATTCATTCGCCAAACCTGGGCAGGTATACGATCAATTTCTTTTGTACCATCTTTATAAGTCCATTCAATAATGATTGGCATAACCAGCCCACCTTTGTTGTTGAATGTCAACTGATATAGATATTTGTTTCCGTATTTAGCTTTTGCTTCTGCATCAAGCGGTTCAAAACGACCGGGAACCTGTATTGCATATTTTGCTGTATCATAAACCTGCATTCCCCGGCCATAATACCAATAGAAGTCCCGTAATGTAGTATCAACATCTGTGTAAAAACGGATGCTTGTATCCTGGCGGTTACGTATTTTAGAAATATCATCAAAAGTGGGTATAAGTGGTTTTGCCAAAGGCATCATTCTTGAAGATTCAGTATTTCGTGGCGTTGCATCTAAATCGGGTCGCATATACTTTACAGAGTCTAATGAGATGTCTGTTACATCTGTGCTGTAAAACCATCCGCGCCAAAACCAGTCAAGGTCTTCACCGCTTGCATCCTCCATTGTTCTGAAAAAATCAGCAGGTGTAGGATGTTTAAATGCCCAACGGCGGGCATATTGCTGAAAAGCATAATCAAACAATTCGCGACCCATAATTGTTTCACGAAGAATGTTTAGACCGGTTGAAGGCTTTGAATATGCATTAGGACCAAAACCGATAATGTTTTCAGAATTCGTCATGATAGGCTCCAACTGATCTTTAGGAAGCTTCATGTAGTCAGTAATTGTCCAGGCCGGTCCTCTGCGGCTGGGAAAGTTATTATCAAACATTTCTTCTGTAAGATATTCTACAAAAGTATTAAGCCCTTCATCCATCCAGGTCCACTGGCGTTCATCACTGTTGACAATCATTGGAAAAAAGTTGTGACCTACTTCGTGAATAATTACGCCAATCATTCCATTCTTGGTCTGCTCCGAATAATTACCATCTTTATCAGTTCTGCCATTGTTAAAGCATATCATAGGATATTCCATACCATTACTTGCCTCTACACTTTGTGCAACAGGATAAGGATAAGGGATACTGAAATGAGAATACGTTCTTACAGTGTGGGCTACCACTTTTGTTGAGTATTTACGCCATAAAGCATAAGCTTCTTTACCATAATAACTCATGCACATAATCTTCTTTCCTTCTACAGTTGTTGGCATGCCATCCCAAACAAATTTGCGTGAAGATGTCCACCCAAAATCACGAACATCTTTTGCTACAAACACCCACGTCTTGGTGGCTGTAGATTTTTTAATTTCTCTGTCTTTTGCTTCAGCAAGAGTCACTATCTCTACCGGTTCTTTCGCTGTTTGCGCCTTTGTCCATCGCGCAAGTTGTGCAGGTGTTAATACCTGTGCATAGTTTTGACATTCACCGGTAGCACCTACCACGTGATCAGCAGGCACAGTCATTTGTACTTTATAGTTACCAAAAGTTAATGCAAATTCTCCACGACCTGCAAACTGGTGATTTTGCCATCCCTGAAAGTCGCTGTAAACACAAAGACGTGGAAACCATTGTGTCATAGTAAATAAATAATCTTTGGTATCAGGAAAAAACTCATAACCACCACGTCCGCCCTGCACCATACGGTTGCTGATATTATAATTCCAGTCAATTGAAAAAATAAATTTCTGACCTGGTTTTAAAGGAGTAGGCAAGTCAACACGCATCATAGTCTTGTTTACTACATATGGCAAGGCTTTACCAAGCGCATCCGCAATTTTTACAATGTTTACCCCAAATCCATTGTCCTTGTTCGGGTCTTCTAAATCCTCCAGGGATTGTGTAGTAGCTTGTGCATTGAGTAAATTACTGCTTTGGTAACCGGCATTCTTGATAGAACTGTGCTGATTTTCATCCAACTGCAACCACAAGTAAGATAATGGGTCTGGAGAGTTGTTGTAGTAGGTAAGCGTTTCACTACCTGTTAACCGTTGGTTGCCTTCATTTAATGTTGCTTTGATGTCGTAATCACAGCGTTGTTGCCAGTATTTATTTCCCGGTGCTCCGCTTGCAGTTCTGTATTCATTAGGCGTTGTAAGAATGGTACCTAACTGTTCAAATTTGTTAGCGTGATTAGATCCCGGGTTGTTTTGGGTGTTTTGTGCAACTACCGAAGACAATAAGCCGCCTGTTAAAAAAAATAAGAAAATTCTTCTCATTTGGTGTGGTTGTTTTTATAATGGAAATCTGTCTATAATCATTTTTAGCGATACAAATAAAACAAGGGCAGATATAGAAATAATCCAGTATCTGCGGTTGATATTTAAGTATAAAATAAAAATATGGGTAAGCAAAAGAAGAAAGACAACTACTGCAATCTGCCCTGCTTCGAGACCAAGATTAAATGATAGTAACGACCATCCTAAACTTTGATCTTTGGCAAGCATGAATTTCAATGCATTCGCAAAACCTAAACCGTGAACAAGTCCAAAAAACATTGCAAAATAATAATTTATTTGAATGTTATTTTTACTGGCTAAAGGCTTAATAATATTTGCAGCAGCAGTAATAAAAATGGTACAAGGTATGGAAAATTCAATCAAATCAGAAGAAACAGTTAAAATGTTTAGTGTACTTAAGGCAAGCGTAATGGAATGACCAATGGTAAATGCCGTAACCAAAATCAATACCTGCTTCCATTCTTTAGGTGTATATAAAATAGTCAGGGCCAAAATAAAAAGCTGGTGATCAAGTGCATCTAAACTTATTATGTGTTGCCAACCTATAGTAAAATAGAAACCAAAATCACTCATTTGTTAAAAATGATTATTATTATTGGTTGAAAATAAAACAGAGTTTTGTAACCCAATAAATATTTTTTAATGCGACCAACAATATATAAATCTTTTTTAATTGCGGTTTTAAGTTTTACCCTGTTCGTAACTTCTGCCAACGCATATATTTTCCATCCTTTTTATGTAAGTGTTACAGAGATGACCTTTAATAGCAAGACAAAATCAATTGAAATTAGTTGTAAGATGTTTGCAGAAGATATGGAGGATGTACTAAAACAAAATTATAAAACAGGGGTTGATTTGTCAAACAATAAGCAACAATCTCAAAACAACAAGATGGTCAACGACTATATTGTAAAGCATCTTGCTTTAAACATAGATTCAAAGCCAGTGAACTACAAGTTTATTGGATTTGAAAAAGACAAAGAATCTGTTTACTGCTACTTAGAGGTTTTAGATGTACCTGCCATCAAAAAATTAGCTGTTAATAATTCTATCTTATACGATTACAAGAAGGAACAGATAAACATTGTTCATGTAATTATAAATGGCAACCGCACCAGTACAAAATTAGATTACCCAAAAAATCAGGCGAACTTTAGTTTTTAAAATATAAGAGCGAATCGTGGAATAATTATATTCTTTATTTTTTGGTTACAAACATTAGGAATTCTATTTAAAATCGTTGCGTCGCACTCTTATACTGTTTGTCATTATTCAACTTAAAAAACATTGTTGTAGTTTTTTTGTTACGTTAACTATTTAATTTCTTAATTACATAGTCTTAAACTTGCATATCAGTTTTAAAAATAAGAATTTAAAATACAAATGCAGCGACCGCCTCTTATCCTTACTTTAAGCATTGAAAAAGATGCTTCCCTTTATTTCAATTCTCTACGCAAAAGTTACTTTCCGGCAGACCGTAATCATATTGACGCTCATTTAACTTTATTCCATGCACTTCCAAATCAGGATACAGTTATTAGTTCTGTGAAAGATGTTTGTGCCAGGCAAAAACAATTTATTTTATCTGTAAAAGAACCTGTTTCAATAGGCAAAGGAGTAGCGATAAAAATTGAAAGTAACGAGCTTTTGCAATTGCATAAGGTTTTTCAAAACCAATGGCAGGAGTTTCTTTCTCCCCAAGACAAGCACAAACTGTGGCCTCATATTACAGTTCAAAACAAAGTACCGGCTACAGAAGCCAAAAAATTGCTCAAGGAATTACAAACGACCTTTGTACCTTTTGTTGCTTCAGCCCAGGGTTTACAGTTATGGGAGTATCTGGGTGGTCCATGGAAATTTGTTGAAGAATTCAGCTTCCAAAATATTGATTTCTAATAATTGTGTTGAGAATAAAAGAAGTTCAGAAATACGACTTTGTCAGACTTTTTACTAAATGGTCTTTACCTGAACAAAATATTCAAATATAATATTTGATATAACCGCTTTTTTAAACGTACTAATTTTTTAGACTACAATTTAACCAAGGAAAGAAAAAGAAAAAACCTTCTACCCTATTCCCCCAATTTCCCTTCTTTATTTAACAATCCAAAAAACTGGTTAAGATTTCCATTTATTGCCTGTTCAAATGCAGCTTTCATGTCTGAAGGTTGCGGGTGTTTAAACTTCCAGAGACTGAAGTAATTATGAAAACCTTTGTCTACCTTGTCTCTACCGACAGCCATTTCAAGGAGAAACATCCATTCGGCAGCTTTTAAATACGCAGTAAGTCCATATTCTTCACTACTGCTATAATTTGCGGAAGGTGTCTCAAGGGCAGGTTGAATAGGTATTGTCATCAGGGAATTATAGACAGCTTGTTGAAAAACTCCTTCGTCTAATTTTTTAACTTCACCTGGTATTTTATCTCCGAATACAGCATTACTTCTGTATTTTTCTGCTTCATATCTAAACTCGTAATAACTGTTCATACCTTCATCCATCCATGGGTGAATACGTTCATTGCTGCCTAGCATTGCCATAAACCAATTGTGTCCGACTTCATGTGTTATCACTGCATCAAGCGTTTGTGGCTTTGCATCAGGACTGGTAATGAGTGTAACAGTCGGATATTCCATGCCGCCACTCGAATTGTTTTTTGGTCCTTCAACGGCTTGCACAATTGGGTATGCATATTCACCAATCCAGTTGCTGTAATGCTTAATGGCATCTTTTACATAATCGATACTGTTGGTCCAGGGAGTGTTGGTATTGTTGTGATAGTAAGTAAAGGCATCAATCACTTTTCCTGAAGATAATTGCATAGTATCGTATTCAACTATAAAACTTTTGTCCGCAAACCAGGCAAAATCAGGAACACTATCTGCATAATAACCAAGCGTTTTATTAGCTGCAGAAGTCACAGGCGTATAAAGCTTAGGTTTACCTGACCTATGTAAATTAACAGCGCCGATTGATTTATAAGCTGCTGCTTCTGATGGTGTTTGCAACATACCCGTAGCGCTTACAACATATTGAGAAGGCACGGTAATGTTTACTTTGTAAGAAGCATATTCACTATAAAACTCACCCATATCAAGATACGGCATTTCGTGCCACCCTTCCTTGTCAAAAACGGCTGGTTTAGGATACCATTGGCAAACCATAAACTCGTCATCGGCATAACCAGACCGGGAAAAATAAGATGGCAGTTGTACTTTGAAAGGTGTAGCAATAGTTGCTGAATCTCCTGGTTGTAAAGGCTTTGGCAACACAACTTTTATAACATCAATATATTGGGCATTTGGATGTGCTTCTATATTGGCAGATGCTCCATTAACGGTGAAGGCAAGATTGGTGATAGAGCCTCCGGCAATTTTCTTAAGCTTATCCTTTTGCTTTGGATCATTTTTTAGCTGGTTAAAAAGGGCTGTTGATTGATTTTTATAAGCATTGGGATAAATATGAAACCAGATATAAGTAAGCGTTTCAGGAGAATTATTTTTATAAACAATTGTTTCAGACCCGGTAATTGATTTTTCCTTGTCGTTTAACTGTGCATTGATCTCATAACGCAAGTATTGTTGCCAATACTTATTTTGTCCGATAGATTGCAAACCTGTTAATACCATTAACAGGAGTAGTGTTTTTCTCATTTTGCTAAAAATAAAAAATTAGGTTTTTCTGATGTTGTTTATAAGGAGTTTATTTTAAAAGCAGGGATAGATTTAGCCTTTATTTCAATTTACCTTCCAACAATAATATTTTCACTTTTAAAATTGCAGCGACTGCTACGGAATCGGTAATAATTCCCTTTACAACCATTTGGTAAGCTTCTTCAAAAGGCACTTTTTTTACTATAAGTTGCTCCGTTTCTTCAGGCATTGCTTCTTCCTGTCTTAAATTTCTGGCCATAAAAATACATCCATACTCATCAGTTACAGAATTAGACAAATGAAGATCTACAATTTTGGTCCATTCTTCTGCAACCAATCCCGTTTCTTCTTTTAATTCACGTTTTGCTGATACCAACAGGTCTATTCCCAATGGTCCGCCTCCTTCAGGTATTTCCCAGCTATAACTATTTAGTGTAAAACGATATTGCCCAACTAGGTAAGTATTTAAGTCTTCATCTAAAGGAATTATTCCAAGGGCATTATTTTTAAAATGAACTTTACCATAGATGCCCTTTCCTCCGGATGGATTTAATACATCGAACTCTGTAACGTTGATCCATGGGTTATCATAAACTTCTTTTTGATTTAAGATAGACCATGGATTGTCGTGTTCATTTTTTAAATTAGTCATTGTTACTGATTCTTTTTTTGACACAAATTGTTTGAAGGATAAACAAAAGATGCTGTAAAACTTTTTTATTCAATTAAATTCATCCTAAATGAAATAGCATAAATTTTCTACATAATCTTTGCTTCCATCAGTTACCCATGAATCCAATTGAGCCGGATCTTTCATTTGTTGTCCTCGGAATCTTGGTACCACCAAATAGCCACATTTTATATCCGTTAATGCTGTCATATCTGTCCAGAGTTTTTCTATTTGTGCAACCGGATAAATATCTTCCTGGCCATGTCCCCAACGATATTTTACATCTTTAATTGTCACATAGGTTGGTATACGATTGGCTACACTTCTGACTGCTTTTGCCATTTGCGCTTCATCTCCTTTTAACAAGTCTTCGCGTGATAATCCAAATAGTTTTAGTAACGGATCAATTTGTATCCAGGTAGTGTTTGAGTTGTAATAACTTAAAGCAAGTTCGTCTTCTTCTTTTGGTTGTGCTAAACCTTCCAATAAACGCAGTCTTCCATTTACACGGGCAAGTCCACCACCACGGTCTTCTATCCTTCTCGCAATTACTTCAAAAGTGAGCACATTGCCTGAATTTAAATGGTACTCCAAAGCTGCCGGATCTACATCTGCCCCTAACGTATCTATATTATGCAGCATCATTGTCTCCACCTGCGGATTCTGCTGCAGTAGCTTAGCAAAAGTTCCATTGCGCAAAAGGTTAGACACTTCATACCAATGACCGAGGGGAGAAAAACGTTGTGCAGCAATGTTGTCTACATAATCAGAACCTTCACCTTTTGACTTTGCCCAACTGATCATTGTTCTGCGGATTGCATCACGTACTTTTTGTTTGTTTTCATCAAGCGTTTCCTGTGGCATTTCTTCATATAAAAAACGTAAATCGCGTTCCATCGGCACATACCGCTGACCTATAGATCTACCTTCTGAAAGAAAAACTCCTTTATCGTAGCCAAAGTTTTTCGTTTCGCCGAGTTTCTTATCTATTGGTGCATGAGTCAAATAACTGGTAGCAACAATGTGCGGAATAACAGTGTTGTATTTCTCTGCCACCTTTCTGGTTTTAGCCAAATGTATTTCAAGAAAACTACGATGAACCCCTTCCATTTCAACAAAAGGATTAATTGCTTTTATAACACCTGCGCCTTTTGTCCAGCGGCTTCCGATACCGGCAGCTAAGCTCATCACCGCAACTTTTCCGGCCTTTATAACCTCTTCGCCTTTTGTTGTTGATTGAACATTTTCCATCATTCCAACATCACCAGGTTTTATATCTACAATAGCAGTTTCAACAGGAAGACGGTTGCGTGAAAGTCCTATCCTACCCTTTTGCAGTTCTTCACGTATTTCTTCATGTTGTATAAAATCAAAACCATTTTCCTTTTTTATATTGTATGCTTTATCATTCTCATTACTTCTGTTGCTTTGAGAGCTTGGGTCTGATACCTTGAAAAGATTGCTGACAATAGTTCGGAGCATCGGATAGGCAAGATTGTTTTGTTCGCAATACGTAGTAAAAAAATCTATTTCAGCTCTACGGATATAGGCTATAGTCGCCGGGTCTTTTCGTACCAGTTCTGAAACCTGTATTGCATAATATTGATCAGGCATCAGGGCGTCTCCACCTTCATGTAATGTGGACCAGGTTCCTTTGTCATTGATGCTCCAGTTATAAACAACCGGTTCCATTGCAAAAGGTAATGATGCAGATAGTTCATTTTTTGTTTGACCTAGTATGTCCAGTACCCTTACTTTGTATTGTTCGTAATGAGCAGGATTTACAAACAGACCCATACCGCCGCCGGACATTCCACCCAGCATTAAAAAACCAAAATAATCTTCGCCAAATTCCTTTTTTGCTTTAAGAATTAACTGTTCAGTATAATATGTGGTAGCCCATGGAATAATTGTCTTAATCGGACCAAAAAAATTGTTCTCGGTATTAGTAGCTAATTTCTTAATATCACCTTCTTTTATAGCTGCAAGAATGTTGTCAAATATCTGGTTGGTTTGCTGTCGTGCGTTCCATTCTTTTTTTCCGCGAAGCAGGTATTTTTCTGTTACCATTTCAAGCACAGGACCTACGTTTGAGGCCATACCACCGTGCATCAGCACAAGAGACTTTGTTATCTTTTCTGCAATTTCAGGATGCACTTCTTCGCCTTGCAAAACCCTATGTTTGGGCAGCAAGGTTCCACGACTAACGCCAAATCCAGGATCACCTTCTTTAGCAAAAGTGCCCTGAATAGCTTTTATGCCTGGCCATACACCACCAGAGTCTTGCCAACCACCGCCTGATCCACCAATCCATTCTCCTAGGATTGCACGCGAAGCAACGAGACGTCTTTCACTTTCTTCCAGGCCGCCTTCCAGCTTTTGTGTTTGTTTGGTTGCACGCATCAACAGACTAATTATTGATCCTAATAAGTTCGTTGATACCGCGAAGCGGGAACCTTTAGGTATGTCATTTACTTTGGTTACCAGTTCAATTCCCATCCCTGGTGCAACAATGCGTGCTAATATGTTTTGTAGTGATTGATTGGTTCCTTCAAAGGATGGCGGAATTAATCCTGAAGCAATAATACCAGCTTTTACAAGGCTTAAATAATCATTTCCAAAGTTGAATAAATCCGCAAGGTCAAGAATGTCTTTTGTGGTATTGAGGTCAATACTTGTTACCCGCAAAACAGGCTCGGTAATAACACGTATATAACTGTGAAGCGGTGGTCTTATATCTCTATCACGACCAAAAACACCCAGGTTAATAGATAAATTAATAACCCTTGCTCCTTCAGGATAATCCATTCCAAGAAAGAAAATATCTGACCAGCCGCTGTGGGTCAGGTCCATTCTTACAGAAGTATTTTCATGCAAAACCGGATAAAATAAAGAGCCTTCCTGGCGCTTCAACAATTTCTCATGTATCCGTATCGGATGTTCTTCTTCGTGTCCTACCCTGAACATCCATTGATTTCCCTTGCTTTGCCGCACACTTTTTCTAACCTGGTCAGCCAAAGTCTGGAAAGAAAGCTGGTGATAACATTCAGCTAATGCACTAAATAAGGTTGCATTAGGTCCGTTTGCTTCCAACTCTTTTAAAAATGTTGAAATACCGTGTTCAAAACGACGACCTAAAAGATCTTCAAAACCGGCATATGGAATTTTTCCTGCCGAAGGTGTCTCTGTAGATTCCATCAGAAAAAAACGGAAGCCCGCATATAAGAACAAGATTGCTCTTACTTTATCGTAAAGATTAGGCGTTGATTTTCTAAACCCATCCAATTCAAGCAATGATGTAAACAATTCTTTTGTTGACAAGCTTTTGCTTAATTCAAAAAAAGATTGGTTACGTTTTGCTGTTTCAGTTGATGTAATTGTGTCTATAAAAACATTCATGTTTTTGTATTTTTAGCAATTCTTGCTATAAAATCACTTTTATTAGTCTGTATTCAGTTTGCAAAAGCCTATCAACTTAATGTAAAAGCTCAAGTCGCATGGCTTCGTTCTTTCAACGGGACTCCATCCGCTTGTTTCTAAAACCGCTTCGCTGCTTTCAGAATGCCTTCGCTTTCGCTTGGCACCCAACCGGATGATGTCCCTTATGCAAGAACTGTTGGATGAGCGGAGAAAAACGAGTTTGAGAAGAACTTTTTAGAATTTTTTAATTATGGTACTTTTATCTTAGGCTCAAACATCAAATTATTATTTATAGCATTCTTAGTAATCTAGTCTTACGCTGGATGCTAATTGAAGTAATACCTGTACAAGAGTGCGACGCAAGAATGTTGATAAAAGTCCAAGTGCTTGTAACCAAAAAAATCTTATTTAGAATTTCTTCCGTTTGCTTCGGCAAGTAGTTCAACCAGAGTAGTTAGTGTTTCATTATGCGCTTCACCAGCAAGTCCTAAAGCTACCTGTGCACGTAGATATCCATGCCGCCCGCTTAAGTCATAACGATTGCCTTTCATTTCTAATGCAAGGTATTTTTCAATTTCTGCAAGTTCCTGCAATGCGGGCGTAAGTAAAACCTTAGCCGGTTGTTGTTGCATTTGTTTTTCTAACAACTCAAAGACAACAGGTGTAAACACATGCATACCGAAAAAACATAAATAGTAACCAACGCGCAGACCCGGTGTTTGCAACTCCAGCTCTGCAACACTTAAAGAAGGTTTTTCTATAATTTTTTCTATTTGGTAAACACCCTGATGATTGGGCAATTGTTTTCCGGTAAGTGTACCGTACCGGGTTATCTGGTGTTCGATAGTTGGGTTAACGGCAGAAACTGAACATTGTTCCACTCCTGCAAGGTCAATTAATTGTTGTGCACAACGTTTTTGCAACAGGTTAGACACATACAGGTAATCGCCTAATAATAACAGAAATGGCTCGTTTCCAACAAATTCTTTTGCACAATAAACAGCATGACCATAACCAAGCGCTTCTTTTTGCTCTACAAACTGAATATTACTTAACAGAAAATCGATTTTTTCTGCTTCTGACCTGGCCCAATCAACCTGTTTAAAAGAATTATTGAGATTATCTTTTAAAGAATGAAAGGCATTCATATAACGGTCTCCGTCTCCGGGAGCACAAATGATACATATTTCTTCTATGCCGCTTGAAAAAGCTTCTTCTGCAATAATTTGTATAACGGGCTTGTGCAGACCATCAATATCTATAACCGGAAGCATTGCTTTTTGAATGGTATCTGAAACAGGGTACAATCTTTCGCCCCGGGCCGCGGCAGTTATAACAGCCTTTTTAATTTTCATTGGTTGATTGTATTCTTACTTAAATAACTAAAGACGAGAAAACGCAAAGAAAAGTTATTATTACTAATATTAAGATGACTGCTGACGTTTGTTTGCAGAAGAGTAGGTTTTAAGAACAGGATTGGCAACCTGTGAAATATGATAATTGTTTCTATTAATATAAAGATCTCACGTTTATTGACCGCTAAAAAATATCCTGGAGATGATGTTTTAAGATTTTCATAAGACCTTAGCTAATACATTAATAAATTCTTCACTTTATCCGGCTTTTGTTTTGCTGGTGAAGGCACATTGTATGAAAAATATTATTCCTTTCTTTTTACTCGTTGCCTTAATTGGCTCTTCGTGCAGGTATGTTAAAAGCATTGTTTCTGAAAAAACGCCCCATGAAAAGTATGCGAAGAAACTCGAAGACAAGAACCTGGATGATACTCCTGAAGGGCGACAGTGGGTGGCGGTTGCTAAAAGAGCCCTGGAAGATGCTCAAAGTATTCAGTTACCCTATCGTCAAAATGGTTACTTTCATTCTGACAGACCTCATTCACTTGCTTTACAATTTAAAGTAAATTTTGGCGAGCGAATAATATTTAAACTTGATAAGAAAGCAGGTACTCATTTTGTCATCTTTTCTGATCTGTTTAAACAGAATGAAGCGAGCTCACCTATACTTTCTGCGGATACAAGCAGTAACCAGTTTAGTATTGATATTGATGAAACCGGTACTTACCTATTGCGGTTGCAGCCAAAATTGTACGACAAAGGCGAATATACCCTTTCGGTTTCGGTTGGCCCTTCATTAGGTTTCCCCGTATCGGGCAGCAAGGCTAATGTAGGAAGCTATTGGGGCGACAATCGTGATGGGGGTAAAAGATTGCATGAAGGAGTCGATATTTTTGCGCCTAAACTTACTCCTGCAGTTGCCGCTGCAGATGGTGTTGTCACAGGCGTAAAAGAGGGAGGGCTTGGTGGTAAACAGGTTTGGCTAAAAGTAAATGATAAAAATGCTTTTCTTTATTATGCTCACCTTGACAAACAATTGGTGCAGCAGGGGCAATCTGTAAAAAAAGGTGAAGTCGTGGGATTAGTAGGCAACACCGGAAATGCAAAATATACTCCTTCACATCTTCATTTCGGTGTGTACACATTTAATGGCCCCGTAAATCCTCTGCCATTTGTAAACCAGAGCATAAAAACAGCGCCTGTAGTTCCTGCAAGAAATTTGTCAGGTTCTTTAAGACTTATTAAATCGCAAAAAACAGCAGAAGGTATTTTAATAAAAGCCAACACCGAACTGGTACCATTAGCTGTAAATGCCAAAGGTTATTTTGCTGAACTTCCTGATGGAAACATCATTCAAACACCTTTTGCATCTGTAAAAGTCATGCAACAACCTGTGAGACAAACGCAAACATTAGCCGGCATTTCGAAAGATAGAGAGAAGAATGACAAAAATTGATTAGTACATAAAATGAAGCTGTTATCTTAAAAAACGCTTCACCAGTGATACCGGTTACAGGTTTTGGTTTATAGTCGCAGTCTGTTTAAAATTCAACTTTTCCTGATGCTACATCATACATAGCACCGGCAATACCTATTTTACCTTCTTCGACCATTTCTCTTAAAATATTACTTCTGTCCAAAATCTCCTGCACACTTCTTAGGACATTGATCCTGCTGACATTTTCAACAAAGACAGGGTTGTCAGCTGTTCTGTTGGCTATTGTAGTTGTTTCTTCCTGTACAGCCGGCTGTATTTTGGCAAGCAGGGTTGAAAGATGTCCCATTTCGACGTGGTCACAAGCACCCTTAATCGCACCACATCTACTATGACCCAATACCATTATAAACTTTGAGCCTGCTATTTTGCATGCAAACTCCATACTTCCCAAGATATCTTCGTTT
>Ga0210040_10006979_pt1 | contig 13846 bp, 15 predicted proteins | sample CryGeyCG12114_NA_FD_185462 | JGI IMG/M metagenome (GOLD analysis project Ga0210040, IMG submission 185462) | Groundwater microbial communities from aquifer - Crystal Geyser CG19_WC_8/21/14_NA (SPAdes) (version 2) | ecosystem: Environmental > Aquatic > Deep subsurface > Groundwater | place: USA... | reverse complement strand
TTGGACGGATATCCACGACGGCATCCTTGTCCAGAGTCTCCACATGCAGTGCAACAGTAAAGTATATCCGTAGCAGAGAAATTAAAATGTTCTTGTTCGTCGTGATGGATGCAGAATCGATCTGTCATTACCTGGGTAGCTGAGATCGCCTGCAAAATCATTGGATATGTGGAAAATTGGCTCAATTTTGTTTTAATGCAACATTTTGCATCGGAAATCTTCTTGTACTGTTTATTCTTTGAGTTATAATCAGTTTAAGTAGTTTACCCAATCCCCCGCGCAAAGCCCTTGGTCCCTGATTCTCTTAACTGACGGACAATTGGGCCAAGTAATGCGTGCATCGAATGTTTCAGGGATATCATATTGACGTGTATCAAGATCAGACCTCCTCAGTCGACTGTACACATGTTTACTGTCCGGTCCAACTGCACATAAACCTTTTATATCATCTATGCCCAGTTTCTTCGGATCAAAGTTTATTCCCGCCTAAAGTTTATAAAATGGAAATTTAATAAACAAATAGTGCGATTTAAGCAAGCAAATCTACTGCCGTTTTTTCTAATACGGGCAGCATCATATCTTTTGCAGTGATGATATTGCATTGCAGTGGATATTCCTCTTGCTCTAAATATAACATTTTCAATTTCCGTCGATATTTTTTTCTAAAATTGAGAAAGTCAATTTAGTTTCAAAGTACATAGGGTTCTGAATAACTGTTAGAAGAGATCATAACTTTTTGGACTTTTTCGTGGTTCTTTACTCTACTGTATCAAAGCGAGCACTATTTACCACTGGTAAGCACTTTTGGATCCGGGCACAAACTAATATGCGAGCTATGTTTTGTGCAGTTGAAGTTGTTGAAACAGCATACCGTTGCATAAAAGCAGTGCGTGGAATATTTGCAAAGAATTGAATTGAAAAACAGAAACACAAAATATGGAAGATTACCGTGAAATGAGCTCTATTTTCTTTGTCATTGATACGGTCGACATAATGTTGACTCAAATAATTGTCTTCAGATCCAAAGGGATTTAGTGTGTATTTCTTTTCCTTGTCTTCAAACTCGTTTGTATCCACAGCTTGTAATGCAATTGCTATCAGGATAAGAATTGAAACTTTTAAAATCAGACTCATTTTGATTTAATTCTGGTCTGTAAAAGCACATTGTTTGTACTTTGCACGTATAGGTGTACTGATTGATAATCAATAAAAAACTGCAGTATGCTTGTTTGTAATTCTTCAAACAATGAACTTGGCTATAATTGTGTGTATGGTTGGAACCTTTGCCATTTGAACTCTTGTAGTATATTTGCTTGAATGAATAAGTTGAAGTAATAGGAAAACTGTGCTATTTTTTTCTTTATAATGAACCTTATTTGTCGATTTAGAAACAGACTCGTACATGTAATTAGCTTAATTTGCTGCTGCTATTGCTATTGTTAACTAAACTACTATAGAAATATCAGCAAATGCAAATTGTGCCAGTTATATATAATATTGTATTCAAAATAAAATGATCCATGCTTTTAATAAATTAGTGCCAAAAGAATTTACATTTACACAATGTGCCGGAATGCATAATTATCTACACTTAGTCTGAGAAAACTCTACTGCTTTAGCACCTGAAATGTTTTCCATTTACTTTATTGTTGCCCTCAGTATATATATTTATCAACCAACAAGGATTGTTGTGTAAACTTATGAAGTAGAAGTACTAACTATAACAATACCCTCAGCTAAATATTTTATTTTGCTATGCTTAATAACTCAGGTTTCAATTCAACTATGGATCATTTTGCAATAATTTGGTCTTTAATTTCAGTGACAATTTTGCTGTATTGCTTAAAACTTGTCCAGTCCGAGGTATAGAAATATAAACTATAATAGCATATACTATAAAGACAATAATAGAAAAAAAGACCATCATTTCTTTATCCTTCTAAATTTGAAGGACTATGAACTAGGAGAAGAACTTGTTCAAAAATTTGATCAAGATTTTGAAAACTCTGAGAATCCCTATGAAGATGCTGGTAGAGGAGATTCCCATACTTCAATTGGAGGGAGATTGGCGAACAGTAAATGTGATTTAGCATGGAATCTGGAGGAGAAAAAAGAAGTGACCTTCACTTCTCCTGCATATGGTCGTCCGAATACAACTTATCCGTCTGGATACACTTGCCACATATCTTTTACAGTAAGTTAGCTAGTTAGCCCTTACTTGGTTCATATAAGAATCTTACATGACTAGTTTTTGCTATAAAAAGGGCTCAGAAAGATGCAAACCCGTGATCAGTTGCGAAACACCGATCGATTTGCGTCAATCGGTGGGAAGCCCTTGTCAAAAAGAGCATTTGCTTTTAACGGACGGGATCAGTGGGAGCGAAAAGTATTGTGGAAACATGACAGTTCGACCTACAATATCTTCCAGTCTAGGGCGGGATTTGTATGTTATTTTCCGATCTGCGGAGAAAGCCCAACGGGGTCGACAACACACGGGTTTCAGATGCTCGGTTACTTGCATGAAACCCAATCAGAGGGGTGAATATTCAACTCATGAACTCGGTTTTTGTGTAGCATGAAAAGTAATAATGTTTTAGATATAGCAGTTAAGTATACTGTCAATTTTGTTTCAGTTCGGGAGCTGACCAAAGATTTGTTTGAACATAAGATTGTACCTCAGTGTGGTAAGTTAATCAGACAAGAATTTACTGCAGTAAGTTTGGGTTTCCCATTCCACATTGTTGGGGTACATGAAAATGAATGTGCAATGCCTTATGAGAGAGTAAGTGACTAACTAACTAATAAATGTTTGAAAATGATAGTGTGCGGGATACCAGATAAACAGGACCGTATTGTTGGTGGAGTAAGTTAAAAAAAACTGGCTGATTTTGGCGAAATTCGAGCAATTTATTTACGCAGTGTTATGAGATGAGGATAATGTTATTAGGTAAGTGGAGGAATGGATGAATTCCCTTGGTTGGCTGCATTGGTAATCAAGGGTACTAGGATGCCTTTTTGCGGTGGTAGTGTGATCAATGGTAAAGTTAATTTGCCTAATAAAAGTTTAGAGAATTTTTTTAGCTTATACTTAGTTTCCAAAAACACTTTTTTGCAGACAAATTCATTTTGACCGCAACTCATTGTTTCTACAAAAAGGGGAGAACCATTGATGACATTGATGTGTTAGTACATGCAAATTTACTTGATGCAGCGATGACAGATACAGCAAAAAATGTGTCTTTTGGGTAAAAATGACTACACTAATGGATTACAACAATAGCGATACACGTTTGTGTGCCAATTTAGTTTTGATAAATCATAGAGAAAAAGGTTCTATACAAACGGCCGGCTGGAATAAAGCAAGTCGCAATGACATGGATGAATATACACAACGTTTTGAAGTCAAGAAAATTATTATCCATCCTTTGTTTACCAAACGGTGTGAATCAAGCTATTCGACTAGATTATAGCTAAAAATTTTCATTAATTTCATACTGCAATTTTTTTATATCCCTCACAGGTTTGATTTTGATGTTGCGGTAAGAAGATTTTAAATTGCACAAAGCTATTACGAAATTATATCGCATTTCAGTCCAAACTTCTCTTTAGCTTTTAGAGCTCAACAGAAGAATTAACCTCAAGTCTCTGAATGCCCCAACGCCAATTTGCCTTCCAAAACTAGGGTGGTATGGGCAAATCTACAAGGATGCTTCGCTAACAGTTAACAACCTCTTTTTTGCTCACATCTATTGCATGCACAATAAAAAACAAAGCAAAATTAGTCTATTTCCTGCCTTCCTGTGCTTATGCTAACTTGTGATAGTTACGTACTTTTTGGTAAATATATGCACCACGAACTGATTGTACATGCATAGGTAGCTGGTTGGGGGAAGCAATTTGAAGAAGCTGGCGGCTCCACAAGGCAAATGCAAAAACTAGAAAACCTTCCTGCAATTGAGCCTGTTAGTGAATGCCAGAAAAGATTGCCCAATTTTAATATTACACCGAGGATGCTTTGTGCAGGATTTATGGAAGGAGGAAAAGATTCTTGTACGTCCACAATGTATATAATTCGTTCATAATTTATTATTCTTCCGGAGTTTTTTATATGCCATTTACCCCTTCCCTTAAAAAAAAGCCATTGAATCGCAATCTTAAGAAAATTATGTACACTATATAATTTTTTTGAGGATATCCAAATCCTACTTACTTAAGTACTGTAATGTCTTGAAATCATAATGAACATATTTTGTTATTTTTGCAGGCACTGGAGATTCTGGAGGTGAGACGCATGCATCAGTAATAATGGTTAAACGAAAATCAATTGCCTTTTTGTTCTTATTATATTATTCTTCAGGGCCATTAATGATGAAAGAATCTGAACGGTTAAGTCGCTATAGGCAAGTTGGTGTTGTTTCATTTGGCAGGGGTTGTGCACGGGAAAATAAACCGGGTATTTACGCCAGACTGACAGGTAAAAGAGTATATGCGGAGATGGAATTCATAATTTTCAACTTATTAGTATCTACAATAAAACCAAAGATTTATTAGATCTGGTTCAATGGATCTACTACATGACCAAAGTCTCAGATTCTCCTCCCAGATGGTGCAAGGATATTTACGCGCATGACTGACGCATTTGTCCACTAATCATTTGAAAAGTGATTTTTTTCACTTTTACGTGGATAATAATTGACTATACTAACAATATTTAAGATCGCAAGATGGAAAATAGTATTATTTTACTGGTTAAAATGGCATTTGTTATACTTTCAATTATGTGCGAGAAGGCGTGACCAAATAGGGTAAACCATTGACCAAGAAATGATTGCATATTTCACGTTTTTTGTTTTCAGTCATACTTTGTAAATACACATTACATTGTAAATAAAGACGCATTACTGAATCTACAATCTAAAAAATGAATTCATCAAATAAATCTAAATCTCACATGATCAAAACTAAAGCATAAAAAATACTAAAAAATCAGAAACTATTCAAATCTTTTAAGCTCAAAAACACTACCTAAATAATATCACACCAGTTCAATCATAATTAAATAATCTGGATCTGGACCGCAGACACCTAGTTGATGAGATAATTTTTCGTGTTAAGCAAACAAAGGCGACAAACTATATTGTTAAGATTCTCAAGCTTACAAACCAATAGCATACTTTTCCCAACGCGCTAAATCCCTATCTTGGTTTTGGTATCAAATGAAATGAGTAAGTTGAGTACGCCGTACGCATTTTTTTGCCCTCGGTTGATAAAGACGCTGTAATCTACAGCAAACGAACTCCAGTACTCAATACTACTTACGTGGTGCACAATGCACAGTGTGTGAAGCGAAGGAGCCAGAATTCAAATCTATTAGTGAATCATCACTTGGAGAGAAAAATTTTATTTGAAATTTCGTAAAATCTTCAAAAAAAGAGAGTATCAGCATGTTGTACTTGGAAGATTACTTGGAGAGTAAGAAAATTTTAAATTTCATCATACTATTCAAATTTGAAAGTTTACTATCAAAAGTTTTCATCTCCTCTCCAATTGTGTTGAGTCTTTTTGCTTTGTAAATCGAGTCAAAGGGCGTTGTAGTTTGCGTCGCAGTATTTAGTCTCGAGAGTTCTCGTTCCTTTGTTGTGTGTATATGCAATGAGCAATGCAGACGCAGCAGAGCATACTATAAGACGAGTCCATATGTTTTGTTTTTTAATTCATAGTTGGCTGAAATGTTATAGTTTTTTGTTTTGACTTGTTAATGTAGTGGATAGTTGGTAGTTTTTGAGTGGAAAGGATAAGTTTTGAATAAGGATTGATTAGAAAGTTTGTTTTAATGGAATTTGTGTTTTCGGTTTGTAGTGATAGAACATCTACCACAGGAATTGAGGGATAGATTCACAGAAATGCGTGAAACGGATTTGCAAGTATTGAGTAAGTTTTTTTCCATATGGCTGGGTAAAAGAATTAATTAGTGATAGAAATTTGTTTGATTTTTGTAAATATGTGTTTGTTTTTCTGAATAGATGGATCTGATACTATTGAGGACCGAGTAAAAGTTTTCTTTTCAATGGCAAAACGGCTAAAGACTCCTGAGAGGGAAGCTGAGTATGAATCCATTGTGAAGCAGTATTTAAAAACTATGGAAGATGCTGGTAAGATTCGTAAAAACTGCGGGAATCTCAATTTTGTTGCACATTTCGCAACATGAGAGATATAATAAATAATATAATGTACTACGTCTTTACGTCTTTCAGAAGAGAAATGTGTGCAAGCTTCTTCAGTGTACGAGCTAGTTGATAGGTATTTGCGAAAGCTGGATCAGGAATTGTACAAATTCAAAATGGAGCTGGAAGCTGATAATGCGGGAATTACAGAAATTTTGGAAAAACGTATGCTCATCCAATACAGAGAGAAATAAGAAAAAATTTTACGCTATATTTTAATTGAGTAATGTTTATATATTTGGTGATTGTTTACTTTGTAGGCTCATTAGAACTGGATTCAAATGAAAGGGGTAAAGATAGTGGAAGTCAGAAGGAAAATCGGTACTCGATGTCTCAATATTTGAAAAGTGAAAAGAAGAGTGAGAGAAAAAGCTCTCATGATCGAATGGTGGCTACAAGCTCGTATGGTCCGATGACTCCAGCTGGGAACCCAATGTCTTACACTCTGGGTCATATTGGGGTCGGAGGAAGTGCTATTGCAGCTGCTGCCTCTCAGGCCATTGCAGCTACTCAGCAGGTATGTAGATCCGTAAGCCTCAAATATCAATTATTTACTACCTACCATATTGTTACACAGACAAAATGTATATTTTCTGTGATTGACAGTATTAATTATGATGTATTTCATTAGATGCAGCAAGGCCGTCGTACTGCCAGCCTGAAGGCTTCATATGAGGCTGTAAATTGTGGAATACATACAGCAGAATTCAGTGTTGGACCTGAATTGCTCGCAAACAATAGTGAACTTCAGCATGCTGCTCAACAAGCTTTGGCTGCCACCACTTCTTCTGGCTCTTTCGCAGAGCAAAAGAAAAATAAAAGGTATGGGTCCTCGTTATTTTCTACATAAGACTAGTATTCATTTCATAATAACTATTGTCAGTTGATGAGTTTCTGTTTGAATTTGCTTGTAGGAAATCACACCACTCTTACAGTCAGGATATGATGTCGCCATCAGATGATCAAATGGAAGAGCCAGTTATTTTGGATGGAAATCCAGAAATTCTGGATTGGCCTGGGACAGATAACTCTGAACCTCGATACTGCTTTTGCAATCAAGGTGATTATGATGTACACTTCATTCAAAAGGTAACTAGAAGTCACATATTTTGCACTATTTTGATTTTTCATTTCTTTTTGCAGTATCTTATGGAGACATGGTGGCATGCGATGGTCCTGGGGTAAGATTTTAAATCATGCTATTTTGTCTTAACGCATTATTAAATTGTTGGAAGTTGGAACACTTTTACTTAACTTTTTATAACTTTATAAATAGTGTGCGATTGAGTGGTTTCATTATCCCTGTGTGGGCGTGACGTCTACTCCTAGAGGGAAATGGTACTGCCCGTCGTGTATAACCACAGTGAAGAAACGGGGCAGAAGGTAAATACATATTTCATATTCAAATCATTGCTATTGATTGTTGTGTCGTCTTGTTACTAATAAGCGTATATTTTTTATCGCAGAAGTAAACATGAGAAAAAGTAAGTCGTTGTAAAAAATTGTTAATCGTGAAAATAGGAAGGCGATAATGATGAACAAGTTTGATGGAAGCTCTTCTTCATTTTTAAGGTACAAAATTAAGCAGTAGATGCAAAGTGAGTGGAAGAGGATATAAAGAAGTTGGCCAAATCCAGAATGAGGTGTATCTTGAAATCCCTTGTTTCACATTTATATAGATAGTTGTAGTAAATGTAGCGCCCATCTACCTACCTAGTTGATTGGTGGAACCATTTGCTTCATTGTGTAAAGAAGTGTATGGGATAGGATATTGTACTCTTTTCTGGACCCTAACTTTTTGTCCATATCTAATTTGTGGATTTGAGTAACTGTAGGATCACTACTTCTCCTTTTGTCTCTAGACAGTTGACTTCTTTTAATTCCTAGCCTTAGTGTGATAATAGTCCGCTGTATTGATAAAAAAAGATAAAAAGATGAACAGGTAGTATTAGCAGTATAGTTAGGGATGTTGAGTTATTGAGTGGAACATTGAATAGACTTATGACAAATGTTCAAAAAAATTAACTTGATCATTGATACGCTTAAATTGTGGGGGGTTACGGGTGTGGGAGATTGCCAATTGTATATATGTACAACTTGCATTAAAAATGTTGAAAATTGATACTAGGTAGAGTAAGAGGTACTGGATATAACTGTACATTACTTGCTGTCTATTTGTACTGTCTGTAGCTCCATGCAATGTTGATATTTGGTGGAAATTGTAATCAAAAAGTCTGATAGAAATGTGTTAATTTTTGTAGATAGTGTGTAGTTTCACCTTTTCTCATTGAGGTAGATCCTCCTTTAAAAACACTGAAGTGGATGCATACAATGAGATGATTGTACCATAGTTGTAATAGATTTTGTACTTGTCCAGCATTTACCTATAAATATGCGATTTGTATCATGAATTTGTGATCAAGGTTAAGGTTATGAATGAATTAGTTGTACCATGGACTGAAAACTACTGAAAACATTGTTTTTAGTTGGCTAAGAACGAAGAACCCTGTGTTGGTATTTACTTTTTTCAATAATTCTATCATGAAATGTACTAAAAAAGCACGTTGAAAAAATGCTAAGCATTCGTATCCATGTGTTCTGTCGGGTGATATACAAGCTTATTTCTTACTTACTATTTATCCTTTTATCATGAACGTACGAAGAAGAAACAAACAAAATACTTGTAGAGTTATCGCCGTAGTTTAAACTTGTAGAAGTAGTCCCAAGCTGTTTTACTAACTGCTACAAATATTAACTACGAATTGAACAAATAAAAACAAACTTGAAAGCAAAAAAAAATAGATCTCATTTATTAGTGGGCCATATCATAGTCAATTCAAGAACCACATTTACATTACTAAATGAAGATTGTAAAGCTTAACTGCTTATAAAATTCAAAATTAAGTTATTAGATTATTGCTATTTGTGTTAATATCCGTGGCAACCATTGTATTGTAGTGTCATTGTTAGCTCAATTGTTTTTCAGAAAATTTGTTTGTTTAGCAGACGCTCTTTTAGCATAAGACTCATCATATACAATGCTAACTAGAATAGGGGTAAGGAGCGAGCATTTAGGATTCAGTCGTCTTTAAGGATCATCAGGATGTTCAACAATACTAGGAAGTCTAGGTGTAGCTGGGAACAACATGCCGTTACTACTATACCGTCTTCTGCCCGCGATTTTGCTACAATGGGGATGAAATCGGGACGCAGAATTGTCACTTGAATCATTGTCTGGGACCCCCAAGTTCATGTTGAAAATAGGGGAGACCCTTCGGCCACTTTCAATACTACCGGTGCTACTCCGTCGACTGGATTCAGATCCGGTAGATTGAACGGATTCCCTTTTCGCAAACTTTCGTTCCGATAATTTATCTCTATTATTACTCTTTACTGAGTCGGTAGAATTCTTCGTCTTTTTTTTCTTCCGACCCCATCGGAGGCAAGAAAATACTGAGCACATGAGGACAAGATTTCTCCAGAAAGTGGAGAGGTTCGTTGTATTCCCACGTTAATACTTACAATACACGTGATACTTTATTGCAAATTGCAAAAATTGGTTCAATTAGTGAATGATCCGTTTCAACTATATAGCCCATTTGTTTGGTTCCATTCATTGCATTTTATCACAGCACTGCACCATCTAACGACACCAATGAAATGTATCAATTGAATTTCACATTTCGAAAGTTTTGGTTTTGTTGACTTTTGGTTCTCTACACACAATTCATTGGATATGCTGATTGAAATCAAAACATGCTCGTTAATTGGTTTTCGAAATTTTCCAAATATTTTATAGCAAAATTTATCCGTACCAGTTGGAAGAAACTGATGCTTCTCCATGCAGATACTCTACTTATAGAAAGTTATGCTCTCGAACTAAAACGCAAATGTAAACTATTGCACGAACGATGGTAATTTCACGTTCTGGATTTTCCACGTACTAGTCCAAAAAATTTGACTTTAAAACTGTCTTACAAACTATAACTAAACAAAATTCCAGGAAAGAATGCACATCGATATAAATTATCTACAATAACTTGAAGTCAGATGTATCTGTCACAATGTAAATATGCGTTCACACAATGCGCAAAAAGAGTCAGACCGAGAGTATGCATTTTTATGCTCATTCATTCAGTTCAATTAGTAGATAGCGACTGTAGAAAACAAATTAAAAGCCACCTGTATCATCCATCATGGATCATTTATCCTCAGTCACCGAGTCACCATCTATCGTACTGCAGGGCCAAGCCGACGCTACCGAATGAATAGAGGCTTTTCATTGGTCCAGCAGATTTTTCATTTTCCGTTTTCTGTCTTATGTAGTACTAGCACGCCAGAGTGTAATTTCTGAAAACGAAAGTCAATTTTTTCAGCTCATATTTTTATTTGTCTGGTAGAATTGTTACTCATTGACTGTCAACATTGACAAAAGACTATTTCTTGTCAATTAAATGTTGACAACAATTTGAGGATCTTAATTAAGTTTTTCTCACTCGTGAGCTCACTTCACTCCCATATTTTGCTCTGCTTTGGATTGGCGACACTGATAAGAAGTTTCCCTGTTGTTTGTGGTTAGTTTGTTGCATCGGCCTTCACAGTAAATTATTGTCTTGTTATCACTGAATATCGCTGCGCTGATCGCAGATTCGAAAAAACGTAATATTGTTGAGCGATTCTGTAAATGAATGACTAATCCTTCATTATGTTTACAACTAACTTTAGCTACATGGGAATTGAAACACGACGGAATACAAAATGAAAATACAAAGACATCTCGAATGTAAATTGTTTTTGCAAATACAGTGGATAGTAAAAGTATAAGCCAAAGCCAATGGCATGGAAAATTGAGTGCTAAAGGTTTTAGGATCCAGTCATTCATATTCACTAATTAACCCTTAGACGTAATGAGATTATCTGCGCTAAATGTTTTGCACACAAACAATAAATATGGCCGTCTAGTGGACCTGCAAGTTTAATGACTTTATTATTAACAATTTGATGAATTTTAGATAAGCTAGTCAGGTGATCGATGGTTTGCCAATAATTCAAGTCATACTGTCATGGTTGTAAGGAAGTAGTAATGTCCAATTGTTTTCACGTGAATAACGGTATATCATCATCATTGATACATAAATATTTATTTGCGAGTCTATCAATGTACATGATCAAAATACGGCGCTTTAGCTAGTTCACTAACTATAGCAATGCAATCCACCGCAGACTTGCACGCAGTAAAAACGAAAGTACCCTCACAAAGATTTTGTCGGATGGACAGAGCAGGTGGACAACTAACAATGGGAAAGATCATTATCGCTTGTATAAATAAGGTCATTGTTATTGCCATAATGTGGGTGCGATGCGTTCCGTTGTACGCTTGTTGGAACAATTGAATGATGAACTGAATGATGATATAATAGCTGGAAATAAAATCCTCGTTCGTTACAAATGACTGATTTTTACCCTATATTAGTATGAAAATTCACCCTTGCATAAAAATTATCGCTTTTTCAATGCCATTTCATAAATATGACCTTGGTTGCAAAAAAATTACCAGCATATTAAATTTAAATTTAATGGTGGCATGTATTTTAAATAATAAGTTGGTAAGAATCGGTTGTTATTTTTTAGTTCATATCAGAAGAATTCAAAATGATTCCGAAATCAAGTTGTATTTTCATTTTCATTATGAAAGAATAATGATTGCAAATTTTGGGTTTCCCGTTTTGTTCATCGTCGGCTGTGTATTGCCTTTGGCTTCCAATTCCTTACTACAGCCCATGAGAGAGGAATTCGCCCAGTCACTCAATTGTTGTAAGTTTGTAACTTAACATTGCATGTAGCTCCATTGATAATACTGCAAAATTCAAATTCTATACGAATATTTCCTTGCGTTTGAAGCATGCGGAAAGATTCATGATGTACACATGGGAAAGAAAGGAATGTTTCCATGGACTATTGCCATTGTCAGAAAATATGATTTAGAAAACCGTCCGGTTTGCTGGGCGAGCCTAATAAATAATCGGTATGCGATTTCAGTGGCAAGCTGTACATCCAAGTAAGTTATATTATGTAGAAAAAGTCTTTACAATATTTGCGCTTTTTAAATTATTGATATTGCGAAATGCGTATTCCTTATTTTTAGGTACGATTCCACCCTACTAGAAGCCTTAATCGGCTCCCCAAATATGACAGGGAGTAGTCGAAATACAATTTCCACAATTAAAGCTCATCCAAATTTTCGATACAGTAAAAAATTCAAGGGATATGAAAACGATATTAGTTTAGTAAAATTACGAATTCAAGTAGATTTGGAATCTCCAGCCAATGAAATCAACCCAGTGTGTTTGCCCGAAAGAAGGAAATCTTATAAATCAAAGTTTTCCCATCATTGCAAAAGAAACCTGTGCCGAGGATTTTTGAAAAGACTAAGGCAAAGAAAACGGGAGAAAAATTGCGAAATGGATGATGAAAAGTACATAAGGGAAGGCAAAATACTCACAATGAGCCGATACAAGGAACATGAATACAATCGCTGTAAGAATAAACATCAGTTTTTTTCTTCAATTGTACTCATTGTTACATCGAAAAGCCTAGGCATTATCTAATTAATACTGACGGTTTGTTTTAACAGATTTAGGGAAAAACTACCTTCCGGAATACAAGTTTACCAAACTGTCGCTCACAACTGTGGGTTCAAACAACTGCTCCATTGGGTACAAGTTGAAACACAGTGTGAGTAAATTCATTTGCGCAGAAGTTGGGAAGAACAATGGAAATGGGAAGGCGAAAAATCAGTGCCAGGCAATTTTGATTCCTTTCTATCCACCATAATGTTATATTTTGGCTGGTCTTACAATATGATAAGAATAATTACAGGTTAGCGCTGGAACACCTGCAATATATCTTCGTAAGATGAAACCAGAATGTGACTTGGATTTTGATATGGAACAGAGCACAAAAATCAGATTTGTTCAGCTGGCCGTGCTACGGGATTATGATGATTCTTATTGCCAATCTCAAGGTCCTACGCCGTACGTTATGTTGACGAGAATTTCAAGTAAGCAATTCAAGTAATTGTTGGAGTAAGTGGTGAATATTTGTTTGATTATTCGGGCTAACCAGTTAACCGAATAACCTAACAAATGTTTACCTCTTCATCTACGAATTGGTTAGTCCGAACGATCAAACCAATGTCTACCACTAACTCAAATTTCGGATGGAAAAACCTGAACAAAAGTTGGCATTGTTGATTCATGCAGTATATGTGGGGTAGGCTTGAAACAATTGGATTTAAAATACGCAGGTTACTTGGAATGGATAAAACGGAGCACAAGTGATGCAATGTATTGTTTCAATAGCATCTAATAGCTAAACTCTCTACTCCTCATGTCTGGTGTAAATTCGGGTCCAAGAAAATGCAACCGGCAGTAGCAATGTTCCGATTTAAGCTCTAGAAAGTTAAATTAGGTTTGTAGCCAACAAACTGGCTATGACTAAAATGTATATTTATTTGTTCAATGTTAAAACATTTATCACAGAATTAAAATATTTTGAAAAAGCATAGACTAAAATGGAAGGAGCTGAATAGCACCTCACCGTCGCTAGTGAGTTTTTTTGCC